>OLNL01000016.1_pt1 | contig 200313 bp, 252 predicted proteins | sample 1672181 | NCBI WGS metagenome assembly OLNL01 (sample SAMEA3136656, study PRJEB25190) | human gut metagenome | biome: human gut; feature: human-associated habitat; material: faeces | place: Austria | collected 2013
AAAACGACCACATATCTACACCATAAACTCTTTTCGTTCCATCACATGTATAACTGCTTTGACCTCGTTGATTTACTTGGAAATCACCATTAATTAATAAACTTTGTTTTTCTATGTTTTCAGCTTTCATTACTTTAAAACTCATAGATGCGCTAGATAGCGTTTAGTGATAGATTATATAATTCCAATTTTTCTAGCTCTAATATAACCGTTATAAGTTATAGAGTCATCATATACATAAGTTGCACATTTCACTGTTGCATTATCACTATTAACAGTAACAATTGCTCTATTAGTTACTCCTCCACCCGAAACACCAATTCCAATTGTTTTGTAATAATGCACCGTACAGTTATCTCCGTAGATATAACTATTAATTGCGTTATTGTTACTTATGTTTTGAGAAATAACAGTATCAACTTCATATACATATCCTTTTTCTAAAGACAATCTACATAATTCTATGACGTTATTTTTATTTCCTTTTGTTGATCCTGTTGTTTTCTGAACTTCTCCAAATTTTTTTAGCATGTCATATTTAACTGCCTTAAAACTCATAATCTATCACGGTGTCTAATGCTATCTAGCTTGACACCACCCTTCATTGAAAGAAGGACTACATTTGTCCTCCTTCCATTCGACATAAGAAGAGGTAACTTTGTACCCCCCCCCGCAAATTTCAGCGGTATAATCAAAAATTCCACTATTTAAAATCATAATAAAGTTCTCCTTTTATTTATTCTGTTTCTGTACTAACAAGACTATTCTCGCTAGTAATATTCGTTAAAACTGGTTTGCCAGCAGCAACCCATTCATCGTATGTACCAAATTCAACAAAACCGTTACCTTCAGAAAGAATGAATAGGGCAGATTTTTTAATTTCATCGAATTCTCCTTTTACAGCATGAACTGTAGGTACATTAACTGTACTGTCACTATCTAAAGAAGGTTCAGTAACAGCATTAATAGGACTTGTTTGAAATTTTTTTTGAATTGTTTTTTTACTCATTTTTGTCATCCTTTATATAATTTTGCTTTTATCTAATAATTTGCTGTTCATATCAACTTCTCCGCTAATTAGTTTCCAACCACTCCAAGTTTGATTAAAAATATTTCTCCACTTTGTGTATGGGAACGGATAAACCATGTCTATATCTACAATTGCGTGACCTTGTGATATGACATATTGTCTTTTTAAAGCTACAACAGTTCCGCTTTTTACAAAAAAGTTTTTTATTGTAGAAACATCAGGTGTTCTAATAGCTTCAATTTTACCGTTTGTTTCCCCGGTATTTTTATTTATATTAAGAGCATCCGTTGTAAGTGGAGCAAACTGATGCAGTCCTAAAACATCTTTAAAATCTTTATTTAAAAAATGGTAATCTTTCATAGCTTATTTGCTATCAGAAAAGAGGTTTACAATGGATACATTATTTGAAATTTCTCATTATGTCGTAAAGCGCCTGCAATCCATATATATAATTCTCCTGTTGCTTTTATGGAAATGTTTTGCACTTTGGAATTATCATCAGATGTTGCATAATAAATTGTTGAACCATGAATTTCGGTTACTGGTAAATATTTATCAGGAATAACTTTTTCTTCAAATTGATCTGTCCAATTTGCTTTAACAATACCAATAATAAAAACAAAGCCATTTTTAATAAAAGCTTCATCAATTCTCATATGCCCAGTTTCTTTCAATAACAGAGCATTATAAATATCCTTGCGTTCCATTGTTACTATTTTTGAATCTACATATTCTTTATTTGCAAAGTAATAGTCTTTCATAAAGACTATTTAGTGTCTTTGATGTGCTAATTTATTTTACCTTTAATGTTGACAATTAAGCTTTGCGCTTCTTGAATCATATTTCCATTTTCATCACTCAAAAATATTTTCAAATGATCTCTTGCAGTTGCAATAGTATATATTACTGCAACATGATTATTATAAAATGGTGCAATTGAAATATTAGTAATATCAGGTTCATTATTCTCTTTGATTTTATCTGGATAATAGAATTCAGCTTCATGTGTTGCTTCTTTTTTAAATATCCATCCCCAACATTCAAACTCTCCATTTGCCCATATTTTATAATTAGTTCCTTCTTCGATAGGAGCATTTTGAAAGTAGAAATCTTTCATAACACATCACTTCCCGTGGACACTAAATAGCGTCCACCTCTTTTCTTTTTGTAGAGGATACTACCTCTAGATAGCATCCTCCTTTCGTTCGATTGAGAGTTTGTCCCCCCCCCGCAAATTTCAGCAGGGAAGGAGATAGTAAATAAATTACTCATATTCTTAACCTCCTATTTTGATTTATTAAAATCTATATATCTTTCGTAATCACCACAATGAGTGATTCCGTTTGATTCTTCTAATATAAAAATACAGCTATTTAAAATAGTATCTAAAGCTAATCCATCAGAGGTATAAACTTGATCAGATGTTGTTTCAACCATTACAGCATTACCTTTGGCATCAAGAATTTGAACTTTGACTTTATTAGTTGCACTATCTCTAGTTGTATTCATCTTTAATTTAGCTTGTGCTTTATCGTCGATGGTGATTTCAGTATGTTTTTGTTCTACTTCTTCCCAGCCTGTTGGGATTGGTAAATCACTTTCCCATTCAACTATTGAACCAACGGGTAGGGTGTCCCCTGAAGTTACACCACTTGTTTCAAGAGTTTTTACACGTTGATCAATTGTTTCAATACGTTTAATATCCGTTTCTTCGATCAAAGACTTTCCATCTTCTTTATCTACTTTTGAATCCATTAATTCATTTGATAAATTTCTTAAATCTGTTTTTGCTTGAGTGATAGTATCGTCAGTTCGTTTTTCAAAATTAGATATGTCTTGCTCGATAGTTTTTTGAGAGCTTTTAATAAATTCAACTGAATCATTATGTAGTTTCGTCATTTCTTCACTTTGTTTAGTAAATTCTTCTAACTTTCCAGCATAATTTCTTTCAAAATAATTATTCATTTCAGTATGAACATATTCAATCCATACCTCTTCATCATCAGGAAGTGTTGTATCAGTATCACCAATTGATTTTCTTATAAGATATTCAACAATTCCAAGGTGAATAATTTCATTTTCATTGCCAGCCAACGAAAATGACAATCTTAATTTCCCATTTCTTTTAAAGAAAATAGGAGATAGATTAACGCAATCGTTTTCATCAATTACTAAAGTTACATCTTCAGATTCTAATAATGATTCTTGTGGTAAACGTGCATAGCCTTGTAATGTCCAATTAGAATACTCATCATCTCTTACAAATTGGATTTTTTGATTCGCACTATATTGAAAAGGAATGTTGTTGGTTTCAATTGATAAATCTAATCCATTTTGTATAATTTTTGAAATTATCATTGTCTACCTCCTTTTTTATAAAATTTTCCATATAAAAAAGCCCTAGAAATCCGAATGTTTCAAGGGCAATATATTTTCTAAAATTACAATTTTATTCAGTTTTATTCTCTTGATTAATTTCTTTTTGTTTCTTTTCTTCAAATTGTTTTTGTTCATCTTTAATAACTTTTTCAGAAACAATTTTTAATTCATAATCAATATTTTCAACAATCAATGAAATAATAGTAGAAGGGACACCTTGTCGTAAGTAGGTATTCACTATATCCGTCAAGTAATTTTTTATTTCATTTGTAATTGTATTAATTCCTTTTTGTTCCATTTAATTCTCCTTGTTAATCATTTGTGATAAAACATTTACTTCAGCTTCCAATGTTTTGATTCTTTCTTCTTGTTGTTTATTTACAAAGATGTGTAATGCGTGTAAGCTATTGTAGTTTATAACATAATAATAATCCGTACCTAAAATTTTCTTTTGCTCTATGTTATCAGTCTTAATTTTATTAACCAAATCATAATTTTCATAATTTAAGTTAAAGGAATCAAACGTTTTTATAACATCTTGTGCAATTAACCCAAGTGACATCCCATTATTTTCAATCAAGGATTCTTTTTTGTAATTATATTTTTTAGGCAATAAGTCCATATAGGCTTCGTAGACCTTATTATCTAATGACGAAATATTAGTTTTTAATCTTTCATCTGAGGTAGTAGAACTTGTAATTTGTTTACCAGCTACATATAGCTCATCACATTTAACAGAATATGCACTAACCGTTTCATCAGCCATTACTGCTCCAATAGTTAAAGTCCAAGGTGTAAGACTTCCAACAACATCATCCGCATCCTTGTTATCGGCTGTCAAAGACCATTCCATGATGGTAAAATCTTTTGCCATTGCAGGATAGCTAACTGAAAGTGTTGCTTGAGGGAATCCACTTACTTTTCCTTTTCTAATATACTTTAAACTATTTTCCGTTATTGTCATTCCACCAATAGTTCCACTTGTAGAAGTGATTTTTCCAGTAAATTCTCCATTTTTTGCTGAAACAGTTCCATCAGTATTTATTTTGAAATTATTATTTGCAGTAACTACACCATTCAAATTGATATGTTTTGCATTTATTTGTACAGTATCAGCGGTTTGATTTATTAATGACGCAATTTTCTCGCCCGTATAATCAGTTTTTTCAACCTTACTTGTTAAGTTAGGCGAATTAATTAAAACATTTCCGTTTTCATCAACATATAATAATTTACTTATATTTCCATTCTCATCTTGCTTACTAATATTAAATAAATTCGTACTATATTTACCATTAACTGGTTTTGCTAAAATACTTAAACCATTGTCATCGAATGAAAGTTTATTATATCCACTTTCGCTATATAATTTTAAATTTTGTCCTAAAAGTAATTGTCCAACGATTGTTTCCGCATTAATACCATATGAAATTTTTGGTTCATTTGTTTCAGGATCAATGTATCTAAATTTACCAACCGCTGTCTTAACTGTTCTCCAGTTATCATCTGTTACTGCAATTGTCGAATTAGTTACTTTTAATTGAGTAGGTTCATAGCCATCAGTAATCTCATCGAAACTTCTAACTAATAATCCATTTTTATCATAAACAACATTTTGCGTATTAGCATCATTAATTAATTTTGCATTAGAATTCAAGCCATTGGTAAACCATGATTTGACTAAATTAGCATTACTATTCGCATCTTCCATTTGAGTCTGCGTATAAGAATAAGAACCAATAACTGATTTTGCACTTTTTAATGTATTTTCTACTTCGCTTAAACAATTATTTTTTTGTCTCATTGAAGTGAACTCAACACCACATTTGTTAAAATCATTATCATCAATTTGAATACTATTAAGTCTTAATTTATATAACACACCATCACATTTTGCTCTAATCCAATTTCCTACTTTAAATTTATCAAGTAATCCTTGAAATTCTTCTTTTAAGAAAATGTTTTTTAAAGAAATAGTCACGGTTATTTGAGGTGTACCAGCTTTTACTGATTCCATTTTGGCAACTTTGATGAATTTGTTTGCTTGTTTAATTAAAGTTGCATTATCATAATTTGTACTAATATAGTTTTGATTTTCATATGTACTTTCTCTTCTATATGAGCAAAAAGTATTCCAATCATTACCTAAATAATTTTTCAAGTTTAAAGTATTTTGAATTGTAATACGTGCTCCTTCAATAAAATCACTTAAGGAGGTTAATTTATCAATCTCATGTTTTCTTAAATCTAATTCATTTTCTAATGCCAGTGAACGATTATAATATGGTAAATAAATTTCATTATAAAAATCAGCACTTGGACTAGCCTGGTCGGCTTCAATGAGCACATCTAATGCACCTTTATAAGCATCATAAAAAGAAGTCAAACGATTTAACGAATAATATTTAATTGCTTCTTTAAATTGAATATCTTGTTCGGTGTATTTAATACTAATTACATCATATACTCCACCAATTGAATCATTTTCTGAAACTAATTTTTTTCTTAATTTTTGATCCAAAAAGTCTGCATAAGCATCGGTAATTTGAATTCTCAATCCTTCGGTAGTAGCATTATCCTCTTCATCTTTATAACTTTGAAGAGTAATTGTACCTTCCCAAATACCATAGTGTGTACCTTTTTCTACATCTAAATCACCAACATAATCCCATGATTTAGTAGTGATACTTATTTTATAATTATTATACAAATAAACTTTACAAAATAATTTTAATGAAGTTTCAACAGTTGCACTTGAAATAACGGTAATATTACCACTTTTAGTAGTATTTGTAATTAATTTTTCTACAGCCATAGGGGATAGATTGCTTTCAGTAAGATTTGCTATATCTTCTTTAGCTGTTTTCACTTCTTTTTTAATTATTGGCATTAATGAACTTTCTAAATATAAATTCATATCAACTACGTCATAATACAATGAAATTAATTGTTGATAACCAGTTAAATCATCATTAATTTTACTAAATGAATTAGCCGTCAAAACCTTTTCATCGTCATCGTTGTATTTATATTGACTATATTTACTATCATTATATTTATCAACTAGTTCATTATAATTTTCTTTAACGCCCTCATCTTCAAAAGCAATACGATAATTATCGTTATATTCTTTAAGTAACACATCGTATTCTTTTATTTTATTAGAAAGAGATAAGGGCATTGAATTTAATGTTTCTTCATTAAAATAATACAAATAATCACTACCGTTAGGGTTCAATGACCTAACAGTATTTGTAAATAGCTGGTCTCCAGCTTTTAATTTTAATGTATTAAATACATTGTCTGTATCTCTTTCAATTGTAATATCTGTAGCTAAATTATACGTATCAATAAATACACCGGTATCTTCGCCATAAGGTTTGACAATATTTGTACTATCACATTTAGGGCAAGATCCTTCATATTCTTCTCTGTACCCACAATCTTCACAATAAGTCAATAAATCATAAACATAAATTTCTCTTTTTGTCGAATCAAATTTAAAAATACATTTAATTTCTTCGGCAATTTCATTAAAAGCATCATAAATATTTTTACTATCAAATGAAAATGAACGTTGAATATTTGCAATTGATTTGTCCACATGAACAATCCTATAATGTGGTGCTTTCTGCATAATTCTATGCAGGATTGAATTTTTAGTATCGTTACCTTTATATAACACAGATGGAATTGTATAATCATCTCTAGCAATATCATCTTTTGTATTGATTTCAATATCATAAAGCATAATTCCACTTAATTCAGCTTCACATAAAGATGTTAATGTCAAAGTTTTCTTAATTACATTACTTGATTCATTTTCTGAACATTTAATTTCATAATATTCATTCTTTTCTTTAATATAAACTACTGCAAAATCTATAATGTCATCCCAACGAGTACACTCATTATTATTTAAGGATTTATATACTGTGCAGCTACCTTCATTAGCTGAATTGTCATTATCATTAAATGTGAATTCCCTTGCGTTTTGTATTTCACAAATTTTATCTAGTTTTTTATTAGATAAAATAAGATGATAGAATTCTGGCATTAACATTATAAGAATCCTACCTTTCTAACTTCATTTAAAACAATCCTTACTTTACAAGGAATAGAAAAAGTGAGTACATTAACATTGTTGTATCCGCTTTTAAGTAATTTTAAATAATTATAATTAAAATCGTTATATACATCATGATGACTATCGGTTTCAATAATACGATGTTCACAATCAATCTTAATTACTTCATTAGCTATACAATTTTTAACTTCTAATACGTCTTTGTCTAGAGAATTTTCAATTGATAAATTACCATCGGATTTTGGAATAATTTCTAATAAAGTAGGATAGACTGGTTTAACTTCATCACTATTATTCAAAATTTCACCACTTAATTTATCATCAGTTAAATCAAAAGCGTATAATAAATCATCTGATAATGCGTATGGGTATCTTGAAGTAAATGTTAATTCAAAACCAACAACCCTTTTATTGTTTTTAACTGGCTGAATACTTGTAAATCCACCTTCAAAAAATGTATCTTCAAAATATTCACCAGATAATATCAATCTTCCATATTCTCTGATATCTAACCAATTATAAATTTCTCTAATTTCATCTCTCGTAAAATAATCATTTGTATTATTACAATTAACCTTACAAAAAGATAACTTACCTTCTAACGTCTTATCATACGTCGCATATGTGAGATCAAAACTATCATTACTGTTATTTTGAACCGTGTTAAATGTGATAGTAGGGTAATCACTTGTCTCGACATTACCAAGTTTATCAAAATAACATAACATACAGCCAAATTCCGTTAATTCTTTACCATTAAAAGTAAAATTATAATTATTCAATATCTATCACATCCTTCCTAACAATAATCATCTTTTTCTTATTTTTTTAATTAGTCGTTTATAATTATTTTTTTGTTCTTTTTTTAAATCTTTCATATCATTAAGAGCAGTCGTATATTGCTCTCTTAATTTGTTAATTTCTTCAATAGAAGAATTAAATTCACGTAATTTATTTTCACAATCAGCAACCATCTTGTCGGTTTCAACTAACAACATTTCTTTGCTTAATCGTGCTAAATCTAATTCATCTTTTGTTTTATTTAACTCTTTTTTTAGTGAGGCAATTTCTTTATCCTTTTCCTCTAATTTCAGTTTTAATAATTCTTCCTTGCTTTTTCTCATATTTTCTCCAAAAATAGAAAGAAATTTTTCCCTAGATTTCCGTTGCTTTCAAATGAGAAAAATTTCTTAAAATCTACATTTTATTTAAAAAAGTAGAAGGAGATTAATCCTTCTACTTAAATCTTAATCTATTAAGACTATTTTTATTATTGATGTTACTATCAAGCATAACTGCAATAGCCTTATTAAAACTATTATCTTTAACAAGAGCCTCTTTGAATTCTTGATAATTCTTAACATTAGGCAATGTTACATTAAATTGTCCAACTTCAACGTTTGAAGAACCTGTATTAGCTAATACACCATTAAGAGTAGGGAGAGTGTCAATTAACTTATCCCATTCAGGAACACGGTTTAAAGGAATAATCTTTTCACCCTGTTTGAATGTGTTAATTGCTAATGAGTCATCTCCATTGCTTTTAATAACTGATTTTAAAGCACCAACTTCACCACCTTGAGCAAATCCAAAGATAGATCGTACTTGTGATAATAGCCAAGTATTTTGTGAGGATGAGCCAGTATAAGCACCACTTCCACCCAAAGCAGAATAGTATTGAGAACGTTTTCCAAAACTAGAATCGACATCAACATATTTCAATCCATCGACGATTGAATTTCGGATATTAAGGCGGTTTTTCGGAAAACTGTCGGATTTATATGTAAAAATACTTCTTCTATCGTTTTGTTGTTGCTGTGCTTGAGCTTGTTGTTGTGCTCTTTGTGCAGCAGCTTGAGCTTCAGCAGCTTTCCTTGCTGCTTCTTCTTGTTGTTTACGTTTAGCTTCTTCAGCAGCTCGACGCTCTGCTTCTTCTTTTGCACGTTGTTCAGCGGCTTTTCTATCAGCTTCAGCTTTAGCTTGACTATATAAAAATTCTACACCAGTTCTAATACCGTCAACTGCTGTTTGTAATGTAGTCATTCTGTTCCCAATTTCAGTAGTAATCATGTTTGTGTTACCACTAAAAATCGTACTAAAAGCATTACTTAACTCATAACAATTGTTTTGTGCAGCAGTGGTAATAGTTTCACTAATTGAAGAACTGTTTGAATTAATATCGGAAATAACTTGTTCAAACATTGCATCAAAGTTATCCATTCTTTGATTAATCCAATCTTCAAATTCAGTAGCCATATTATCAAGCATCGCTTGTTGGTCGCTAATATATTTATCATATTCAGTTTGATCTAGTTCATCTTTTGCATCTTGTAAATCAGATTTAATTGATTGAATATTCTTTAATGATTCTTCGCTATCATCACCAGAGTAAGCATTTAATTGTTTTTGTAAAGTTGAAATATTTTTCGTCTTTTCTTCGATTTGTTTTTCATAATCATACAAATCTTTTTGTTCTGACAATAAATCTTTACGTTTATCAATTAATTCTTTTAAAGCATCTAATTGAGATTGATAACCGTTTTTAATTAAATCTTTAATTGCTTGTTTTTCTTCGTTAGCATTAAGGATAAATTCTCTTTGAGATTTAACTAATTCATTGCGTCTATCTAGATAATCTTTATTGAGGCTGTCATTTCTAAACTCATTGTCTAATTCTTTAATAGCTTTTGCATAGTCATTGGCTTGAATTTTATATGTATTATATGCAACACCATGTAAACCAAGCATTGCATCACCGTATTTAGTATTCTTGCCAGTATCACTATTATAGAGTTCTTCGTTATCAAATAAATCCTCAAAGAATTTAACTTCTTCAGTTATTTTAGAAATCTCATCTTCAAAATAATCAAATTTATCCCATTTAATTTGCCTGATATTATTTTTAAATTCTTCTAAAGTATTATTAGCTTCTTCTAAAGACTGTTGAACTTCATGAATTGAATTAGACATTTCATAAAATTTTTCACTATAAGCAGCTATTTGACCACTGTCTAAAGCTTTATTTAAAGAGTCAATTAAGGCTTTTTCTTGTGATTTCATATTCTCAATATTTTTCTTTTGATAAGAAATCATTGCTTGATAATACGATTCACTTGCCATTCGTCCTTTAGTTTCAGCCAATGTTTTGCTTTTATCTAATTGATCAATAAAAGATTGATAATATTCTATCTGTTTTTCATATTTAGTAGATACATTTTCAAATATCTTTTCATATGTTTCAGAAATAGCTTTTTCAGTTTCAACTAATTGATTTCTCAAATCGGATAGGGTAGATGCCATTTCTTGATAAGCTTCAGAATAAGAATTTACATAACCACTATTAATCGCTTCTTGAATTTTTTTTTCAAGAGCCTCAATCTCGTTAGTTAATTCAACAGATTTTGAAGAATATAAACTAATTTGACTAGTTAAATAATCACTATTGAAACCGCTAGATTTATATTTAGATAACTCGAATCTACTTTCTAAATTAGTAATACTATCATCTAGTTGTTTAATTCTATTTTCAAATTCTTTAGCAATATTATCAAATGCTTTCTTATATGTATCACCAATAGATTCTTTGATTTCAAGAACTTTATCCTGACAATCCATAGCTTTATCATAAAGATCTTTATATTGACTAACAGCATTTTTTAAATTTTCATCAGTAATTGTTTCAATATTCCAATTACCACCACGTACTAATTGTTTATATCTTTCGTCTAATTGTACAGCATTTGCTGCCGATATATAAGAATTATAGCCTGATTGATAAAAACTTAATTGAGAGTTCAATTGAGCTATCTCATTATAAATATCTGAATTTCTATTTGACCAGTTATTATATACATTATCAACCGCTTGCTGTACTCTTTTAACCGCTTTGTCAACAGCATTTAGGGCACGTTCAATCCAATCAAGATTTTCTTCTGTTTTGTCAGCTGTTGAACTAGAACTTGAAGAACTAGAACTCGAAGAACTAGAAGATTTTGTTGAACTAGATTTTGAAGATGGTGATTTTTTCTTTTTACTTGAAGAGGTTCCAGATGATTTCTTTAAAAAACTTCCGCCACCATAAGTTCCTATGGATTTAACTGCGTTTACGGCTGAAGATATTGCGGTTTTTGTTCCTTTTTTATAAGCAGTACCATTTAAAAACGATTGACCATAAGAATCTATAAAACCTTTATCTAATAATTTCTCTGTTTGATCGTTATTAAATATTACATCGCCAGGTCTTACATTGATAAATTCAGCTCCATTATCACCAACAGTTTCCCATTTTCCTGTTGAACCATGAACCCAGAGTTCACGACCGATTTCACCTGATAATGCACGACCACCTCGTTTAGCGCCCCAATTACCAGTAGAGTAGGCTGTTCCCCCGACATGAGCAGTACCATTTAAACCACCAACACCGTTTTTGCCTTTGTTAGATGATTTTTTACTCTTGCTAGAAGTTGATTTACTACTACTTGACTTACTACTCTTACTAGATGATGCTTTACCAGTAGATAGGCTAATTCCAGCGCCAGTAGCCGATTGAATATTTTTTTGTAATGTTGATAATTTAGAAGAAACTTTATCACTTAATTCCGCAGTAATTGTAAATGATTTATTTTTTAATTCTTTGCTTAAATCATGTAAGGATTTAACATCATTAGTTCCTTTAGTTTTAGAAGTAATTAAAATATTTTTATTCTTTACGCCTTTTTCGGCATTTTTTAATTCATTTACCTTATCAATGCCTTTGGTTTTAGAAGTAATTTTAACATCTTTGTTTTTAATACCTTTTTCAGTGTCTTTTAATTCTTTTACCTTCTCAGTACCTTTAGTTTTAGCACTAACAGCAATATCTTTATTACCTAATGGTTTAAACCATTTTTGTAAATCTTTGACTTTATCAGCACCAGATGTATCTACTTTAACTTTAACATCTTTATCTTCTAATTTATTTAAACCATCGCCTAAATGAGCTAAATCTTCAGCACCACTAGCATCTACTTTAGCTTTAATAACGGTAACTTTATCTTTTTCTTTTGATTTTTTGACGTTAACGTTCCCAGAATCGAGTTTTTTCTTTAATTCAGATTCACTTAAAGCATTTCCATTTGAATCAGCAAATCCTAAATCAACCTTTATTGAAGGTTTAATTTTTTCAATCTTCTTTAAAGTTTCCTCAAGTTTCTTTTCGGATTCAGTAGTGTCAATATTTAATGATTTGTTCAAATCAATTTGATCTTTTTGAGAAGTATATTGTTGAACTAGCTTTATAGCGCTTGCCCAATCTTTTTGTAACCCAGAAGTATCAATCGACATATAAGCAGGCGCTGTTAAACTTTGCTTTTGTTTTATTAGATATTCAAGAAGAGTTTTTAAGTTATTATAGTCTTTGATTTCAGGTGCTGTTAAACTATCTTTTCTATTGTCTAGTTCATCAAATTTTGCTTTAACAGTATTGATTTGTTCATCAACGTTATCTTTGTTGACTTTTAAATTAACATCAAATTCAGAACCTAAACTTTGTTGTAACGCTTCTTTTGCTGATTTTGCATCGTCTTTTAATTCTTCAATAGTTTTAGTGGCATTTTCAGAATCAATATGAATTTCAAATCCTTGATCTCTTAATTTCTTTAGAATTTGTTCAACACTTTCAACGTTAATACCTAATTTATCTGCAACGTCTTTATCGCTTGTAAAATTGATTTCCCAATTTCCATCTTTATTTATATGAGCCCATTCTTTATTGGCTTTTTGAACATCTTTTAAGAAGTTTTCTGTTCCTTCAGTACCTTCTTTAAAATAACGTTTAATTTTAGGCAAACCAGTTTCATAAGCTTTAACAACTTCTTCAACACTTGCGGTTGATAAGTCTTTATTGGTCATTAATTGTGCTGATGTTCTAAATTTTTCAGTTCCAACATCACCATTATCATAAAGCTTTTTAATGTCATCTAACTTACTTACAAGAGTGTCATAAACATCTCCATCTTCAGTACCCGACATAGCTGATTCCCATTGACCATAAGCAGAAGTTAATCCATCATATTGAGCGGATAATTCTCTTACTTGTTCGATTTGTTGTGATAGGGTGGTTTGTTGTTCAATTAATGTTCCACGTTTCTTTTCATCAGTGCATTTTTTAATTGATACAGTTACAGAATTGTATTGATCAACTAATTTTTGTAATTCTTCAGCATATTGCAATTTTTGTGTTGCAACATATTCTTTAGTTAATTCTCTTAATTGAGTCTTATTTAAACTAATCCCATTGGCAGTTCTTTCAAAAAGAGTAGAAGGGTTATAGCCTTTTAAACTACCGAACATTGTTTTAAGATTTGTTAAAGAATCACTAGATAAACCAGTAGAAGAATTTGCTTCTTTTAAAGCAGTATTGAAATCCTTCATTACATCTTCAGAACTTTTTACCGCTTGTGTAAGACTATTAATTTTTTCTTCTTGGTTTTTAATCCAGTCATTAGTGTCTTTTGGTTTAACCATTGCGTTGATTTCGTTTCTAAAATCTTCTACACTAATTTTTGCATCATCTAAATATTTTTTTAATTTTGGATATTGTTTTAAATCTAAATCTTTTAGCTGTCCAGCTTTCGCTAGTTTTTTTAATTTTTTTTCAGTTAACTCAATATCTTTTTTATCTAATATTTCAGATATTTTTACAGCTTTATATTCAGAAGGTTTAAAAGTAGAATAAATATAATCATAAGTGTCTTTCATCGATTCATAATCTTTTTTTATAGATTTTTCATCAGAAGTTAATTTACTTTTATCCTTTTTACTTATTTTTTTATAAGCATCCTGCATACTTAACATACCTTCGTTAAGTTCTTTTAAATTAGTGTTTAAGTAATCTTTTGCTTTTTTTACATTATCTACAGTGCTTTGAGAAGCCTTTTCACCTTGTTTTTCTAATTCTTTACTTTCGCTTGTAAAAATAGCTAAAGATTTTTGATAGTCATTTTTATCCCAACTATTATCAGATACAGTTGTGTCCATAGCATTAGCGGTATAAGTATCTGTTAATTTACCTGAAAACCCCTTATACTTTCCATTTACTGAAAACTTATTTTTTAAAGCTTTCGCAGTTTTTAGTGCTGCGTCTGTTGATTCAGTTTCTTTTTCGTTTTTTAAAAGCTCTTTTTGTTGTTTTAATAATTCGTTTGCTTGCTCTAGATTTTCAATTTCAGCTTTATCGGTATAAGTTAATTTACCTTGTGCTTTAATTTCTTTAATTCTGTTATTGTTCTCTTTTAATTGTGTATTAACATCTTCTAATTTGTTAGCAGTTTCTTGATATTTATTTACAGCATCACTAGCATCTTCATCCAAATACTTTTGTCTGTTTACAACATGATCAAACGCAGTAAACATGAGGTTTAAAGCTTGCATTGCAAGATACATTGCACCAGCAGTGACTAATGCTTTACCAATACTTGCCGCAAAACCTTTAATAGCAGTACCAGCACCACTGAATCCACCAATTGAGCTTTTGATATTAGAAGTTAGAGAACTTTGTGTCTTTGCCATATCTTTGGCGGTTGCATTAGCGCCTTTTAAATTATCAATATATTTTTTTAATGCTTCATCATTTTTAGTAAAGACGCTTATATCTTCACCGTTATTATGTTTCTCAAATATGTCACCATATTGTTTTTGGATTTCGTCTATACGTGATGAACCACTTGCTCTTAAAGAACTTTCTTCTTTAATTTTTTTAATTTCGTCAATGATATTAAAACCTTTAGAATTAGCAAATAATCCTGCAGCTAATGAAATACCGCCCGTACTTCCTAATACTTCAGTTAATTTATCAATGATTTCTAATAATTTTGTTAGTGCATCCACACCAGTTTTAATAGCATCGCTATCAATTAAATTTTGCCAGATACCAACTGAAGTTTCTTTTAAAGCATTTAACTTATAAGAAATACCTTGTTGAGCTTTAGCAAATTCTTGTTCAGCCGAACCAGCAGAATCTCCCATCATTTGTATAGCTTTTTGAGCTTGCGAGAAGTTACTGATGATTGCAGCACCAACGTTCGCTTGTCTCTTGCCAAACAAGTTTTCAAGCGTTCCAGCTTTTTGTTTATCTGTTAATTTATCCCAAACCTTTGAAATATCTTCTAATACTTTATAAGTTGATTTATATGTATCAGCATCGTCCATAACACTAACACCAGATAGTTCATAAACGTTACCTTTAACTTCTTCGAGAGTAGCATCATAAGCTTGGGTTTCTTCATCCATTCAATTATGTTCATTATGAATCGTAAATTCATAATATGTTTAATTTATGATAATTTTAATTCCTTTTCTAATATTTCCTTATAATTTCCATTTTTAAATGAATAATATGGTAATCTTAATAATTTTATATTATTATTTTTAGCATATTCATCTTTTATAGTATCTCTAATAATTAGTTCTTCATAATTTTTATTTGCTTGCTCTTCTGATATGCCCCCAAAAGTGCAAGGTTTAAAATGTTGCTCTCCATCTACTTCAACTAATAAGAATAATTTATCTTTTTTAAATAACGCAAAATCAAATCGTAACTTATGCTTATACAAACAATCATTAAATGTATATTCTTTAATGTATTTGATATTTTTATTATTTAAAAGATTTTCAATTTTTTCTTCATTTCGTGAAATTGATTTTCCGCATTTATCACAAGTGTTTTTCCCAGCTAGAAATCCAATCAAGCTTGTTTGAAAATCATTACCACAATTGCACTTAAAACTCATTTTATGTTCCGAATCGATATAATCTTTTGTTAAAATTTTACAAGATAAATCATTTCTTGTAATATAATTTTTAATATTTTTAATAGTAAAATGATTACTAACGCTAAATTTTGGCAATGATAAATTTGATTTGATATTTCTATAAGATGATACATATAAATAATTTTCTTCATCTTTACATATCATCTTGGTATCACAATTTTTATATATTCTATCAACTAATTGATAACCTTTATTTTGAAATTCAAATTCAACATCTTTATATTTAATCTTCTTTCCATATTCAAGTGAACCTAATTTGCTTAATTTTTTAAGGCAATTTTGACAATATATTTTATTATTTTTTATAATTCGATGTATTTGTTTCTCTTGAAAAACATTGCCACACTTTCCACATTTAATTTCTATAGGTGAGCCATTATAAAACTTCGATAATACTTGTGTGTTTGAATTATTCAAATCATAAAAATGTTGTAAATTCTCTATGCAAAAAGGATTATCTTTTGCTATGATTTTTGGTTTATTACCTCTATATAATAAATTATCAAGTTGTTTGTAGAATTTATAGCCATTACTATCAATTAAAACATATTTATTTTTTATAATAGTATATTTTTGATTAAATAATTTTAAATCTAAGTTTTGTAGTTTGTCTACAATCTCTTTTTCTGTTAATTTATTATTTTTCATATTTTCATTTTTATCATAAATTACATCTCACATTGTTAATGTGATGTTCTGACTATTTCTTCATCCTTCCTAAAAATAGGGTAGGAGTATACCTTTTCCATTTAAAGGGTTTTCACCTATGTCATTGGTATTCTAAAATACCTACTTACACCGTACTTCTATTGCTTCAATTATTCGTGATTTCCGCACTTATTCTTATTATTGAAGCCCCTCACGGGGAATAGTCGATGAACGTTTACCCTCGACTTAACTATCATATGCTCTATGAATAACGTTAGGGTACTTCGCTGCAAAAACTTACATTGTATAAACACTTAGGGTTTTGTCCATATGTCATCCTTACAATTTTTTCTACTTTCGTAACCGTCACGCTTATTATTTCTAATTACGTTGTGGTTTGTAAGACTTTAGTTATTTACTTGCAATTAAATATATTTCCACCTCATATCTCTATAAGGCTAGGGCAATGAATACGTTTGCCCTGATACGCATAGAAATTGTCTTTAATGCTGTCACTCTGTTACTTTCATCTATAATAGATTACTAACCATATAAAATATGGCGATTAGGCATTTCTACCTAATTCTCATGTTTCATTATTAAGTTATATCATGAGGTCGGACTGGATCTTTACATTATTCCTAATGATAAATAGCGAAACTCTATATATTACTATATAAAGTATTACAGTCTCTACGGATACCTAAAATTAGGTCTTTCCTCGGTCTTTTCCTCTTCAGGACACTTAACCGATATAGCTATTTTTTGCATCGGCACATTATATGTGACTACCGATAGATGCTGGGTCTTGGACAATTTCGTTCCTATATGTTAAATGAGTATCGCAAATACCCATCAAAGTATTTAAACTTTCTTTGATTCATCATCAAACGAGCAGATCATTTCTCCACCCTCTCTAAAATAGAGTAGGGGTATACCTTTTCAATTTAAGGGGATTTCACCCACACCATCAACTTGTGCCTTACTTCTGTAATATTATCTATTCAGGATTTCCACCTTTATTCTTTTGATAATATCCCTTATTATCGGGGAATGACCGTTGAACGTTTACCCTCGACTTAACTATCATATGATCTATGAATTACGTTAGGGCACTTCGCTGCATGATCTAGCATTGTAGCATCTTCACGTTTTCAAACCTTCATAATATGATTTCTCTATTATTGTGGTGTGAAGCTTTAGCTTTTACCTGCAATTAAATATAAACTATATATGTATTTCTACATATTCTGGCAATAAGTCTACCAGCTACACCTAAAGCGATATTTTCGTCTAAGGTGTTATTTGCGGCTGCCATTGCAGCACTTGAACGTTTTAAAATTTCGGCAATTCCGTTATTATCTATTGGGAAATTATTTCCAATTTGATTGATTTTACTACTAATCTCGTCTCTTACATTATCCGCATCTATTTTGTATGCGTTCATAGTAGAGACTAATGTTTCGGTTGCTTTATCAATATCCATTTCAGGTGAAATGGTACTTAAAATTGATGATTCTTTGGCTAAATTTATAGCGTCTTGCATAGCATCTTTTTGTTACTCTTTTTACGTAAAATAAAAAGGGATAGGTCATTTCTGCCTATCTCTGCAATTTTATTATTAAGTTATTTTTGCAGAACAGATCATACCATCATCTTAAATTAATGAGATGTCAACATACGTCTAATAATTACTTATTAAACTGTGATCGTTACGGGATCTAAAATATTCATTATTTCTTTTTCTAATTTTTGTTTACTTCTTAATTTATAACTAATTTCTAATAAAAAAATACCGTGATTTTCACAGTATTTTTTCTTGGTTTTATCGTTTTGTTTTCGTCTTTCAAAACCTTCTAAACCGCCAAACCTATCAAACGGTTCATAATGTTGTTGACCTTGACATTCTATACATATATTATGTTTTGGTAAATAAAAATCAAATGGTAATGGGAAATGATTGCGACAATCTGTAAACCTATATTCAGAATAAAATTCTATATTATGTTCTTTTAAAATTTCTTCTGTCCATTCTTCATATTTACTACGATTGTTACAACCACAACTTCTTGTTTTGCCACATTTTAAACGTGATGAGGTTGTTTCCATTAAATTACCACAGTCACATTCGCATTGCCAAATAACACGACCTTGTTTATTTGTTCCTATACGTTTTATTGCAGTTAAATGTCCAAATTTTTGTCCTTCTAATTTTAAACCGTGCTGTCTAGTGTAACGTGACGTTTTTTCACCACATCCACATGATTTTGACGCACCACGTAAAATAGAATAAACACTAATTATTTTTACATTACCACAATCACATGTACATTCAACATATGTGTGACTTCTATTATTTACCTTATGTGAATATAAAATTTTATTTATTGTTAATTTGCCAAATTTTTGACCAATTAAATAATCGTAATTCTTTGCTTTTGCCATATACTCCTTATATTGAATTTGAATATTTTAGTCTTACCCTCGGTATTGTCCTCTTCAGGAGTTTCACCGATTTGAGTTGATTTTCACTTTTATATCACTATAAAAGGGGACGAAAGTCATCCAAGTTGCCCCCAAGCAGCGGTTTGGCTAATTACTTCTTGGGTTGTTGCACCTAAATCTTTTGCTATATCATTAGCTTGATAATAAAAATTCTTATAAGCATCTGTTGTTTCATCGGTAACTTTTTTTAATTCAACCATTGCATCATCTAATGCAACAAGCTCACTAAAACCTTGTTTGACTTGACTAACACCAGTCATAATTAACGATGTGACTGAAAATAATTGTGATAAATTACCAAAAGAACTTTTTAATTGATCACCGAATGACTTGCCACTTAATCCTGCGGCATCAATTTGTGCTTTTAACTGCTTAAATTGCATATTAGCGGCATTGTATTCGCTAGGATTTGTTGCGGCTTTCATTTTGGTTCTTACATCGTCCAAAGCAATACCAAATTGTTTTGCTGCTTTAGTATTATTTTGAATGTATTTTTCAACTCTTGATAAACCAGCTATTTTATCTGCGTTGAACTTTTCTTCATTAAATGATGTTTTAATTTCACTTGCAGCAAGTTTAATGTTTGATTTAAATACATTTATTTGATTATTTAATTTATTTAAACCATCTTCGTTGCTAACTTTACCAAGCTGTGAAATTAAATTATTATACTCATCAACACCTTCCTTTGCTGTTGATTTATATCTATTCCAAAATATTTTTAAATCATTTAATGCAATAGTTTGTTTCGATTTTAAAACATCATTATTAATCGAACTAGAACCATTATTTATACCAGTATTATTAACATTAGTGTTAATATTTGTTTTAATTCCACTAACATTTTTTAAACTACTAGTTAATTTATTTATTTCAGTTTGCGCTTGCTTAATAGAAGCTGTATCAATAGTAATACCTAAATTAGCACCTTTAAGTTGATCTTGAATACTTTTAATGGCATTATTACCCAACTTAACATTTGTGATTTCAGGTTCAATATTTTTTAATTGCTCTTTTATACTTTTCTGTGCGTTGCTATCTATTTTAACGCCTAATTGAATATTATAATTTGCCATATTCTTTCTCCATTAAAATAAAAAAAGGAATGATAAACATTCCTAAATTTTAAATTGATCCTTTAAAGCAGCGACTTGACTATTTTGATTATCAATATAATGTTTCTTTGTAGTAGAAGGATCTAAATGGTTGAGTAGGGTAGCAATATCCTCTAAAGGCATACCCATTTTCTTTAATAGATTACTTCCACTCTTTCTCCAGGTATGACAATGACATGGTACACCAATCATATCACCGATTTTTTTAGACCATGAAGATAATGTTCCATTTGAAACGCAATCATTTTCATCTGTATAAGGTGTTCTCCATACCCATCCATAATCATTAATATTGTTTTCCTCACGTTGCTTCTTTAAATCTAATAATAATTTTTTAACTCTTTCTGAAAAATAAAGTGTCACATAACGTTGTTCCTTTTCTAGAACGTCGTTGCATTGACGTTTTTCAAAATCTATTTGTTCCCATCTCAAATGTGCAACAGCGTTAACTCTTGCCATTGTTGATAGAGACAATTCAAAATATGTTTCTAATTGTAAATCTTTGTTTAACTTTAACTGAAGTCTGATTTTATTAATTTGCTCTTGACTCAAAAATACTTGTTCAACTACTGGCAAACCCTTTTTAGGTCTATCTATATATTCAGTAGGGGAGTCACCAAGAAAAATTTTCTTTCTTTTTAAGAATCTATAAAATGCAGAAATTGTAGATAATCTACGTTTAATTCTTTCAGTGTTATTACCTTGCTCTTTTGCAAAAGTAATAAACTCTAAAATATCATCCTCATCTAAATCAATAACAGATTGATTAAATTGATTATCTAAAATAAAAATAAACCATTGCGATAAATCAGAATTATAGTTATAGATTGTCTTTTCTGATAACTCTTTAATACTCATATATTGTTGGTATTTCTTCCAATATTTTTGAGTATCAGGATTAATTAATTTAATTTTATCTTGATCGTACAATCTTACTTGTTTTGATCTTTTCTTTCCAACTGCCATATTTACTCCTTTCTAAAAAAATGTAAAATAAAAACCCTATCCATAGCCGAAGCATTGAATAGGGTTTGTCGGTACATTGCCGACTTCTCTGAAATTATGAACAACTATTATTCTTAATAGTCATTAAACTAATAACAATTTAGACCTTCGTCTTATTTTTATTGTATTGCTTTTTATTCAGCCACCGAGAAGATAAGTGTGAGCTAAAAGGAGCGACCTAATAACTTTCTTACCCTAGAAAAATTCATAAACTCGAAGAGGAATGGTTGCCTCCAACTTTCACCTGACATTCACTTGTTGTTTTATAATTAAACTTGTTTATTTAATCAAAAAATAGAAATATGTCTTTACCTGTATTCAAGCGGATTAGGCTACTTGTACTCATCCATGTTGCATTATAGTACGATTTCTCATACGTCACCGCTACGTTTATACGATGTTTTGGATTTCCTATAGGGAGCATATTATTCCACTAATATCTATATAGGATTATTCTCCACTGGAGCGTCTATTTCATCGCCTGCAACTTTGATGCTTTAAAAACCTACAATAAAATACACTATGACTTAATCTTGTCTTGGTAAGACTTGTTCTAGTATAATTACTTAAACTAGAAATGCCATGTTTATAACTATCGTTAATATTATGACACATTCTTCATCATATCCATGCACTGGGATCACCTGTCATTCACATGGTTAAATTGTTAATAGTTTAATAACTATTAGAATAATAATGGGTGAAAGGCTTGTTCTTGCACTTGTATTTTGAACAATTATTCATTTTATACACTCCATCAATTTGTAATCTTCAGCGTAGTGCTTATTGCCTTTTAATATAAATTATCAGCCACGAAAGGATTTTTGAAACTATATTTCAAGGTAGTCCTTAACCAAGTTTTTCTCATTTAAGAGCGAGTGTAAAATTTTTCTGCTGATTCTCATTTGCCCAACGCTAACTAAATGAGTTTTGAATTTAATAACAACTTCCTTGTTGCACATTTGCCTACGCATTTATCAGGCAATTCAAATTAGTGATCAAATCTAATTCTTGCTGGGATGCATACCACAGTCACTTATTTTTTATTTCGGTAGGTTCATCACCTTGCAAGTCTCTTAATAATTATCCTAGGCTTATTAAGTTGACATTGTTGTTATTAGAATATTTATTATTTATACACGTAATATTCCAATCGTGTTTTGAACGCAGATAGACTCGAACTACCAACCATTCGCTTGTGGCAAACATTCTACCAATTGAATTATACGTTCATTTTGGCGTTTAGCAGAGTAATCGAAACTCAATGATAAAATATCATCCCACTCCTTAGCAGGGAGGTCTAGCGCCTTGCTAGTTTACTAAACATGGTAGTATCACCCAAATATTTATACTGAATAGGGTATTGCTAACTTACAATATGGCACGCCCAGAAGGATTCGAACCTCCATCAATGGTTTTGGAGACCGCCATTCTACCGTTGAACTATGGACGTGTATTGGTGGAGAGAGATGGACTCGAACCACCGAACTCAAATGAGGGCAGATTTACAGTCTGCTGTCGTTGCCGCTTGACTATCTCTCCATATATAATAATTGTGACCGCTTACCACTTGCTCTACGCTACTAAATGCAATACTTTTTGAAAGGCTTCCAGTTGATAAAACTTTCTTTCCAAACAATTTCTTACATGTTCACGGCAGGAATCGAACCTGCGACACTCGTAAACTTATCATCATTTACTACCTCGTTCTAACTGGACGAGTTCACTTTTTTATTTTTTCTTTGGTAGACACGGTAGGGCACGATCCTACAACCGATCGGTTATGAGCCGATAGCTCTTCCAGTTGAGCTACGTGTCTAGTTGTTACTAGTGAGTTGTATGGACTCACTAGTAAATTCAAATCAATTATCATTTCGATAACTTTTATTGTAGTTAGCATACACTTTGAAACACATGATTTTTGTTTGTTATTTTATTTTAAATTTTAGTATTCTTTTATTTATATCTTAAAAGAGGTATCTTAACTACACCTATATAATACATTAGGGGGCTAACCTTGTCAATAGTTTATTGCATAAAAATTAAATTTTATTCAAAACTATTTAACATCAAATCCTTGAGCCATAAGTGATTGTTTAAATGAGTTAAAAAATATATTCATTCGTTCAACCATTTCGACACCGCTTTGCCAAGGCGCAGTACCAGGAATAGACGTATTTCCATGATAACCAGCATTGATAATATCTACCACAGTTTCAGTATTATCATTATAATTTAAAGCTGTATTAATATATACTTCACAAGTAATTGTTGCCCCTCTAACTTTAACATTTGTTTTTGTAATACTATCAAGAAACTGATAAGTTCTTTTATAAATCTTAGGATTATATTCTGCATAATATTGTTTAACAAACATGTCAATACAAGCACGAACATCTTCTTGAGCCTTTTCCATAGCTTGTTTCGCTGCTTGTTGCATTACACGTCTCAATTCAGTTTCATTTTTAATTAACATTCTTTTTATCTTCTTTTTCAGCTAGTACTTCTTTTCTTGCTTTTTCTTCAGCCTCTTTTACTTTATCAGCATGATTCAAAATGTTATCTAAAAAGTCATTAGTATTAATTTTACCTTCATTTAACATGCTAAATTCACCCATTTTAGAAATTAAATCAGGAATATCAATATCGCCAAGATTTAATGATCCGACTAACTCTTTAGAAAAGTTATCAATTGTTACGATAATATCTTGTAAGAAATCATTAACACTATATGATTTAGCTTCTCTATATTCTTCTTCGATTTCTTTTAAAAATCTACTAATACTTAAATCTAATTGTACATATTGATTCCAATTGATATAATTTGCATAATCATTTGGTTCAACCATGCAAACTAATTCATAGTCATCTAATTCATTTTCAGTATCAACGTTAGGTAATTCAATATTTAAATAAAATTTAGCAAAAGCAAATTGCATAATGATTCCTGCTAAATCCCATTCAATTTTAAATTCTTCAATATTCATTAGTCTTGTACATACCCAATTTCTGAATTCTAAAAATTGTTGCAATGATAATGATTGATTTTTTACTTCATAAATAGGATATTCAAATTCCTTATTTAATTCTTCTTGTTTTACTGTTTCTTTTTTTGCCATTTTAATTACTCCTTGCTTTCTTTATATTTTATACAGATAAAATCTATAATTTCTTCTTGTATACGTCCTTCTTTAGCTTGACGTAATAATTTACAATTTCTTTTATATCTTGAACACGATTTACATTTATCTTCAAATGTGTTTTTTTGTTTTTCGCTATCAAATATTCCAGCATATTCAACTGGTTTAATTGTAATTTCTACTCTAGGATTTTTATTATCATAAAATAATCCTTGGACACGTTCACAACATTGAGTGTCATCACTCCAAACAGTTTCAGCCATAGTTACCGCATCTAGCATACATTTAAAATAATTGTTACAATCCATATCAGTTCGAGGAAAATAAAAAACACAATCAAAATAAACATGACTGTATTTATCTTCTACTTTATCCCAATGTTGAATTAAACTTTCTTTAATAATATATTCTTTAAAATTCTTTTGATATTTAACAGCTTCAGGTTTCTTATAACTTACCGCTAAATATTTACCACCTTTTTTAACAGTTCTATATCCTAAATAATGGTTTACACTCGGTGGAATAGGGGAGATCAACTTTAATACTTTACTACTCATTTATACTCCCGTCATTTTTATTTTCCTTTTTATCAAATTCATGATTTTTCCATTTTTCATATAATTCTTGCATATTTTTACTTTTTCTATATACAAAAACCATTCTATCTTCACCAGCAAATATATCTAATAAATCACCATAAATTGTTTCGGTTTGCCAATATTTGTGATTTTGGTTAATATCGGTTAAATATAAAACTTTATTTTTACTACCGTCATAATATTTGCCAAATAATTGACTATATCTTTTCATTTTTCCTTTAATTCCTTCTTTTCTTTCATATTATTTTAAACAAAAAAATAGGAGATACATTATATAAACGAATAGTGTATCTCCTTAATTTTTCTTTAAAATAATTTCTATTCGTTGTCTTTATTCTCAATATCAACAATGTTTTTATTTGTTTTAGTTTCCTTTGATTTATAGGAAACTTTTTTTACTTTTCCAACTTCATCGGTATCATCTAAAATTTCATCAATGATTTTAACAATATGAGGTAAGAAATTTTTATAATCCTTAATGTCACATTTGTTTAATAATTTTCTTGCAGTTTTTTTGTTAATAACATTTGCTGTATAATCATCGATTACTAATCTAATCTCAAAATGATTTGAAGTGTCTGTTAATCTACGCCATGTCGTAAATTTTGTTTCATCACAAGAATCACAAGCGTGATAACCAGTTCCACAAATAATGCACCAATGGTTAATTTTCTTTTCTGTCATATAAAATAAATGAAAAGAGGGTAATTAACCCTCTTTATTATTCATCTACGATAATTGAGAATAATTCACCTTTAGTATCACAATATTCTTTATTGAAGTTTAATGTGAATGGATGTCCACCTTCGGCATTTAAACCAATTTCAATTGAACTTGGATCGATTTCAGCACGTTTAGCAATGATAACACCAGTATAGATGTCATTTTTGTTACAAGCAGAGTGCATAGTAACATAAACTCTTGCTTCATATACTCCAGGGAATTTATCAGCTCTTTTAGTTACTTTTACAGCTTTTTCTGATTCATAATCATATTCAACATAGAAAGTACCAGTAGTTCCTTCTTTTAAAGTGATTACTTTGCCAGCAATTGTAAATGTATCATCACCAGCAGTACCAGTTGCTAATGTGAGTTTTTTAGAAATACCGCCATTTACCAATAAGCAAATTTCTTTTAAGCTATCTTTTACTGGTTCTTTATCTAAAGTTAAAGTATTATCTTTGGCTTCGATAACTTCATATGTAGAACTTGCAATTTTTGCTTCTGAAGTAGCTTCTACTTTTTCTTCACCTAATTGAGCGCCTGCTAAATCCATACTAAATAAAGCGTTTGTACCAGTCAAAGTTGCAGTTGCAGCATTATATAATGTCATAATTGAAGCACCTACGTTGTCAGTAACAGCAGTACCTTCAGCCGCACTTGTCAAAGAACCATCTTTAACATTAGTTAAACGAACTGATAATGTGTTATTAGCTGGATCTCTTAATGAAACGTTGTTAATTTTTTCTAACACTAATTCGTTAATGTTCATTTATTTTCCTCCTAATTTTTTGCAAATAAAAAGTGACTTATTTCAAGTCACCCATTGCATTTAATTCATTTTTATCGCCTATTTTTGATAGGTCTATTCCAAATCCACTATATCCGCTTTGATATAAAATATGTGAATTAGTAATTTTATTTAAACGTTTTACACTGTCGATAAAACAATAGTATTTCATGTCCATTACGGAGTTTTCATCGTGTTTAAAACCAGGCATATTAACCGCATAAGAAATCATGTTCAATAAAGTATCTTCGCCAACTTCATCGCCTTCGCCAGTCATACGTCGCCTAGACTCCTCGATTAAGAGTTTTCTAGCACCTTTGTTTTTAGGTTTTCTTTCGTTTTTTTCTATATTAAATAAAAAACGAAGATAATCCGTCATTCTCTTATAAGTAAATCTATCGAAAATGATGTCATATTCTTCTGTTATAGTCTTGGTTTTAACGATTTCTTTATTTTTTAAAATACCTCTTTTATTATCGTCGGGTATAACAATTTCTTTTTCTTTGATAATATGTTGTTTTAAAACATATTCATTTGTTTCTGTATTTTCAAAAACCATCATTTTTGAAAAATCTAACTCATCACCAAAAATTCTTCTTGTCTTTTCAACATCAAAAGAAGGGCATATATATCGAATAAACACCTCATATTCATCAGCAGTCACAAAATCTACATTAAAATAATTTTCTAATTGATATGCTAAATCACTTGGCGTAGCACATAGATTATAAATCACTGACAAATAGTTTCCGTCATCTACAAATACTTCACCAACAGTAGGTTGATGTATTATTACGTGATCGGTAAGTTGTAAATCTCTACCTAAATATAATGCAGATTTACTTACTTTACTCACATATTGAGTCACTTAAATCAATTCCTTTAAATGTCAATCTACGATAAACAAACTTGTCATCATAAATTCCAGCTAAATTTGAAACTAATTTTAAAGAACCAATCCCTGCAATTTGACCGTTGAATTTTCTATCTAATAAAATCGAAATATAGTCATTACGGTTATCTTTAACACCTTTAATATTATCAATCCTATTATGCTTATTATGAGAAATAATCCATATCTCTAATTGCGGATATTTAAACACTTCGGGCGTATTATAATTTTCAGGAATATTTACTTCTATTGTTAGAAAAGTCATAGTTTTTGAAATTAAATTTGGATTTTGATGTTCTCTGTATATAACTGGCGTATAACCAGCATCAACAGTTTCAAGAGAATTAACTAAATAAGAATCATCCCAATTTTCATCATTGTAATTAGGCGGATCAATAGCCTTAATTAATTCTTCATCATTTAGTATAGCTTTAGTTACTTTATTTTTTAGTTCACTGATTATTGTACTATTTGCCATATTTAAAATAATCCTACAACTTCGAGCAGTAATTCATCTGCTTTATAGTTTCCTTCTTCGTTAGTTAAAGAAATTGTAATATGCCGACCAATTAAGTCATCATTATCTAATGAAATAGTAAGTTTATTTTCTTCTTTAACGATATTTAATTCATCTAAAAAATTACAATTTATTTCCCACTTAGGTATAACATTATCTACCAACTTACCATTAAGATAGAATAGAGCGATAAATGTCGTTCCTTTTTTATAGCCTGATTTAATATTCGTAGATTTATAGTTGATTTCACATCTGCTTTCACTGACCACATCTTCATCTTCTTTTGAATGATAGTTACAAATCAACAATTCTAAATTATCATCATTTTGAATTTGATCTTCGCTTAACATCATTGAGATATACCCATGCCCATTATAGACATTAGTTGTAGTATCAAAACTCGTGATTCTATATGGTCTAATATCATTACTTGAATTAGTTACAAAAAATCTTCTTTCTCTTGTAAGTTTTTTAGTGTCTTTATCAAAAGAAATTAACACAAGTAACTGGTTATATCCAATAGTAATCAATTGAGTCTCGCTTAAACCAGTATTATATGCCGTAGCCCCCTGAGTTACAGCATGACGTTCAATGATATTCAAATTTTCATCTTGCCACTTCAGTACATAGTTACATTGTTGCAACATGCCATCTATGTATAATTCTTCATCGAAATCAGCAGTTTTAACAAGCCAAAAAGAATCTGCCCATTCAACGTAATCACCAGATTGTATGTGATGATTAGGTAATGATCTAAATTTTTTATAATATGGTTGTGTTCCAGTATTGATAATTAATTTATCATCAATACCATTAATTTTTACATCTTTACAAGAAGGATTATTTACTGCTTTAATAGTAATGTTTCTTCTTGCTCTATTAAGATCGATTTCTCTTTTTGAATTACCATTGACTTTTGCTATTCTTTCAAAAGCTTCCCATTCCATATTAATCACCTTTTTTAATACGATCTAAAGTGCTAATACATTTGAAAACTTCTCTTTTGCATTGCGTCAATGTGTAATCATGTTTATATAAGTAATTAATAGAATTTAAAATATCTACTAATTTTTCCTTATTTTGTGGTATTGAAAAAAAATCTTTTGAAGTCTCAAAAGAACCCTTGATTTGTACAAGAACACCATCAATATAGTCCTTTACATTTTCATTTTCTTCTTCGCTTAAGGGTGGAATTTTATAAATCTTGTTAATTAAATGATTAATTTGAACTTCATTCACTATTTAAGCACCTCCATTAATTTTTTGGTGTCTAAATCTCTCATAGAATAATCATTCATTAATTTAGAAACTTCTTTATCGGCTTCGCTATAAACTTTTCTTAATGAGGTTAATAAATTTGCTGGACTAAAAACTGTATAATCAGCAGTTCCAAGCATATTTTTAGTATTTTCTTCATTATCTCTTTGAGTTTTAAGCCATACTACCGCCATATTTTCTACTAATAAATAAATGACTTCATTTGAAAGTTTGATATTGAAACATCCCAAATCATCATCATAATCATACAAATCTTCTTTACAATAAGGATTAAACCTTGAACAAGCTTGCTTTAAATAAAAATTTAATATTTTTCCTCTATCTTCGATAGTATTATCATAAAAAGAATACTGACTTATGCGTAACAAAAATTGCTCATAAATATCAGAAAATTCTGTCATAAAATTAATCCTCGCTTGCTAATTCAGCTTCAAGAATTTGTTCAAGCTGTTTGATTTTTGAAAAAGAATCTAATTTTCTAGATTTAATCATATCATTGCATCTAATAATTAATGATGTTTTAAATGTTTTACCCATTTTAGATAAGTATGTTGATAATTCATCAGTGTGGTTTAAAATTAAATCTTCGACATCTACCATGCTATTTTCATAATATTGTTGTAATGTTAAAGCCTTATAAATTTCTTCAACTGTACGATCTTGATATGTTTCATCTAAATCCTCAATTCCAATAATTCTAATCCAATAATTTTTAAAGAAACCTGGTTGTCTAGATTTCATTTCTCTAATGTTTCCAGCAGATACTTGTTGGATTTCATTTTCATTTTCCCACACAACTTTATCACCAGTTTGTGAGTTTACATAAACCAATTTCCCAAATGTTGTAGATTGCACATTTAAAATCACATCATTATTTAAGACTAATTTTTCTCTTTGCTTTGTTTCAGTCTTACTAGTTTTTGGTGTAACTTTTTTTGTAGTGGTTTTACCCTTTGTTCCACTTGTTTTTTTTGTAGATTGTTTTACTTCATCAATTTTTACTTCTTCTGCCATTTAAAATCTCCTTTTATCTCTTAATTAAAAATAAAAGGGGAGTTGAATTCTCCCCAGTTTGTTCTATTTGGTTTTTAATTACGCAGTTGTATAGAATCCCATTTTAGTTGCGAAAACTAATGCAACACCAAATTCTTGTGCATAAGTGTAGTTAATAGTTAAATCGCCAGTTACTGGAATTCCAGCGTCTCTTTGATCTAAAATATAACCTTCGCCAGCATCTACTACTTTAATAGGTTTATCTGAACCAACAGCAATTACATATAATTTGTTATCTTCGTATAAGAATTCATCAGTACCAGCTTTATGACGTTGTGGCATAAATACAGTATCAATACCATTGAATTTACCGAAGTAACCCATATTATATTTGTCTTCTTTAGCACTATCTGAAACAGTTTCCATGTTTAATTTTCTCAATGCTTTCTTTGTACCTAAAATGATTACTTTAGCACCACTGTTAGCCGCAGAAACATGTTCACATAAATCTAATAATTCATCCTCTGAATTAGTTCCACTGATTACATATGTAGAGCTTAATCCTCTTGTACTTGAAGTAACGCCTTTTAAAGCATTGTAAACATCTTCATATAAACGTTGTAACATAGCTTGTGCTACTGCATCAACGAAAACATTAAAGTCAATTCTTCCAGTTAAGAAACGTTTGAATTCTTCATATACTTTTACACCTTTTAATGAAGTGTCAACTGTATATCTTTGACCTTTACCTAATCTTTGTCTACGAATACCAGTACTACCGTAAGATAAATCAGATACGATAAAGTCGGCTTTATCTGGTGTGAAGAAAGTTAATTCATCATCTAATTTAATATTTTTATAGTCTACTAAATTCATCCAGAATTCGTTTCCAGTAAAACCTTCATATACAATTAAAGGAATGATTTCTTCAACAATGTCAAAGCAAGCATTTCCTCTATAGAAGTTTTTAATTGATAATTCTTTTGAACCACCATTTGCTTCAATGAACATATCACGTAAAGCTTGTGAATTTGTTTTTTCGTTATCAAACTCAGCAGGGCAAGTTCCACGAATCATATCTTTTGCTAATGTTAAAATTTCATTTCTATTATCCATTGATCGTCTTTCCTCCTAATTACCCAATTCGAACTCCGTAGTAACCACGTTTGAAATCAACGATTTTTCCTACAGTAGTTGTTGAAGCTGTTGCTTGATCAACTACTTTTAATTGTCTTTTCCCAGCTTCTAATTCAACTAATTTCCCAGTTTGTGGAGTACCAGCAAATGCTTCAGCAGTTAATCCAAAAATATTTCCTTTGATTAATCTTTCTGCATTTCCAGTTGTTCCTTGAATGTTATAAAAATCGTCTAAAGATTTATTTAATCTTTCATCTTTCATAACTTCAGGTGAAGCTACTAAAAATACTTCATCTAAAGGTGTATCTTTAGCCACTGGTTCAACTTCATAAAGGTTCATTTCACCATCTTTTAAACCTTTTAATTTAACAACACATCCGTTGTCCATATCTTCGTCAATTAAGATTGCTACACGTTTAGTACCAACGAATTCAGCATCTGTTAATTGTCTTTCTACGATAGCGTGTTTTTTAGCCATTAATTTTCCCTCCAATTTTTTGTAAATAAAAAAGGGGCGATTTCTCGCACCTTATAAATTCCTATTTATTTTTATTTTTTGTAATATGCGTTTAAACGTCCACCACAATATTGATTAGATTCTACTGGAGTATCATCTTCAAATGTTTCATCGGCATCAACTTTGACAACACCCTTTGAGTTATCTTCAATAACTGGTTCTTTATCAAAATCCATACGACCTAAAATTGCATAACATTTGTTTTCAACATCTTCAATTGAGAAATCAACATTGTTTTCTTTTAAAGATTTATATTCTTCAACACCAAGTAATTTAGTATCGAATTTATCAAATACTTTATCAAGATTAGCTTTTCTTTCTTTTTCTAATGTTTCTTTTTTGAATTTCTTTAAATCTTCGAATTCAACTGTTTGTGCATTTCTTTCAGCTTCAACCTTATTCCATTCTTCTTTGGTTAAGACCTTAACAACAGTTTCCACTTCGTCATCTTGCAATGTAACAACATCATCTACTAAAGTGTATGAACGTCTATGAGTTGTAACTTCCCAACCTTTATCATCCGAATAAACTTCTTTAGCGTAATAAACATATTTAGAATCATAATCGTTTAACCAAGCATCAGTTCTATCTACATTACGGTATAATGTTCTTAAAGCTTTACGAATCTTGTCTCTTGTTTCATTAGCAGTTAATTCAAATTCCTGTTCTTCAACTTCAGGTTTAGGTTCAGTAACTTCGTTCTCTTTATTTTCAAAATTTTCAGCTACCGATTCTTCTTTTTGTTCAGGCTCTTTGTTCTCAAAATCTTGATTTTCACCTTCAACCACTGTTTTTTCAGTTTGTTTAGGTTCTACGTTTTTTTCTTTATCCAACTCTTTTTTTCCTCCTTCCTTACTATTATCAAATTCAGCTAATATTTTTTTAAATTCATCAATAAATTTAGGTAACTTTTCATCCAAATTACTTTCATTATTTTCTGAATCTAAATCAAATTCAGTTGTAGCACCAGCATTATTAATGCCTGGCGTTCTATCATTTCCTAATAAAGTTACACCATCGTATCTAAACTCTGAAATAATCTTTTCTTTTGTTTTAGAATCGATAATAAATTTATTAATATTGATCTCAATTGATAATTTAATATTTTTATCTCTTTCGATGATATCTAGAGCATAATTTGAATACTTTTTCCAAACATAGCCATAACAATAAGCATATGATTTCTTTGTATCTTCATCATATTCAATTACATATTCATTATCTTCAGGAATGATACCAATAGGTACTTCATCATAAATGACTCTTACATTATTTTGGTAATCTTTTACTAAATGTTTATCATGACTACCAAATTGTGGTTTATTGTCTGAATCAAACACAACCCTTGCAAGAATTGGTTTGTTAATAATAGTAGGGGCTGCATTTTCTAGCGACTCTTTACTAAAATTTAATCCTTTACGTGTTTTACCATCGTGAACTAATTTTAATTTGAGTTTTAAAAAACTCGTAGAGTCATAACTATCATCGGCTTCAAAATCTACAACCTCAATAGTTACTTTTGTTTCATTTTTCATTAATCCAACTCCACGTCTATAGAATTTGTATATATAATAGATTCATTTATTTCAGATAAATCAAAATCAACATTTGAAATATCATTCAAGAAATAACATCCATTATTATCTTCAAAAAGCACTTCTAATTTTTGCTTTAAAAATTCAATTGTGCTTTTATCTTGAGTATAAATAAACTTATTTTCCATCAATCTATTTTCCTTTTTCTCTTGATTCATCTGTACCAGTTTCTATTTCACTATCATCTTTTTGTGGTCTACCACCTTTATCTTCGACATTTGTTTGAGTTTGTACTTGACTTTGATTGTTTTTTGAACTCAATGTATAAGCAGTTTGTAATGGTTTAAATGCAGTATCTAATCCTAAAACCTCATCTTCTAAATAAGATAATGATTTAACATCATAAAAATCATAGCCCATTAATGCCATTACATAACTTTTACTAACACCAGAATTAAAAACCTTCATGTATCTGCCTAAAACATCTGAATATGTTTGTTCAGTTACATTTATAATTTCGACTCTAAATGTAGTAGTCGTGTTAATCAATTTAAGACGATAATTAATCCATCTTTCAAATTGACGATAAATAGGATAGAGCATTGTTGAATCGACTAAAATAGAAGCTTTTAATGCTGCACTACCTGATTTGTCACTAGAAAATAAAAGAGAACTAACACCACTAGCTCCCCAGTATTGTTCTAACGCTTCGGCAACAGCGTCAGTATTCGATTGTCCAGCTTTTTCAAAACTGTGTTCATCCATATCCATAGGTGTTAATGCTAGACCAATGTTGGCTGGTAAATTAGCGCCAATCATATCATAATATTTAACCACCTTGGGTTCTGGAATTTTAAATCTACCAGTGTCATCGACTGGTATTTTTAAAGATAATAATTTATAGTTATTTAATTTTTCTTTATTTTTCTTTAAATTTTTATAATCTTCGAGATCATATAATGCTCCGAAAACTCCAGCAAAAGGAGGAACGCTATAGCTTAAAGATTCATCATATTTAATACATATTCCTCTGTCTGTAGGAATATCTTGCCACATCATTTTTGGATTTTTTTGATACAACGAATAAGCATCTTTGAAAAATTTACCAAAACTTTTCAATTTTCTTTCTCTGCCATTAAAATAAGAGAAATTAAATGTGACAACTCTAACGCCATCTTCAACACTGATGGTTTTACACCATTTTGGTGGTAATTTTCTTATATAAAAAGATTTGCTAGTTTCGTAAACATATCCATAGAAGATTTCTTCTCTAAAGACTGTATCTAATATTTTATTAAATTCATGTTTCATATTCATATTGATTAGGTAATCACTTGTAACATAGTAATCATCCATAACGACTTTTTTACTAGCATTACGTATATCTAAATTTCTAGGTTTTAAAACCATACAAAACATAGCCATTCCTGAAAAATATTTAATTAATCGTTTATAATGACTTGAGACATTATATAAATATCTTGAAACACCTCTTAATTGTGTTTCAAATTTCTCAGGATCAGCCAGCCATCTTGAAACATCTTCTTTCTTATATTTTCTAAAGAAGTAATTACTTAATCCTTTTTCATTAAGTTCTTTCAAAATTATTTTAGCGTTATGTCTTGTATTTTTTAAAACAGCATCAAATAATGCTTGGTCGTTAGATTGATTATCTAGTTTTGAATCTATGTATTGATCTAACTTAACTTTATCTTCTTCAGATAAATCTATGCTTAAATCTAAAGAACCTACATTATCCACAGGATTCACATTTTCCATTAAATTCCTCCTTCCTTAGTTAAATATAAGATTGTCCTAAACTCGGTTTTCTAAATCTAAATAAAATTTCGTCTTGTTCTTCTTTATAATCATTCGATAATTTTAATTCATATTGTTTCATAACCCAAAAGTTGTAAGCTAAACTAGAATATCTGTCCTTACGCATACCTGGACGTTCTTTAATTCTTACATTTCCGCCTTCAATTTTATGTTGTAAATTAATAAGCTCGTTTACGAGCAGGGTAGTTTCCATATATTGATGTTTATATTCAAGTTGATCTAATTCGGATTTATTTTTATATCCTTTGATATTTTCTCGCAAATATTCATCACAATCATATTCACTAACCAATAAATTGATTTGACCTTGTTTAAATCCTTCACGTAATGAAGTGGCAATTAAATCATTAAATCTCACATTAGCTTTAACAGACCAAATAACCTTTTCAGCTTCGGGTATCATACATCTAGAAGCCATATCTTTGTCATTTATACATGATAAAGCGGGATATATCTCTCCAGTATCTGGATCTACTTGTGGTTTTATTAAGCTGTCAAACACTCCAATTCCCGATCCGTTTGTATCAATTACAATATCTGTACATTTGTATTTATAGAAATATCTCATAATTTCAACAGCTACTCTGTCCGTTGTCCAACCTTCGATATTTCTAGCATATGCAATATTCGCTACATATCTATCACCGTTTACTGGTATACAATCATTAATAATCATTGAAGTAGCATCGTTCTTCTTTCTTTTTGTACTTATCATCAATGCAACATCGACAGATAAAATACGTTTTTCATTGAATTTAGGTGGTTGTATTTCAATATTTTTATTATTTAAGACTTCTTCAATAGGCGGTAAAGCTTTATATAAATTTCTTCGCTTATTAACATCTTCAAATGAAAAGAACTCTTGTCCATTAGTTCCAAACCATATACACTCATATTCCATAGCAAAAGAAACGGGGTTAAAGTCACTTTTATCCATAACACCTTCAACCGTACTTCTTTTAAGCAGGTTTTCTTTGATAGAAAGTTGATAGGGTAGTGATACAGAAAAATATTTCTTTCCTTTAGCCATATTTCCTATATAGTCTTTAACAAGTGTATAACCCCAAGATGATTTATACCATGCTGATGTTAAATAAAATTGTTTACTATCTTCTTGTAAATCAGCGTATTCAACTTTATTTAAATATCCAGGTTGTCTAGGTGTGTTTAAAAAAGGAACTAATACGTCATCAATAACGTCTTTGTTCATTTGAACAAACTCATCACAAATTAAAATATTCGCACGTTTAGATCTAGCATTTTTATTAGCAGCGACAGCATAAATAATAGAACCACCTTTAAAAAGTATGCTAGGATCACTACCATTCATTTGAACTTTATCAATTTCTTTTTTTAGTAATTCAGAACCATATCCATGTTGAACTGATAAATCTTCTGTAATTTTCTTTAAAACAGCCAATGCTTGTTTTAATGTAGCACTTGCAACACAAATACGAGTACCAGGGAATAAAATACATCTTATAACGCAATAAACTGCTGTAATCCAGGTCTTACCCTGAGACCTTGATGCATTATAATTAAAAAAGTTATTCCTCATCATTTCACAGATAAGAATTTCTTGAAATGGTTTTAAATTTAAATTTAAAAAATAAGTTGCAAATCTATGTGGATTTTCTCTAAAATAACCAGCTATAAAATCAACTTTTTTTAAAAACTCTTGCCTACGTTCTTCTTTGATCTGTGCATCTGTTTTTATTAAATCAAGATCATAATTAACTTTTTCCATTTTATTCACCAAATAATTTTGTAATTACGTCATCTTGCTCTTCTTCTGAAGTTTCATTTCTAATTACAGAATTCTTTCTTATTTCTTCTTCATATTCAGGAATATAAATATTTTTAATTCCTGTGGCTTTCCCAAGATGTCCTAAATAATAAACATCAATAAGTTTATGTAATCCATCTACATCTTTATATCTTTCTTGAGGTTCAGAAATTGGTTTGTCTTGTTCAACAATTTGAATCCATTGTGTAAGTGCCAATTCATCTCCATTTTCTTCTGTTTTAGGTTGCCATCCACCAGCCTTAATATTGCTTAATAAAGTTTCTTCTATTGCTTTTGTAGAAGTTCCACTTTCTCTTGCCTTTTTAAGACTTAATTCGTTATAACAAATATTTTTTATGATTTCTTCTTCGGCTTTAGATTTAGCACCAGTTCTAAATTTCCAATCATCATACTCATTTTTTAAAAATAGGGCATCATTTTCGTCTGTAATTGAACCAAAAATCTTTCTTGCTTCTAATAATTGTTTTTTTACTTCTTCATTCTTATCTTCATCGCACGATTCTTCAATGATTTTTTTTTGTTGTTGACGGAGAGATTTTTCAGTAATTTCTTGTACCTTTTTTGTCTTTTCTTCTTCAAAAATAGTATCATTGTATGTTTTTCCAGCGTGAGGATTTAAATTACATTTACTAATATAACGAGTAGGGATTGTTCTTATATCTGAATTTAATAAGGATTTTGCAAGATTTTCGTTGTAATATATGTCAAATAATTGACAAATTCTTCGTAAAACAACAAAATGGTCTTTGTAAATATCTAAAAATTCACTGTATAATTTATTTAAACAAGTCTTGCAGATAGGTAAATAACCTTCATATCCTGCATATAATCCACTATTTGTTTTCGGGAACAATTTTTCATAACCGTCTGTAATTGTTCCACATTTGCAACACATGATTGTCTTTTTAGTGATTTTAGCTGTATTTTTCGTTTTTGCCATAATACTATTTATAAATATGCGAAAAAATGTAGTCAAAAAGACTACATTTCATCATCATCTATACTAAAAATTGAAATATTTTCAGCATTTTTTGAGTGAAAATCAAGCATACTCATTGGACAATCTTCATCAAATAATGTAATTAATGCACATGATTGAACGTATCTATTAGAAATTTTTGCTTTTTCTAGAAAAATTTTCCCATCCCAAGACACTGAAATAATCGCAAAATCATCGTCTAAAACATTTAAATCAAGGCTAAAATCATCAAAAAATTCTTCTAATTCTTTTAATAATAATCGTGCTTTATCACTTTTTAAATATACAGCAATAAATTCATATCTTCTTATTTCTTGAGACATTCTTTTTAATGCCCAAGCGAATGTATTCATAGTTTTAAAAGATGTTTCTTGTGTTCTTTCTTCGGATCTTAAATCAAAAATTAAGCTAGCTATACTTTTCATTTAATAACTCCTTTAATTTAGGATAAGCTTTAAATTTGATTTGTCGTTTACTTTCAACCAATGTTTCTTCGCCTGTTCTAGGATGTCTTACTAATCTAGGTTTTGAATTTCTAACTTCAAATTTTCCAAACCCCTGTATTTTTAACTCGTCACAATTTGTTAAACATTCGTTTACACTTTCAATAAAAGTGTTGACGAATAATCTTACTTCTTCTTTTGTAATACCGTTTAATTTAGACCAAACAACGGTAACTAATTCTTCTTTGTTCAAAAACTAATCTCCTTAAATTCTTTAATAATATTATCAATTCAAATTAATTGAATATTCTATTGTTTTACCTTCATTTTCTTCAAAAATAAGTACAGTTGCGCTTGCATTTGAACTTTTTCCTAAACTTAAAGAGTAGTCATCGAGACCAATAATACTACCAATATTGATTACTTTGATATTTTTGCCAACTTCTTTCTCATTTTGATGATGTAGATGCCCAGCAATTAAGTAATTGATCTTTGTATTATAAATTTGGGTGAAATTTTTAATTGCATCTTCCATATTTTTAACTTCACCATGAATACCTAATAAATTATATCCGCCGACTTCATCGAAAATCATATTTGTTTGATTGTCAATTAGCATAAAATTAGGATTGCTTTTCATTCTTTCTTTTATGTACCATTTAATAATGATTGACATATTTTCATCTTCAAAAGTTCCTTTTTTACCGTTTAACATTCTTAATTGTGTATGATTTCCAGTGGTCATTTGGTATCTAATGAATACATAATTACTTAATTCATTAAGCCAATTACAAATAAATTCAGAATACTTCATTGTGCTTTCAACAACACCATATCTTAATTTCATTAATTGACTCATTCTTAAAATTCCATCTAACTCATCACCTAAACTATAAACATTTAAAGTTGTTAAGTTTTCTTTTACGATAATATGTTTCATTTTTTCAAGTAATTTCCACATACGTTTTTCAAATTCTTCAGGACTATATGAATTGATCACTTCGCCAAACAAACCTTTAATAGTAAATTCAGTACCGTAATGCGTATCTCCAAAACATAAACAAGCAGTTTTAGTTTCATTGTAATTAACTTTTAGAGGAAGAGGGGCGGTAAATGGTCTTTCTTTTGCGATGATATTTGCTGCTTCAACAACACGTTCACCTAATAACTCACTTCTGCCCATTTCTCTATAAAGTTTATTGATTTCTACATTTTCAGAACGAACTTTAGCTAAGGTTTTCTTATTTTCAACAATAGCTTCTTTGATTTGTTCTAATTCTTTTGAATCTGTACTTGAATTAAAAACACCTTCATCATAAAATTTTCTAGCACTTTGATACATTTTGCGATAAGCTGATTCAGATAAATACTCATCTTCTGAAACGCCTAATTCTTTATTGATCGTCTCTGAAATATTTCTCCAATGGGGTAAAATCCCATTATCAATATCATTACCGATGCGCCAAATGTATTCATACTTATTTTCTTCAGGTAATTTTCTTAAATTTTCTAAATTTTTGCACATATTTTTTCCTTATAATTCCTTATTGATAAGACAAAAAATAGTACCTCTCCTTATACAGATTTATCTCCACCTTTGTAAGTGACGGTAATTATCGTAACTTACACCATGTCGAAAAAAATTTTTGTTGGTTTTTTGGCTAATTTTTGTAAATTTTTGAATAGAAATAACCAAAAATTTCCAAATTACCATCTTCTGATTCTGCTAATTCTAGCATTTTTTCATTACTAGATTTTATTAGTTCATAAAACCTTTCATTAGGATAACCAAAGAAAGCTTTAAATATTGTTTGATAATATTTTTGGTTTTCTTTATTATCTAATAATTTAAGTAAATAAATAATCGTACTATCATTAATATTCAATCTTCCTATATACTCCATAAGAGCGTTTCTTTGATTTTGATAGTATATCATCTGACTTTTTGTATCAAAAATACTTGTTGAAAATAAGTATTTCATTTTACCTTCAAATTTTTTAATTTCAGCCATAATTCTTTGTGCCTGTGATCTATTTACTTTATTGTTGTCATAATTTTCCGTGTTTAATAAATCATAGAAATTAACAAAATCTTTGCTATTTTTTCTACTAAATCTTTTTTTATCTATAATCTCTTCTAAATAATCCATTGAAGTGTCTAATTTCTTATAATTGAATTTATTATCATTAAAATATCCTTTTTCTTTTGCGATAATACCAAAGAAATAAGGTTTTATAGTTTTATCTTCTTTATCTTTTTCTCTATATTTATTTCTAATCAAATCAATTTCTTGATTCATAATAACGTCAAACTCTTTTTTTGCTGAATCTATTTCAATGTTTGACATAACGTTTAATTGACAAACATCTTTATAAATTTCTTGTATTTCATCTAATTTACCACCATTATTTAAAATATTCCAAACTTTTGAATTAAGTTCTTGTGATAAATTGATAATTACACCAATTTGATTATTTGATGTCTTAATATCTAAATCGGCTTTCTGATGCGAAGTATAAAATCTTTTGATTTTCTTTGCTTCGACTTTGTTAATAGATACTTTAAAATTATCAATATTTCTTCTTCCAGCTTTAATCAATACTGGATTATCTGTAATCATTACACTATCCGAGTCGAAATCAGCTCCGCTTAACCTATCTAGTACCGATTCACCAATACTATTAATGTAAATAATTTCATTTGTACCATTCATATATTTATCAATCATTTCATTTGATGAATTTAATGGTAACCAAATATTACATTGACAGATATGAGGTGAACGACTACCTAATATTGTTTTATTGTATCTAAATCTTGTTGTATGAACTTTCCCAATACCAATTTGCGATTCACCATTGAATTTACCAATTGCTTGATAAAGCATTTCAATAGGATTTCCACAAATGGTTGAATAGTTTCCATTTATAAACAAATGCCCTTCACGTAAATTCTTTTTATATGATGTGATAATGTCTTGTTTAAACAAATCATACATTTTTGTTTCAGTAAATTTATTGTTTAAACCTAATAGTTTATATGTAATATCACTTTTATATGTTAAAGGATCAGATAATTCCATATCACTATTTGTTGTATATTTGATGTAATGACGTAACACAACTGGATCATTTTTAATCAATTCTAAATAATCAAAAGAAGGGGTAACTAACTTATTAACCTCTTTTTTGGACATTTGTAATGAATTAATCAATTGATAGTGACATCTTACCAAATTGCCATCTAGATAATGTGTTTTCTTTTCATATTTTACTACACCAAACATAGGCGATATTGTTGTTAGCCAAGTTTCTAAATCACCAAATTTTAAATACTTAATTGAACTAGGTGTTGTAATTAATTTTATTTGGTTAATGTCATCGGCTATAGTCCGCCCATTCAACTGTTCTAAAGTTTCAATTCCATTATCTTTGAACCATTTTTGAATATTGCAATTAAAACAACATGATTTAAAGAATTGATTTCTTAACAACAGCATCCCTTTGTCTTTATAATCACCGTATAATGAAATGTCCATTAAGGACTGACCATCCCAGATACTGTTAGAAAGTTCAATGTTTTCTTCTTTGGTTCTTAATGAACCATCTACAATTCTTGTGACTAAAGCATCTTCTTTAAATACACTTTCATAATCATCAACAACTAAAATTGATTTAGAATCAATGTATAACGTATCAATAATAGAAGATGAAGTCAGTGAAATATAAGCTTCAAAAGCAGCTAAATCTAGTTCATCACCTTCATTGATTTTTAATTTACACAGTTCCCACTTGTGCATTTTAGGATAAAGCTTTTCATCAATAAATAAACATTTACCGACTCTTGCGCTCCCTGATGATCTTTTAAATCTTACGAATTTAATTCCGTCACAATAAAATCCTTTTTGGTAAATATCTTTTCTTAATTCTCTAGTTGTTTTTATTGTTTTGATTTTATAGTCATAAACTGAATATTTATTGTTTTCCTTATCGTAATAAAAACAATTTCCTAAAGAATTGCTTGAAATAGGGGATTCAACGCCTACATTTGTATCAATTGCAATGACTTTATCATTTATCATATAAACATGATCAACCATTTTATCTTTTACATCATTCCAATCAAATCCTAATTTAATCCAAACATTACCATAACATCTATTATATTCTTTAACGGAATACTTAAATGTTACATTAATCACTCTTTGTGAGAATGATTTGTTATTTTCTTCAAAGGTAAACCGATTGTTTCTATAAACTGATTTATAGACTTCAATCAACTTGATTAAATCTAACGAATAATCAAGTTTGTTTAAAAATTTATCTGTGTTCATCAACCCAGCATTGGTTCTTGGATTATAACCAACGTAGTCTTTCTTATAGGAATTAGACAAGTAAATATCTTTCGCATCAACGCTTAAAATATATACTCCGTCTTTTAATGATGACACTTGGTAATCTATTCTCCTTTGAAGTATCTATCTTGTCTTGTTACAAATCTTTCAATAACTTGAAAAACTTCTTCTAATTCTTCAATTGTTGTATCGTTAGATAAAGTAAAACGTACACATGAATTAGCTTCAATATCACTTAAACCAATTTCTTTTAATACATGGCTTGGTTCTAAAGAATTGCTATTACAAGCACTGCCACTTGATGCATAAATGCCATTCAAGTTCAAATATGAAAGTAGAGCAGTAGCATCAATATTACCAAAGCAAATATTTACGTTATTTGATAATCTATTTGCTTTAGAGCCTACTAATTTTGTATTGGGTAAGGTTAATAGTTTATTAATAAAGTAGTCTCTAATGCTTTCTAAATGGCTTGTATCAGTATCTAATAATTGAATTGCTTTGCCTAAACCAAGAATGTAAGGTACGTTTTCTGTACCACCCCTTAAACCATTTTCTTGCTCGCCGTAAATAAGAGGACTGATAAAATTTTGTGTTTCTTCTTTAATGTATGTAAATCCAATTCCACTTGGACATCCAATTTTTGCTCCTGAAAATGTCATCATATCAACACCTAATTCTTGTACATCAATTTTCATATGTGGTAACATTTGTGTTCCGTCTACATGAAGAAAAAGCGTTCTGTTTGTCTTGTTTTTTAAATCATCACTATATCTATACTCTTGTAAGTCGTTTACTTCTTTAACAATTTTACTTATTTTCTTAACTGGCTGAATAGTTCCAATTTCATTATTTGCACCACATACGGTTAATAGAATGCGATATAGATGATCAAATTTGTCATCATGTTTCTTCAGACGATCCGTTAAATCATTTAAATATAAGAGTCCATTTTCATTTACTTTTATTTTGTCTCTAATAACCAGAGAATTTAAATCTAAAACCTTTTCAATAACTGAACTATGCGATAAAGGATCATAAACATGAATACTGAAATTTTCCATAACCCAGCTATTTCCTTCACATCCTCCACTAGTAAAGAATATCTCATTTGGTTTTGCATTGATCTTATCTGCAATTAACTTTCTGACTTGTTCCACCTTTGTTCTTATTTCAACACTTGGCTGATAAGTAGAAGAGGGGTTATACCAATCTTTTTCTAACGATTCTGTAATGACATCTAAAACTTCTTTCTTAACTTGTGTTTTAGCTGCATTATCTAAATAAATACTTATAATCTATTCCTCCTTATTGTTCTTTAGATTTTTTATTTACATATTTAATAGCTGCATCAATGATTTCATCATTAGAATAAATATCATCTCTATTTACATAATCATAAATTATCAATTTACCAGTTACATAATTATCATTGATTTTCTTTGTATTCATTCTATAAAGATTAATAATTTTTATTTCTTGAAGCATATCAAGACATCTAATTATTGCTGTCAGTGGTAATTGTAGTTCCATATTTATATCAATCACATATTTGTATAAAATAGCTGGAGCTATTTCTACTGTTGAATCAGCGTTTCTTTTTATCATTCTTGTTCTGTAATAACATAGCAGTAAAAGCATATCTTGATAATTTTGTTGACTTGTTGTATATGATTCTAATTTGATAAAATCATCTGCATAAATTTTTGCAAATGATGAATTTTTACGATCAAGTTTTTCTTCATTTAAAGATACACAAATTAATTCATTGACTTTAATTTTTTTTAAATCAATTTTAGTATCGTCAACACAAAAGTCATTAAGGACTTGCTGCATTGCTTGGCAAACTCTTTCTTTGATGTTTTGTCTTTTGACTCTTAATTGATCATATAAGACTTTCTTTGTAAAAATCACTTTGTTAGTTATCAGAGCGTGTTCTTTTATAAAACAATAACAAGCAAGATAATCCTTGTTTTCTATTCCTTTAATCCATATCTCTTCAGGTACTATAATAAATTGTTCTTTTTTCTTCATTCAATCCTCCTTTTAGTTGTTAATGAAATTAATACATTTAATATTTTAGTGTAATGATTTTTGAAACTTTAATTTTTTATAATGTATATATTTTAAATACTTTTTAAGTTTTAATAAGCGTGGTAAAAATACATATAAACTCTTACATTTCGTCACGTCCTAAATAAGAGAGATACTAATAACAATAAGAGAGATACTAATTACCGATAGAGAAACTAAACGAGATAGATACAAGAGCGTTTCGCTTACGCTACACTTGACTTCACTACGTTCGTACTACCGCACTCACTACGTTCGTTTGCTTCTTGCTTCGCTTACGCTCGCTGCGAGTTCGAGGTTAAGTAAAACCTTAAATGAATAGAAACTTGAAATACGATATGAACTTGAATGATTTTTTAAAACTTGAAATTAAATTACTATGTCAAAGATTCTATCAAATGTCCAATACGGTAATCTTGTTAAGTTGGTTATCTTCTTATGTTGATTCTTTCTTTATTACACTTTTATGATCTTGTTTAATTACATTACCTTTACTTTTGTTGAATTTGTTATTTAAAATTCTATCTTTCAATGTTTTAATTAATTCTTCTTTTATTGAATTAATCTATTTAACAAATTCTTTATTATGATTTATACAACTTACATATCTTCTAATGAATCTATGTAAGAACAATTATTTATTTAACCCCATCGTTTATTCATTTACTTATCCTCCTTGATATTGAATTTAGTACATAGCTTTTAGTTGAATATAATCAAGATATATGATATAATTAAATATTTACGTTTTAAGGCGAATTAATATAAAGGCTATAAATTATACCTAAAATATATAAACACTCGTTAGAATTGAAATTTGAGCTTTCTGGCGTGTGTTAATAATTATTTGATTATTCAACTTATGTGATAATTAAGTTTTGCTTAACTATCGTTATGTACCATCTAACAACTAAATTATACAAAAATGAGATCACATAGTCAATAACGATAGTGGTAGAAATGTCTACTTTTTTTGATTCTGCTGTTTCCTTTTTATGAACTTTTGATGATTATAAATTTTAAAAAAATTATGTTCAGAAATAGCATCGTAAGTTTATTTGATACGATGAATTTTTATTGTTTATTGAGCGTATATAATAAGGATAATAATTTGGAGTTTTTGGTGATTAAATTTTACCAATATTTAGGTTGGATTTATGAGTTTGTTGATTGGTAATTTTAAGTTTTATTAGGTGATCAAATAAGAGTTATTGTTAGTATTGGATTGATAAAAAATATTGAAATTTTATCTGAAAATAATTACTGTCGTAGAATTTACGTAAATATTGGGTTATTTTTAATGTTTGAAGTTGGAACTTTTACTTAAAAGTGGCATGACTTCACTATTTAAGGCTGGGAAATAATAAGAATTTAGTAGTTATAAGTTACGGTAATATTGGGTATATTTTAGCAGTGTTAATGTAATGATTTACGATACAAGATATTAAATTTTGTTGGATTTTTAACGATTTTTTGTAAATTTTAAAATTGAGTATTTTGAGTTGATTTTGATGCTGGAAGAATTTAAGGTGCCCTGGTGATGTGGACATGCTTGAGGAACTTTTTGGGCGTGAGCAAGAGAGATTAGATGATTATTGAGGTGGGTTATGGACGGTTTGGATGGGATTGTAGAGTTGACAGGAGGGGATGACGGTATTGTTTAGGGCGTCATCAGGTTGAGGTTATAGGGATTGCTGAATTGAAATTTAAGTGATTGTTAGTGCTGGAATAATAGGTGATGTGTAAGGGTTTATTACGGATAGATAGGGATATTGTGAGTGATAAATTGATGTTTATTGAGGGTTATCATGGGTGGAATGTGGGATTGTTGTAGGTATATCGTAGGTGGAATATGTCGAGAATGGTAAATTTGGGTTAGTAGATAAATGTAACTGATAGGCGAAATCTTGTCTATATAAGTTGATAAAATGTCATAAGTACCCCCCCTATATAAGCAGCAATCAAGTGCATTTGATCCAAGAAAAGGGTATATTATTAATAGTAGTATACCCTTATTTGACCGTTTCACATGATCATAAACCCTCGAGGATGGTTTCAAGGTATTTTATCAATGTGCGAAAAAATTATTAGAATTGAAAGAATTTGTAAATTTTGTCAAAATTTTTTGTAAAAAATAACACTGTTATTTTATTTTATAACAAGTGTTATATTATTATTGTATTTTATTGTTTTCTATTATATTTTATTGTTTTATAACTATTATTATTGTTTATTATCGTTCCACCATAACTAAAACACATACTGACTATAACTCAAACACATAGCAAACCACTCTCTTTATATCCAATTCAACATACTAACATACCAAAAACGATATAACAAACCATCACAAAATCATCACAAGTCACGACTAAACCATACTACATCAACCAACCATAACAAAATACCACAAACACTTTAACATAGTATTCAATACGACATAATGACATCCTGATACATTGGTACATGATCAACAATCAACAAATACATAACCATAACACAATCATATCACAATACCACTATATTATCACATCAACACAATACTATCATCATGATACAACACTGTCACACTGATAACATAACATCACACTAACACGTTCTTATTATCTCTACACTTCTTTATTACTCTGTTATACTTCTCTTACTGTAATAACACAACGTCACTATAACATAACCTTGTTAACCTAATACAACCATATCAACATAACATAGTACTGTCACATTAACATAATATTATCATACTCTTGATTCTCTTATCTTTCGTATCTTCTTACACGCTATCATACGCACATGATCATACTAACATAATATCATAATAACATATTAATGTACATAAATGTATGATCACATGCAGCCTTAACCATTTAACCATATCTTTTTATTTTGTCTTATTTATGTTAAAATATGAGCATAATAAGACTATAATATAATAAGGATGTGTATATATATGAATGATAGAGAAATACTTGAGAGAGCTGAAGAGATAAAGAAAGAGAAAGCAGAAGCGAAAAAGAAAGAGTATAATAAAGAATATGTTAAAAATAAAACTGTTTCAAAAGTGATACGCTTTTCAATTGATAAAGATAACGACATAATAGAACACTTGAAAAACAATGATAAACAATTTACTAATTACATTAAAGAATTAATAAGAAACGATATAAAAAAATAAAAGAAGATAAAGGATGATAAGAATATGGCACAAAACTTTAATAAAACCGAATACATGCGAAAATACAACAAAGAGAAGATCATAAGAAAATCAGTTAAATTTAATATGTTAAATGACGAAGATATAGCGCTATTAGACTATTTAGAGGATATCCCTTTCACTCAAGGTAAATCAATGAATAAATTTATTAAAGAACTTATAAAAAAGGACATGTTAGAGCATGAAAAAGACTAATTTTTTAGTCTTTTTTTATATTTTCTATTGTCTAGGTGCCTAGAGTATGCTATAATAATATTGTAGAAAAGGGAGAAAGCAAAATAAAAAAATCTCTTAAATTTCTATAAAAAATACCTTAAAAAAACATTAAAAAATAACATATATCCATTGACAAATAACATATATATGTTATAATAAAGATGTAAAGAAAAGGTATAACAACTTTACAAAAAGTCATAAAAAAATGTTGATGCTTCTATCGACCAAAACAGCAGCATCAACAAACAAAAATATTTGAGCTTTAACTCAATGAAATTATAACAAATTTTAAAATAAAAATCAAACTAATTTCAATGTTCTTAAAGCGTAAATATTAATTATGACTTATCTATCAAGGGTTATAAAATAAAACGCTTTGAGAACATTGAAAAGTAAATAAAGGTTGATGTAAAGGGTAGGGAAGAACCTGAACCGCTTTGGATCTATGCTAAAGCCTCATCCTTTAATAAATACGCTTTATTAATAGTATTTATTAAAAAATTGTAGAATGTAACCAGTTTTTTGTTATTCTGGTGTATAAATAAAAAAATATAACTTTGTAGAATGTACCAAAAAATAACCCTTGATAAAATTAAAAAATAAGACTTATAAAACTTCATAAACTCATGAAAAGATAGGGAAAGCATAGGAATCTTGTTTATTGATGCGGTTAAGAAATCAGCTTTTAGATAAAGCAATTTTAAAAATAACACGCTATATATAAAAAAGTCTCAAATCTATTTAAAAGGTGTCGTGATCTATCTTTTTGCTTATGAAAAATAAGTCTTTCTTTTCTTCTTTGAAGTAATTCAAAAAAAGAGTTATTTGAAAGAAGAAAAGAAAAAAATAAAATTCCAGGAGGCAAGAAAAAATGCAAGTAAAATATAAAGGGTTAGACAGAGACTTAAATAGTAGATATGTTGATATCTATTATAATGATGAAGAATTTGAAAAGATTGAAAGTATTATAAATCTTATGACATCCAAAGGGTGGAATGTAAAAAATGATGTTATGGGTTTTGCATTTTGTGAAATTGAAGATAAAGAAGAATATCAATATTTTATGAAAGATTGGAAAGCATCAAAAAAAGAACTTAAAGAAAAAAGGGGAATAACAAAATGAAAACAAATACAAAAAGAGTTTTAAAAGCTACAGCACTTGCTACAATTACAGCAAGTGCTTTTTTAATTGGTGGTTATCAAGGGTACAAACAAGGTAAAGAGCATATCATTAATGATTCTATTATCTATGATGAAAACCACTAACAAGGCAATTATTTTTTGAATGTTGACGGTCAAGAATATTCTTGTTGGTTTGAAAATGAAAACCTTCAAACCGTAGCGAATCAAAACAAAGATAAAGAGTTATTTATTAAGGATAAAGACAACACAATTATTTTGAGTTGTGATTTTTCAAACATTCCAGAAGATCTACAAAAAGCAAAAGTCACAAGTTATATGACCGCTTGTGATGATAAAAACGGTTTAGTAATTTTCGTTGAAGAATAAAAAAAATCCAACACTTAAGGAAAGTTAAAAAAATAGCTTTCCTTTTTATTTTACAAAAAATTAAACAATTAAAAAAAACAATTAAAAAAGGACGGTATAAGATTATGAACACAACTATCAAAGATTTTATTTTAAATAATTACGCATATGACAAAGACGAAAGCCCAGAAGATGCACCAGAAAATAAAAAAGAAAATTATTTTTTTATTTGTCATTATATTTTAAAAACCGCAAAAGAAGAAAGTTGCAGAAAAGACGAGGCTTTGACATCTAGCCGCTTTTTTCAATGGGTTTCTGGTTTACCTTCAATTTTTGATATTTTATATACTTTTGAAAATGCTGCTAATGTTCTAATTGAACAAGATATCAAAATTGATAAAACTATTTATGTAATGGGTGAGATAACAGCTATTTATAAAGAACTTTTAAAGGCTGAAGAATACTACCAATTTTTTAAAACACTTTAAAGGCTATATTTTTATAGCCTTTTCATTTACTAAATTTTAAAAAAGAGAATCAAAGAAAGAGAGAATAAAACAATGAGAAAACCAACAATCGCAGAACAAAGAGAAAGAGAGCTACAAAGCGCATCACGCTTATATAATATCAATATTGACGAGTTAAGAAGGTTGATAAACTCTTATTATCGTTATTGTGGTCTAGTAATTAGATTATTCAATGACAATAACACAAGTGAAGAACGTTACAATTTTTTTAAAAAACGTATCGAAAGAGAAGAAGAGAGAGCAGAGAAATGGTTTAAGCGTTTGAATGATCAATTTAATAAATATGGTTTATCACTTATTTATTTTGGCGTTACGCCTACAATATGCGAAAAAAGCACAACTATAACAGCAATAGAAAAATATTTTTATGAATAGGAAGGTAAAGAGCAATGACAAAAAAAGAAATTTTTAACCAACATCAAAAACCTATAGCATTTATAAGCGCCTTTGGTGGTGTTGAAATATATCACATTGAAGGCAATCAAGTTTATTTTAAAGCTTACTGTTGGAATGATTGCTATAACAAAAATAACAAAAGAAATCAACAACATAAAGCACATATTTATTATAACGATAAACACGCTTATTTTATTTTTGAAGGTGTAAGGCTTTCTTTAGCTGAAGCGTTAAGAATAGATGCTATTTAAAAAAGAGAGGAAAAAACAACATGAAAAAATATGAACTATTACCAATCTATGACGGTAGAAAAAGTTTTTACCATAAAGCAATTATTGAAGAAGAAAACGAAAATATAAAATTATATAGCTATAACACATTGGTGTGTACATTATCACACAATAGCGTTATCTTAAATAATAACATAGATCAATCGTTGTTATTTAGCTGCACAACTTTAAGGCATATCAAAGAGTTTTTAAAGCAGTATTACTATAACAATGATCACGACATCACTAAAAAAGATTTATTAAAATTATTATAAGGAGTTTAACCATGAACACAAAAAAATATCACTTAAGTTATAAAGGATCTATCACGATCCTTTTTTTATCGTCACTAATAGCATTTATTTTTGCTGAACCTTTAGCGAATTTTTTAGCAATGCTATTTTATAGAATTTTATTTGTAATTTGTAAAATTTTAGGAGGGTTTTAAAAATGTATTTAACTAAAGAAGATAAACAAATCGCCTTTGACTGTTTTAAAGATGTAAAATTATTATTACATAATAGTGGTAAAATTCCAGAAGCTTGTAAAATTGCTTTGTATCGTCGTATAGATGATATTTTTGAGCTATGTGAAAGAAATGCCCTTTATAAATTTGTAAGACGAGAAAAAACAGAATTATTTATATATATACAAGCGCTTTATGATGCTGGGTTTATTAACTTAAATTTATATCATGATATAGATTCAAATTTAACTAAAGCAATAAAAAAAGCGAATGAAATTTATATCAATAAATATAAAGAAATGGGATCAAAAAAAGAATGTAACAAATATTAAAGCTATAGAAATATAGCTTTTTCTTTATTCTAACAAACGAAAAGAAAAAACAATACAAAAAACATAAAATAAAACTAAAACGAAAGAGAGAAAGAAAAAAATGGAAACAAGACAAACAAATAATACATACAACCAACAACAAGAACTTGATGCGGTTGTTGATAGGTTAAAAGAAAGAATCAAAAACAGACATTCATATTATGAGAATGTCAAACGTGTATCAATCGAAGCAAGAAAAGAAGCGAAGGCACGAAAAAGACAAGAAAGAATAAGAGAAAAAGGATCATGGAAGGATCATAAATATGAATTACCGAAAGCGTTGGAACTTCCAGAGGATCAACCAAAAGTCAATAAATGGGAGTTCATTCAAAGGGTAAACGCTGACATGATCTTATGGAGGAATAAAGACAATGGATGTAAAAGTTGCTTCTATAAGAATATCAATCCTAATAGCATACTAGGAAAAGATAAAGACGGAAATCCATGCTACAACTATATGAACGCTGTAGGGATTGAGAGAAACGTCAATAATTATGGTAAATTTGAAAGTTTAGATGATTAAGGAGGATGCAAAAATGCTAGAAATTATGAGATATTACAACACTAATAATCATTATATTATCATCTTATGGGATGAAACGAGCGAAGAAGTGTTACTTTTAAATAAAGCAAATGGTATTTGTAAAGTATTTGATGACTTGAAAAATATGCCTAATGATATGTTACGTTACATTGCTGAAGATTTTGATTCATTAATCAATATTGACGAATCACAAATTCGTTACAGTTTAGAAGATATTGGATGGATCATGAAAGAAAATTGTGGAGAAGCATTTTTAAGAGAACTTTGGGAAAACCGTGTACCACCTGAAGAGTTTCAATAAATTTAATAATAGATAACGGAGGATGAAATTATGGATTATTTATTCGATGTTTGGGGAGATGGTAAACTTGAATATGATGGATATTTTAAGATTCGCATTGATCGTTTCATGGATGAAAGATGGCTAGGTGAAAGATGTTTTTACATCAATACTAATATGGGATTATATGAATTAAAAAAGATTTTAACTCAAGATGTATTGAATCAACTTTTCAATTTTAAAAATAATGTAAGAGTTGTTATTTCAAAAAAAATTATAATCGAAAAGGAGTAATTAATCATGAAAGATAAAAGATATGATTTTCAATATAGGGGCTATAAATATGCGCCTGAAACAATGGAATTATTTAATCATGGTAAAAAAGTAAATATTAATGCTGGTAATTCAATGTTAAAAGAATGGTTAGCTTGTCATAATTTAGATAAAGTTATTCCAGAAGCTAAACGCATTGTTAGAAAACAACAAAAAAGAGATAACATTGTTTATACCATTGGTTTTAAAATGGATAATGGATCTATTGCATTTTCAAGAGCGTTGTTTACAAATGATAGATTTGATTTGAATGAATTAATGTCTATTTATAATTGTTTGAAAGAACAATTTAATAAAGATAATTGGGAATATAAAACTAAAATTGAAGTTGGTGATATTATCCCAGGTCAAAAGACAAAACCAAAAATTAAATATTCTATTGAAAAAATTACAAAACAACCAATTATTGTTAAATTAAGATATAGTTATTAAGGCATATATGGAAAAAAGTTGTGAAAACAAATTGATAAAATTTAACTTTTATTTCTTTTGATATAACCCCTATATATCATATATTTAAGGGTTCAGTTGGAAAAAAGTTTACTAAAACTTTTGTAAAAATTTACTATTAAAATTATTTTAGATAACCCCTAATGAGTAGAAAAGAGGAAAAGAAAATGAGTTGCTATGTATTAGATGATGAACAAATTAATGTATTGGTAAAAGCTTTTGAAGTTTATAACGTGGAATATCATGCGTATAACTATAAGAAACCTATTGGATTTATTGTTGATTTACAAGAATTAAGGAACGAGATTGGAAAAAGTTTAAAAAATATTAATATTGAAAGTTATAACTATAGATATAAAGAAGATGGTGGTTATATGGAAAAATATTCTTATAAGGATGTAACAATTGATCCAGGAATTGTATATGATTGTATACATAGATATGAATATAATTCTAGCGAAAATCCAGATTATTTTGAAAGTGAAGTGCATGATAGTTTTAAACAACTTAAAGATAAAATGCTACTACAACTTATTAGAAAATGTGGTTATAAATGTGATAGATATTTATAATAATGCTTTATATGGAAAAAAGTTATATAAAAAGATATAATAAAGAAAATGAGGTATACAAAATGGTATCTAAAGAAAAAATAAAACAATTTTTAAATGACAATGAGATCAAAGAATATTCAAGAGAAAAACGAAAATATCCTTATAAAGATGGATATTTTACAGTTGTTAAATTTATGGATAAAGATAGCTGTTGTATTGCTATCATTTTAGAAGAACTAACTCAAAGTATAGAAGAAAAATTATATAAAGAATTTAATAATTTATATGATAATGCTTATAAATTTGAATATATGGAAAATTAATTAAGGAATTGGAAAATTATGATGGAAATCAATTTGAATCAAGATCTTTATATCAATGTTGAGAAATTGGATGTCGGTACAAATGACATGAAAGTAAAAATTAGTAGAAATTATTACTTTATAAGAATAACAAAAAATAAGATTAATTCTTATATCGAGATTAAAGTACCAGATGGAAAATTTAAAAGTCGTTTAGGTGGAGCGTTTATTAAAAATGATGTCCGTGTGGAAAAAGATTTTATTTTAAATATTAAAGAAATTGAAGCTGCTCAAGAAACAGTTAAAAAATATAATCATATATTAGATAAAGAATATATTTTTTAATGAATATATGGAAATTTATAAAAAATAGATTTTATTGAGGATGTAAAAATAAAAATTACATCCTTTTTTGTTTGGAAATTTAAAGAGAAAGTAAGAGGAAATAATTTATGGCAGTATATAGAGCATACGCAAGTATCTTAATTGATGCAGATAGCGAAGAAGAAGCGATTGAAAGAGCTTTGCGAATTTATGATAGCAATACTTTTGATTATGTGGAATTAGAAGACGAAGAAAGCGAAGAGGATGGAAAATAGTTATGGAAATTTTTGAATTTTTAAACTTAAGCACAACAGCAGTAGAAAATATTGAAGATCAAATCATTAATCAATTAGAAGGATTAAATATTGAGCTAACTTATTCAATGATTGATGTTTTAGAAATTCTAGAGAAAAAAGGTGATTGGGAGTTTTTAACAGATAGTTTAATAGAGGTAGTTTGTGAAACAGCTAAAAAGCTTGTGTTGGAAAAATTTCCAAATGCTGAAATTGAATATGATGTGGCGGGTTATTGCAGTGAATTTGAAATTTTAAATATTGATGAATTAGAAATTGAAGATTAAAGAAAAGGATGGGAGAATAATTATGAGAAAATATAGTGTAACAATGTTTTATAGAAAAGAGGTAGAAGTTTTAGCAAATAATGTAAGAGAAGCTAAAGAAAAAGCACATTCAGGTAATGTGGAAAAAGATTATGGTTTAACTTGTGATAATCAATCTACGGATAAAGTTGAATTATTGGAAAATATTCTAGATATTAAATGTCTTGAAAGATGGACTAAAGAAAATGATAAAGGCTTTACATTAGAGCAATTACAACGTATGGAAAAATGTTTTAACGATGATAACTGTACATTATACAATATGATTAATGAGTTGTATGACATCATTAGTGAAGATGAAAATATTTATACTCATGAAAGAATGTTAGAAATTATGTATGAACACGCTAAAGATGGTGATACATTTTATCATCTTGCTATTGATCTTGACGGAAATGATGAAAATGATATTTATTTATTTGATTATAGTATGTGGGGTAGTGGCTGCACAATTATAAATACTAAACAAAAATTAATTAATGTGTTATTTACTGGTAGTTGTTAAATTGGTTGAATTGGAAAATTTTTAATAAAAAGGATGGTAAATTTATGATTTTAGCGAGTGAAGCAAGAAAATTGACAGAAAAGAATGCAGATTATATTGAATATTTTGAAGAATGGAAAAAAGAAACTGAAAAAAGAATTATAAAAGCAGCCGAACAAGGTTTGAGAAAAGTTGTATTCAATGAACGTGTTTTCATTTTTAATAAAGAAAAAGGAATTAAAAGGTTTGTTAATTTTGAAATAGAAGGAAAGCTTTATTTAGAAAAACTAGGATATAGAATTGTGCCTACTGGTATTATTGGTGGGGTTATGCAGCTAACTGAAGATATTATATGGTAAATGTCTTAATTGGAAAAAAGTTGGATGAATAAAAGGAGTAAATATTATGGAAAATTTTAATGAGTTGTCTTATAACAAACAATGCTTAATTGCTAAACAATTAAAAAAATTAAATAATAAGAAGTTTTTAAAAATTGTAAACGATTTTGAAAAATATGAAAAATTCGATTTTTTGAATTTAGAAAATTTATGGAATGAACTTCATAATGATTATGATAAAAAAGAATTAATCGAATTATTTTTAAGAAGTGAAATTGAAAATGAGCATGAATTTTATTGTTGGAAAATTAATGATAACGATAAAGAGTTTATTAGAAGCTATTCAAGAGAAGGTTTAAATATGGAATATCTTTGTAATTATACAAGTTTTTTAATTTTACTAGATAAGGCTACAAATGGAAAAATTAAAGAAATTTTTGACGATAAAAATATTGAATACGAATATAGCATTTATTTAAATAAATTAAGGCATGGGAATTTAGTAGGAGATAATGGAGAAATGTCTTTTAAAACGAAAGAAGAGGCTTTAAAAGATGCAAATGCTTTGATTGAAGAAGATTTAGCAAAAGAATACAATTCAGATCCTAGCGAATTTAAAATTGTTTTATATGAAGTTGATAAATGATATAAGAATGGAGATGGAAAATTATGGTAGAATTGAAGCAAGAATTTGTAATGTATAATGAAAATGTTAATCCTATCTTTGTTATGAATACGCATGAAGGAGATTTTATTTATATCATTGATACGAATGATCTAAAAATGAAAAAATACAATTCTTATATGGAAGATGCAATGCTAGAAATTTTTGAATATATTCAAAGTCATGAAATTAAGGAAATTGAATTTCCTAGTGAAGAATATAAAGATATGTTCTTTAAACAATTAAGATTTCACTATGAGGAAGGTGAAATTACAAAATGGGTAAGAGATTATATCTTATATCAAGTAAAAGTAACATATTAAGAAAAAGAATAACAAGTAAAAGAAATAAGAATAAAAAAATCATTAAAACAAGAATTTTATAAGAAAATACATGCCTTAAATTTCCCTAAATTTAGGGCATTTTTATTGGAAAAATTTTGACAATTTTCAACGACTTTTAATTGTAGAGGTTAATAAATGGATATTTTAAAGACAATTGAGAAATTAAAAAAATACAATGATGATAAAGAAGAAAAACAAAGAAAAGATGCTGAATCATACGAACAAGAATGTAGCAAGTATAAAAATATTATTCAATCAATGACTGATAGGTTGAATCAAATATTGGAATTGGAAAAAATTGCTACAAAATGTTTAGATTCTGGTAAATTATATGAATTTAAACACTCGGGTAAATCCATAACTTTTGGTAAAGATGGATACGTATGTGAAATTGGTAATGCTCAAATGGAAGTTGTTAAAGTAGGTAATAAATATTATTTTAAATTTCCATCAACACAAAATAGATTGCTATTTATGAAAAAGTTTGTAGAAGATTTTGAAATTTTTGAAAAGAATCTTATTAAATTGGTGGATGAAATTACAAATTAAATTTCATTAGGTCTATATGGAAAAAATTTAAAAAAATGAAATGAGGGGAATTTTATGGAAAATAAAAACTCAAAAAAGATTAATGAAATAAAAGAAATAAATAGTGAATGGAAGACAATTAAACAAGAAAACGAGAGAAGTATAAATGAAGCTAAAAAAGCCTTGTTATTGAAACGTGCAGCGTTTATAGAAGATTATACCATTCCGATGTTAAAAAAGTTAAAGAATGTGTTAGAAGTCAAAGATGGAAAAATTTTAAATAAAAGAACTATTGATCCAATTAAGAAAACAATAAGTCAGTTAGGATATGAAGCTTTTTTTGAAAACACAAATTATTCAAGATATGAAATTAAACTAGTACCAAAAGAAAAATTAATATCACAATACAGAGTTAATTATAAAGGTATTAATATATTTGATAAGACTATTAATGAAAAAATTCTTGATATTAATATATTTGACAATGTGATTTATTTAACGGTTTTTGATGTCAATGATTTAAACAAACTTCTAACGGAAAACGGGAAATTTAGAATTGATCATAGTGTGTTTAAGCAATACATTGATGAATATATTCAATGTCTTAAACAAGATATTGAATCAAGTAAACAAGAATATAAATTAGTTGATCAAATGCTGGAAAATTATAATGATTTAGTTGAAAAAATTAAAATTTATAACAAGACATATAATCGTGAAATGAAAGACTTATTCGATGTAAATATTTTTGATTCAAATATTATAACTATTGGAGGACAAGACAATGGAAAATATTAGAATTTTTGAACAGTTAAAAGAAAATACAAAAATAAGATACAAACACCCAACAAAAGAAGCTGAAGAATGGGAAGTATTTGAACAAGATAGACTATTTGTAACGTTGACACGTATCCCAGATGGAGAGCTTTGGAGAGTTGGTAAATATTATATCAATGAATTACATCCTGAAATGTTTGAATTAATTCATTAAAGATACGAAAAATTTGAGAATATTTGAACAAGACAAGTGATTTAAAACTTGTCTTTTATTTTTATCAAAGGCTTATATGGAAAAAATATTAATGAAAGTAGGAAGTAAAAAATGAAAGTAAATACAAAAGTATTAAGAAATAAAATCGAAAAATTAAATAAAGTGAAATATACAAATAAATATGGAATTAATTATGCAGTATTAGATGCTGCTGGCAGCATGTTAAGAATTTATAACAGTGATACAGATAATTATTGTGTAAGAACGGAACTTGATGGACTTATTAATAATGATAAAGATTTTAAAGCAAAAGTAGATTTAAAAAAGCTATCAAAAGTAATTAAAAATTTTGGTGAATCAACACGTATTTATATTGATGATGGTAAGTTGATTTTATCATCTGAAAATAGAGTTTTTAAAATGAATTATGAAAAAGCAAACATGTATCCTTTAATAGATTATCAATTCAAAGATGATCTTAAAGAAATTGAATTGGAAAAAAGTTTTACTAATGAACTTTTTAAACATGTTAAATTTGTAGCGAAAAAAGGTAAAGATAACAGAAATATTTTACAAAGAATTGGATTTAAAGAAGATAATGTTGTAGCAACAGACAGCTATAGACTTATTAAAACTGATTTAATTCCTTATATAAGAAATGGAAATAATTTTATTGAAAATGAGTTTAGTGTTAATGTTGAAGTTGTTAAATTCATTCAATCAATCAAAGAAGATATTCTATCAATTCAATATAACAAAAATGATGAAAATGTGAGAATTAATCTTACAAATAATATTGTAATTTTAAGTGAGAAAGTAGATGACAATTACCCAGATACAAAAAGATTAATGCCTCCAACATTCGCAGCAAAAGTAGTGATTGATAGTAATAAGATGTTAAATTACCATAAAGAGTTAAATGATTTATCGAGTGAAAAGCAATGGATTGTTAATTTAGATTTAAAACAAAATACTTTATGTTTTGATAATCCTACAATTGATTATTCTATTGGTATTGAAAACGATCTTATGGAAAATTCATTTAATGATGTAATTAGTTATGACTGCAAATATATGATTGATATTTTAGAAAATTTAGTTGGTAATATGTCGATTAATTTACAAGGTGGTGTAAATGGAAAGTTAAAACCAATGATTATTAAAGATGGTGGCAATAGTGAATATATCTTATTGCCAGTAAGAAGATACTAAATGGCTTATATGGAAAATTGTTATGTAAATGATTTTCCATATTTTATTTAGTAAGAAAGAGGGTAAATTTATGGATGAATTAAGTATAGAAGATAGAAAATATTTGTTTAAAAAATTTAAAGAAATTAAAATTCCTTTTCAGGATAAAACAGGTTGTTTTTTTGAATTTAAAGAAAAAATGAGAAAGTTTCATTTAAAGTTATTTGATAAAAAGGCTGAATATTGGTTTCCTGAAGTACAAATATTAAGAATTTACATTGATGATCATGCAACAAATATGTATATAAAAGTGGGTTATTATTCCAAGAGAGAAAGACATATTAAAAAAGTTACTTTGGTTGATCTAGATATAAAGCAAAAAATTGTGATAGATAAAATTTATAAGAAAATCGAGGTATAAATATGGATAAATTTAATGATGATATGTTATTTGCAATTAATTACAGGCTATCTTTAAAAGAAATACCTATTGTTATTGATTATGAGACGGAAAGACATAAAGAATTTTGTACGATTAAATTAGCTTGTAAAGATTATGAAAAATGGTTAGATCAACCTATTTTAAATCCTAAAAAGGAATTAATTCAAGTGATAAGAGATTTATTCAAAGAAATGTATCATAAAGAGTTAAATTTTAATAACACTGGTACGTCTTTTTGGATGAGAAATGTTAAAGGAGAGTAAGTATGACATTTGATGAAATTGATAAGAGATTTAAAAAAGGTGAATATGAAATACCAGAGAAAAACAGTTTAAATTGGAAAAAAGAATTACCAGAAACTTATGTCTTTAATGAAAGTTTGAGTGTAAAAGAAAATAAAGAAAAATTAGAAAAATATAACAAAGAAGTTTCGATTCATAATACCAAGATTGCATCAGATTATTATAAAAATGAACAAAAAATTCATATGAAATTACTTAATGATGTTAGATTAGCAATCCAACAAGAATTAGGTGTGAATTTTGAATTAAGTGATAAATTAGTTTACAAACACTTGGCTTATAGTTGTAGCATTTTTACTTGCTATTTTGATATTAAAGATGACTGTAAATTTTTTAAATCATTTATGAATTATGCAAGAGAACAAACAACAATGGAGGGATAAACGAGGTATGGAAATTACTAGAAAATTAAAAAGAATGTCAGCTAGTCAAGAATATGGAATATTAGAAGTTTTTGAGGAAATTAATGACTTCTGTTTAAAAGTAAACAGAAGTCTACTAAACATTCATACATATGATGAAATGGTAGATGAATTGGAAAAAATGGCAAGAATGAAAGCGGATTATTTTGATGGGTTTGCAATTGCTTTAAGTCAAAGCAAGAACACAAAAATTTTCTATTGCGATTTTACTCAATGGGAAAATGTTAAGAGAAAAGCAAAATACATTCCATTATTGCTACCAATTAATGACAAAGCACAGTTAGTAAATTTAGCAATTAAACAATTAAGGTTGAAATAGGAGAAAAAGACATGGAAAAATTTAATATTTTTGAAGGTAGTACAATTACCTTAGAAGAATTTGCACATACAATGATTGAAGAAAGAGTTGTTTTACTTTTTACTGAAGATGAAAATGAATGTGGAAAACATTTGTATAATCGACTAAAAAAAGAAGGATATGATGCTTATTTCAAAGATGGCGTAGGTGTCAATGGAATTGAAAGTGAATTATATGTTAATAAAAGATACTGCACTTACCCGACTTGGTGGAGCATCATTTGCTCATTAACTAAAATTAAGTATAAAAATAATGAAGAATTAACGAAATTCATAATTAAAAATAGTAAATATAAAATAAATACCTTACAATCCAACGCTAAATATTTAAAAGATAAATTAGATAATAGGAAAATAACTTTTGCAAACCAAGATTCTTTTGAGGATTTATACGAAGAAACAAATGGATTATTAAACGATATTGACGATATATTATATGCCCTAATTCATAAAGGTGAATCACTTGTAGAAGAAAAAGGAGAAGAATAATATGGAAGAAATGTATATGGAAACTTCGATATATAAAGTTTTGAAAGTATTAGATGAGAAATTAGAAAAATTGAATATCGAAGAATGGTTAAAATTAAATGAAGGTGATGAATTTATTTTTAGAAGAAAATTGTATAGCGAAAATTCTACAGATGATTTATTAGAAATTAAAATCAATCATGAGACATTTAAACAAACGCCATTTACTAGTTATACATTAAGCGATTATTTATCACGCTTTGAATTACAAGAATACTTTGATTATGTAATGACTAATTGTAAACCCGTAGAAGAAAAGGTTCATTTTAAAGATAATCAAATTTTTGAATATAATAGTGATAGAATGGGATTTGTTATCTCTAAATATCAATCAAATAATTCTATTGCTATTTCTATTGTGTGTATTAATGATGATAATACTGATGGCGAACTATATGGAACACTTACAGTGAATCTAGAAGAATATGGGATAGAAAATGATACAAAGAAAATCGCAATTCATCATGATTATATGGAATATCCACAAAAAGAAATATTAGATAATTTTCTTGAAATGTATAGTTTGAATTATGTTAAGATAGAATATGGATTTGCTCATAGTATTATGGTTAGATTAAGAGATTTTAGGGAAATTCCTATTGATCCTGATTTAGAATATGAGGATTTTGAATAATATTATAAGGACTCAATTGGAAAAAAGTTAGGCAAATCATTTCAAAAATGTTATTATTTAAAAGAAATGAGGTAACCCGTATGAGTGAGATAATGAAAGCTTTAGACGAATTAATAACTTTAATATGCAGCGATTTAAATATCTCTAAACCTAAAGTTGAAATTGATAAGGAAGATAAAATATTTGAAAGTGATACGCAATTAGCAGCATATGATATGGAAAATAATATCCTTTATTTAAAGAAAAATTATATTACTGGTTTAGATTTATATTTCGTATTAGCACATGAATTGAGACACAAATATCAAGTTGACAATGGTTTGTTTGATATGGAAAATTATAAACATTCTAATGAATGTTCTTTGGAAGAATATAATTTACAATTTGTGGAACTTGATGCCAATGCTTATGCTTATTTAATTATGGTAAGCTTATTCCATAGAGCACCATTATACAAAGGATTGAGCGGGCATGTACGTGATAAGATTATGGAACGTGTTAAAGAAATATATGAGGACGATATGGAAAAAAGTTATTAATTATGATAGACTATTAGCGAAGGTACATTTAATTTCAACATTTAATGCTCAAAAAAATTGTAATATTATCAAAATGTATCTTCTTCTGAAAGTCTAGGTAACGTCTTGTCAACGTTACCTATTTTTATATGGAAAACTGATATATTTTTAGAAAATATAGTATAATTAAAGAAAGGTGGTGAATGGAATGAAAAATGATAAAACGTTAATGATTGAGAAATTTTTAGACAAAGGTAGCTATGTAACAATGATTAATATGCCTAAAGGCTATGGAAAAACTTCAAATATTAGAATGATGTCAGATTTCTTTGACATTACTAAAGATTCTAAAAAATTATTTAAAGGTACTAAAATCATGGAAACACCTTATGCAGCTGAAATTAATCAATATCCAACAGTTTACTTGTCTTTTACAAATGCTTTTGGGAATAGAGTGGGCGTAATAAACTGTATTAAAGACCAATTTAAAAATGAATTTAGTCGTTATAGTTTTGTATTTGATAAGTTAGATGGTTTCAAAAAGAGCAGATATAAACATATTATGCGCAGATTGGAAAATAAAACAAGTGATACACTTCATGATATTGATGATTCAATTACATTTCTAATGGACTGTTTAAAAAAATATTACAATAAAGATGTCATGGTATTTATTGATGATTATGATATTCCATTTATAGCAGCACGAATTGGGAAATTTTATAAAGATGTTGGTAATCCGTTGTATATGATGTTTCATAGTGCTTTTAAGACATCGGATGGTTTGAAATATGGATTATTAATGGGAACACAAAATGTTTTAATTAGCGATGCATTAGGTGGCGGATTAAATAATTTAGCAATTTCTAATATTGAACATAATGAATATGGAGAATATTTTGAACAACATGATCAGGAATTAATTGATGAAAATATTAAGTTTATGATCAAAGAAGCTAGAAATGATAAATGGATAAAAACATCAATAAATTATCTTTTAAAAGATGGAAATATTGAAACTGAAATTGACTTGTATAAAAGCTATTATGAAAATAAAACAAATGCAAGTTTTTGGGGTATGTTAATCAATGAAGGGGTTTTAAAAATTATTGGTGATAAACTTAATAAAGTATTTTCATGTGAATATATTTATAAATTGGAATTTGCTAACAATAAGGTAAAAGAACAATTTATAGAAGTTATAAATGGTGAAAATTAAATTATGTTCATTGTTATAATGATGTGGCAATGGAATATTTTTATCTATCTTTGAAAGGTATAGATAAAAGTAGAAAACTGAATAGAGATAAATTAATGGATTTAAGATTATTCTTGAATCCATTTTTTTATATAAAATTTTATGAACAAAAGGAGATTTTAATTATGAAAAAAGTAGTAAATGAAGTAGCGAAACAAGGACAAGAAAACGCTGTATTGGATTTTAACTTCGAAGGGCACGATGTAAGAGCAATCGCTATTGATGGAGAGCCTTGGTTTGTTGGGAAAGATGTAGCAATGGCTTTAGGTTATAAAGATACTACAAATGCAATGAAACAACACGTTGATAAAGAAGATAAGAAGGGGTGGCAAATCACCACCTCTTCAGGTAAACAAAGAGCAAATATTATTAATGAATCAGGATTATATTCGTTAATCTTGTCAAGTAAGCTTGATTCAGCAAAGAAATTTAAGAAATGGGTAACTAGCGAAGTATTACCATCAATCCGTAAAAACGGTGGATATATTTATGGGCAAGAAAATATGAGTGAAGATGAGCTACTTTCGAGAGCGTTAATTCTTGCAAATAGCAGAATCTTGTCACTTGAAAGTAAAAATGTGCAATTAGAAGAAGAAAAACAAGATGCTCAATTTCTAGGTGAGTTATTCACTGGATCAAAAGATAGATGGTTGACAACTGAAATTGCTAATTACTATGGCATGAGTGCAATTAAACTAAATAAACTGTTATTTATGTTAGGTATTCAAGATAAAATTGACGGTGTTTGGGAAGTTAATGAGGATTATGAAAAAGATGGAGTTAAATTGATGATTGAATCAACTAAACATATGTATGAAGGCAAAAAGATGATTAGGGTAGCCAAATTTAACGCTTGGACTAAAGATGGTGTTAAGTTGATTTATGAAACATTAAAAGAACGTGATGTACTACCTATCATAGAACAAACTGTAGAATAAAATCTTTTTAGTTGTTTTAGTGAACGTTTTAGTTTTCTTTTATAGCTCATTAAGTCAAATTATGGTAAAATATGTGTTATAAGGGAGGAAGTTGTTATGAGTAGTAAATTTAAAAAGATGATTAAATGTTTGATTACATTTAGTTTTATCTTTACAATTGTAGGATGCGGAAGTTCAAAATCTAATGATGAAATGAAGAAAATATTTAAAGAAGAAGATTTGACCATATATGAAGAACCATATAACGAAGATCCAAACATTTATGTTGATTTTGAAGCGCATGACGATAGTGTACAATACGATAAAGATGGAATAAAATATGAAAGTCGTGACATGGATGAATATAAACTTGTTTCTGAATTAAGCGATGAACAAAAAACAAGTTATAAAAAAATCTTTGATACCTATGATTTCACATCGGATGATTTAGAAAGTTATATGAAATATCGTTTTGAGAAAGTAACAAATAAGTATAATAAATTGTCATATAAGGATAAATTTATTTATACATTGAAAAATAATTATTCAGATGATGATGAAATATCCGAAGGAAAAGAATTTTTAAATGAATTATCTAAAGATGATATTAAAAGTCTTTATAAATTATTGATGAAAAACGAATCATCTATAGATCTTCCTATAAAAGATATAAAGGAAGAGTATTATAAGGAAATTGATGCACCAAAAGATATTAAAAACACAATTAATAATCTCGATGATGTACTTTACGACAATGTCGATGAACCTAATTTTGAATTTGACAGAGTTGTAAAAAATGATAGTGAAACAACATTATATTATAGTATTAAACCATCTACTAATTCAATTTGTGGAAAATATTCTTTTAGTTATGATAATAACGGAACTCTCACGTCTTTTGCATTATTGTTTAGCGATTACGCTTCGGCTGATGCTGCGTGTGTTTATGCAGGTTATTTAATCTATGCTTGTGAAAATGATGTTGATGATGAATATAGTGGAACGTTTATCGCAGTAAATTCTTACAATACTGTATATAATAAAAATGGTTTTAGTCACTCATTGGTGCTATCTGGAGATACTGACGGTTTCTTAATGAAGCCATTAAATTAGGAGGTTGTTATGATAAGTTCATATATTTTAATGGCATTAGCAGGTTTAGGAATGCTTTTTGGGTTAAGCAATTCAAATATGATTGAATTTGTTTCTTCAATAATATTGTTTATTTTCTCTTTAATGTGTTATGAGCATTTTAATAGATTGAAAGAAATTTCCGAACAACAAAAACAAATAGAATTAAATCAAAGATCATTAATGATTCTTTTAAATGAAAAGAAAGATGGTTCAAATTAATTATGAATGATGATGCAAGAAAAAATTTAGACAAAATTTTAAAAAATAAACCTAACATATCATTAAAACAGAATAATATTGATAAAAAAGATAAATCGATTAATAATGAACAAAATGTTGAAATTAATAATCAAGAAGATAACAGATTATTTGATACTTCAGATGTTCAACCAGATATGTTAATAGAAAAGAGTCTTGATAAAACTATTAATGGATTAACTCATTTTATTGATAAAATTCATGATAACAAAAAACATCGTAAAAAAGTTTTTTGTGTTTTAGGAATTGTTCTTTTAATAATTTTATGGTATTCTTATATTCAATCTAAAAAGGATGAGGATACTGGTATGTGGTTATATTCAAAAGAACCTGAAATATCCACCAATTGCAAAGAGGATGTTTTACATGCAATAGAGAATATAGAACCTTGGGCGACTGAAAGTAAATTAACTAATGGCTATATATTAATGGACAAAAATGATAAGCCTGCCTATTTTATTATTGAAGTTAATTTGAATCCAGATGGACTGATAGATATTGAAACAATGGTGATTGATTATTCGGGAAAAGATAATTATTATTGGGAAGTTTCTAAAGATGGTGATTTTGATAATCCGGAAGAACTTATTAAAGAAACTAGAAACAAAAAAATAAATGTAGATGATTATAAAATTTATAGACCCACAGTAGGTGAATTAGAAGATATAACCAATAGAGAATTTTATTAAACCATGTTTTTTAAACATGGCTTTTATTTTACCTACAATTAGGTAAATTTAATAAATCATGTAATATAAAGTTATTCATGAAAGTGGTATCATAATAGTAGATACTTGATGCACTTTCATTGTTTTAAAGGAGGTTGTAGTTTGTCTAATGGAGTGTATAAAAGGGTTGACCAGGTGCCTTGCTATGCTCCCAAACTGTCAACCCTTGCATCAATGCTAAAGTATTTTTATTAGTATTGACAAGATTATTATGAACAAGAAAAAGATATTTATACTAAAAGCATTGGTGTAAGTATCAAATTTAATTAATGAAGGGGAGCATGAAAAATGATAAAAAAAGTAATTAATGTGTTTAGTAAAATTAAAGGGGAAGATAAAACAAACAATAGAAAAGTATTTAAAATTTTTAGTGAAGTGATCATTAATGATATTGAAATAAGTGATACACATTATTTGATATTTGTTGAATTAAGAAAAGACCGTTTAAATAGTAATGTGATTTTAAATAAAGAAATATGTGCTGCAATATCAAATAGTGAAGAAATCTTTCTAACTGTTGGATATAGAGGTGATGATTTAATCTATATGATCCTTGCAGATGAGGAGCAATTTATTCTTGATTTATCATTACAAGAAGAACGTTTAATTTTATCTACAGTCTTATTTAATGAATGGAAATATCGTTAATATTTTGGGAGGTTACATTAGGGAAATAACCTCCTTTTATTTTTTTTAAAAACTTCAATAAACTATTGACAAGGTTAGCCCCCTAATGTAAAATATAATATGTAAGGTAGAGGTGACAACAAATGATTTATAAGGAAGAACTACAACAAATTAAAAGAAATAAAATAGAAACACTTTTGAAAAAAAATGATTATCCCGATGATTTAGCTAATTTCTTTAGATATTCTTCAGTTAAATCTCAAACGTGTTTGTTAGGCTATTTTAGTTCGATAAACAATTTCTTAAATTGGTGTGTTACTGAAAATATCTTTAATGATTATAAAGATATCGGTAATGTTAAGCCCAGTCACGTAACCAAATACTTGACTGGTTTGATTGAATCAAATTACAAGAATTCAACCGTTGTAACGATTCAAAATCAGTTGTCAAGTTTCTTTAATTATTTGGTTGAAGAAGATTTGATTGACAAGTCACCAATCCTTAAAAGAAACAAAAAGTTATTTCAATTAAAGAAAAAGAAAGATGCAACCAAACTTCCTAAAAAAGAAGATTTAGATGTATTATTAAAATCATTAAATGAAATAGCAAACGTAAATAGTAGAATTAAATATACTACTATTTACAGATTTCTATTAGGTTCAGGATTAAGAGAAACTGAGTTATGTGGTCTTGATATAGATGACTTACATTTGGATTCTGATTATCCTTATGTAGAAGTTATTAGAAAAGGTGCGTATAGTGAACTTGAATATGAAACAGTTTATATTTCTAAAGATGCTAAAAAAGCACTTAATGAATGGTTAGAGATACGTAAAAAAATCCAAACCGTATCAAATGCAATATTTCTAACTAGAGATGGTTTAAGGATCAAAGAAAAAAATATTATTAGAATTATTAAAAAATATTCTAATAATACAATAACACCACATATGTTAAGACACTTATATGTAACAAATTTATATCACGCAACAAATGATTTGGCTTTCGTTCAAGAACAAGCTGGGCATGTACAAGGTTCATCAGTAACACTTGACACATATGCAGCAGGATCAAATGAATCAAGAGAAGTATTATTAAATTTATAATTTTTAACTATCGTTATTGACTATTTAAGAATTATTTTGTAGAATGACTATGAGGTGAGATTATGAATCACGTAAAGGAGTATGTTCAATCTAATCTTAAAGTTACTGGAAATTTAAAAGTAGTGCTGGATAGGATTGAGCAAGAGGAAAAACAAAAGAATAAATCAATTGAAAAATTAAACGAGAAAGAATTAATAGAATTTTTAAAAGGGCAAAATTACAATACTCTTCAACAATCAAGGGCTTTCTTAAATAAGTATTTTGATTGGTTAGTGTCAAAAGAATACATAAAGGAAAATATATTTGCAGGCAATAAAAATTTGAGCATTAAATCAATTAATGCTTTAAAGGAAAAGGAACGAAAAGATTTTAACGAAGAAGATTTTGAAATTCTAATGTTGAATCTTTCGATGTATACACATTTACAATTTATTGTTTATGCTTGTTGGTTAGGTATATCATTCCCACAGTTAGCCAAAGTAAAAAGGTCGGATTTGAAATTTAATAAAAAAGTTGTCAATATAGACAATATAGAATTTCCAATTGATGATCGTTTTATTGAGCTATGGAAAGAATATGATTCAAATAGTGAACGTTATGGGAAAAATCCATCAATTATTACAAACTATAAAAGCTTCATCTTAAAAATAAAATTAGATGCTAGAATGAGGGATTTTGCTTGTGATAATGATTTTATTGGATATTGTCGATTACAATACAAAAAATATGTAAATGAAGTATTTAATGATATTAATTGTGATTTATCATTATCTTCAATAAAAAAATATGGAAGAATCAACGCTTTTATAAAACAAGCTGGCAATGTTAATTCTGAAAATTTATATTCAAAAGTTGATGTCTTTTGTAAAGAAAGAGGTTATTCAAATAATAGGTTTTATACTGAAAACTATGAATACTTCAAAAAAGTGTTTAATTTAGAATAGACTTCATAATCTATTCTAAAAAAATGATAATAGATAGTCTATAACGATAGTATAAGTTATAAATAGAAAGGAAGTTTATGAGTTTTGTAGAGGTTTTAGAGAAAGTTTATAAGTCAAAGAACTTTTCAAAAACATTTAAATTTACCGATGGAATAAAGTTCTTTGATGATGTTAGAGAATTTCATGGTTTTGAAAAATTAGTTGATGAATATGAACTTGAACATGAAGGATTTGATTTTAGTTTTATTCATCTAAAAAAAGGAATTGGTCAATTAATCATCGAAAAAAGAAATGGTGATGTTATAACTCATAATTTTGAGTTATAACTAGCCGATATATTTTTTAATATAGATGGTCTATAACGATAGAATATGCGTATCAAAGGTTAATCTGGTCGGCATGCAGATGTGGTTCGATTCCACAGATACGCAAAGAAACGAAATGGTCTAGTGACTGAAAAACTATTATCTTTACGAAAAACTGTGAGAAAAATCCTTGTACGCTATACACAGTTTTTCAGAAGCGATAAATAAGAGAAGTTAAGAAACGACATAAGGTAAAAGCAAAAAAATAAACAATTGAATACTAATAATATTATTTCCTAATTTATTTAGAATGGAGGAAGCTCCTTTAAAATCACAAAATACATTTACACACAAAAGGAAATAATAAAATCAAGAAAATAAAATTTATGTATAAGTAATTATAACCATCAAAGGCAATTAATTATGCTCGATTGCTTATTGGTAACAACAACGTCAAAAAATATAAAAAATAGAAGGTCGATTCATCTTAATTAAAAACTTATTTATCAAATCTTGTCATGCAGGTTAGCGATAAGAGTGGTTCGATTCCACTCGTGACAGTCGTTCATAAAATTTTATAGCAAATAGGTTATGAATATTAACAAAACACCTTTCAAATAACATTAATAGTCATAGTCATAAAAAATATTTAATCATAAAGCATAGCCTATTTGCAATCTACTCATTGTAGGTTTACCTAGAATTTTCTAGAACAGTTTGATTCTGTTAATGAGTACTACTTAAAAGATTTGATTTTCATTTTTTAACGGATAAAAGATTTAATTTTAACAAGTTTCCTATTTTATATTCCTTTTTTATAGTCTTATCTTTTATCCGTTAAATCTGCCCATGTGGGCAACTTAAAGCAGTTCGACTCTGCTTGTGGGCTATGTGATTTTGTTATCCTTATTAATATACTATGTAATTTGATGTTGGTTTTGCGTTATCCAGCATCAAACTGTTCGTTCAGGTTTGAATAAAAATAGTTCGATTCTATTTGCGAACGCCAATAATGACCAGGAGGATTTAAAAATTTAATTAAAAGAGAGGTTTTAATATGAAACTTAAACATGGAATCAAGGTAGGATTGGTTACTTTTGGAATTTTAGGTTCATTAAGTTCAAGTTTTTATGTTGGTTATTCCCAAAATTACCGTATTGAAAATTTGCAAAAAGAAACCGCGAAATTACAAAAAGAACTTAAAACTACTAAAAAACAGAATAAAGAGTATTTGAATGAAATGGAAGATTTAACAACTCAAGTCAACGAAATCAATACTCTTATTTCAGAAAAAACCAATTGAAGAATACCAACAATCAAATTAGGATTGTGTTCTTCATCAAAAACCTGGTTTAAATCTTACGAACCTTATCAAGCAATTACTGATAAAACGTCTGCTCAATATCAATTAATTCATAGTGATCAAATTCATGTTGGTAACGATGGATTGTTATATTCAAATGATGGTTATATTGGAGTCGCACTTGGTAATGTTTATGGAAAGGTGGGAGATAAATTTATCATTAGATTTGACAACGGTAATGAAACAAAAGTTATCAAGTTAGATGAGAAAGCTACTAAAGATACGATTAATGACTGTTATCATAAGACAGATGGCTCAATGATTGAAGTGTTAGTTGATAAAGATTTAGCAGCACAATCTTATCCATTAGCGATTAAAGTCTGGGGTGATTTTAATTATAGCGATAAATTTAATGGTGCAGTTGAAGAAATTTATAAAGTAATGGAGTAAAGATCAAAGAATAACAAGGAGAAATTTATGGATAGTTTATTTCAAGATTGGGTTTATAGAAATCTAAAGAAATTTAGAAATTGTTCTGTTGATCCAAATGTACTAAATGAACATTCACAAAATGAAATTAAGCGTGATTTATTATATCACGGATTCAAGAATAGCAAAGTTAAACATTTTACTAGAGATATTGATGGGGGCAAAGCTCTTAATAAGGATTTACGTGAACCAAAGATACAACATGTTGAATTTTGTATTCTTGATGTAGAATAGGAGAATTAGAATTTTAGAAGAAAGGGATTTTATATTAAAATTTCAGTTTTATTAAGTCAACGAAAGACTCAATAAACTTGGGAATTTTAATAGACTTAATAATGAACTTTAACTATACAAGTTAAAATGTATTAGAAATTTTATTGATAGAATCAAGGTTTTTATAGTATTGAATAAAACTGAAAATTTTCGTAAAAGTTGGTCATTAATTAATTTTTGCGAATTTGATAAGTATGCAAGTCAATCTTATTGCATGATACATGATGTTGATCCAAACTTGAATCTTGGTGATATTACACAAGTAGATGAAAAGAAATTAAACAATTTTGATTTAATGACATGGGGTTTCCCTTGTACTGATTTATCTGCGGCTGGTAGGCAAAAAGGTTTTATTGATGAAAATGGTAATAAAACTAGAAGTGGAATGTATTATGAAGGTATAAGAATTTTAAGAGAAAAGAAACCAAAATTATCAATCATTGAAAATGTTAAAGCATTAACATCAAAGAAATTTGCTAAAGAATTTCAAATGATTTTAAATGATTTAGATGAAGCTGGTTACAATACATATTATAAAATTCTTAATGCTAAAGATTATGGGGTTCCACAAAATCGAGAAAGAGTGTTTATTATTTCAATTCGTAAAGATATTGATAATGGTAAATTTAAATTTCCTGACCCTAAACCACTTAAAATTAGATTAAAAGATTTGTTAGATGATGAAGTTGATGAAAAATATTATTTAAGTAAGAAAATGATAAATTATATTGCTTCACCTAATGCAAAGTGGACTGGTAACAATGGGGGGGCTTATGTGAATAAGAGCATAGCGAGTACATTGAATACTGGCGAAGGATCGAGAAGATGTGATGCAAGTAATTATATTTGTAAAGATTTGCCCGAAAACGCTGATTTACAAGCTATTAGACAATTTGGAATTTTCGATAAAGATGGTAAAAGACATCAAGCTGGAAGCGTTTGGGATAAAAATGGTTTAGCACCAACTCTTGATACAATGCAGGGGGGTACAGGCAACCGATGATTAAAGATGAAAACATGAAAGAATATGTAGAAAATGCTTTGAATGAAAATAAAGTCATACAAGATGGTTGGATCAAGAAGAGTGAAAATGGTACAAAACATCAAAGTAATACAGTATATAATGTGAATGGTTTATCACCAACATTATGTGCTGGAGATTATAAATCACCTTTGAAGTTTACAGACATAGAAGATTTATGTATTAGGAAACTTACTCCCAAAGAATGTTTTAGACTCATGGGATTTAATGATGAATTATTTAATAAGATTGATGGTATATCGAATACTAGGCTTTATAAAGCCGCGGGTAATTCAATAGTAACTGATGTATTGTTTTATATTTATATTGAACTATATAAAGCAATGCCAGAAATATTTGACGATTTAAAAGTATTAAGTCTATTTAGTGGAATTGGTGCTTTTGAAGTCGGTTTAGATAGATTATATAGAGTAATTAATTTACTTGAAGAAAGAAAACAAGGAGAAAAATAAATTTGAAATTTTTAATTAGTGTTATTTTAATAGTTGTGGCGATTGCTATAATCATTGGGTTTGGTTATGACAGTCATGAAGATACATTTAAACTAAATAAAGGACAGTCATTAGCAATCATTCCGTTGTTGGCTGCATTGGTAATGAGTTGTATCACATTCGTGTCTGCTAATACTGTCGGTGTTAAGTATAGTGCATTTAATGGAACAAGTAAAGAAACTTTAAATGAAGGATTACATTTTAAAACACCATTTGACAAGATCTATGAAATTGATACAACTGTTCAAGAACGCAGTGTTAAAGATGTAATGGTTCAAACTAATGATGCTCAATTCTTAACAATGAATATTAATGTTAAATATCAAGTAACAACTAAAGATGCTTTTAAAGTTTATAAAGGTTATAAAACACTTGATACATTAAATAAAAATATTATTGCAAACTACGCACAACAAGCTTTATCAGAAGTTTGTACACAATACAACATTATTGATATTTTAGGTGATAAAAGAAATGAAGTTTTAGCAAAAGCCTCTGAATTATTAAAAGAAAAATATGCTAATGAAGGTGTTACTTTCAAATCATTAACAGTAAAAGATATGGATGCTGGTGATGAAATTGAAAAAGCCATTAAAGATGAAGCAGTGGCTAAAAAAGAAGTAGAAACCGCTGAACAAAGAAAACAAAAAGCTCAAAAAGAAGCTGAAACTAAATTAATTGAAGCTCAAGGTGAAGCTGAAGCAAACGCAGCTAAATCAACTCAATTAACAGATCAAATTTTAAAAGAAAAAATTATTGAAAAATGGAATGGAGAGTTAAGCAAAGTAGGTGGAAGCAACGGTACTATGTTTGACATCTCAAGTTTATTAGATTAAAATTATAAAATTTTACTTTTATTCACAGTAAAATTTAACCCATAAAATCTACATATTTTACATTATATAACATTAAATAGTAGTTTCCTTTCATTAATATGTTTTTAAATTTACCTATTTATTGGTACTTTAGATAGCATCAATAAAAGTAAAATTTCATCTATATTACAACAAGGTGATTGCCTTGAGATATTAAAGAAACTACCAAATAATAGTGTAGATTTAGTAGTAACTGATCCACCTTATGAGTTTGCTGCTCACGGTGGTGGCGGTGCATTTGGTTCAAAACAAAGAGAATATCATAATGAACTTGAAAATAGTGATATTACAAAAGGTTTTGATACTAAAATTTTAGATGAATTAATAAGAGTAATGAAAAAAATAAATATTTACATTTGGTGCAATAAAGAGCAAATAAATATGTACTTGAATTATTTTAAAGATTATAACATGGACTTATTGGTTTATTGTAAAACAAATCCAGTACCAACTTGTAATAATAAGTATTTAAGTGATATAGAGTATTTACTGTTCTTTAGAGAAAAGGGTGTAAAAGTATATGGTGAATATGCTACAAAGCATAAATATTATATAATGCCAACAAATAAAGCGGATAAGAAGAAGTATAATCATCCAACAGTTAAACCCTTAGAAATTATTGAAAATTTAGTTATTAATTCATCACAAGAAAACGAAATTGTTCTTGATCCATTCATGGGTAGCGGAACTACTGGTGAAGCAAGTATAAAGAATAACAGAAAATTTATAGGTATTGAGATTGATGAAACATATTTTAATACTGCAAAAGAAAGAATTAAAGAAGTTGAAGATATTCAACAAAAAGAATAAAACTTGATTTTTATTCAAATGTTAAATTACCTCCATTATATCAATTAAATTTAGATTGATATATTAAAATTACTATTTTGACTTGATTTGAAATACTTAAATATTACCTAAAATTCGGTAATTATAGTTAGTACAATAAAAATCAAGATTTAGATAATAAGAAAAAATTAAAGGTGCTTGAATTATTTGCTGGTACAAGAAGTATTGGTAAAGCATTTGAAGAACGTGGACACGAAGTGTTTTCGGTGGAATGGAATAAAGATTTTGAAAATATTGATTTGTATAAAGATATTGGTGAATTAACTGCACAAGAAGTACTGGATAAATTTGGACATCCTGACGTGGTGTGGATGAGCTATGATTGCACCAGTTATTCTATAGCAGGAATTTCTCATCATAGAAAGAAAAATCCTAAAACTGGTAATCTTGATCCAGTAAGTGATTATGCTAAATTTTGTGATAGAATTAATCAACATTGTTTAGATTTAGTAAGAGAACTAAAACCTACATATTGGTTTATTGAAAATCCTAGAGGCGGATTAAGAAAGATGTCGTTCATGCAAGGGTTACCAAGATATACTGTTACTTATTGTAGTTATATGACAGATTTACCGCCAAATAAACGTAGAATGAAACCTACGGACGTCTGGACAAATCATCCAAATCCAAAATTTAAACCATCATGTAAAAATGGTGATCCATGTCACGTAGCAGCACCTAGAGGTAGTAGAACTGGAACACAAGGAATTAAAGGAAGCATTTTAAGAAGTGTTATTCCTCATGATTTATGCTATCACATAGCCGCAATCTGCGAAGAGGAATATGATAACGTAGATTTATGTCTATAAAGTAATTGTTCATAATTTATTGAAATTTACTGACAATTACTGAAATTTAAACATTTTATTTTTTAATCTTTTATGGTCTATAACGATAGTGTATAGGAGGTTTTAAATAAAAGAAACTTTTTAAATAGTTGTTGGGAAAGTTGCGATAAATACCGTAACTCCCCACGACTAAATAACCTCAAGAAAGGATGAGTATATGATTATTTCAAATAAACATCCCGTATTCATTAGGTATTTGAATATTGGGTAAAAAGTTTATTTTAAGACAAGGCGATTGTATTGATTTGATGTCTAAATTACCCGATAAAAGCATAGATATGATTTTATGTGATTTACCTTATGGTACGACAAAAAATAAATGGGATTGTGTAATTAATCTAGAAGAATTATGGAGTCAATATGAAAGATAGATTAAAGATAATGGATGTATTTGTTTATTTGCTCAAACACCTTTTGATAAGGTATTAGGTAGTTCAAATTTAAAACTACTTAAATATGAGTGGATTTGGCAAAAAGAAAACGCAACTGGGTTTCTTAATGCAAAAAAGACGCCTTTGAAAATACATGAAAATATTTTGGTCTTTTATAAAAAATTGCCAATTTATAACCCTCAAATGAGAGAAGGCTTTAAACCATATAAATGCAAACAAGGTTCACATTCATCAAATTATGGCGATTATGAACAAGGACATATCACTGAAAGTGATGGTAAAAGATTCCCAATTGACATTATTGAATTTAAAAGAGACAAGGATAAATTACATCCAACTCAAAAACCTGTTTCTATACTTGAATATCTAATTAAGACGTATACAAATGAAAGTATGTTTGTATTGGATAATTGTATGGGCTCAGGTAGTACTGGCGTAGCCTGTTTAAATACAAATCGTAAATTCATTGGCTTTGAATTGGATAAAGAATATTTTGAAATTGCAAAAAAGAGAATTGAAGATAGAAGTAAAGAATTGGAAGAAATATAAGGAGAATAAAATGGAATATAAAAAATACCAACACATTTGTCGTATCGGTACTTCTGATGTTAATGATTTACTAAACGGAGAAGTATATGTATTTAGTAAAATTGATGGAACAAACGGAACATTATTTTTAGGGATGATGGATTAGTTCACGGTGGCAGCCGAAGAAGAGAACTAAATGATTTTCAAGATAATCAAGGTTTCTATGGCAAATTCCATAAAGATCAAAGATTTATTGATTATTTTGCGAAACATCCTAATCACAGATTATTTGGAGAATATTTAAAACCACATACATTAAAAACTTACAAAGATGATGCTTGGAACAAATTCTATGTATTTGATGTATGTGTTGATGATAGCGAAAATGAAGAAAAGGTTAAATACCTTTCTTATGAAGAATATAAACCACTATTAGAAGAATTTGGAATTGATTATATTCCATTAATTAAGAAATTAGAGAATCCAACAATTGAAGAATTAGAAGGATTATTAAAAGATAATAAATTCTTAATTCAAGAAAATTTAGGTGTTGGTGAAGGCTTGGTTGTTAAACGATATGACTTTGTAAATCGTTATGGTAGAACAACTTGGGGTAAATTAATCGCCGATGAATATATTGTTAGACAAAAAGAAAAAGGTTCTATTGGGCAAAATAGTTTACCAGTAGAAACAAGAATTATCAATGAATATTTTACTGATGCTGTAGTTGAAAAAGAATATGCAAAAATCTTAAATGAAAATCCTGAAATTGAAAAGAAAGTTTTAATTCCAAGATTATTAAATATTTGTTTTTACACATTGGTAACTGAAGAATCATGGAACTTCGTTAAACAATTTAAAAATCCTACGGTTGATTTTAAAAAATTAAGAAACGAAGTGGTTAATAAGATCAAAAAAGTTAAACCAGATTTATTTACTAAAAATTAGATCAAGGAAATAAAAATTATGAAGAAAAAATTATTTATTGTAGTTGATATGCAAAATGATTTTGTTACTGGTAGTTTGGGAACTAAAGAAGCCCAAGCTATTGTACCAAAGATTGCGGAAGAAATTAAGAAATTAGATATTAAAGATGACTTAATTTTCACAAGAGATACGCATGACCAAAACTACTTTGATACTTTGGAAGGTAAATTTCTTCCAATTGAACATTGTATCAAAGGAACATTTGGACATGAAATTGTACAACCTTTATTAGGATGGAGAGGCTCGATTGTTTATAATAAAGAAACTTTTGGATGTGATGCTTTATTTACTTATTTAGATGCGTATGTATTTGAATATGATGAAGTTCATTTCTGTGGAATTTGTACTGATATTTGCGTGGTAACCAATGTTTTATTAGCAAGAACAACTTTGCCTAATACAAGAATCATTGTTCATGCTGATATGTGCGCTGGAACAACACCTGAAAAACATAAAATGGCATTAGAAGTTATGAAATCATGTCAAATTGAAGTGGTAGGTGAATAATAATGCTCAAATTAAATGGAAAAGTTGTCGGACTAAATCATTTTCCTGATGGAACTTTGCACATGGATATTGATTTAGATGAATGTAACAAGAATAGAAATGTTGATTGTCTATCAATTTTTTGGAAATTTGAAAATAATGAAGAATTAATTGCTTTGATTTATTTAGTTAAACATATTAGAAGTTTTTCAAAACATAAACCTATTAGTTTATTTATGAATTATATTCCAAATGCAAGAATGGATAGGGTAAAAAACAACAATGATGTTTTTACACTAAAATATTTTAGTGAAATTATTAATTCATTAAATTTTAAAAAGGTAGTTGTATTAGACGCACATTCACCAGTAAGTGAAGCTCTAATTAATAATATTTCTATTATACCCTTATATGTTTATCAACATGGCGTTTTAAAAGAAATAAAAAATGAAGATATAATTATTTATTTTCCAGATAATGGTGCTGCTAAAAAATATGAAGATTTATTTAAAGGTTTTAAAACGGTTTATGGTGTAAAACATCGTGACTGGGAAACTGGTAAGATTCAAGGATTAGAGGTCATTACAAATGGTATTGATTTAAAAGATAAAACAGTGTTGATGTGGGATGACATTGTTTCATATGGTGGATCAATGTACCATAGTGCATTAAAACTTAAGGAATTAGGTGTAGATAAGATTTATGCTTATGCGAGTCATACCGAAAATAGCATTTTAGATAAAGAAAAAGGTAGTTTAATTAAATTATTAGAAGATGGAACTGTAGAAAGATTGTTCACAACAAGTAGTTTATTTACTGGTAAACATAATAAAATCACAGTTTTATAACGAAAGGATGATAAACATGAATATTACATCAATGTTATTAAGCGACGCTTATAAACAAGTACATGATCGTCAATACAGTAGAGGATTAACAAAATTAGTATCTTACTGGACACCACGAAAGGCAATGTCAGAGAAATATGATAGAATGGTTTTCTTTGGATTGCAAGCATTTATTCAAGATTATTTAATTGATGATTTTAATAAAAATTTTTTTCATAAGTCATTAGAAGTAGTATTGAAAGAATATAGAGACATTTTAAGTACCTCATTAGGTGAAGGTAACTATGATATTGAAAAAATTATTGATTTATATGATTTAGGATATTTACCATTAAAAATCAGAGCTTTGCCTGAAGGCACTATTGTAAACATGGGTATTCCGTGTATTGAAATTACGAATACTCATCCTAAATTTGCGTGGTTAGTACAGTTTATTGAATGTTTATTACAAACAGAATTGTGGTCGAGCTGTGCATATGCAACAGTAGGTAAAATCTACAATGAATTAGCAACTGACTATTATAATAAGACAGTTGAAAATGGCAATCCATATATGGCTATGTGTGACTTTGGTATGCGAGGAATGAGTTGTCTAGAAGATTCTATTAGAACTTCAGCATCTTGGTTATTATCATTCGATAAAACAAGCACATTACCAGCAGTTGAATATATTAGAGAACATTATGATGCAGATAATGATATTGGAAAGTGTGCCATCTCAACTGAACATTCAGTTATGGCTTCTAACTATGCTGTAGATGGTGATGAAATTACATTTGTTAAAAGAATGTTAACTGAATTATATCCTCATGCTTCATTTAGTATGGTAAGTGATACTTATGATTATTGGAATTTAGTAAAAAATATTTTACCAAAATGTAAAAAAGAAATCTTGGAACACGATGGTAAGATGTTAATTCGTCCTGATAGTGGTGATATTGTAGAAATTACAATTGAAACAATTAAATTCTTATGGGATGAGTTCGGTGGAACTGTAAACGCAAAAGGATATAAATTACTAGATCCTCATATTGGTTTGATTTATGGTGATGGATGTACTGTAAATAAGGTTGAAGAAATTTATAAGAAATTAGAAGAATTAGGATTTGCAGCTAACAACGTTGCGTTTGGAGTCGGTGCTTTCTGTTTCCATGCTTTATTTGAAGATGATAATAAATTTGTTGTCTTAACTAGAGATACATGGGGAATTGCTATGAAAGCTACTCATGGTGAAATTGGTGATCTTAAATTTCCAATTTATAAAGACCCTAAAACTGATACAACTAAATTAAAAAAATCTCATAAAGGTTGTTGTAAAGTAATTAGAGATGATTATGATGAACTTATTTGTATTGACGGTTATGATGAATTCTTAAATGATAAAGATACTGAATTGCATACTGTATTTTTCGATGGAATGATGTCTACATTTGAATCTTTCGACGTTGTTAGAGAAAGATTGAGGGGTCAAAAATTATAATGGATTATTACTTACAAGAAAGTAAATCATATCAAAGACTTGAAGATGAATTTAAGAAGTATGGTAAGTTAATCTTTTGTGTAGACTTTGATGATACTATCTATGATTATCATAAAAAAGGTAGAACATATGATAATGTTATTCAACTATTGCATAAATGGGAAAGTTATTCAGAAGTAATTATTTTTACTGGAAACAATGAAGATAAATACCCAGTGATTGAAGAATATTTGAAAGAAAATAATATCAAATATAAAGGAATTAATTGTGATAGTTTTAAATCTTTTGGTGGAAGAAAAGTATACGCAAATGTTTACATTGATGATCGTGCTGGGTTAATACAAGTTTACAATGAATTACTTACTTTAATTGAGAAAATTGAAAATGGAGAAGTTGTATATGGATTATAAATTTAATGCAAAAGAAACAAAAAATGAATTAGTAAAATGGATCAAAGATTGGTTTGAAGTAAATGGTAAAAATTGTTATGCAGTAATTGGTATTTCAGGAGGTAAAGATTCAAGTGTTGTCGCTGCTTTATGTGTAGAAGCATTGGGGAAAGATAGGGTGCTTGGTGTATTAATGCCCCAAGGAGAACAGACTGATATTAAATATTCTTATGAATTAGTTAGTCATTTAGGAATTGATTTTTTTGAAATTAATATTGATGCGCCAGTTGAAAATATTATGAGCAGCATAAAACGTCAAATGATTATTTCGACAAAACAAACAACATTCAATTTGCCAGCAAGAATTAGAATGGCAACATTATATGCAGTATCGCAATCATTGGATGGTCGTGTAGCAAATACATGTAATCTTTCGGAAGATTGGGTTGGATATGCGACTAGATACGGTGATAGTGCAGGTGATTTTAGCCCTTTATCTAATTTGACAGTTACAGAAGTGTTGCAAATTGGTGAGGAATTAGGATTACCAAAAGAGTTGATTTATAAAACTCCAATTGACGGATTATGTGGTAAAACCGATGAAGAAAATTTAGGGTTTAGTTATGCGGTTTTAGATAAATATATTAGAACTGGTGAAATTGAAGATGATGATTTAAAACAAAAAATTGATGAAATGCATCAAAAGAATTTATTTAAATTATTACCAATGCCAAGTTTCAAATTAGAAAATTAAAATACTGATTTTATATATAAATATTGTCTTTGGAAATTACAGAAATTTAGGGGATTTTCAAAGGATTAAATTAAGAATTATTGAAAGAATTTAAGAAGTTATTAAGAAGTTAAAATTTAAAAGAATTTAGAAGAATTAAGAGGTAGTTATGATTAAAAAAGAAGTTAAAGAAGTTAGAAATGAAGTAGAAGATAATAACGAAGTAAGAACAAATAAAGAAAAAAATAATGATCAAGTAAAAAGAAAGAAAAAGAAAAAGCCTAGCAAGAGAATGAAGTGGACAATTAGATGTGTAAAATCAAACAACTGGTATTTTACAGAAGGAAAAACTTATCCAGCATATGAGATTACTCATAGAAAGGGTAAAGCATACATAAAAGTAATGAATGATAATAATAAACCAATTTTTCTTGCACTAGGAGGAAATAACTTCGGTAAATTTGAACTAGTTATTTAGTTTATTTATATATCGAAAGGTCGTGGTTAAAAAAGGGGCATAAATTTGACACTCATAATTAAAGACCACTTATTAAATAAAGATAAATAATAAGGCGGTTAGACCAGATATATAAATAGAAAAATTAGTGAATTTAAAGGAGTAATATTATAGAAAACAAAAATAATCTTCATAAATTTGCATCTACTTTTAAATTAGTGGGTGAGGTAGCAAAACCAGGAAAGTATACTTTCCAAATTGACGAGGAATCATCAAAATCTGATTGGGTATATTGTTCAACATCATTAGGTATTAACTGTGGTGAAGAATGTGGATATGTCTATGCCAACGCAATGGGTGGTTATGGCAAAGATAGAGAAAATAAAATCTTTGTGCATGGCAAAGATGAAAACGGAAGAGATGATTTTAAAAATCAATTTACTGTTGATTGGGATGATAGAGATGATCAAAGTATTTTAGATACAATTGGAAATCAATGTTTCTATCGTGCTGGTCTAAAAAAAGATAGTGAAGGAAAAACTGTTACAGAATATTTCTTATCAGCATATGACTTTATTAAATACTTAAAACAAAATCTTGAAGAAGGCATGAAAGTTTCAGTAAATGGTAATTTAAAATATCAATTTAGAAATGGAAATGTTCAAGTTCAAAAAGAAATACGCAGTGTGTATTTAGCTGATTATGTAGAGTCACAAAATGACTATGAAGCTACATTTAGACAAACAATCTTATTTGACAAAGACTGTCTAGATATTAAAGATTATGATGTTGATAAAGGAGTATTAAACATTCCTGGTTATTGTGTCGATTATTTAAGAGACTACAACGGTAAAGAAGTTAAATCAAATTATCCATTTAAAGTAAATTTTGAATACAAAATCAATAATAAAGCAGAAAATTTTGCAAAAGTTGTAAATATGTTATTCAAAGTTAAAAAAGGTGTGGATGAAATTGTATTTAACGGAAAACTGATTGAAGGTGGCGCAGTAGTGCAAGCTACATATGATGATTTAGATGACGATATTAAGACAATGGTTGATGTCGGTATCATTCCATTAGAAGAAGCCGTTTCTAAATGTTCAGTTTCTTCTTCTAGAGAAAGAAGAATGGTATTAACAACACCTAATATCAGAGCTAAAACACAAGAAGATGGTACTACTGTAAATACATTAGAAATTGAAAGAAACAAATACGAAGAAGAAGATTTAGAATTCGTATTACCTTCAGAAGATGAAGAAACAGAAGAAGAATCACAAGAAATGAAAACCGTTGAGCCAATTTCTGAAGAAGAAGATGAAGATTTAGCTGCCCTTTTAGCTGGATTGGGGGCTGAATAATCATGGCAAGAAGATACGGTCAAAAAAATCATGTTAAAGTTGATCCGTTAGCATATAACACAATTTTATTAGGTGAACCAAAGATTGGTAAAACAACTTTAATTAGAGATGTTTGCGAAAAATTAGTTGGTGAAGATGGTTATATGTTCCTAGAAATGGAGAAAGAAGATGGTGCTGATGCCATTGAAGGAATTGTCTATGAACAAGTAAAAGACTGGTCGACTTTTAAAGAAATTAAAGATGACATTATTGAAAACAAAGCAACAGACTATAAAGACTTAAGAGTTGTGGTAATTGATACATACGATGGTTTTATTAAATTAGCCGAAACTGAATCAATTAGATTAAGTAATAAAGAATATCCAGACGCTAAAGTTAAAACTATTGATGCTGCATGGAAAGGTTATCAAAGAGGTCAAGATGTTGCATTATCTTTAATGTTAGACTCACTTTGGGAATTAAAAGAAGTTGGTGTTAATTTCATTGTTATTGGACACGTTAAAACAAAAGAAGTAACAGATGTTATTAGTGAAGCAACATATAATACTTTAACAAATGACGTAGCAAAAACTTATTTTAATGGATTAAAGAAAAAATGTCATTTCCTTGCACTGGCATATAACGATAGATCCATTGCTAAAGAAAAAACAGGTAAAAAAGATTTTAAAGGGAAAGAGATTGTTAAAGGTGTAGTTAAGGGGCAAGAAAGAAAAATTAAATTTAGAGATGATTTAATGGTTGTTGACTCAGGATCACGTTTTGCAGATATTGTGCCTGAAATTTCTTTTGATGCTGATGAATTTATTAAGGCTTTAACAGATGCTATTAAAGCTGAACAATCTAAATCTGGTAAATCTTTTGAAGAAACAAAAAAAGAGCAAGATGCTGAACGTGAACAACGTGAAGAAGAAGTTGCAAAAATGTTAAAAGCTGAAAAAGAAAAGAAAGATTTAGAAGCAATTAATAATGAAATTTATCAATTCATTGTTGATAAAAAAGATGATAAATCTGCAATCTTACCAGTTTTAAAAACATTAAAAGAAAATGGATTAACAAGCCCTAAAGACATTACTGATATGTCTTTAGCTAAAGAAATTTTAAAATTAACTAAATAATTTTTAGAAGGGAGATTAATTGTTTGACTGAAAAAGAAAAACAACAGTTTGGTGAATTATACCAATATGTTAAAAAAGAAGTATTTAACTATGACGACAAACAATCTCTTCCTTCTTCTTTTGTTTTAGGCTTAAAGGGTTTAGCGACTGGTAAATTAATCGAAAATAAAAAGCAAAAAAATAAAGCTGATTATGGTTATGATACAGTTTTACTAGCCTTTAAATTAAGTAAAGGAAAAATCGACTATGTATGTAGGACTAAAGATTTTCAAAAAGAAGAACAAAAATTTAGGTATATACGAAAAATTGTCGAAGGTGAACTCAATAATGCCTATTTATTAAACAAAAGATATGAAGAAGAAAAAAATAAAGTTAATGAAATTGAGATTAACAATTTAGAAAATAATTCTAAAGCTAAATATAACAAAAAAACAACAGAAGTTAATCCTAGATTAAAAGATCTTTGGTAGATGGGCGGTGAAGTTTTATAGCTGAAAGCAAAATTACACCCATTGAAAAAGAAAAACTGAATATTTTAAAGAAGATTGTTGATTTAAAAATATCTGCTGAAGCAAATGTTGTAGCAATTTTATATAAAAAACCTCAACTGTTTGACAATGTAGAATTAAAAATTGAAAATTTTTCTTCAAATATTTGGAGGGTGTTTTATGTTATTGCAAGTGCTGTTTACAAAACAGAAAACAAACCCAGTTTAGATGATATTACAATTGGGTTTTATTTAGAAAAACACACTAAATTAAAGGAAAAATATGTTGAATATGGTGGTTATAAAACTATTAATTCAGCTAAAAAATATGTAGATGTATCTAACTTTGATGGATATGTCAAAGAATTAAAAAAATGGGATGCTGTTTATAAATTATGTAATAGATTGAATATCTTTATTGATGATAAAAAATTAAGCGAATTTTCAGATATGACAATTGATGAAATTGCCGATGAATATAACTGTTTGATGAATGATACGTTTATCAATGCCGAAGGAGACATTGTAACTTATGGTATTTCTGATGGTATTGATGAATTGATTGAAGAATTAGATCAAGGAATGGCGGTAGGTTTACCGTATCATAATATGCCTATTTTAACGAATGAAACAGGCGGACAATACATGGGATCTATTACTTTAGTCGGGGGACTGTCCAATGTTGGTAAATCGGCATTTTTAAGAAATACGGTTATACCTAGTGTTGTAGAACATGAAGAAAGAATTGTCATTATGTTAAACGAAGATGGATTAAAAAAATGGCAAAGAGAATTCCTTGTTTACGTAGCAAATAACATTTTAGGTGTTGTTATGCAAAAGCAAACGGTTCGTGATGGTAACTATAATGATGAATTTAAGAAATTATTATATGAAGCAGCGAATTGGATTAAGAAAATGGATGAAGATAAAAGAATTATTATCTTACCGTTTAAGAGATATAAGACATCAAATGTTATTAAAGTAATTAACAAATATGCTGCTATGGGTGTTAAATATTTTGCATTAGATACTTATAAGATGGATGCTGGTTCAATTGGTGAACAATCATGGTTACAAATGCAACAAAATATGGTTGAAATTAATGACGTAGTTAAACCAGAAAGTAAAAATTTACACATCTTAATTACTTTTCAGTTAAGTAAAGGGAGTGCAATGCAAAGATATTATACGCAAGATAATATTGGTATGGCTAAAAACATTGTTGATCCTGCTTCAACTTGCTTAATGATTAGAACTATGTTTGAAGATGAAAAACCTGGTGGTAAGAGAGCTCTAACTGTATTACAAAAAGCTGGTAAAAACAAGAAATCTGAAGTACCAGTCAAGCTTGATTCTAAAAAACATTATCAAATTGTATTTATAGTTAAAAACCGTGAAGGTTCTGCAAATCAATATCAAATCGTCATTGAACATGATTTATCTAGAAACATCCTAACGGAAGTTGGTTATACAACAGTTCCTCAAGATTTTTAAAAAGGAAGTTAAGTAATGACACCACAAGATTTAAAAGAATACATTTATGAAAACAATAAAATTGATTTCGTATTAAACGAAATAGGATGTCACCATATAAAATTAAATAAAAACAAAGAATATTACTCTTGTGGGAATGTCGATGGTGACAATCCTTCATGTATTCTTGTTTATAATGATAAGTATTTAGATGTTGTTAATTACACAAGAGAAGAATATTTTAGGAATAATGCAACATTTAGACCTGATATTTTTACTCTTGTGCAATATAACTTATCAAGAAACAATGAAAATTTTGATTTCAGTGATGCAATTAAGTATCTTCATAAGTTGTTTAATTTACCTTTAACTTTTCATAAAACAAAAGAAAAAGAAAACAAGATTGATCCTTTAGCAGTTTTTAAAAAGGTTATTAAAGATATAACACCATATTATGAAGAAAATGTTGAAATTAATGAAATTGAACAAATAGATTATATTCCATTTATTCATATTGATTTATTCAAAGAAGGAATTACACAAAGTACCATAGATGAATTTGGTTTAGCTTATAGTAATTTAAACAAGAGGAATATTATCCCTTTGAGATACTGGTTAAATGGTAAATTGCTAGGTTATAACATGAGAACTACTGTTCCTAATTATGATCAATTTGGTATAAAAAAATATTTTATAACACCTACATATCCTAAAAATCAAAATTTGTTTGGTTTATGGGAGAATAAAAAATATATTCAAGAAAAAGGATATGTTGTGGTATACGAAGCAGAAAAAAGCGTCTTAAAAAGACATAGTAGATTAGATAGAACTGGAGTGGCTATTAGTGGACATAGTCTGTCAGATGAACAAGCTAGAATTTTAATAGGTCTAAACGTTGATATTGTTATTAGTCTTGATAAAGACATCAACATTAATGAGATAAGATTTATGTGTGAAAAATTCTACGGCATAAGAAATGTTTATTATACATTCGATAAACACGATTTATTAAATAAAAAAGATTCAATAGCTGATGCTTCAATGAAAATATATGATTTTATTTTTAAATACAAAATTAAATATGACGAAGAAGAACACGAAAAATATTTAAAGAGTTTAGAAAAAGGTAAAAATTGAGAGTTAGTAAAGATGAACTTTCTTCAATTCGTGAAAAACTTGGAATTGACACTTTGTGGAGTTGGTCAAGAGTTCATTCTTATATGATTTCAAAATATGAATATTTTTTGAAATATATAAGACACATTGAAGAAGATAATAATAATTGCGCATATGCCCCATTAGGGGGAATAGCTCATGAAATTTTAGAAAGATTTTATGGTGAAGAGATTACATATGCAGATATGCCCGAAGAATTTGACCAGGGTTGGATGTTAAATATTGATATTGTTGATTTAAAGTTTGATCGTAGCGATAAATCAAGAAACGACAATATCAAAAACAAGTATAAAAATAATTTAATTCATTTTTATAAAAATCATAAAGTTCTTGTGAATGATGAAAAGAATAAATTTGAACTTGAAAAATTTATTTTAATTAAGTTTAGAAATGATATTTATTTACAAGGATATATAGATATTTTAAGAATTTTGGAAGATGGAACTTATATCATAGGTGACTGGAAAACAAGCACGATCTATAAAGGTGGTAAAGCTTTAAATGAATGTGGACAGTTAGTTACTTATGCAATTGGTATTCATGAAATCTACAAAGTACCTTATGACAAAATCAAAATCGGTTGGAACTTCTTAAAATATCAAAACGTTACCGTTGAACAAAAAAATGGTAAGAAAAAAGTAAGACAAATTGAAAGAGTCAAGTTAGGAGAATCATTAGTTTCAAATGCTAAAACATGGCTAAAAGACTATGGTTGTACAAAAGAAGAAATTGATGATTATACACTTAAACTAATTGATACAAATTCAATTGAATGTTTACCAAAGGAAGTACAAGAAAAATTTGAATTTGATGATTGTTGGGTTTATGTAGAATTAACAGATGATTTAATTCAATATTGGCAAGATACAATTATTTCTACAATTGACGAAATCAATCAAAAAACTGCTGAATTCAAAGAAACTAAAAACAATAAATTATTTTGGGATGATGAGGAGGCAGTTAAATCTCAATCATATTATTATGCTAATTTAAGTGGTTATTCGGCAAATTTACTATTACCTTATAAAGAATATCTTGAAAAGAGAGAAGCTGAAAAAGGTGGCATGGATTTATTAGGTGTAACCAAAAAAACAACTAATATTGAAACAACCGATGAAGATGTAGATTTAGTAAATTCATTATTGGATGGTATCTTAAATGGATAAAATAGAATCTCTTAAAGTAGAACGATTTAAAAAGGGATTCTACTACAATTATCATAAACATACACATTATTCAAATATTAGAACGCAAGACTGTGTGTCAAAGCCTATTGATTATATCAATAGAGCGAAAGAGTTAGGTCATGATTCTTATTTTACAACCGAACATGGTTGGCAAGGTAATATTTTTGAATGTTTTACTTTATGTCAACGAAACAATTTGAAGTGTATTTACGGAGTCGAAGCATATTATGTTGACGATATGTATGAACAAGATAGAGGCAATTACCACTTGATGTTAGTTGCTTTAAACAAAGAAGGTCAACATGAGATTAATACAATTTTATCAAAAGCAAATACAGATGGTTTTTATTATAAACCAAGGATTGATTTAAATTGTTTATTATCATTGACACCTGAAAATGTGATAGTTACTACATCTTGTGTAGCTTCGAGATTGTTTAAAGGATTAGATTGGGAACAAAAATTCTTAATTCCAATATTAGACCATTTTAAAAATCATTTCTTTTTAGAAGTACAAGCCCATCCTGATGACGTACAACGCAGACACAATAAAATGATTTTATTAATGCACGAAAAATACGGAATTCCATTAATTCATGCAAACGATAGTCATTACATCTATGGAAATGAAGCAGTTTATAGAGATATGTATTTGAAAGCAAAAGGTATTATTTATGAAGATGAGTCTAATTTTATTTTAGATTATCCTGATATACCGACAATCATTAAAAGATATAAAAAACAAGGTGCTTTAAGTGATAAACAAATATTTGATGCTATTACGAATACATACATTTTTGATGAATGTGAGCCAATTTACATTGATAAAGAATTTAAATTGCCAAAAATTGTTGAAGGAGATAGTAATAAATATTTAAAAGATTTATTACTAAAAGAATGGGATAAAAAGAAATGTAAAACTAACCCTAAAAGAAGAAAAGAATATTATGAAGCAATTGCATCTGAATATAAAACAGTTGTTGATTGTGGAATGGCTGATTATTTCATTTTAAATCATGCAATTGTTGAACGTGCAGTTAATGAATATAACGCAGTAATTACTCGAAGCGGCAGAGGGTGTTTTACAGCAGATGCTTTAGTTCATACAAGAAAAATAGTCAAACCTATTAATCAAGTAGTTAAAGGGGATTATGTTGTTGATATTAATGGTGAATGGAAACGTGTATTAAATACAATTAGATATGATATTAAAGAAGATATGGTTAAAATTACACATCAATTTTCTAATGAAGATAATCCATCTATTTGTACTTTAAATCATAAAATTCTCATTCTTAAAAAAGATTATGTAACTAGAGATGGTATGTCAGTTACAGTAAATAAACAATTAGTTTTACAATGGATTGAAGCAAAAGATGTAAAACCTGGAGATTATGTATGTTTTCCAAACAATCAACAAATGAATAATCTGGGTTTAGGTATGTTTGAAAATAGAGAAGTGTTTGCTGATAAAAAATATGTTTATTTTGTTGTTGAAAATGTTGAAGTATTAAAGAATGTGAAAACTTCAGTTTACGATTTAGAAGTAGAGGATTCTCATAGTTATTTATTAAACAATATGATTGTTCATAATTCAGCGGTATCTTTCTATATTAATAATTTATTAGGATTAACCGAGGTTGATAGATTAAAAGCACCTACGAAACTTTATCCATCACGTTTTATGAGCGCAGAACGAATTTTATCGACTAAATCAATGCCCGATGTGGATTTGAACGTAGCTAGCCAAGAGCCTATTATTCAATCTGCTAAAGATATTTTAGGTAATGACAATATTTATTTCATGGTTGCTTATGGTACTATGCAAGATTCAGCGGCATTTAAAATGTGGTGTAAAGCAAAGGAATTAAATTTTGACGATTATAATGAGATAGGTAAAAATATTGATGATTATAGAGATCACCCTTACTGGGGGAAATTAATTGAACAATCATCCGTGTTTTTGGGGGTTATTGATTCAATTTCCCCCAGTCCTTGCAGTTTTTTATTGCTAAATAAACCGATTTCTAGGGAAATTGGGCTAATTAAAGTTGGAAATCGTATTTGTTGTTGTCTTGATGGTTATAACTGCGATGTATATAAATATGTCAAAGATGATTTCTTGGTTGTAACTGTTTGGGATATTATTGATAAAGTTTACAAAAAGATTGGTAGACCTATTGATGACATTAGTTTCATTGTTAACCATTGTGATCAAGCAGTATGGAATTTAATTGGTAATGGTATTACCACTACAATTAACCAATGCGACAGTGACTACGATAAACAAATACTAAAAAAATATAAACCTCAAAATCTAGCTGAAATGGCGGCTTATGTAGCAGCGATTAGACCAGGTTTTGCGAGTCTGTTAAACAACTTTATCGAAAGAAAACCATATTCAACTGGGGTAGAAGAATTGGATGAATTATTAAAAGATTCATTTCATTATATGATGTATCAAGAGTCGATTATGACTTATTTAGTTTGGTTAGGCATTATTGAAAAGGAAACATACTCAATTATAAAATCGATCAGTAAAAAGAAGCTCACACCAGAAGCTTTACAAGAACTAGAACAACAACTTGAAAAAGGATGGTTTGATAAACTTGGTAAAATGGATGGATTTGCTGAAACTTGGAAGGTTGTAAACGATGCAGCAAGATACAGTTTCAATGCAAGTCACGCTTTGTCTGTAGCAATTGATGCTTTATATGGTTCATACCTAAAAACACATTATCCATTAGAGTATTTTTCAGTCGTGTTTGACTTATATTCGGATGATAAAGTAAGAACAGGTTATTTAACTAAAGAATTAGAATATTTCGACATTAAACTATATTCGATTAAATTTGGTAAATCAAGAGCCAATTATGTTGAAGATAAAGAAACAAACTCAATATACAAAGGTGTTTTTTCAGTCAAATATTGTAATGAAGAAATTGCCGAACAATTATATGAATTATCAAAACAAAATACATATGATAATTTTATTGATTTACTTGTTGATATTAGAAATAAAACAAGTACAAATTCAAGGCAAATCAATGTCTTAATTGGTTTAAATTATTTTTCAGATTTCGGTGAGAATCAATATTTATTTGATATTTACGAAAAGTTTGAAAAATTAAAACAAGGTAATATTAAACAAATTAGAAAAGATAAATTGGATGAAATGGGTATCTCTGAATATCTAGCAAAAAAATATTCCAATAAAGAAACTGCTAAATTATTTAAAGAAATTGATGGTATTGGTTTATTAAAAGAATTATGCTCAAATATCCCAAACAAACCAATGAATGTGCAAAAGCAAGTTCAATTTGAAATTGAAAATCTAGAATATGTCGAATATCTCAATAATGATATTGATTATAGATATTATATTGTTATTAAAATCATGACTGGTAAAGATCCAAAGAAACCAAGAATGATATTGAGGTGCTTAAATAATGGCGATGAGGTATTTACTCGTATTAAGAGAGGTAACCATTTTATAGAAGATCCGTTTAGAGAATATTCAATATTAAAAATTGATCATCTTGATAAAGAAAACAAGGTTCGACCTGATGAAAATGGTAAGTGGATTAAGATCGATGAATACGAAGATATTTTAAATGATTATGAGGTGATAGCATTATAGAAGAACAAAATGAAGTTACGTTTGAAGGTACGGTTAATCGCTGTATCTTCTCAAAAGATGATTTTAGAATTTATGCAATGAATGTTGACACGAATTTATATGAAACGATTAAATTAAACCAATATGGCAACGTATCTATTATGGGCAATCTTGCTGATTTAGACTACAACGTACCATATAAAATTACTGGAATTGAAACAAAAGGGAAATATGGAATTACGTATAAAGTTATTTCATGCAATAGAAATAAACCAGCGAGTAGCGAAGAAACACATTTGTTTTTAAGAACCATCCTTACAAAAAGACAAGCAGATGCTTTATATGTTGAATATCCAAATATTATTGATATGGTATTGAACGATGAGCCAATTGATTTAAGTGTCGTTAAAGGTATAGGAGAAAAATCTTTTAAAAGAATTAGAGATAAGATAATTGCTGATTTTAAGCTTATTGGATTAATCAATGAATTCAAAGGCATGTTGTCAATCACTGTATTGAGAAAATTATATGAAAAATATCCATCTATTGAAGTCGTAAGAAAGAAAGTATTAGATGATCCATATACTTTCTTATGTGATTTAAGTGGTATAGGATTCAAAACCGCTGATGAAATGTTGTTAAATTTTCAAAAAAACGTAACTGTTGATTTTGGTTATGATTTAAAAGCCTCAAAACAAAGATGTGTGTCATGTATAACATATTTGTTAAAAGAAAATGAAAATAATGGTAGCACAAAACTTGAATTAGTAACGCTACTTAAACAAGTTAAAGAAATGACACCTGAATGTTCGGAACATCTTGTTGAATGTGTTAAAGATGAAAAATTTTATTATCACGTAGATGAAAGCAATGTTCCTTATATATCAATCAGAGATACATATGAAACTGAAAAATATATCTATGATAGAATTATGGAGTCAATGAATTGTTCTGAAGTATATGATATAAATGCTGAAAAGTATAGACAGTGTAATAGAATACAATTAACAAATCAACAATTAAATGCTTTAGATATGTTAAATAAAAATAACTTTAGTATTTTAAGTGGTTCTGCTGGATGTGTTGATTGTGATACAGAATACTTTAATGGTGATGAATGGATTCCTATATCAAAATATACTGATGGTGATAAGGTGTTGCAATATAATGAAGATGGCACAGCAGAACTTGTAATACCTGAAAGATATATTAAACAAAAAGCTGAATATTTATGGCATTTTAGAACGAAAAATGGATTAGATCAATGCTTATCTTTAAATCATATGTGTTACTATGAAACAAGATGGGGCGATCGTAAAAAAGAACCTTTCTCAGTAATTAAAGAAAAGCAGGAAAGCAAAACAGGATTTACTGGAAAATTCTATACAACTTTCAAATATAGCGGAAAAGGAATTCCTCTATCAGACGAAGAAATTCGATTAATGGTAGCGGTATTTGCCGATGGCTGTTTTATAAATAAAAAAGAAAATAAGAACGTAAAAATTAGCATAAAAAAACAACGTAAGATTGATCGTTTGAAAATGTTACTTAATGATTGTAAAAAAATATATAAAGCTACAGTTAGATCAGATGGATATATTAATTTCTATTTTCATGTAAATTTTTATGCAAAGCATTTTCCTAAAAATTGGTATAATTGTAGCCAACATCAATTTGAAGTAATAGCTGATGAGGTTATGTACTGGGATGGTACTTTTTCTAGTAGAGAAAGATTTACAACTACAAATCGAGATGATGCGAACTTTATTCAATTTGCTTTTTCGATAGCTGGGTATAGAGCTTCCATAGCCGTTTCCGATAGAAGAGGCGAAGCGAAGATTATTAATGGAAAGAAATATGTGAGAAAAAGCTTGCTTTACGTTGTAACTAGAACGAAAAAAAATATGCCTAGTATGTCATATGAAACAAGAACAAATAGAAAATTCGGAAAAACAATAATAGAACCATATAAAACAAAAGATGGTTATGAATATTGTTTTACAGTACCAAGTCATTTACTTGTTTTACGTAGGAATGATCGTATTTTTATCACTGGGAATTGTGGTAAAAGTCAAAGTGTAAAATCTATAATAAATATGTTAGAAGATAACAATAAAACATATAAATTGTTCGCCCCCACAGGTAAAGCAGCCAAGACGCTGTCGGCATATGTTGATAGACCTTGTGAAACAATTCATAGAGGACTAGGATATATACCTCCTGATTGGACTTATAATGAAAACCATAAATTACTATGCGATGTATTGATTATTGATGAAATTTCAATGACTGATATTTTCTTGTTTAAAAGAGTATTGGCAGCAATTAATTTTAGTACAACAAAACTTTTAATCATTGGAGATCCAGCGCAGTTGCCATCGGTTGCTTGTGGTAATTTATTGCATGATTTGTTATCTATAAAAGAAATTCCATGTACAAAATTAACCGAAGTTTTCCGCTATGGAGATGGTGGATTAATGAAAGTTGCTACTGATGTAAGAAACAGTATTCAGTACTTAACTGAACAAAAAGAAAATAAAGAAAAAATGAAAGCATATGGTACTAATAAAGATTATACTTTCATTAACGCAAATAAAGATGAAGGACTTAAATATTTAATTACAATTTATAAGAAAGTTTTAGAAACATATAAATCAAATGAAGTAACTGTATTGTCTTGTTATAAAAAAGGTGATTATGGATGTATAAGATTAAATGAATTTTTACAGCCATTAGCGAATCCACATGATGTAAATGATAATCACATCACCGTTAAAGGGCAATCTTATTACATTGGTGATATTGTAATGCAAAAAGTAAATAACAGAGATGGATGTGCAGTAACCGAAGAAGAACAATTTGGCTTTATGGAATGGACGTCATATGAAGAAGGAATCTTTATTGCGAATGGTGAAACTGGTGAAATTATTGATATAAAAAATGATGAGATAATTATAAACTTTAATGGCATAAATATTAGATATACACGTGAGGATATGCAAAACATTGTGTTAGCTTATGCTTATACGGTACATTCTAGTCAAGGATCACAAAATAAAATTATTATTTTATTTACGCCATCTAATCACGCTTATATGTTGAACAGTAATATCATCTATGTAGGTCTTACACGTATGCAAGAAAAAGTATTTCACATAGGAGATTTAAACACTGTAAATCGTGCAATTCTTAAAAAAGAAAATTTTGAAAGAAATACTTGGTTAAAAGAATTTAAAAATAATTAAGTAAATCCCACTATCGTTATTGACTATCCAATATGAAAATGTTATATTTTTATTGTAGAGATAGTCTATAACGATAGTTTTTATTTAATTATAAATAAAGGAGAAAAGAAAATTATGGAACACACATTTACTATTGATATGGAAAAAATTATAAAAAATAAATTTAAAGAAGTTTTCAAAAAGAGAACTAACGAAATCATTGATGAGCAAGTAGCAATATTTAAGGGTAAACTTACAAATACTAGAAATGAGATATTAGATGAAATTATGAACAATCTATATATTAATCAAACAGTTAATAAAACTGATAAAGGCACTGAAGTTGAATTAATCTTGCCTAAAGAATTTATTGTTAAAGAATAGTACGAAAGGAAAACAGAAAATGAATAAACTAGAAGCAACAATTGAATTAACAGGTTTACAAGCTGTCGCTGAGGAAGTCTTACGAGAAGTTATGGAACAAACTATTACAGATACGGTATCAAAAATCGTACAAGACAGTATTAAAGAAAATTATAAAGATATTATCGAAGAGCGTGTATCAACAATGCTTGCAGGTCAAATTGATAACATGCTTTACAATCATAAAGTCCAAATTGGTGGAGACTATTTTTCCGATGAACCAGCAAGAGAAGTCACAATTGCTGAATTAACGGACGAAAAAGTTAAAGAATACATCACAAACAATCAATTTACCACAAAAGATCGTTATGGTGATTATACAAGAATCAAAACTTTTCAAGAGTATATTGATGAAAAGCTATGCTTGAATACAAAAGTACAAATGGAATTAAATAGCTTTGTTGAAGATACTCGTTACGATATTAACGAAAAAATGAAGAAAATGTTTAATGAAAGCACTCGTACCTTATTAAGCGATTCAATTTTAAACCTATTACAACAAAATGAAACGTACAAAAGGATTGAAACGAATATTTCTTCTATAGCGGGTAAAGACAATGAAGAATAGTTTATTTCTTGAAGGTGAAATATTATTTCCCCTTAATTTTGAAGAAATACCTGACGAATATGGACATTACAATAGCTGCACGTATGCACACACGACTTATGCAGAGCCCGAAACTGGCTATTACGAAGATTTATGTGAATTAACTAAAAATACTTGCGGTACTTGTCACTGTCCTATGGAAGCGAAATATACAGTAAGAAATATTGACTAAAGGAGAATCTAATGACTGCTCGGAATAAGAAAAGAAAGTGTAAAAATACAATGCTCAAAAACGGTGGAGAAAAAGGTAAAATTTTCAAACTTAAGGGATATTGTATGTACCATAAAAAGGAAAGAATCGCAGGAAAGAAAGAGTGCAAAAATATTGATTAAAGGAGGATAAACAAAATGCTTAAAGAAATACATTTACATTTAAAAGTTAAACGTACTGATTTTGAACGCGGTTATTATATGTACGATGATTACATTGGAACTAAAGAAATGATTCAAGGCGCTTTAAATAGTAAACATCTTGATTACATTATTCACACTACCCAACCTCATTTCTTATCTTTTAAATATTTACCAGCACGTCTTTTCGTACATTTTTACAACAAAGATGATCAAGAAGAAATTCATGAAATTACTCTTGACCGATGTGAAGGAACTGAAAAAGAACTACGTGAAGCACACAACCTTGAAAGAATGTTGTTAGCTGGATCATTTGATTGGTGGAAAGGATAATAAAGATGGAATCACAAGAAAGTAATTTTAATTTTAAATATAAGGTAACATTATTAGATTTTTTAAGATTATTTAATTTCAGATACTACGATGAAAGCTGCGAATTTGAAAATAATAAATATAATACAAATACATTAAGAGTTGTGCTACCAACCGAAACTTATACATGGTTTGAGATTGGTGTTTATAACTATGACGGTGTAGGCAGAACGATTGATAGATTGCAAACGATTATTAAAGAAGAAATCTTAAATAAATATGTTTTCGATATATCTTATAACGATGATGTAGGTGTTTTAGAAGTATTCATTACTGATGAAAAAGAATTTATAGATTAAAGGAGAATTGAAATGAAGAAACAAAATAAACCTAAATTTGAATTTTACGTTTTAAATTATGATCCAAATGCTAAAAAAATTATTAATTACAATATTTTCAATAATTGTATTGTTTACAAAGAAACGTTAGAAGAAGTTGAAAAATATTGTAAGAATCCTGATGAATACTGTTACAGTGACAATATTTCAAGAGATGATTCTTACATCTATGGATTTAAAGCTTTTTATTTAGCATTATCAAGAATCATTAAATATGAAGAATGGTCACGTAGGGAATATGAAATATTTGTAGGTGACGCCTTTGAAGATGACCTTAAAAAATTTGAAAAATGGGATTGCTGGTATCAAGCTTTACCAAATATTAAGGTAATTGCTCGTGAAGTAATTAGATCTTATGAAGAATGGTTAAGAGGATAGAGATGATGAGTAAAAAAGAAATCTATATAATTTATGACGATGAGAAAGCATCAGCAAGTTTAAAAGAAGATGGCAATTTAGTTAAAACAGCAATAGTTAAAAAAGACAACAATAGAAATAGAGATTCGTACGAAATGTTACTTTCTATTCGTAACGAACTATTTAAAGAAGATCCTAAATTTAAAATCGGTGATAGAGTAAGATTTAAAGATTTTATATATATAAACAGGCAATTTGATTTTCATAATATGTTTATAAATGATAATTCAGCCGCTATAAGTTTTAGGAAGATGTTTGTAGAATTAGAAGGTAAACTTGGTGCTGTTATTGATGTAAATAAGAAAACATTAAGGGTTAAAATCAAAGTTGATTCACTAAATGACGAAGAAGTAGTAGCTCTTGGTGTACGAAGGAATACTGATGTTTTAGTTGCTCATTTAGGTATAGCTCATTTTTCTAGAGATTTATGGTTCGATAACTTTTGTGTTGAATTATATGATGAAAATAAAAGTGATATTTTATAAAGGAGAGAAAATATTAAATGAATGAAGTTATAGGTTACGTAGTGAAATTTGCTGATAATACATATTATGCAACAAGTAAGGTTGCCCCAACCCACCATACTGACAAATTAAGAAAAGCAAAGATTTTAAATCAAAAAATTTTGCTTTGGTACATGGTTGGGATCATATCGTTGACAAAAACAATGAAAATAGAAAAGTAATTAAAGTAGTAATTAAAGAGATCGTGGAGGAATAAATAAAATGATTTCAACTAAAGATATAAAATCTCATTACGATGAATGTAATGGATGTCCTTATTATTATGGAGAATTAGATTGTTGTATGCATGGTGAAAAAGAAATTCCTACAAATTGGGGAAAGAAATGCGACAATGATAAGAATAAGGAGGAACAAAAGAATGATTTCTGCTAAAGAAGCAAAAAAAATCGCTAAAGATAGTAATGATTTTTTTGAAAAGCACAATATCGAAAGTATTATTACAAAATTGTCTTTATCAGGACATAATCATTGTCATCTTACAATATCAGAAGAAATCCCAAATTCAGTAATAAAGGTACTTGAATTTTTGGGATATAAGGTAAGTGTTGCGAAAAATAAAAGTAATTTTGGTAATCCGTATCATTTGTATATTGAATGGTAAGAAAGGTGAAAATAAACAATGAAAATTAAAGGTTATGAAACAAATTTAAAAGAAGGTCATGCTGTGGCATTTGATTTTGATGGTGTAATCCATAAATATTCAAAAGGTTGGCAAGATGGAAGTATTTACGATGAAGTTAATGTAGATGTTTTGGATATTATAGCTACCTTACAGTTACATAACATTCCATGTGTAATCATGTCAACAAGAGATCCACAACAAATCAAAGATTGGTGGGATAAACAATGGTTTAGTGAAGGTATTCAAGTAAAAGTATTAGATTTTAATATAGTATTCTATAATGATTGCACTTGTTTAGGAATTACAAATAGAAAAATAGCAGCTCAATTATATATTGATGATAGAGCTTATGGATATAGTAAACAAAATATTGATGAACTATTATTTGATTTAACAGAACAAGGAGAAATAAAAGAAAATGAAAAGTAAATTATTAGAAAAATTAATTAAAGATAAAATTGAATTTTATGTAAAAGTAAGTAATGATGATGAAAGAGATAAATTATTATCGTTATATGATAATTATGATGATATTAGATGGGTAGGTAGCGGTTGTAGACCAATAGAATTCAGTTATCTACATTATCCGTATTACATTTATTTAAATATTAATAAAAAAATTTCATGGAGCAATGATTGTTCTAGTAAAATTATCGAAATCAAATTAGATGATTTATTGAACTCTTTATTTAAACAAGAAATTCATATCACACGTAAAAATCAAGAAGTTCATGCTATTTTAAAAGAAAACGGTAAAGTTATCAAGCGTACGATTGCTAAATGTCATCCTGAAGATGAATTTGATTTTAAAATGGGTTCAAAACTTGCTTATGATAGATTATTTGAAAAAGATAACAAAGATGGGCAAGCTAAAAATGTAGAAGCAAACAAATCAAAGCATAAATTCAAAGTTGGCGATAAGGTTAGAATTCGTCAATGGGATGATATGGCTGAAGAATTTGGGGTAAATTATGGATTTATTAACGTAGGAACGAATATATTTACTTATGCCATGAAATATCTTTGTGGCAAAATTGCAATCATTAAAGCTACTGGTGCTAATAATCTTGTTCGTTTAGAATTTAAAGGTAATGTAGACGATACTGATTATTGGGTTTATACAACAGATATGATAGAACCATATACACCTAGAGTTGCAAAGGCTGGTGAATATGTAAAGGTAATTGAAGGCGAAGATAGTGGCAAGATATTTAAATGCACAAAAAATTTTTGGCAAACTGGTGGATATTTTGAAAATTTTGAATATTGTTATAGTGATATTGTGTTATTTCCTAGCGAATATGAAGTATTGGATGATTATATTCCACCATTAAATTGTAGATTTATAGCTTTAGAAGGCAGTGAATATTTGACCAAAGGTAAAATTTATGAAGTAAAAAACGGTAGGTTTGCCGATGACAGTGGAAGTTACTTCCCTTTAGGTATCACTCTAAAAGACGAAAATGATTTAAAAAAATACTTTTCTTCAAAACAAGAACGAGGAATACAAACGGGATATTGTTATAATGAAATTAAATATATTATTGTCAAAGAGTAATAAAAAATAAAAGAACAATTTTATAAAAAGGAGTGAAAACGATGGGTTGGTACAATAGTAGTGATGAAGTTATATTTGATAAAGAAAATAAACAAATTGATGGTAAATACACTGCTATAACATTAGATGGTAAACAAGCTGTTGGGTATTTAGTAGTAGATAAAGCCATAGGATTTAAAGATCCTAATAAATATTATTTATTTTTTAACACTTATATTCGATATGGTACTATGAGTTGTGAAAAATGTTTAGATTCAGTTCTTGTGCATAAAGATACCATAAAAAAGTATACACAAATTGAAAAAATTAAAAATCTTTTAAAACGTGGTAAAAAAGTTAAACTTATAAAACAATGTCACGAAGATGGTGAAGATGATCCTGAAGATAACTTAATAGCCACAATTGAATTTATATATGAAATTCCTTATGAATTATGGGGATTAAAAGAAGATGTAAACGAGTGTTTTATAGAAAAGGATATTAAACCTTTTGATACTGTATATTTTGCTGATAGTGATGGTAGAGAATTAGTTAATAGTTATGAAAACGATAAATGGAGATCAATTGAAATGCCGCCTGATAGTCCAAGAACAGTATTAATCCAATTAAGTCTTGGAAGTATTGTTACTGGTTATTATATGGATAGTGAATGGTGGGCTTATAATTTTGGTTCACAAAATAAAAAAATTGATAAAGATCTTATTATTTGTTGGAACGACTTACCTAAACTATACAAAGGCGATGTTTTATGAGAATTAAAAGAGCAAAAGTCGGTGATTATCGTATAAAGAAGAAATTCGCATGGTTTCCAATAACGTTATATTACAATAATGATAGAGAAACACGATGGCTGGAATTTGTATATTTAAAAAAGAAATATCTTTATAGTGATTTCCCTTTTATTAGTTGTTCTTGGCAAACAATTTGTTTTGTTTCTAAAGAAGAATACAATAATTACATTAAATAAAGGAGAATAATTTATGATTTATTATGATACATTTCCAAATGAGCACGTTGAAGAAAAAATGGGAAATACCTAAAAAAGCCTACAAAGAGGTTGAAAGTTACCTTTAATTTTTTAAGTTTGATAGTCTATAACGATAGAAGGAGGAAGCGATATGGATTTAACAAGTTATTACATTGGTTTAGTTTGGGGTATAGCAGCATCTTATATATTTTATAAAATTTATAATTACTACAAAACCAAACAAATGATGGAAGAGTTATTTGGTGGAGTATTTAAAGCTATATTTGATGAAATCAATAAAAAAGATGGTGATAATAAATGACATTTTATATTGGTGAACAAATTCAAGCACAAAATTGTCATAAAGCATTAGTTGGGCAAATTTTAACAATTAAAGAAAAGCATGATTGGGGAGTTTTAGCCGAAGCAGATATTCCATATAAAGGATTGATTACTTATAGATTGGCACATGGTCAATACAAAACTCCTGATCCAGTGGTTGAATACGATGATAGTGATGAGGAATTATTCTTTGCCTGGGATAATTTGGGTAATTATATGTAAAGGTAAAACTAGGATTTTATAAGGTTTTAATCTATAGAATTAATCCTAGAAATTGGTGATTATTGAATTAAAACATTCATTTATAAAGAAAGAAGTTGATGAAATGAGAATTGATGATGATTTTGAAAAAGAACAAAGAATACTTGATAACTTTTTTGATGAATATGTAAGACCACCAAAAGTGAAAGAATTCATGAAAATTCTTAATATATCAAGTATTTATCCTGTGACAAGTTATACAAGATATTTAAAAAAACATGGTTATCGACCATATAAAAATAATGCAAAAACATTCGAGGTAGTCGATACAAAAGACAATCTTGAAAAAATTATTTTTGTCGGCATAGGTGATGAAGTTGCCAAAGAATTTATTTTAGAAAGAGGTAGTATTCCATACTATTCAAAAGGTAATCGACTGTATCATAAAAGATACATTATAAGAGAAAAAATTATTGATCTCGATAAGAATTATTGTTGATAGGATTTATTTTAAAGGAGAATATTATGAAAATATGGATTAGAAGCCAAAATAAAAGTCGATTACTTTATATTGATAAAATAAGCATAGAGTATTTTGACGAAATTATTGAGAGAAGATTTTTTATGAAAGATAAAATTAAAAGACATTGGTATATTTATGATAACAAGTATATTGAACTCGGAGAATATTCATCGTATAAAAAGTGTTTAAAAGTTCTTGATATGATTCAAAAATATATTCAATCAGGAGTCAATGAATATATGGTATTTCAAATGCCGCAAGACGAAAAGGTGAAATTATGAAAAATTGGGAATATTACAAAGATGATATAAAACGGTATGGTGTTGATAGATTCGCCATAAAAAAAGATGGTACAGCAACAAAATGTTATAGCATACAATGTAAAGAATGTAAATTTATTAATGATTGCGTGAAAGAAAAGACAGAATTCTTATATCAAGAACACGAAGAGCCTATTAAACTATCTCGTTTAGAATATGAATTATTAAAATATTATATTGAACATGGTTATCTATACATTGCTAGAGATAATAACAAAGCACTATTTGCTTATGATACAAAACCACGTAAAATACCATGCCAATGGTGGACAACCGAAAATATTAAAGGGATTTACTTTGATGAATGTTTCAAGTTTATTAAATGGGAAGATGAAGAGTCCTATGAAATCCAAGACATTTTGAACAATTGTGAGGTGATTGAAAATGAAAAAATTTAAGTTAAAAAGTCCTAGATACAGTTTCGACCATGAAGGTATGATTATTAATGGTAAACTTCGTAGTTGTGAACATGAAGTAGATGTTCGTGCTAGAGATTTATGCGAGAACAACATAGATATTATGAGTAAAAGGAATGTAATACAATGTATGATTGAAGGTAATGATTACACATGGAGATATGAATTAGACGAATTAGAACCTTTAGAAACATTCAAAATGACTCGTTTAGATTATGAAATGCTTAAATTTGTTCAAAAACAAGGAGCAAAATATATTTGTAGAGATAAAAAAGGTCTTTTAAATTTATTTGAAAATGAACCTTATATTATAAGTGAAGGCGATTCATGGTATGCAAAAGGAAAATGTGAGTATTTTGATAATTTTACACAACAATTATTTCAGTTCGTCAAATGGGAAGATAAAAAATATTATGTCATTAAAGATATTTTAAACAATTGCGAGGTAGTAAAAGATGAATAGACCGAAATTTGAAAACTATTCTAATTCTATAGAGTATTTACAAGGTATAGTTACTGAACCATATGTTGCTGATTTAGAGAAATATTGCGATGAGTTAGAACATGGTAATTATAAAGAATTCAAAGGTAGAGAACTTGTTACTAGAGAAGAATGTGAAAAGGCTTGTATGTATTTGTTAAAACATTGTTATGAAACAGATGCCCCAGCTTTAGAAAATGGTGATAAGGATAAAACTTATACATTCACACCTGCAGGCTTTGGAGAAAGTAGAATTTTTGCAAAATTAATTGAGGAGCACTTTAACAATTCTGTTGATTTTAAACATTTTAAATTACATAGTGACAGCACTTTGTATCAAAAGTTCACAAAGAAAGAATTAATCAGTTATATACATATGCTTTATCACAACTGGCAAGTGTCTGACAACTGGTGTGATAACTTATTAGAAGCAAATCATGAACTTTCAAATAAAACTGAAGTTTTATTAAAGGCAAACAACGACAAAGAAACATTTGAATATCCTGAAGTTAACAGAGAAAAAATTTATAAGGAATTAGAAGAATGTTCTCATGGTTGGCATATCAATAACAAAGATTTAATTCCTTGGGATGATGTAATTAAAGTTGTTGATAAACTTATTGATGATAGTAATGAATTGATTGCACGCTACACCGAAGAAATGGCAATGAGAAAATCACTGGAGTTTGAATTATTTAAAAAGACACAGCCTCTTAAATTTGAAGATTTAGAAGATGCTTTTGCTAAAAATGAATTACCTAATTTTGTTATTTATGATAAGAACAACAAAATACCGCTTGAAATAAAAAGTATTGATTCAAAAAATAAAACATTTACATGTTTTGTTGGTGGTTACGATGGGTTATATGACTTTGAATTTGAAGAAAATAGGTTTTATCTTGTGAATATACCAAATGTAGGAGAAGATTAAAGATGAATAAGCCAGATTATAGAGATTATTTAGAATATGACGAAGATGAATGCGATGATAGAATTGCCGAAGAATATTATATTGCTTTAAGAGAATATTGCGATGAATTAGAACATAAATACAATAAGCTTCTAGATGATATTCATGATTATAGACACGAAAATCATTGTATGAAATTAACTATTAGAAATTTATGCAATCACTTTGGAGTTAAAAGTGAAGAAGAACTTAAACAAATTTATTTAAAGAAAGAGAGGTAGAAAATTATGTCAGTAATTAATCCATGGTTATTTTATGTAATTGAATTGTTAAGTAATTTAAATTTTATGGCTGGGATAACCTGTTTTATATCGGGAATTTTACTTGTAGCAGCATTGTTTATATATGCTATGGAAAGTGATAGTTACTATCCTAGTGAAAATTTAATTAAGGGATGTAAAAAAATATCAAAGATTTCAATAATTTCTTTGATTATTTCATCTGTAATGTGTATAGCAATTCCATCAAAAGATACGATGTACAAAATGTTGGTTGCTAAATATGTTACATATGAAAATATTGATAAGGCAACAGATACTATTAAAGATGGCGTTGATTATATTTTTGATAAATTAGATGGAGATAAGGAGGAAAAATAATAAATGAATATTATGATCATAATTTTGTCACTCGTAATTATTGGGCTTGTATTATTTGATGCTTATAGAATGTATAAAAGTAATAAGAAAAACGATGATTTTAAATCTTTAATTCCTTATGCGATATTATTGCTGTGGATTGCGATTTGGATTGTTACTGTATTAGGAGAAGTGTAACAATGGAAGATCGTAAACAAGAAATAAATAATATTATGAATTTAATTAATTCAATCTTAAATAATTGCAATTTGACTTTAACAGTTCGAGAACGTAATGGAATACACTTTCCAGCAATTGTGGATGAAATTAATAAAACAGAATATGCAATATATATGAATACAAAGGAGAAGAAGGAAAAATGATTAAAGTAGAAGAAATCGCTGAAAAATACAAAGGATATGAAGTAGATGAAGAGAAACTAAAAGAGTTTCTCACACCACCTAAACCTAAAACAGTATGGGATTTAAAATATGGTGATAAATATTATTATATTTCACCTAATGGGAACGTTTTGGCAAACAAATGGGATGATTGTACACTTGACAGTGATAGAAGAAGTATCGGCAGTTGTTTCCTAACTTATGAAGAAGCTAAATTTGAGGTTGAAAGGCGCAAGGTTGAAGCTATCTTATTGAAATATGGTAGGAGAGAATTTAAATACAGCGTACGTAATTATTATTTTTACTATGATCATGAAGATAGATTAATTAGGAAAAATATGGTTGACACTTGCCAAAGTCAAGGAATTATCTTTTTTGATGATGATAAAGTAATAGACCAAGCCATCAAAGAAGCAGGAGAAGATAACATCAAGAAATATATTTTTGGAGTTGTCGACTAATGATTGATTTATTAGTTCACATAATAATGATTATTGTATTATTCATTGTTCTTGGATTTATTTTCCTTTGTTTAATTTGGGAACAATATAAAGAAGAAAATAAAGTACATAAAAATAAGGAGGAGAAAAATGAGGAATTATAAAATCAACACACCAGATGATATTAAAAGTGGTTATTTAGTAGAATTGCAAAATGGTGAAAAATATTTATGTGTGAGACACGATCAAAATAAATTTGAAAAATTATTAATCAACGCATTGAGTGGCAGAATTAAAAAAATAAGCGAATATGATATTTTCTTTGATAATTATGAATCCATAAATAAAGAACTAGATATTTATAGAATTTATGGTTTATCAAATGATATTAATACATATGTTTGTACGTCAACATTATATGAGAGCGATCACCGACCTTTATTGTGGGAAAGAAAACCAGTTGAGATGACTAAAAAACAAATTGAAGAAAAACTTAGTTATAAAATCAAAATCGTGGTGGAATAAGATATGACAAAATTAAATGAATATAAATCATTAGTTGAAGGTAAAATTATTAAACATTTTAAGCATGAAACATTAACTGAAGAACAAAAACAAGATAATCTATATTTATATCAAATATTAGCAATTAATGTAACCCATACAGAAACGGGTGAAAAATTAGTAGTTTACAAAGCGTTATATGATGGTAAAAAATATGGATTAGACGTTGAATATGGTCAAGTATTTGCGAGACCTATGGATATGTTTTTTTCAAAAGTAGATAAAGAAAAATATCCTAACATTAAACAAGAATACAGATTTGAACTATATTATGGTGAATTAAGAGGTAAATTAGAAAGTGTGGTAGCTTATGGGTAAAATTATTGATTGCAAAGCATTATCTCAAAAAATCAAAGATGATGTAAAAGAAAGAGTAGACAGATTAAAAAAACAAGGAATTCATCCTAAATTAACGGTTTTAACAAATCCTGATGATGAACCATCAAAAGCATATGTGAGAAATAAGCGCAAGGTTTGTGAAGAAGTCGGTATCGAATTTGAAGAAATTCCTTGGGATAAGAACACTGTGCGTGAACCTAATGGTCTTAAGGCTTTATATGATTTAACCTATGCTAATAATCCAGTTGTGGTACAACTACCAATTAATAAAGAAATTGATACTGAAAACACTTGGGCATTAATAGATGATTACTATTGTTGTCCTGAGCGTGACGTTGATGGTTTTGGCAAAGATGCTTTAGTCGTTCCAGCAACCGCTAAAGGTGTTATGAGAATCTTTGATGAAATTGACTGCAACCTTGAAGGAAGTAGGGTTTGCATTGTTGGTCGTGGTAAAACTTGCGCTAAACCATTAGTTCAAATGTTGTCTGACAAAAATAGCACTATTACGATTTGTAATAGTTACACAAAGGATTTAGCAAGTATTACAAATCCATGTGATGTGATAATTTCTTGTGTTGGCAAACCACACTTAATTACCGATGATCATGTCAAAGAAGATGCAATTGTAATTAACGTTGGATTATCAATTAATCCCGAAACTGGCAAATTAACTGGGGATGTTGACTTTTCTGCTTGCAAAGATAAAGCTGGTTATATCACTAAAAATATTGGTGGAGTTGGTTTACTGACAACTGCTTGTTTAGCCGAAAATGTAGTTGAATTATATGAAAGAAGATTATAAACAATGGTAATAGAAATTATATATATTTGTATGTTTGTAATGTTTTATTTTTATTTCAAATATTTGAATACATATGTCAATAGAAGCAAAGTATTAAATGCCATGTTGATATACAATAGATGCCATTGGAGAGATGGCGATCTATTATCCGTTGATTCTGTTGAAACTTATACATCAACTTTATTAAGATTTTGGGATTGGGGATATAAAAACATTGTCGATGAAGAAACATATTTTAAAATTAAAGGACTTATAAAATAATGAGTAAAATAGTAAAAGTAAAACCTTATACGATAAAAAACGGAAATGGTATTCGTACATCTGTTTTCTTTAGCGGTTGCAAGCATTATTGTAAGAATTGTTTTAATAGAGATATATGGGATTTTAATATAGGAGAAGAATTTAATAGAGAGTTTTATGAAAACAAAATAAAACCTACAATTAATGAACATATTGCTGGAATAAGTATACTAGGCGGAGAACCATTTCATCCTAAAAATATTGCAGCAACTTATACACTATTGGCTTGGTTTAAACATGATTTTCCTAATAAAAACGTTTGGATATGGTCAGGATATACTTATGAGGAATTGCTATCAGAAGAATACGAACTAGCATTAGACATGTGGGATTATATGTATGGCACTAATGTTGGCGTTCTTGGTAAAACTGACGTTCTTGTAGATGGTCGTTTTATTGAAGAACAAAAAGATTTAACTTTGAAATTTAGAGGATCAACCAACCAACGTGTTATAGATGTTCCAAAATCTTTAAGAGAAAATAAAGTAATTTTATACAAGGAGTAAAATATGGCTAAGGTAAGTGATTTAATAGGTATATTTGAAGAGTATTTGACCGCTGAAGATATTTTATTTGCGAATTTTTCATCAAAAATATCTGCAATATTAACAAAGTGTCAAATAGAACACAATATGAGTGAAGAAGAATTTGCTGAATATCTAGACTTGCCATTAGAAGTAGTAAATAGTATAGGTGATTGCTGTCATGATTTTAAGTTAAGCGAACTATGCAAAATTGCGGTTAAAATAGATAAAATGTTAGAAGTTAAATTAGTGTAAACTTCATTGCATATAGAAAGGAAGCTTAATGTATTATTTAAGAAATATAAACAATAAATTTGATGAAATTTCAAGAGAAGAATATGTTGACAATTTTTTCGATGACGATGGCGAAATGATTTCTTGGCGAACAAGAGACCTAATATTGTCAAACGATATTCATAAACAAAGTATTGTGGTAAGAGAACATCGTACAAATGACGAAGAGTTTTTAGATGACACTATTGAAGTTGGTAATTATCTTTCTAGTGATGCATACGATTATTTTAGTTATATTTTAAGAAATTATGACAATGTGACGATCATATTATCTCAACTTTATCATACTATTTCAAATTATACGATTATTTTTGATAATTATATAGCCAATTCTGATAAATTAAAGGTATATATTGCTAAAAATTGCACTGATAGAAAAGATATATGTGGATATAAATACACTGAATATATAAATGATTATGAACAGCGTTGTGATTTTAAAAAGACATTAAATTAAATAAAACATTAGGAATTAAATAGATATAAATTAAGATAAGAAATAAGTATGACAAATAATTATAGAAGAAATCACAATTTACCCGTAGAGAGATATTGTGGTTATCACAAAAGAAGAGAGAAGCAAAAGGAAAGAAAAAGATTTGATAAATATATTGCACCAGTTATTGAAGAGTGCGTATTAAATATTTTCTCACCTGAAGATATTGGGCAATGACTTTTGTTAATTATAAATAAAACAATAAACTTAATTGTACAATTTGTACAAACAACTTTATAACATACTACTTAAACAAGTTAAAGAAAGGAATAATAAATAATGAATACAAATAATGAAATATTATATGGAGTACCATATTGGGCTTGTGGTTTTGAAACGAATCCAAGAAAAATAAATTCTTATCAGCATACAACCTTCATGTATAGAAAAGAACCGGTATTTGGTGTTGTTGTGCTATCCACTTGGTTAGATGGTGAAATCAAAGCTTGTAAAGATGGCATTGGGATGCCAGTGTCTAAACACAAAACAAATGATAGTTCATATATTTGGAAGGACTTTTATTTTGTACCATTTAAAAAGAATTATAAGGGAGATGGTAAGAATTGGGCTGATAAAGATTTAGCTTTTAGTAAAAGTGTTGATGTAAAATCAAGAGAATATGCCAATACATATGAAGAGTGTGTAAAATTATATAATGAATTAATTGATAATGAAGTTAACAAACATAAAGAAATTATTAAAGAATTAGAAAATTATAAAATAAAGAAAGGAAATTAATCTTATCCTAGTGAAGCTAGGTTTGTGCTTTATGATTATGATGTAGTACAGTAAAATTTTGAATTATCGTGGCTAAAAATTTATATGTCGAAAGTCATATAAATGTATAAAAGCAAATAGATAAATTAACCGTGAAAACATGATGAGTTTAAGCGGTTGATTAATTGGATTTTGAATTATTATTAATTGATAGAATTGATGCTATCAAAAAAATTATTTCTAAATATGGAGAAGAAAATTTTGTAATAAGTTTTAGTGGAGGCAAAGACTCTACTGTATTAAGTTATTTAATAGATTTAGCTATACCAGGCAATAAAATTCCTAGAGTATTTATTAATACTGGTATTGAATATGAATTAATTACAAATTTTGTAAATAAATTAAAAGAAAAAGACGATAGAATGGTTATGATTAGACCTAAATATCCGCTAGGTAAAATTTTAAAGAATTATGGTTATCCATTTAAAAGTAAAGAACATAGTCAATTAGTACACATGTATCAACAAAATGGTCATAGTAAATCAACTATGAGATATTATGATCCACCTGAAGAACGTAAAAGATATGGGTGTCCTAAAATATTAAAATATCAATTTGAACAAAATATTGATTTAAAAATAAGTAATGAATGTTGTAATAAATTAAAAAAAGAACCATTTAATGATTGGCAGCTTGATAACAACAAACCATATAAGATTACTGGTGAAAGAATTGCCGAAGGTGGATTAAGGGCGTCACATGGAGGCTGTTTAGTGATTGATAAAGGGCAAAAGTTGAAAAAATTTAAACCTTTAAATCCTATGAAAGATGATTGGATTGACTGGCTTATAAGAAAATACAACATTCCTTTATGTGAGTTATATTATGAACCTTATAATTTCCAACGTTCAGGATGTATTGCTTGTCCTTACAACATTAAAATACAAGATACTCTAAATACTTTAAATGAATTATTGCCTAATGAATATAGAAAAGCAACGTTATTGTGGAAGCCAGTTTATGATGAATATATAAGGATAGGGTACAGGTTAAAACAATATCCACATAAAATATTGAATAAATAAAACGTAAATGTTACAATTTAATTGCCTTGACAGAGGTAATAAATTCGAAAAACAAAATGCATCACACAGATAACATCGATGCAAAGAAAATCAGAGATTAATTTCCCTGTTTTTCTTTTTTTTAATTATTTCAACTATCGTTATTGACTATCTCTTTTTAATATTATACAATAAGTGTTGTAGAAAACTACGTTTAAATTTTTAAGCCAAGATAGTCTATAACGATAGCGTTCTACGATTAATTGATCAATTATAGGAAGTTTTATGAGAGAGAATTTAAAAAGCAAAAAAGAATTAATGAAAGATTTAATTACGAATTATGACTTACAAGAATCTTATGAAAAAAGTAAGGAAAATAAGGCTAAATGTAAGATACTTGATTGTCATATTCGTATGTTGGAGATTGAACTGAAAGGAGAATTATAAAATAGATATGTACGAAGTGTTTAAAAATAGTAGGATGACGCCTTATGAATTTGTAAAACTAATTATAAAGAAAAATATTAAAATTTATTTTCCTAAAAAGGACTATGATTTTGCTTCTTTTTTAGAACATAAATTTAATCTTATTTTAAAAAATAATAATAACACAGGTTTAAAACTAGAAAGAAGAGAAGATGATCCAAATAATTTAAGATCATATTTATTATTGGGTGTTGAAGATGAACAAAATAATTTTAAAGGTACAATAATTTCTTGGTATAGTTTGGCATTATTGTTTGATTTAATGCAATCAAGTGAGTATTATTCCATATTCGAAGAGGATTTAAATAGCTATAAAGAAGATATTTCTTTAGAACGAATTAATACAAAAGTAGCGGCATTAAATAATAAATTGAATAAGCTTGATTCAAAATTAGATAAATTAATGAACTTAGCTTTTGTTTAAGATGACGGAATATTCAGATAAAGAAACTAGAAAAAGTTGTCTTTCTTTATTTAAAAAAATAAACCAAAAAGGGAGGAATATAAAATGACAATAGAAGAAGTAGTTGAGCTAATGGTAGATGAACATATTCGTCTTAATTTTAAAAATATGATAACTTTACGAACATTTGAAAAAATGTGCGATTCAACAAATAACAATTATGTAAGAACAATTATGTCTAGAACGAATGGTTCTGGTAGTATTTATTTTAATAAAACTAAAACTAAAACCATCGCTGATTATTCAATTGTTGATTTTGATTTATTTTGTAAATTAACTGGTTTTAAACTAAAAAATGATAAAACCCCAACTTTGAAAGAAGAAATTATTGAACTTTTTAAAAAATATGATAAGTCTGATTTATTTAATTATTTTACTCTAAATAGCGAAGAAAAAAATATCGTTAATTGCTTTAAATCTAGAAACGAATCACCGAAATCTCGTGAAATATTAGATAAATGGTGGAAAGATACGTTTTATGAGAACTATTAAGTTTCTAATAAAATTTGAATTTTATAAGGATTTTTAGAGAAAGGTTAATATTATGCAAAAACCAACAATTAAATTTATGAATAAGCTACTTATCATAAATACTTTAATATTTATAGCGATTTGTTACTTGTTTGTTAAGACTGGTATTTGGACTTTGGTACTTTTAGGAGATATTGTTGTTTTTCTATATGTACCAATACTACTTACAATTTTATATATTGAAATCAAAGAAATTATTAATGAAAGAAAGGGGAATGAAAATGAATTTTAAATCCGATGACAAGGTGATTTTTATTGAATCTTGTGATGAATTAAGAAAATTAAACAAAGGATATGTTTACACAATTTTAAACATTCCATTAAAAAATGATTTTATTGTTTTAGATAATGGATATACGGTTAAAGAAAATGAAATTATTCTATTATCAAACATTAAAGAAAATGTACCGATTCATTTAAGAGATGATTTGGAATATTTAGAAGTTTATGGGAAGTATGCTTTAGCTAGTAATAGAATTCTTGATTACAGTAATGAAGAATTCATTATCACAAAAATTGAAGATAAAGATACATTGTTAATTAGTCCAAAAAATTATCGAAACTTAACATTTAGTGTTTCACCTGAAATGTGTATATTTGATGGAAGAACGATCGCATTATCAAAATTCAATGTTGGTGATAGGGTAAAAGATTCATTTGATGAACTAGAATGGGAAATCATTGATTATGTCCAAAATTATCATGGTGGTATGTATCTATGCTATAACCAATCATTCATGGATGGACATTCTGGTATAGATCACAACATAGAAAGGCAATATAAAGATACTAAATACGGCAAACATCTTTGGTGGTTTGAGGATTATAATTTATCTCATTGTGAACCAAATGAACATTTAAAAGAAAAAAATAAAGAAACTAAATTGACATCAAATAATACTTTAGATGAGAAGGAAATTTTCGATGTCTTAAATCCCCATAAGGGATGTAAATTTGATAACAATGATTTTTATAGAGCATTTACAAACAAAAATGGTAATATTACTTTCAATCAAATCAAAGTAAGTACAGTGTGTATTTGTACAGTAGAAGATGCTGCTGGTGAAAAAAATATTTTCTTTGCTACATATAAAGGTAAAAGAATTAAAAAACAAGGTACTATGGTTAAATTAAAAAATGGAATGATTGGTGAAGTAAACGATTCATTTAAAGTCATGGATAAATATTTAAAAAGTTTAGTTATGACATTAAACTTATATACGGCTAATATTATGTACCCAATTCAAGAAATTGTAGAAATTATGGAGGATAACTAAATGATAAAAATTAATAAATTAGTGTTTGGGGAAATTCCAACATACAAAACAGAAGATGAAGTAGGAACACCTCTTATTGTAGACACTACAACAAATGAACACATTTGTTTATATTTCGAAGAAAAGATTAGTAAGATTTTAGATAATGAAAGCCTAAGAGCTAGTGATTATCATAATACACCTTATGATGTTGATAAAGATTTCAACACATTAGCAGATGATATTATTTATGAAATGAGAAGATATAGTAGAGATATTGAAACCAATGCAAACTTATTCTATGTTGGTGTTTGTGATGCTACAAACACTGATACCAACAAACGTTTAATTGCTATGATTAAACTTGATCCAAAAGTGTTTACTACATATAAAAATAATGAATTTGTTAATACAAATAATTTACCTGCGATTAATACATGTCCAAGCGAAGCTTTTATTATTGATGCGGATGACAAAAAGATTTATGTATTAGAAAAACAAGTGAAATTTTTAGATGGTGATAAAGACTATTATATCTCTAATAGTGTTTTAAGAAATGCTGTAGAATTAGGTCAATCACATAAACAAATGATGAATTCATTATATAAAGTAATTAATAAAGTTAATGAATCTTATAGTATATATGATGTTGATACAAAAGCAATTGTGAACAATGCTATCGACAACTTACAAGATATTAATGGAACTAATATTTACAATGTTGTTGAAACAGTACTTAAAGACGAAGATATTCAAGAAGTTGCTGAAAGTATTCTAAACAATTTAGGTATTACTAAAGATGACAAATTAAAATTTATTGATTTTAAGAAACTACAAAAAGTAAAATTAAATCTAGATGATGAACAAATCATTGAAATGTCAATTGAAGATTATATTAATAAAGATAATGGTGTACTAGAAATCAGAGAGGATTGTTTTGGTCATAAAAAAATTATTATTAACAACATTAACGATGTAAAGGTAAAAATCTAAATTTTTGCCTTTACATGGTCTATAACGATAGATAAGGAGAAGTCAATGGAAGAAGAATTAGAACAAGAAGTTATAAAAGAAAATGACTCTGAATTAAATGTTACGCATTATACAGTAAGCCAACATGCCGCTGAAAGATTTGTTGAACGTGCTTGGGGATATAAAAATCAAACCGATAAAACAAAATTTGCAAATTTAAGAAGTACAGAAATTAGAGAATTTTTAAATAAGCTTTGTACATATGGTGAATGTATTTTTAGAGGAAGAATTAAACAATACAATGAAACGATGGTTTATAAAAAAGACAATTGGGTTGTATTGGTAGATCCTAATAGAAGTAATGTCATTACCTGTTATCCAATGGAATTCGATGTTGGTGAAGATTATAACATTGAATATGTAAATCGTATGTCTAAAAAATTACAAGATGCCGTAGAAAACAAACAAAAAATTGAAGAAGAAGTTAGTGTGTATAAAGAAGAATTACAAGAAAAAATTTCTAATATTTCCTCAAAAATTACTGAATATAAAACACTAATTAATGATTTACAAGAAGAAAAACAAGGCTACGAACAAGTTCTTAAAGGACATGATGTTGGTATCAAAGAAGCTCAAATTCAAATTGAATCTATTATTGAATCATTAACACATAAGAAGATTATGTAGGTGGTTATTATGAATATTATTCAAGAAAAAAGAAACATATTAAAGGAATTATTAAATCTCTATGATCAGTATGAGTTTGTTAAAAATGATACAGCGGGTAAAGAATCAATCGCTGCAATAATTAAAGGCAAAGAAGAAGTATTTATACAATTAATAGAAAGAGAAAGAAATAGCTAATTTGAGACATTGATATGAATATGCGAAATACAGGAGTAAGTGACAAGATAGAAAATACTTTAGATAAAATACCTGAATTAAAAAAGTCATTAGAAAAAACAAACAATAGATTAAATAAAGAAAACTTTGTTATTAATGGAAGAATTAATGATCTTGAATGTTACTTGAAAAAAGTAGATAAAGATTTGAATAGACTTTATTTAATGACGCTTGCTTTTATGATTATAGTTTTATTTATTGTTTTAGTAATAATTTTTGGAGGAGTTAAATGATTAAAATTGAAAATGTGGTTTTGGCAAGTACAAAACAAATGATATTTATTATTCAAGGAATGAGAAACCCCAAGAACAGCTGGGAAAAGAGCGATAGTTATGAGGGATATGATTGCAAAAAATGTGGTCATATTGACAGAGATGGTAGTTGTAAACGTGGCGATATAGAAAGAGAATCATGTTACAAATATTTTGGATTAGAATTGGGTTCTAATGACAAGAACTTAATGCAACGTTTATCAAGAGCGGGCACTGATCATAGAAAATATATGAGAATGATGCCAGTATATGCAAGAATTACCGCAGGACATACTTGGTGGGCTGAATTTGATACATACAAAGTAGGAACGGTTAGAAACAGTTGTAGTAAAATGCACAAGATCCATGTTATGGGATTTGAACAAGATAACTTTGATCATGAGGGTATTGATGAAGTAGGTGGACAAGCCTTAGAAACATTCAACAAAGTTAGAGAAACATTAGAACGGTTAGCTAAACAATTTAACGAAACTAAAGAAAAAAAATATTGGAGAGCAATCATTGAATTATTGCCTATGGGATTTCATTTAACTGCTAATGTTGAAATGAACTATGAAGTATTAGCTAATATGTATCATTCAAGAAGAGGACACAAAATGTTTGAATGGAGAGACTTTTGTAAATGGATTGAAACACTACCTTATAGCGAATTAATTACTGGAATTTCTAATGGGTAAACATAAAAGATATATTGTTGAATTCCAAAATTCTAAGGGTGGAACAAGAATAATTGGTAAGGTTGATAACTTTGATGAATTTTGGAAAGTCCTTTCTAAGTTTTTAGAAGATAGACATTTTAATTCTTATTATCAAAGATACTGGAAAGCTGATGGAAAAATAATTTGCGATGTAGGTAGTCATGTTGAATTCTTTTTAATAAGTAGAAATGATAAAAGATGTGAAATTAATTATGAAGAATTTATGAGAGGTAATAAAAAATGATATTTGTAGTAACAGCAGCTAAAAATATTAAAGAACAATCTAAAATGAGAAGAATCGATGTTATACGAAAGTATTATACTACACATCTTATTTATTATCCTAGAGCGTGCGGAGTTACATGTTTAGAAAAGAAGTTAGAGGAAATTGATATATAGGAGACATTATGGACGGTAATATTGAGAGTGCGAAAATAAATTTTATTGAACTTTTCAGAAGTATTGACAATAGTGATCTTGATGAACACCTAGATAAAATAAAAGATATTGTTAATCAAAAAGACGAAAGAATCGAGCAACTCATTTTTGAAAACAACAAATTAAGAGATATTCATTACAAGGATTATGAATTGATTAAATTAAAAGAGGAAAATGAACGCTTGCAGAATGAATTGCATAAAAGTTTCACAATGAGTGGTAAAGAATTTAAAGATTATAAAGAATTTGCCAATTTACATTATAGTCTACATAAAGGTGAAACAAAATTAATTACCTATGGAACTGGAATAGGACTATGTTGGACGTGTAAATGCACCGTCTGTAATAAAGAAAAAAATATAACTGACATAGGTAGTTGGTAATGTGATTTTTAAATTTTAAACTGAATAAATTATATTTAAAAGAAAGGGAAAATAAAAAATGGAACGAATTAAAATTAAAAAATTAAATAAGGATGCAAAAATTCCAACTAGAGGGAGTAAATATGCAGCAGGCTATGATTTATATTCATGCGATAGATACGAAATTGCACCTCATGGTACAGTGAAAGTTGGAACTGGTTTGTCTTTTGAATTACCTGAAAATACATTTGGAGCAATTTTTGCAAGAAGTGGATTAGCGACAAAAAAGGGATTGAGACCATCTAACTGTGTTGGAGTATGCGATTGCGATTATAGAGGTGAATATATTGTCGCAATTCATAATGACACCAATGAAACGCAAACTATTGATAAACATGAAAGAATTGCTCAATTGGTTTTAATGCCATATATTCCAATAGAATTTATTGAAAGTGATGAATTATCTGAAACCGAAAGAGGTACTGGTGGTTTTGGATCAACTGGAGATAAATAACATGAACAAGAAATTATTATCAATTGGATTATGTTTATTAACCGTATTTAGTTTAACTGGATGTACCGAAGATGATATCGAAGAACCAACAAATGACAGTAGATTTGCAAAAATCAAAGAATATTATGATGGTTATACTTGTTACGACAAAGACACTGGATATGTTTATTTTTGCGATGATGATGCCAATAGAGATGGTCATACGATCCTATTAAATAAAAATGGTAAACCATATAAATATGAAGGTTGGGATAAATAATGAGTAAAATTAAAATAAAAGTTATTATCATCACATTGGGTTTTATTACACTTTTATGTTGTATATTATTAAACAAACAATCAGAAGTACAAGCTTATCTTGAATATAATCATGATAGATTTATAGAAATCGAAGAAGGCGGTTTAGATTTTCTAGATTACCATATTGTTTATGATAAAAAGACGAAAGTCGAATATATGATCACTGATAGTGACAATAAATTACTCGGAGTGACCATTACACCTTTATATAACAAAGATGGTTCATTATTAACATATAAGGAGAAAATTAAATAATGGCTAATCCTTGTATTTATGGCGACTGGGAATGTGAACCACGTTATTGTAGTCGCACAATATGTTCATTATCATCTGATTGTAAATATAAATGTGATGAATGTGGAGAGATTATAGAAGGTCATTATTATTTAATCAACAATAGAGTTTATTGTGAAGATTGTATGAAAGAAATCTTTATGAAAAAGACAGAATACTAGTTTTAAAATTAAGCAATATTCCCAACAATATCGAAAAAGATTAGAAAGGACAGTAAAGCTAAAAGTACAGTTTTATTGAAGTTTAAATGAAAAAAAGAATTATTAAAAAGAAAGAAAATAGAAGAATAAAAGAAAGCACATTAAGGCATATTCGCAAAAATGATAAAAACTATTCTTATTTAAAAGATATAGATTATTTGAAAGATGTAAATGTTGAATGGCTTATTGATTATAGATATTTGTATATAAACAATAGAAGAAGTTTACATGGGCTTCCTAAAAAAGATTTTAAAAAATTCTATAGAGATGCAGTAAGGGCAAGTATATTATATAACAATTATATTAACAACAAAGGAGATGGATGTTGGTAAATGATTATTGTATTAGTAGGAGCTAGTGGTTCAGGTAAAAGCACACTTGAAAAATTAATTTGTAAAGAATATGAAATGAACAAAATTATTTCAAGTACCACTAGACCAATGAGAAGGAATGAAGTAAATAATGTAGATTATCATTTTTATGATGAAGATACTTTTAATAGAAAATTATTAAACAATGAATTTATTGAAAGAGCTGTTTACAACAATTGGTCTTATGGATTAGAAAAGGATTCATTAAAAGATAATTCAGTTGTTGTATTAACACCTTCAGGTTTAAGAAAATTAATTAAATATAACAAAACATTAGAAGTGCCATTTGAAATTATTAGTTTCTATATCAATGTAGACCAACGTTCAAGATTAATTAAATTATTGCAACGTGGTGATGATATTGTTGAATGTTATAGACGTTCATTATCAGATGTTGGACAATTTGATGACGTAGAGGAAGAAACTGATTACATGATTAAGAATTATGAGTATAGATTTACACCTGAACAAATGTTAAAACATATTGAAGATGGTTTATCAGCTTATCACGAACATATTATAGGTAAAATTTTAGGTGAATAGAAATGTTTGATGTATTAGTTACATTATTCCTTATCCTTATTATATTATACATGAATGAGAGAAAACCTAGATTATGAGAGAATTTACAATTTATTTAGCTGGTGGAATGAATGGTGTTCCTAGCGAAGAATATAACTCAAGAAGAAACAAGATTACAAATCTTTTATTATCAAATAAGCCAGATAGACTTTTATTAAATATTGTTGATCCTAGTAAATACTACAATTATGATTTTAAATATCATGAAACAGAAAAAGAAATTCTACGTTGGGAATTAAATAAAGTTAGAAACAGTAATTTAATTATTGTTGATTTAACGGTTAAGAAATCAGTTGGTACTATCATTGAATTAGCTATTGCATACGAAAACAAAATTCCTATTATTGGTGTTAATGCTGATAAAGAAAACATTCATCCTTGGTTAGAAGAGATATGTGACAGAACGTTTAGCAATATCAATGATGGTGTGGATTATGTAACTGGTTATTATTTATGGTAGAAAATAAAGAAATTCCTATTTGGCATAAACTTAATTTATCTATTGAAGAAGCATCACTATATAGCGGAATAGGAATTAAAAAATTAAAAGAATTAAGTAATGATTCAATGTGCACATTTACAATAAGAGTTGGACGTGGCAAAATATTAATAAAAAGAAAAGAATTTGAAGAATGGAATGAAACAGCAAGTTATATTTAACTATCTATTAACTTAATTACTATAAAAATCTTCTACATTATTGTATAATTCAAGTGTAGAAGATTTTTGTTTCTTTTAAAAGAAAGGAGATAACATGGGGAAGGATTTAAAAGGAAACAATATCGGAGTAGGATTTAATCAATTAAAAGACGGAAGATATACATTTAGATATACAAATAGATTTGGTAAGAGAATCAGTCCTTTATATGATAGAAATTTAGTATCTTTAAAAAAGAGAGCAAAACTTGAGGTAGCTAAAGATCAATTATGGTTAAATCAAAAACAAACCACGCTTACTTGTAATCAACTATTTGAGATGTGGATTGATATTTATAAGAAGAATGATATTAAGGAAACAACAAGAAAAAATTATAAACAAACTTATTATAATTATGTTTCTAATTCTATAATTGGTAACGTGAAAATAGATAAAGTAAGCGTATTATTAATTAAACAATTTTATAATCAGTTAGTCGATGAAGGATATTCTCAAACAATATGCGGAACAATCAAATGTATTTTAGTTGATATGTTTGATTTAGCCGAGATTGAAGAATTTATACCTAAAAATAAGATTGCTAAAATTAAAATTAGATCAAAATCAAAGAAAAAAGACGTTAGAGCATTAACGGTTGAAGAAGAAAAATTATTTGTTCAATATGCTGAGGGGAATTTTTACTACAATGCTTATGTATTAATGCTTAATACTGGTTTACGAGCTGGGGAATTGTTGGGAGTAAAAGTTGAAAACATTGATTTTGAAAAAAGATTATTATATGTAAAAAATAATCTACAATATAGTAAAAATGGTACATTTGATAATGGTGAAAGATTTATGATAACATCACCAAAAAATGACCAAGAAAGAATTATCCCATTAAATGATACCGCTATTGAGGCTATTAAGAATCAACTTATTCAGGTTGACTTAATTAAGTTAGGAAGAATGAATAAGAACGGACAAAACTATAAGTATCGTAAGGAATTTGATGATTTATTATTTATAAGTAGAACTGGAACACCGTTGCCTCAAAGTTATATGTCAACTAATATAAAATTTATCGGCAATAAAATTAGAGAAAGTGCTGATAAAGATTTTCCAAGATTTGGAATTCATGTATTGAGACATACCTTTGCGACAAGGTGTTATGAATGTGGCATACCATTAAATACCATTAGGGGATATTTAGGTCACAAAAATATTAATCTTACTGCTGAAATCTATACTGATACCAATGTTCAAGATATTGAAACCATTCGCAGGCTTGATTCTTCTGTATTAGTATCATAGGCAAAAATGAACCAAATTAATTGGAGTCAAATTGGAGTCAATACAATTTTATCGCTCAAAAGCTATACCTGGTAAGGATTTAGAAATGACTGATATACAAATGATATTTTGTATATCAGTTATTTTAGTGATTTTACTTCTTGTTATTCCTGAAGTGACCAGCAAAAATCGTATTGTTAAAGAGAAAAGCTGTGACGCTCAAATTGAAGTTGTCAACTCTCAAATTGTGTTATACGAGATTGAGCATGGAGAACTACCAACAAGCATGTCACAATTAACTTCTGGAAGTCATCCTTATTTAAAAGAAAAGCAAGCTGTTTGTCCTTCTGGACTTGCAATTCAAATTAATGACGGGGAAGCTTATGTTTCAAAATAAAGGATTCACTATGATAGAAATGTTGTTTGTGTTATCTATTATTGTTTCAATAACATTACTTACCATTCCATATTATTTTACACATCAAAATAATTACAATTTTGAAAATGTACAAAAACAAATAGGAATGATGATTGATCAGGCTAAACAAGAATCATTAATTTCTCATCAAAGAATTGATTTATGTTTTACCAAAAAGGAAGTTTATTATTTAAAAGATGAACAAAAGATTAGTTTTCAACTTCCTGATAAGTTCTATTTTGATAAAATTAAAGAGGTTTATTTTAATAAAAATGGTAATATCAATCAGGCAAATCATATTGTTTTGGCTAATAATCAAAAAAAGATAAAAATTGTTTTTCATTTAGGAAGTGGTGAATATGAATTCCAATCGTAAAGGATTCACTTTAATTGAAAGCTTGTTTGCTTTTAGCGTTTTCATTTCTGTTATTGTTTTACTTGTTTCGTTATATACGTTAAATGGAAAAACAAGGCTAAGAATTGAAAAGGAATATCAAGAATATATTTCTATCCAGAGTAATCAAGAACAAAAATTAAATTTAGAAGAGGGAATTGAACAATGTCTAAAAGAGGCTTTACATTAATAGAAGTTTTATTAAGTCTTTTAATTACGTCCTTGATTGTCATTAATTGCTCATTTCTTTATAAAACTCTTTATTTTTCTAATTATGGAAATAAAATAGATGCACGTTTAGAAAATGGAGTAGCTACGTTATCAAAAGAATTAATAACAGCGCATTCTATAGAATATGGAAATAGTTTAACTTTTAAAAACGAAAAAGACGAACAATGCCAGGTTATCTTACAAAATGATCGTTTGGTTTTAACACCAGGGCATAACATTTTATGTAATGCAATCGATGAAGTCCGATTTGAAGGAGGAGATAGTTTGATTCGAATGGAGATTAAAAGAAATGACATTTGGTCTTGTTATATTATAGGAAGTGATTATGAAATTAAAAACGAATAATGGCTCTGCCTTACAAATAACTCTTGTTTTGCTTTTAATTCTATCTTTAAATATTTTTTCTTTATGCCAAATAACAATTTTAAATAGTCGCAGTTTTAAGGGGTTAAAAGAAGTGAACGAAACACGACTTATTGAAAATATATTATTAGCGAATTATAAATATGAAAATAAAAATAGTATTTTATTAAGCGATTATTTAACTATTGACGACTATGCCATTAGTTATACTGTAGATGACATGGGAAATTATTTTTATATCGAAACAACTATAGAAAAAGAAAATAAAAAACATCTATTCCATGTTGAATTAAATAAAGAAAAAAATATTATTCAAAAAATAGAAGAAATTAACTAGAAAAAATATTCCATTCATAATAATTATTTGTTATAATCATCGAGAGTATTAATAAAAAGGAGATTATTATGATTAACGTTAGTGATTTAAAACCTGGAGTTACTTTCCAATTAGATGGAAATTTATATGTCGTGTTAGATTATTCTCACAATAAAACTGCTAGAGCTGCAGCAAATATTAAAGTTAAAATGAAAAATTTACGTACAGGATCAACTACTGAATTAACTTTCGGTGGGAATGATAAAGTAAAAAGAGCTCAAATCGATAAAAAAGAAATGCAATACTTATATAATACAGGAGATGCATTTGTATTTATGGATGGTGAAACATACGAACAAATTGAAATTCCTGCAGAAAACTTAGAATGGGAAAAGAATTTCTTAAAAGAAAGCGCAACTGCTACAATTCGTAGTTTTGAAGGTGAAGTATTAGGTGTTCAATTGCCTGATAAAGTTACTTTACAAATTACAGAAGCTGAAGCAGCAGTTAAAGGAGATACTGCAACTGGAGCTACTAAAAATGCTGTTTTGGAAACTGGTTTCCAAATTAAAGTTCCTTTATTTATTGACGAAGGAGAAATGGTTGTTATTTCAACTGCTGAAGGAAAATATTCAGGTAGAGCTTAAACACTAGATTATTCTAGTGTTTTTTCATATAAAAAAGATTTCTTCATATAAATGATAGAGAGGGGATTTATATGAATAAACAGGCTATTACTTTTTTATCACTTTTTACACTTATTCTTGTTTTATCAGTTTATTATTTAGTTGTTCCACCTATTGATCAACAAACAAATGTTCAAACAAAACAACTTAGTAAAATAGAGGTTCTTCAAAATCAATTGAATGAAAATCATGAAAATACACTTGCTGAAAATAATGATGTAATTGCATCGGCTAAATCATCAAAAAAACAAATACAAGAGGCGTTGACATCTATTGAAAAAACAAATTCAGATATTGAAACTGAAAATACAATATGTAAATTATTAAAAGAAAAAGGGTATAAAGAATGTTTTGTAGAACTTGATGATACTCATTTGAAAGTTGTTATCAAATTAAAAGAAGCAACTTCAAAAGATGCAAATCGCGTCATTAAATGTATTCAAGGGAAATATAATAATATATTTGATATTGAAGTAAAGTTTGTAGAAGACTAAACTTGAATAATTGGACAATTTTATATAAAATATAGGTATATTTAAAGAAGGAGTAATCATATGGAATATTATGTTGTAGAAAAGAAAAATAATTTAGGTGAACAATATATTGAATTATCTGTTTTTCAATCTATTACAACTCATGAAATGAGTAAAATAGAAGGTGTTGATTTTGATGGTGGAAAAGGTGCTGTTAATGTTGAAATTAATGATCATAATCAAGTTGTTATTGATTTAAATATTTGTATTGATTATGGTTTAAATGTTGGAAAAGTTGTTAACCAAATTCAAAGTGAAATTATTAATACTATTGATCGATATATTGGTTTTAGAAATGTAAAAGTTAACATTAATGTTAATAAGATTAAATTTTAGGAATTGTTTAAACGATTCCTTTTTATTTGTTTAAATTGCCTCAAATATATGATAAAATAGTAATATATTTTTGGAAGGAAATGTTTTATGGAAAAAGTAAGAAAAAAATTAATTAGAGAAAAAGCAGTTATTGCTGTTTATCAATATTTATTAACAAATGCAACAGATAAAGAAATTGAAAATTATTTGAATAATTATTATAAACCTAGAATGGAAGATAGAGAAGTGGCTTTATGCAAAACACTTGTATTTAATACAATTTCTCGTATTGATGAATACAAGCCTCTTATTCAAAAACATTTGAAAAAAGGATGGACATTAGAAAGACTTTCATTAATGGAAAAGGCAATTCTTTATGTTTCTATTTATGAACTTAATGATTATTCAAAAGAAATTGTTGTTAATCAAGCAGTTGAACTTGCTAAAAAATACTGTGATGAGGATACTTATAAATTTATCAATGGAGTTTTAGCATCTATTGACTAAAAAATATTTAACGGTTTCTGCGTTAAACAACTATTTAAAAAGAAAAGTAGATATAGATTCTCAATTACAGATTATTTATATAAAAGGTGAGATTTCAAACCTAAAAAGAAATATTAATTCTGGTCATTTATATTTTACATTAAAAGATGAAAAATCAAATATAAGTGCTATCATGTATAAAGGTTTTGCAAAGCAATTAACATTTGATTTAAAAAATGGAGATCATGTCTTAATAGAGGCTAGTGTTTCTGTTTATGCAGTAACTGGCTATAATCAACTTATTGTAAGAACAATTGAACCCGACGGTATTGGTGTTTTGTATTTACAATTTGAAGCTTTGAAAAAAAAGTTGTATCAAGAAGGATTATTTGATTCAAAATATAAAAAAGACATTCCTTTATACCCAGGAAAAATTGCTGTTCTTTCGGCTTATCCAAGTGCTGCTTTAATGGATGTTATGCAAACAATCAAATCAAGATTTCCAATTTGTCGAGTTATCATTTTTCCAATACCAGTTCAAGGAAAAGATGCCTATCTTCATATTGTTAAAACGTTAGAATATGTAGATCAATTAAAATTTAACACGATTATTCTAGCAAGAGGTGGGGGTTCGTTAGAACATTTATTGAACTTTAATGAAGAAACACTTGCAAGAACAATTTTTGACTTGAAAACACCGATTATTACAGGCGTTGGACATGAAACCGATTTTACAATTTGTGATTATGTTAGTGATTTTCGTGCTTTGACACCTACTGCAGCAGCTATTAAAGCGACACCTAATTTATTAGAAATGCAAGATAATTTAATGCAGCTTACAAATTTATTGAAAACAAATATGAAATACAAAATTGAATCATCAAAAAAAGAATTAATTCGTTATGAAAATTATTATTTATTTAATAATCCTGAAAAAATTTATGGTGATTCAGCGCAATATTTAAATCATATTCAAGAAAGATTAATTAATGGGATGAAAAATAGATTACAAACTTCTAAAACAAAGCAAAAAGAATTAAGTCTTGTTTTAAGTTCTCGTAATGAAATCTTTATAAATGAATATAATCAACATATTGCTGCACAAGTCAATTTATTAAAAAAGAATATGAAACATAAAATAAAATACAGTAAAACTGATTTTATGTCTTTGGTTTCAAAATTAAATGCTTTAAGTCCACTTCATACTTTGGAAAGAGGATATGCAATTGTCAGTAAAAATGATAAAAATATTTCATCAATAGATGATGTTTCTAATCAAGATAAAATATCAATTCTTTTTAAAGATGGCTATGTAAATGCAATAGTGCATAAGGAGTGATAAAATGGAAAATATGACATTTGAACAAGCGCTAAATCGATTAGAAGAAATTGTTCAATTATTAGAAAAAGATACAACTTCTTTAGATCAAAGTGTTGATCTATTTCAAGAAGGAATTCAACTTTCTAATTATTGTTCAAAAAAAATAAATAATGTTGAAGATAAAGTCGCAAAAATTCTTTTAAATGGAAAAATTGAAGACTTTGATGTAGGTGAACAACATGAATAATATTGTAAATGAAATTAATCAAAGATTAAAAACGATTTTAAATGATTATCCAAAGAGTAAAGTAAAAGAAGCTATGCTTTATTCTTTACAAGCTGGTGGAAAAAGAATTAGACCTTTTATTGTTTTGCAAGTCATTAGAGCTTATAATCAAAATTATCATGATTATATAGATATCGCGTGTGCTTTAGAAATGATTCATACATATTCTTTGATTCATGACGATTTACCAGGAATGGATAATGATGATTTAAGAAGAGGAAAACCGACATGTCACAAACAATTTGGCGAAGCAACAGCTATTTTAGCTGGTGATGGTTTATTAAATGAAGCAGTAAATATTATTATAAAAACATCTTTGGCTAGTGATTTAAAAATTGCCTTGATTTCTTGTCTTTATCAAGCAAGTGGTATTTCAGGAATGATTTATGGACAAGAATTAGATATTGAAAATGAAAATAAAAAATTATCTATTGATAAACTCAATACTATTCATCATTATAAAACAGGCAAATTGTTATCATGTGCTTTTCAACTTGGTGGTTTGATTGCAAGTCCTCAAGATGTAAAAGTTTTGAAAGAAATTGGATATAAAGTAGGGCTTGCATTTCAAATTCAAGATGATATTTTAGATGTGATTTCTGATAGTAAAACCTTAGGAAAACCTGTTGGCAGTGATGCAAGCAATCATAAAGAAACGTATACGACTTTAATAGGTGTTGAAGCTTCACAAAAAGAAGTAGATAAATTATTTAAAGAAGCAATCAAGCTTGTTTATTCTTTATCAATTAATCATGGCTTAATTATTGAAATTATTGAGCTTTTATGGAAAAGAGTGAGTTAAATGGATTTAAATAAAATAAAAGATCCAAGTTTTTTAATGGAAATGAATATAGATGAATTAAATGAATTGGCATATAAAATTCGTCAATTTATTATTCAATCTGTTTCAAAAACAGGGGGGCATTTGTCAAGTAACTTAGGAATTGTTGAGCTGACAATTGCGTTACACTATGTTTTTAATTCACCAAAAGATAAGATTTTTTTTGATGTTGGACATCAAAGTTATGTTCATAAAATCTTAACGGGACGGGCAAAGCAATTTCCAACATTACGTCAGTTTAATGGCTTATCAGGGTTTCAAAAGCGCTGTGAAAGCAAACATGATGTTTGGGAAGCTGGACATTCTTCTACTGCACTTTCAGCTGCGGTTGCTATGGCGATTGCGAGAGATTTAAATCATGAATATTTTGATGTTATACCTGTTATTGGTGATGGGGCTGTTGTTGGTGGTGAATCTTTAGAAGCATTGAACCATTTAGGATCAATACAAAATAAAGTGATTTTAATTTTAAATGATAACCAAATGTCTATTTCTAAAAGTACGGGTGCGATGAATAACTTTCTCAATAATATACGTATTTCTAATACTTATAATCGTATGAAAGATGATTATCGTACAATGTTACAAAAGGGTAAACTTGGTGAAGGTGTTTATAAAGCAACAAAATATTTGAAAGATTTTGTAAAACATGGTTTTTTAGATGATACCATTTTTGAAGATTTTGGTATGGATTATTTAGGTCCTATTGATGGACATAATATAGGAGAACTTATTCGTGTCTTAAATATCGCAAAAACAAATAAAAAAAGTGTTGTTGTGCACGTTGTTACAGAAAAAGGAAAAGGTTATTCTTATGCAGAAAATGATAAAGAAGGAAAATGGCACGGGACACCACCTTTTAATGTAAAAACTGGAAATGTTCTAACATCTACCAATAAAAAATCTTGGTCATCTATTGTTTCTGATCAAGTATTTCAATGGATGAAAATTGATAAGGATGTTACTGCTATTACACCTGCTATGATGAAAGGATCAGCGATGGATAATCTTTTTAAAGTTTTTCCTGAACGTTGTTTTGATGTAGGAATTGCTGAGGAACACGCCATGACTTTTGCTGCAGGTTTGTCAATATCTAAGAAAAAACCTTTTATTTCTGTTTATTCTTCTTTTATTCAAAGAGCCTATGATCAAATTAATCATGATATAGCTCGTATGAAGTTACCTTGTTTATGTAGTATTGATCGTGCCGGAATTGTTGGTGAAGATGGACCAACACATCATGGTGTTTTTGATATTGGCTTTTTAACACCGATACCTAATATTGTCTATTTTGCACCTAAAGACGCTAAAGAATTAAGAACATACGTTAATACATGTTTCACTAATTTTAATAAACCTTATTTTTTACGTATTCCAAGGGGCAGTATAGATGACCATCCAGTTGATTATCATAATACTTTGAAAATTGGAACGTGGACAATAGAATGTCGAGAAGAAAATTATGAATTAACGATTATTTGTTATGGTGAAAATGTAATGAGAGTTAAAAACATGATTGAAGAAAACCATTTACCTATTCGCTTAATTAATGCAAGATTTATTAAACCAATAGATTATAATATGGTACATACGATTTTTAAAAATGACGAGAAACCAATTATTGTTTATGAAACTGTCTTAAAAACGGGTTCTTTAGGTTCTATATTACTTACATATTGTAATGAAAATCGAATTTTAAGAAGTTTTGAACATATTGCTATTCAAGATCATTTTTCAAAACAAGGAAAAGTTAATGAAATTTTAGAAGATGAACATGTGGATATTAAATCGTTATTATTAAAATGTGAGGAATTACTTAATGGAAAAAAAGAGAATTGATTTATTGTTAGTTGAACAAGGTTTTTTCGATTCAAGAGAAAAGGCTAAACGTGCTATCATGGCAGGAATTGTTCATAATGATCATGAAATAATTGATAAGCCTGGAACAAAAGTGCCAGTTGATATGGAATTATTTGTAAAAGGATCTGTGATGCCTTATGTCTCTCGAGGTGGTTTAAAACTTGAAAAAGCCCTTAAATATTTTGATATAACAATGACAGATCGTGTTATGGTTGATATTGGATCTTCAACAGGTGGTTTTACAGATTGTGCTTTACAAAACAAAGCGAAACGCGTATACGCTGTTGATGTAGGTACGAACCAACTTGTTTGGAAATTAAGAAACGATCCACGTGTTGTTGTTAAAGAAAAAACAAATTTTAGACATGCAACAACTGATTTATTTGAATATGAACTCCCAAATATTGCAACAATTGATGTATCTTTTATTTCATTAAAACTTATTTTTGAACCTTTAAAAGATATTTTAAATGATGGGGACGATATAGTTGCATTAATCAAGCCACAATTTGAAGCAGGTCGAGAAGACGTCGGAAAAAAAGGAATTGTTAAGGATGCTAAAATACATCAAAGAGTCATTGAAAATGTGATTTCTTATGCAAATGAATGTCAATTTAGTATTCAAAATTTAACGTATTCACCAATTACTGGTGGAGAAGGAAATATTGAATTCTTAGCACATTTTAAAGTAGGAGGAACAAATTCTTTACTTCAAGTAGAACAAGTCGTACAAGAAGCACATGATTGTTTTAAAGGATAATGGAGGTGTAATTTATGCTTGAAAGTTTGTACATTGAAAATTTTGCAATTATTAACCAAATTCAAATTGATTTTCATTCAGGAATGACTGTATTAACTGGTGAAACTGGTGCCGGGAAATCAATTATTATTGATGCCATTGGACAACTTTTAGGTCAAAGAACGCAACCAAACTTCGTTAAAGAAAATCGAGATTATGCCTATATTGAAGGTGTGTTTACTTCTAATGAAAAAATAAATACACTTCTAGATGAAATGCATATACCAAGTGATACACAACTTATTGTTTCTAAAAAGATTACAAAGGATGGGAAATCAAGCATTAAAATTAATTATCGTTCAACAACCCAAATGTTATTGAAAACAGTTATGTCAAATCTTGTGGATATTCATTCACAATTTGAAACACACCAATTATTTAAGCAATCTTATCATTTACAAGTTTTAGATGATTATTGTGGAAAAAAATTAAGTATTTTAAAAGAAAAATATTTTAATAATTTTAATCAATACAAAAAGCTAGAAAAAGAGTATAAACAGCTAAAAAATGAAGAATTATCAGATGAACAATATGATTTTTATCTCTCACAAAAAAACGAAATTGATGAACTTCATTTAGATGATTTTGATGAAGAGGAATTTATTAAAGAAAGAAATGAATTAAATAATTTTGAAAAAAATGCTAAACATATTTCACAGTATAAAAATATTATGGATTCTTCTAAAGGAATGATGTCTTTATTTAAAGATGGGTTAAATGAACTTGCATCTATAGATAGTTCTAAAATACAAGACCTTCATGATCAATTATATGATGCTTATTATTCTATTGAAGGAATTAATGATGATATCTATGATTATCTTCAATTATCAAACTTTAGCGAAGAACGATATAATGAGGTTCAAGATACTTATTTTAAACTTAATAAATTAAAACGCAAATACGGGGCAAGTATAGAAAATATATTAGATTTTAGAGCTGAACTTGATAAAAAAATACAATATTTTGAAAACAGAGAGAGTGTTATTTCAACTCTTGAAAGCAAACTTAAAACTAATCAAGAAAATGCATTTAAAATTGCTTTAGATATTTCAAAATTACGTCAAGAAAATGCTCTTATATTAGAAAATGAAGTAAAAGAGATCTTAAAAGATCTTTATTTACCTCAGGTTGATTTTAAATTTCAATTTGAAAAAACAAATTTAACAGAAAACGGTATGGATTCTGTTTGTATTGTTGTTTCTACAAATGTAGGGCAAGTTGCTAAACCGTTACAAAAAATTGCTTCAGGAGGAGAATTATCACGTATTATGCTTGCTATTAAAACAGCATGTCAGCATAATGAAAATAATACAATTATATTTGATGAAGCTGATACTGGTGTAAGTGGTAAAGTTGCTGAAAGCATTGGAAAAATCATGAAAGAAATTTCAAAAAATCAACAAGTAATTTGTATTACACATTTAGCCCAGGTTGCTTGTTTTGCTAATCATCATCTTCAAATAAGTAAGCAATTAAAAAGCAATGATACAAATGTTAAAATAACTATTTTAAGTGATGAAGACAGTATTATCGAACTTGCTAAAATGATCTCTGGTAAAGAAATTACTGAACAATCCATAGCTCATGCAAAACAACTTAAAAAAAATAATGTATAATAAAAAGCATAGATGCCAAACTCAAATGTAGTCTATTGACTACAGGAGGTATCTATGCTTTTTAAAAAGCTTACAATTTCCCTCGTTATATGTTTATTATCCATAATGTGTATCACTCAAATTTATGGTCTTGATGTGATGATTGGTGGAGAATCAATAGGTATTGTTTTAAATTATGATGCTATTTGTATCACAGGTTTTTATGATATTGAAGTAAATCAACAAATAATTGATCCATCTCGTTATTTTAAAATTAATGATTTAATCATTGAAGTAGAAAATCAAAAAGTAACATCAATTGAAGAACTCACAAATAGCATAAAAGCACTTTCAACAAATACAGTTCATTTTATAGTTGAAAGAGAAGGTAAACAAATACCAATTCAAATGGATATCTATAAAAAAGGGGATGAATTTAGTACGGGTCTCTATGTTAAAGATAGTACAAAAGGAATTGGTACAGTTACTTACTATCGAATGGATACAAATGAATTTGCAAGTTTAGGGCATTGTTTAAATGATAATGAAAATATTATTGAACAAGGTAATATTTATGAAGCGCCTATTAGTTCTATTAAAAAAAGTTCAAATTTAGAAATTGGACAAAAAATTGGAAATATTCAAAATTCTAGTCTTGGAAAAATTGAAAAAAATAATGATTATGGTGTCTTTGGAACAGTAGGCTCTTTACCTAAAAATAATGTATATCAAACAGCATCACAAGAAGAAATAAAAACAGGAGATGCTTATTTTTTAACGGTTCTAAAAAATAATGAGATTAAAAAGTGTAAAATACGTATTGATCAGATTATAAAACAAGATCAACCAGCTGAAAAAGGCATTCATTTTACACTTATTGATCAAGATGTTATTGATTTAACCAATGGAATAGTTCAAGGAATGAGTGGTTCACCAATTATACAAAATAATAAATTAATTGGTTGTATAACACATGCAAGTTCACAGAATAATTTGCAAGGATATGGAATGTTTATCCAATGGATGATAAATAATTCGTAAAAAGAGATGTTTTTATCATCTCTTTTTTACGAAATTCGACATTTGTAATGCATATTTAAAAAAATATGTAGATATTTTTAGTATTTCACTAAAACTAAATAAGTAAATTAATAAAAATGAAAAAAATTTTTTATAAAAACTAAACATAAATTGTAATAATTTATATAATAAACGTGTTGGTAGGTGAATAGGGAGGTAATCATGGATAAAAGTAGAATTTATATTATTGAAGAAAATCGTGAGTTGTTAGATAAAATTACAAAGCAAATAAATAAAGTACAAAATTACCAAATTATTGGAACTGCAACTCATGCCGTCGATGCTATTACTTTTTTTGAAACAAACAAATGTGATTTAGTAATCGTCGATTTAATGCTATCGGATATTGATGGTATTGGCGTTCTTGAAAAAGTAAATGAAATTAATAAAGATGCTTTTCAACACGCAATATGCCTTACAAGTTTCACAAGCCCTTTAATAAGTAGTACTCTTGAAAAATTAAATGTGAGCTACTGCTTCAAAATACCTGTCGACTTTGACTACTTTATGGATGTTTTAAAAAAGGTTTTAAATAATAAAGCAGAGCTAGAAGTCGATAAGAAAAACGAAGATAAAAAAATTCAAAAGATCAAAATTGAAAATGAGATTACAGAGATTTTACATGAAGTTGGTATTCCTGCACATATCAAAGGATATATGTATTTAAGAAGTGCAATCATGACAACTTATTATAACATTGATATATTAGGACAAGTTACAAAAGTGCTCTATCCTGAAATAGCAAGAAGTTATAATACCACTTCATCACGCGTTGAACGTGCAATCAGACATGCTATTGAAGTTGCTTGGAACCGAGGTAATACTGAAGCCATTGATGATATTTTTGGTTATACAGTATCTGCTTCTAAATCAAAGCCAACAAATTCTGAATTTATTGCAATGATTGCTGATAAACTTCGTCTAGCACATAAAACAGCGTTAGCACATAAAGAACGTTATTTTTAATCATAAATATGTTACAATATGCATAAGAGGTGATTAAATGCAAATTATATTTCATATTGATTTAAATGCCTTTTATGCAAGTGCTGAAGTTTCTGTCGATCCAACATTGGAAGGAAAACCACTTGTTATATCTGGAAATAGTCGAAGAGCGATTGTTTCAACAGCCTCTTATGAGGCAAGAAAATATGGTATTCATTCAGCTATGCCATTATTTCAAGCAAAACAGCTTTGCAAAAATTTAGTTATAAAGCCTGTTAATTTTACTTTGTATAGAAATTTATCGCAAAGCTTTTTTGAAATTATACGAAGTTATAGTTCTATTTTAGAAGTTGCCAGTATTGATGAATGTTATGTTGATTTTTCTGATTATTTTTCAAAACATCCAAGTAATCCTGTTTTACTAGCAAAACAAATTCAAAATGAAGTCTATGAACAGTTAAAACTTAAATGTTCTATTGGAATTTCTCCAAATAAATTTATGGCCAAAATGGCTAGCGATATGAAAAAGCCTATGGGAATCACTGTTTTAAATCGACACAATTATAAAGAATTAATGTGGCCTCTTGATATTTCAGATATGTTTGGGGTTGGTAAAAAAACAGCACCTCGATTAAAAGAAGTTGGTATTTTAACGATTGGGGATGTTGCTAATTATGATAATTACAATAAACTAAGGCAAATTATTGGTAAAAATGCTTTATTGCTTTATAGAAAAGCTAATGGAATTGATACAAGTAAAGTAAACTATCAAAAAGGCGAATTAAAATCTGTAGGACATTCAACCACTCTACAATTTGATACAGCAGATGTTGTTGTATTAAATGACACATTAAAAGAATTAACAATGAAAGTTTCTAAAAGAGCAAAAGATAAGAATCTTATTTCAAACTCTATAGGTATAACACTCAAATATTCAAGATTTGAAACAGTATCAAGACAAACACTCATTAACGATTATACCAATGAGTATGAAACCATTATTTCCACAGTTAAATACTTGTTTGATAATAACTTTGATGGTCGTCCTGTTCGTTTATTAGGTGTTTCATTGAATAATACGATCAATCAAACAAAATATTTAAAACAAATGAATTTATTTGAAGATATTAAACATAAATCTTCAAATAATCATATTGAAGATTTTATCAAAAATGTAAATCATAAAAGCAACTATAAATTGATGACAGCAGCTCAGCTATTAAATAAAAAAGAATAACTCACATTAGATATCATATATTTCAGTAGGGAGGAATTATATGATATCTTTTTTCTTTCGTAAAAATAGATTATATTTACATCAATACTTATGCATTAATGTTGTCTATTCAATTTTTTTTCTATGTGTTTTTTTTATGACACGAAAAAACATAAACATTTCTCATCTTTTTTATACATTGATTTATGCAAAAGCCGTTCCTATTAATTCTTATTTACTTTGTACCTCTGTGTACATAGTTATTGTTTTTCTTTCTGCAACCAGTTTTATAGGTGCACCCATCATTTCACTTTCATTAATCTATCGTATAAGTTGTATTATTTTTTCTTTAAAAAGTATAAATTTTTCATCTCAGACGTTTTACAGTATAATAGCTGTCATTATTCCTCAAATTATTTTAGAACTTCTAATAAGCTATATTTTATCGTATATGGGAACATATTTATCTTTACAGTCATTTAAGCTTACTTTTATTCAAAAAGATAACTTCAGATTAAAATTCTTAATAAATTATATGCTCAACTATTTAATAATTGTTGTTTTATGTCTATTTTTATCATGTTTCATAAAAATATATATTTTATAATTTTATTAAAACAATTCAACATGTTATAATATGTTTGGTGATTAAATGAAAAATAAAGATGCTCTTTTAGAATTTAAACAATATTTGATTGTAGAAAAAAATGCAAGTGAACGTACGATAGAAAACTATATAAGAGATGTACAAGCTTTTTTTAATTATATAGAAGCAAACCATCAAATTGATCAGATTGATGATATTCACAAAGAACATATCCGCTTTTATTTAAAAACATTGTCTCATTTATCTGCATCAACCGTCTCAAGAAAAATGGTTTCATTAAGATCATTTTATAAATATCTATTAAAAGAAGAAATTATTGAACGTAACCCTATGGAATCTTTTGATTTACCAAAATCTCAAAAAAAGCTCCCAACAGTGCTTAGCAAACAAGAAGTAAACATACTTTTAAATAGTATAGAAATGAATGATTTTATTTCCGCAAGAAATAGAGCAATGCTTGAATTGCTTTATGCAACAGGAATACGTGTATCAGAACTTGTTTCATTAACGATCTATCAATTGAATTTGAAAATGAAATACTTAAATGTTATTGGAAAAGGTGACAAAGAAAGACTTATTCCTTTAACTGATTATGTTTGTAAAATTATGGGAAAATATATTTATGATTATAGAAATCCTAAATTGGATTTTAAAGATGTTGATTTGCTTTTTTTTAATAACCATTTAAAAAAAGTTTCTAGAGAAGATTTTTATGCAATATTACAAAAAGAAGTAAAAAAAACTTCTATTCAAAAAAAAATATCACCTCATACGTTACGTCATACATTTGCCACTCATTTATTTGAAAATGGTGCAGATTTAAGGTCAATACAAGAATTATTAGGACATAGTGATATTTCAACAACGACAATCTATACACACGTATCAAATGAAAAAATGATAGAAGATTATAATAAATTTCATTTAAGAAGTCATAAAAACATTGAAAAGGAGAGCGATAAAAATGAACTATAAAAGAATATTTGTTATTGTATGTGATTCTATGGGTATTGGAAATGCTAAAGATGCCGATAAATATGATGATTTGGGAACAAATACTGTTCAACATATTTGTGAAAAATGTGATGGTTTAAATGTACCTACATTAGAAAAGCTAGGCTTTGGTTTACTTGGTGATTTTAAAGGAATTAATAAAATTTCATATCCAAAAGCCTATGTAATGAAATTGAATGAAGTATCGAATGGAAAAGATACAATGACTGGACATTGGGAAATGATGGGATTAAAAACAGTAAAACCTTTCATTACTTTTACTGATACAGGATTCCCAGATGAATTTATTAAATTATTTGAAGAAAAAACAGGACGTAAATGTGTTGGAAATATAGCATGTAGTGGTACAAAAATATTAGATATGTATGGTGAACATCAATTGAAAACTGGAGACTGGATTGTTTATACTTCTGCTGATTCTGTATTTCAAATTGCTGCGCATGAAGATATTATTCCATTAGATGAGCTTTATAAAGCATGTGAAATTGCTAGAGAAATTGCTATGGATGATCGTTGGAAAGTAGGTAGAGTTATTGCCCGTCCATATATAGGTAGTGGGGAAGGCCAATTTACTCGTACTGCAAATAGACATGATTATGCTCTTGCTCCATTTGCTAAAACAGCTTTAGATGATTTAAAAGAAAATAATTTTGATGTGATTGGTGTTGGTAAGATACCTGATATTTTTGTTGATCAAGGAATTACTAAAAAGATTAGAACTGTTAGTAATGAAGACGGAATGAATAAAACCATTGAACTTGCTAAAAATGAAGATTTTAATGGACTTGCATTTATTAATTTAGTAGATTTTGATGCAATGTATGGACATCGTAGAAATTCAATTGGTTATGGTCAAGCAATTGAATCATTTGATAATCAATTAAAAATACTTATTGATGAATTAAAAGATGATGATTTACTTATGGTTACTGCTGATCATGGTAATGATCCAACATATAAAGGAACAGATCACACTCGAGAACAAGTACCATTAGTCATTTATTCTAAACAATTTAAAGATCATAAACAATTAAATGAAGAAAATACATTTGGTATTATTGGTGCTACGATATGTGATAATTTTGATGTTAAATATAATGGAATTGGGAAATCCATTTTATCCAAATTGAAATAAAATGGATTCAAATAATAAAAAAATAATTACTACAGCTTTAGCTGCAGATTTTATTGCAGTATTACTATTCATTTTTGCATTACAAACAAAGATAAGTATAATCATTATTCTATTTTATATTATAAATTTATTGTTATACTTATCGAGTTGTGTTGCAATTCTTAAAAATATCAACAAAACCAATAAAACTATATTTATAAGCACATTTATAGTAACACTTATTCCATTTGTCATATCAACAATCTATGTAATTCAAAATACATAAAATTTACATAATATACATTATGTGAAGTATAAAGTATCCATTTTTATCCCTTTGCCTCAAACACTAGTCCCAGTATAGTGTTCCACCGATTGCCCCTCATAAGTGGTATAACTTTAACTGAGGGATAAATCTTAGGAATTCATAATGCGTTTTATGTAAAAAAATCTTAAATTTATCTTAAAAACATAAGAAAACACAACACATTTCTTATATTTATAAAAATTAAAATGTATAGATGCAGCATTCAAAACAGTTGAGATTTATCCCTTAATTATTTTGAAAATACTGCATCTTTTTATATTTTTATAACATCATATAAACAATTAAAACATTCTAGTAATCTAGTTTAATGACGCACTGTTTTTACTTCTATTTGCATTTTGGTACTTAACAACTAGTCCTTGTAATCTTTTGATTTCTTTAAGTGAATCATTATATTGCTTTTGTAATTGTTCGTATTCTGTTTTTAATAACATGTGTTCTACATCATGATTTTTTAATAGTTTGTTTTCTCTTGCTAATTCAGTGATTTTGTTGGTTTTATAGTAGATAAAATCATTAAGAATCGTTTTGTGTTCCTTGTTTCTTTTGTTAATGAATTTATCAATGCATGGATGTGTGTTTGCAACATTTTTACCTAGTCCAACATCAGATAATACTTTTGAAGTAGAAATACCATTAAAATTTACCTTTTTCGTAAATTCTTCTAATTCTGATAATTTATCATTATAATATTCATTTGTTTTTTCTAAACTTTCTAATTCATAATTAGTCAATTCATTAATATCGATATTTAATGCCTTAAGATATTCGTTTAAAGTTTTATTTCTTTATTTTTCCATTGTTCCATTGTTCCATTTCTCTTCTTATTTTTTCATAATTGTCTTTGTAAAATTGTAGTGATGAATATTCAGAAATTAAATTACTTATAGAATTATCATCCATGTGTAATTTCAATTCATCCATTTCTAATTTTGTTCTAATATAATACTTAATATTGTTTAATGATTTTTCAGCTTCTTCATTTCTGTATAGCTTCGAGTCCAAACTATTATAATAATTATCAATTTCTTTTTTGAACTGTTGATAATAAAAGTTAAGATTGAAGATAAAGAAATGTTGATTTGGACAAATAAGGAACTTACAGAAATAAAATAAGACAGTATGAAAGATGTGATCTTTTGATATTGGACGAATGGTTGTTGGTAACGACAAACAACATTGAACAACAAGATATTCTAGAAGTATTAGAAAAAAGATATCGAGTACATTCAACGATTCTATGTTCTCAATTTGATGTTGCAGGATGGCACAGTAAACTTGGCGGAGGTGCATTAGCTGACGCTATATTGGATAGAATTGTATCAAAATCACAAACAATAAAAATCAAAGGTGACAAGTCAATGAGAAGCAGATAAAAATATGTCCTGGCTGGTATTATACAGTCAGGATTTTTAGATGGTCAGGTGCATCGGAATAGTTGGTCAACCTAATCGGAATGAGTGATCAACTAGAGTGGAATAATCAGAAATAGGTATTTATTTGCAACAAATTTTAAAACTAAAAATGTAAAAAAATATTATTCAAAAACTTTCACGACCCCATCTGAAATTTCAAGCACTTACGAACTCTTGGTATATTCCAATAGATATGATGCTGAAAACGGAGATTATGATATGGACACAGTAAGAATATCAAACATTAAACTTGAAGAAGGTTCAAAAGCAACACCGTATGTTGAATAATATAATCACGAAAAAGAAATAGCAGACGAAATTATCTGCTATTTTTTCTATTCTTTAATTGTTTTCCCTGCAAAGTTTGTTTTTGGTTTATCTTTGATGGTATCTTGTTTTGTAAAATTACATTTTACTTTATAATCTTTATAAGTATCGAATTTTGCACGAACAATCATTTCCATTTTTTCTTGTGTTTTAGTATGTACATAATCTAATACGCCATCTTCTATATCTTGTTGTTCAGCATCTTTTTTGTGGTCTGCTCTAAACTTGTCACCATCTTTTATGCTAATTGGATTAAATATATTTGTTTCTTCATCAAAATATTTTAATGATTTATCATCAATAGTATGACTTAATCTGTATATTTCCGGAATGTCAAATGTTACTGTCTTTGTAATATCATTAATTTAAAAGAATATGAATTTAAGTAGAATAGTAAGAAGGATGTAAAACAAAAAGTTAAAAATTAGAAAAAGGTGCAAAAATAAAAAGGACAACTTAATGTCCTTTTTGCTAACGGCAATAATATATTCTACACTTCAAAATTTTGGATTGATAAATTATTTTCTAATATAGTTTTTCTGTCATATTCGCGCTGTTTAAACTAGACGCAAATTTGATTTAATTAATTTTAAACGATAACTATCCTAGTGCTAAATACACTAGTTTTTTGCCATCAGCAAATTAATTTTACCACAAATTAGAAATTTTGAAAACAGGAAAATAAGCAGGTCGTTTTTATTTTCTTATTTTTAAAAAGTTTAAAACGTTTAAAAGATTGAAAAGAAAAAAAGTAATCACCAGCCTGGAAAGTTTGTGATTACTTTTCTATGTAATACGATAAACTAATCAGAGCAATCTTTTTACTCCTCTTATATTTTATTCTTTTATTTTAATTTTTCAATGAACGGGATTTTTATTCTTGAAATTAGTCCTAAAAGTTATATAATCTATATCCCCCCCCCGAAGATTTTTGTATCATGCAGGTATAGTGGATTCTTTTTTATGAGTAAAATCTTAAGAAAGGAAATTTTATATCTTAATATATGAAAAAATTTTTCGAAGAATATGGATCCGTAGCAATTATCGTAATTGTTATTGCTGTATTACTTTTAATTGTTGGTAGTGTTAAAGGATTGGATGAAGTCACAGGTAAAGTTAATGGTTTTGGGGTTGCAAGTATTGTTGGTAATGCTTATGCGAAGGCGATTAATAAATTTGATGAAAGTTTTGACAACACATTAAACGGAGCGGACCCTAGTAAAGAAATCGCAAAGAAATTAGGTCTTAATCGATTTGGAATAACTTCAATCAAACAAACATGTAGTGACAAATATTCATACAATCGTGGTGAGCTAGTTGGTTATAATATTGAATATCAGGTTCGTACCTATAGTTTTGCAAGCTATGCTAGACCGGCATTACATGTAATTTCATACTCTAACAGGTTGTATTTTGCAGAAGCTGATTATGATGTGGATTCAGAAAAAAGCATAAATTTAAACCGTTCCGGAAATTTATTTGCAAAAAACAAAGGGGATTCTTCTTTTTTAAATAGCGATGATAGTCGCGACTTTTTAAATAAAATTTCATACACGAATTCCTGTTTAGAAATTGTAAATAGAAACGGAGTCCCAATCTATTTTTCAAATGATGATACTGGTTTTTCGTGTTATGCTTTGGACGGCGAGTGGCATATACTCAATGAAGGTAAGTAAGCTTTTATCATAAAAGCGTAAAACGCAAGAATGAATATTCTTGCAAAATACAGTACTTAAATTAATATATATAACATATCAAAGACTTATAGATTTTCTACTCTTAGATGCTATAAGTTTTTTTCTGTAATTTCAATTTCTGTTATGTTATTAATATCAGATTCTTTGAATGATTTAATATATAATTATCGGTCCATACTCCGTTAGATTTGTTATACATATTATTAAGAACCTCTACAGAATCTTTAACCATACCTTCAAAAACCACATTGCCATTATCTTTAATTATTATTGAATTATCTCTATTAATGATTTTTAAGATATCTATTAATTTTACTGTGCCCATAATTATCATACCCCTTACAACTCTGTTAAAAATATATTAACACTAACAAATCTGCATAATGATAAATTTCCATTAATTAAAAATAAATTGTTTATGAATTTTAAAAATTGATTAAAAACACCTATTATTTTTATTAATTTGGACAATTCTATATGTATAATTTCTAAATATAAATTTTTCTATACAGAATATTTAGTAGCATTTTTATTTAAACAACGATAATATTATTTCAAAGAAAAGGTTTCCGTAAAATGGGAAACGTAGAATTATTCTAATATACATATGCTAATACCCTTATAATGATTAAATTTACAACAGCTTAAAACAACATATCAACTTAATAATTTTAGCTAAAAAGTATCCCTCTTATCTTTAGAAACTTATATACTTTTTATAACTATATAAATACCTCCAAACACTAGTAATATCAATAGGTTTAAGAGATAAGGGATATAAATGAAATTGACATATTGCGAAGTCATCCTAATAAGAAAACATGTCTACTTTTCTAAATAATTTATTATAGTAAAAAACTATGTTATATTTATATGCGAATATGTTACATAAATATAATATAGTTTTTTTGATAATTTACGTGTGTTTGTTTCTTATCATTAATTACAACACTTATGGAAAAATAGCAGTTTTCGCCATAAAAAAAGAGAACCACTTATGATTCTCTGTGTATTAAAATAATTATGCACCCATTAATTTTTTAGCATGTGCGTAAACTTTTTCCCCGTTCATCATACCATAATCTTTCATATCAATAACTTCAACAGGAAGACCAGGATTTACTTTATCAGCTTCTTCTTTGATTTTACCTAAATTAAATCTTACTTGTGGACCAAGTAAAACACAATCAACAGTAGGAATTCTACTCATTCCATCAGACATTGGTAATGCAAAAATTTCTACTTCATCCCCTAATTTTTTTGCAGATTGTTCCATTTTTGTCACTAATAAACTTGTTGACATACCAGCTGAACATACTAACATAATTTTTTTCATATTCATTATCTCTCCTTTAATTATTTTTAATCCTTACTTTTATTTTATATTTAATTCATTTCTTATTCTACTTATAACGTTTATTTGTAAAAAGATTACAAATAAACGTTATAAAAAAAAGAAACATAAAATTTATTTTCACATTCACAAAAAAGCACTTAATATTTTATTAATAAAATATTAAGTGCAGCTCTCTCTTTTAGTGATGTATTATCAACTTTTTAGACTATAAACTTTATATAAATATATATACTTTAATTCAATTTGGATATTCTATCGATAGTGTCAAGAATCTTGTGTAAATTCTTATTTCCTGTAAATTAAGTTTTCAGTAGATAAGGTTAGTTGTTATCTATTAAATTGATTGAATTGTGATACTAAGTATTTTTCCATTGATGTTTCGGTTGGAAACTGTTCCTTCAACTTAAATTTCTTCTTAAGTTGCTTGTTGAAACCTTCAATCAGATTCGTTGAATAAATACTATGTCTTACTTCCTTTGGATAATCAAAATACGTTAATAGATACGTATTTTTATCTAAAATATCAATTACTCTAGGATATTTTCTTTTCCATTTTGAAGTAAATGTTTCAAGATTTGATAATGCTTCTTCTAATTTGGATGCATTATATACTTCTTTGAAATCATCTAGTATTTCTTTTCTATCTGTTACACGTACTTTGGCTGCTATATTTCTAGATATATGTACTAGACATCTTTGAATTTTAGCTGTTGGAAAAGTCTGTTCAATAACTTCTTCCATACCAGCTAGGCCATCTGTACAAAATAACGATACACTTTCTAAACCTCTTGATTTGAAATCTTCTAGAAGTTCTTTCCAAATTTCAGCAGATTCATTGGGTGCTATAGAGTATCCTAAAATCTCTTTTGTGCCTTCAACAGTAATACCAACTGCTATATGCACTGCTTCTTTTGCGACAGTATCTCTTCGTAAGGCCATGCATGTTGCATCCGTATAAACAACAGCGCATTCTTTAGATAACTGTCTAGATTTGAATTTATCAATGTTTTCTATGCATTTATCTGTAATATTGCTTACTGTTTGTTTAGAATAACTAGCACCGCATAAATGATTGACAATACTAGAAATATCTTGATTGGATAATCCCTTATCAAATAGATCAATGATTGTTTGATCAGTAGAATGATCATGTCGACAATATTTAGGAAGCAGACTTGAATAAAATAGACCTAAACGATCTCTAGGTATTTTAATATTGAGTACACCATATTTAGTATTGAATGTACGAATATAGCTTCCATTTCGATAATCTTCATTATTACTTCTGTCATAACGTTCATAATCTATAAATAAAGTTAATTCGTGTTCAAGAATTTCATTGATAGATTTTTCAAGAGCTTCCTCAAAAAGAGGAAGATTATTGTCATTAGTAATTAGATTTTTCATCAAAGATGTAGTAAAATAGTTCATGGGCATATCTCCTTAGATTAATGTTTTGGTCGACTTAATTTTACTAGGAAATATGTCCATTTTCTATAATTGAAAAATCATAATTTACACAAAATATTTTACACTATCGTTCTATCACTTTTATATACTAACTATTTAAAATTTTTAATCTCTCTATACATTGGAATATTTTTTTATCTTGAAAAAATGAATATTGAGATTCTTCAATACATTTTTCTGAACAAAAAATACCAACAAGTAATGCTAAAACAGCTTTTAAATTTAATTTTGAAACATCTACAGCATGCATTTCATTCATACTCCATTCTAAATCATTTTCCTCTAATGTTTTGATAAAACGATTCATTTCTAATTCAGGATGTTTCATTTCAAAACGACATAATTCTTTTTGCAATCTCCATTCGATTAACTTGTATTGATCAAATGACATTGCTTGATTTGATACTTCATTTAATGCGAGTAAAACATTTGTTAATTCAGATAGCACGATAATAAACACTCCTTCCTACTAATAAAATTTAATATCTCTATCAGCATCTATAATTTTATCAAAAAGGATATTTTATAACAAATAATACAATTATTTTATCTTTTTTTATTTAGGATTATTCGACAATTAGAGTGAATTTTATAGAAAATTATCACAAAAAAAGCAATATTTTGTTGTATAATGACGAATTTTAACAAATGAAAAAAGTAATCCACCAGAAAATCTGGTGGTTTTGCTTTCATCGCCCATAGGGCTCAGCATCTCGCTTAAGCCCCCTAGGCCTCTGCTGACCTGACACTTGCTTACTGTCGCTTCTCTCCCCTTAAAAGGGTCGTTAAATTCCATTCGCATTTGTTCAGACATTCTATTCTCTTGTATTTGATTTGTTATATACTCATTGATCTTTTTTGTATTCTTTCTTACTGTATCTACATGGAATTGTTATCATTTATTTGATTCATTCCCTTTTCTCCTTGTATTTAATTTTTTTGCAGTTTGCAGGTCGCAATCTTATTATAATACAAGGAGTTTCTTTATTCATCGCTAAAGCTTCACGGAACCCCTAGACTATTTAGGGGTTTTAGAGTATACAAAAAAGGCTGTTATTTCCAACAGCCTTCCTTTCACTAATCAGTTATTTTTCAAATTTGTTTGCTTTATCAAAGGAATCATATAAATTTGTTACATAATTCCCATTAAAACATGACATACATAATCCACATTTTTGATGATCGAAATGAATTGATTTATGAAGTCCTTCTTCACTAATGAACGCTAAACTATCTGCTTCAATATATTCGCATAATTCATCCACAGACATTTTATTTGAAATAAGTTCTTCGATGGTAGAAGTATCTACCCCATAAAAACAAGGAAATTTAATTGCTGGTGAAGCAATACGAACATGGACTTCTTTTGCTCCCGCATCTTTTAAGTGTCTTACAATTCTTTTTGATGTAGTTCCTCTTACAATTGAATCATCAATCATAACAACTTTTTTCCCACTTACAATAGAGGAAACAGCAGAAAGTTTCATTCGAACACCTTGTTCCCTCATTTCTTGTGTAGGTTGAATAAATGTTCTTCCAACATATTTATTTTTTACAAGTCCCATTTCATAAGGAATACCTGAAGCTTCAGCATAACCGATAGCAGCTGAAATAGAGGAATCAGGAACTCCGATAACAACATCTGCTTCAATAGGATTTTCATAATAGAGTTGTTTACCTGCAAGTTTACGTGTTGTATGTACATTAATACCATCTAAATTACTATCAGGTCTAGAAAAATAAATGTATTCCATTGCACAAATTTTGTCTTGTAATGAATCTTTTGTATAAGTTTTACTAAGTAATTTGCCATCTTTTACACGAACAATTTCACCTGGTTCTACATCACGTACAAATTTAGCACCAATAACATCTAAAGCACATGTTTCAGATGCAAACACATAAGCACCATTAGATAATATTCCAATAGAAAGAGGTCTTAAACCGTATTTATCTCTTGCTGCATAAATACGTCCTTCAAGCATAACTAAAAAGGCAAATGCACCATCTAATTTATCTAAAGAAGCACAGATTCGATCAATCATATGTCCTTCTTGTCTTTTAATTAAATGGCCTAAAACTTCTGTATCTGAAGTAGAAGAAAAAATACTTCCTTGATCTTCCAATTCTTGTTTTAAAATATTTGCATTTACTAAATTTCCATTATGACAAATACTCATTGAACCTTCCATTGTGCGGAAAACAAATGGTTGTACATTAGATAAACCACCACCACCAGCAGTTGAATAACGAACATGTCCAATTGCAACATTACCATTTAAATTTTTCAATTTATCTTGATCAAAAACTTCAGTTACAAGGCCTTCACCTTTATAAATATTCATTTTACCATTACATTCACAACAAATACCAGCAGCTTCTTGCCCCCTATGTTGTAAACTATGTAAACCATAATAACAAATTTGAGCTGCATCTTGATGTCCTACAACACCAAAAACACCGCATTCTTCATGTAATTCTCTATCTTGATGAATCATAATATACCCCCACGTGATGTTTTTATTGTATAATGCGAATTTATTATCGTCAATATTTTTTTATAGAAAAAAATTAGAGTAAAACTCTAATTTTTAAAACTATGAATTGGTGCAGGGATTCTTCCTCCACGATTAATAAACTCAGAACAATCAAAATTATTTACTGGCATGATTGGTGCATAACCTAATAATCCACCAAATTCAACAGTATCACCAACATCTTTACCAGCAACTGGTATAATTCTAACAGCCGTTGTTTTTTGATTAATCATACCAATAGCCATTTCATCAGCAATGATACCAGAAATTGTTGTAGCAGAAGTTTTTCCAGGAATTGCAATCATATCTAATCCTACACTGCACACACAAGTCATTGCTTCTAATTTTTCAAGTGTAAGTGCTCCTCTTTCAACGGCATTGATCATTCCTTGATCTTCACTTACAGGGATAAAAGCACCACTTAATCCACCTACATATGAAGAAGCCATAACGCCACCTTTTTTAACTTGATCGTTTAAAATGGCAAGTGCAGCTGTTGTACCAGGAGCACCAACAGAAGCTAAACCCATTCCTTCTAAACAATCAGCAATACTATCACCAACGGCAGGTGTTGGAGCTAAAGATAAATCAATAATTCCAAATGGAATATTAAGCATCTTTGATGCTTCTTGAGCAACTAATTGACCAACACGAGTGATTTTAAATGCAGTTTTTTTAATAGTTTCACACAACTCACCAAAATCTTTTCCATTGCATTTATTAATAGCATTTTTAACAACACCTGGTCCACTGACCCCAACATTAATAATACAATCCGCTTCGCTTACACCATGAAAGGCACCTGCCATAAATGGATTGTCATCAGGTGCATTACATAACACAACTAGTTTAGCACATCCAATTGAGTCATCTTCTTTTGTAATTTCTGCAGTATCTTTAATAATTTTCCCTAACATTTTTACAGCATCCATATTTATACCTGTTTTTGTTGATCCAACATTAACAGAACTACATACGTTTTGTGTAACTTTCATTGCTTCAGGAATAGATTCAATTAGCATTTTTTCTGCATTTGTCATCCCTTTAGATACAATAGCACTATATCCCCCAATAAAGTTAACTTTTAATTCATGGGCACATTGATCAAGAGTTTTTGCAATTTTAACAAAATCTTTTGGCGATTTACATGCATTTGCTCCAACAAAACCAATAGGTGTAATAGAAATACGTTTATTTACAATTGGAATACCGTATTTTCTTTCAATTTCTTCACCTGTTTTTACAAGATCTTTTGCTATACTAGTAATTTTTTTATAAATATTTTGACATAAAACATCAATATCGTGATCCATACAATCGAGCAAACTTATACCAATAGTAATTGTTCTAACATCTAAATTTTCTTGCTCAATCATTTTATTTGTTTCTGTGACTTCAAATAAATTAATCATTCTTCTTCTCCTTTAAATACGATGCATTTTATTGAAAATATTTTCATGTTGTAATTTAATATTCACACCAATTTCTTTTCCTAAATTTTCAAGCTCATCACAAATAAGCCCAAAATCCTTTGATGAGTTTTGTAATTCAATAATCATCATCATATTAAAGTATCCTTGAATAATTGTTTGCGAAATATCTAAGATATTTAACTTGTTTTCTGCTAAATATGTACATACTTTCGCAATAATACCAACCTGATCCTCACCTACAACAGTAATAATGCCTTTTTCCATAAAGTATCCCCCTATTTTTATATTTTTAGTTATTATATCATAGCTTTTAAAAATAAAAAAGGGTAAAAAAAGTGACTGTCAACCAGCCACCTTTATAAATGAAATTATTCACCCATCATAGCTTTAGCTTTTTTGTAAACAGCTTCACCATTCATCATTCCATAATCTTTCATATCGATTACGTCACATGGTTTGCTTACACCAGCAGCATCCATAGCTTTTTCAATGGTATTTTTTTGGAATCTAACTTGTGGGCCAAGTAAAATACAATCTACATCTCCAACTCTTTTTTCACCTTCAGAAATAGGTAATGCGAAGATTTCTACTTCATCTCCCATTGCAGCAGCAGCTTTTTCCATTTTTGTTACTAATAAACTAGTAGACATACCTGCAGCACATACTAACATAATTTTTTTCATAATATTTAATACCTTCCTTAACTAATTTATAAAAAAGATTATTAAAATAATCTTTTTTAATATATTTTATTTAATTAATCTCCGATTAATTTTCTAGCCATTTCGAAAACAGCTTTACCATTCATTGTACCATAATCTCTCATGTCAATGACTTCAACTGGGATAGGTCCTTTTTTACGACCAGCTGCTAATTTTTCAATAGCACCTTTTTGGAATCTAACTTGTGGGCCAAGTAAGATAACATCAACATCTTCTAATACTCTTGGTGCATCAGAAAATGGTAATGCAAAGATTTTTGCTTCATAACCTGCATCTTTAGCAGCACCTTCCATTTTTGTTACTAATAAGCTAGTAGACATACCAGCTGAACAAACTAATAAAATTTGTTTCATTTTTTAACACTCCTTCTCATTTCTTAACTAAACTTATTTTACCAATTATAGAAATAAATGTAAACCCTTTCCGCTTATTTTTTCTATTTCAGAAAATGGATTTTTTTATAAAAAAATGTATAATATATTTTATATTGATATATTGGAGGTTTTTTATGAGACTACTTGTTGTAAGTGATAGTCACGGATATGATGAAGAATTAGAATTTGTTTTAAAAAATATAACTTATGATGCTGCAATTCATTGCGGAGATTGTCATTTTGATAAAAAAAGTTCTTTTTTAAAATTATTTGATGTTATTGTTCAAGGAAATCATGATGAAGATTTTTTACCATTAGAAATGACTTTTAAAACACCTTTGGGTGAAATATTTATTTGTCATGGTCACACTTTTCATGTCTACAAAGGGTATGATGAACTATCAAGGTATATCAACAAAAAAAATTTTTCAATATGTTTTCATGGACACACGCATGTTCCACATATTGAAAAATTTGAAAACATTCTCTTCGTTAATCCTGGAAGTATCATGTTTAATCGGGGATTAAGTGAATGTGGAAGCTATGCAATTGTTGAAATCAACCATAAAATAGAAGTTACTTTTTATGATTCTAGAACATTAAAAAAAATACCTCAATCTGTTATCGATAAAGATCAAGATATTTTAAATGAATTCAAATTATTTGCTAAATAATTTGAATTTTTTATTTATTTTTTTGACGTTCTTCATTTCTTTTTCTTTTATATTCAATAATAAACATTACTTCTTTCAAGTCGTCATCTGTAAGTTCAGTAAGTAGACGTGCGATATTGGCAATGTTGTAATAATCATATTTCTTGCCACTAATTATTTCCTCGACACTTCTTCCATATAAATTAGAAAAAACTTTTAATTCACTAACTGTAATATCACGTTTACCATTTTCTATATCTGAAATTGCTGAATGAGGAACATTAAGATGCATTGCTACATCTTTTTGTGTTAAGTGTTTAAAATTACGATATGAGCGTAAACGTTTCGCTAATTCAATATCTATTGCCATATAATCACCGATCCTCCTTACAAAAATTTTAGCATTTTCATGAATTACATTCAATTACAAATTAAAAATATAAAAAACTCTTTTTATTTCTAACAAATAGAAAATATCAAAAAAGTGATTAATCTGAAAAATAACCTAAAAAAGTGTCATACTTTCTTTTTTCTATGCTTTTATTTCCTTGAATAATAGATTTAAAATCGACAATAATTCTTTCTATTTCATCATGAGATTCGTCAATAAAATTAAGTAGTAAATAATCTACGTTTAATGTTTGAATCTGATCAAAATAAAAACGATGAGAATGAATAATGTAATTATTACAATAATTATCTGTTATAATTTTAAATTCTTTTGATTTACGATCAATCAATGAATAATGATGTTTTTTACACATTTGACAATTTTTTACTTTCTTTGAAAAATGATAATCAGAAATAATACAATGTTTCATATTCATATTCTTGATTTGTGAATATCCCGTAAAGTAAATTTCTTTATCAATACAATAGTCTTGAATATCTTTTTTTGAAAGTTCATAAGGAACAACAAAAGACTGATTAAATTCAATAGCTGTCAAATTGTTATTAACATTCATATGATATCCTAAAACAATTTCTTTATCTTTTATTTGATGAAGTGCTCCAAAGTCATTTACTTGTATTTTATTACACAAATGATAGTAATCAGAATTTAGAAATTCTTTAAATTGATTTTCATCATATAAAAATGGAACATAAGGCACATATTTGTCATTTTGGCCTTTATATTGATAAAATGGAACAAATACTTCTTTAACTTCACTTAAATCAATACCTTCTAATTGACAAAGATTATTTACTTGTAAAACAATTCCTTTTAAGGCATGTTTTTTTGATTGATATTTATGCAAATGAATATCTTTTCTTTCTCTTGTTTTATCAACAAGTGCTGTTTCCAATTTTGAAATTGCTTCACGTCTTAAGTTATTAAGTTCTTTAATTGGAAAAGTTCCATTTTCAGGGAAATGAATACGAATTATATCTAAAGTAAAAGTTGTATTTCCTAATTTAGATAATTGTTCTAAAATTCTTTCCTTTGATAACGGTGTTTTATAGGCTTCTTCGATGATTGCATCACTCTTAACAGTAACCTTCTCTTTTTTATAAGTTAAAGTTAGAGTAATTGGCGAATGAATCACACCATCTAGTGACATTTGAACAGGAAGTTTAACATGTTCTTGTTTTAAAAATTGCTCTGTTTGACTAACAATCTTTGAATCAACAACTCTAAAAACATCTTGCATTTTTAAACGTGTATCTAATTCAATTGCAACTAGATCACCCTTTTTACCATGATTTACAAGTTTTCCCTTTTTGTATAGTTTTGTAATACTTCTTGTAAAATCATCTTTAGGAAAATAAATACGATCTCCTTGATAAAGTTCTTCTTCTAATAAAATTTGAAGAAGTTTTTTCTTTGGAGAATATTCAACCATTTTGCCTATTTTAACACCTTGGTTACCAGGTATTTTTTTAGCAAGTTCTAAAGAATTATTAAATAAAAATCCTTTAGTGAATCCTCTATTGAAAACCTTTTTCATATTTAATATATCTGTTTCAACAGATTTTTTTTGTTTTAAAAAATAAGTATCAATCGCTTTTCTATAAGCTTTTATAACTTCGCCAACATATTCTGGACGTTTCATACGCCCTTCTACTTTAAATGATTTTATACCTGCTTCAATAAGCTGATCAACATTTTCAATACTGCATAAATCTTTAGGAGATAAAAGATAACAATCATGTAAGGAAACAATTTTATTATCTTCTTTTAATTGATAAGGAAGTCGACAAGGTTGTCCACATTCTCCTTTATTCCCACTACGTTTTGCAATCATTGAAGACATTAAACATTGTCCTGAATATGACATGCATAAAGCACCATGAACAAAAACTTCAATATCAATATCACAATTATGACAAATTTCAGAAATTTCTTTGATAGACATTTCCCTAGCTAAAACAACGCGATCAACCTGTTGTTCTTCAAAGTATTTAACCCCTTCTAGGTTTCGTACACTAGCTTGCGTAGACATATGTATTTCAATATCAGGAAAATTATTTTTTATTAAATGAAATAGACCCATATCTTGAATAATTAAAGCATCTACGTTGATTTCATATAAGTACTGAATATAAGATATAATATCTTCAATTTGTTGATTTGTATAAAGTGTATTAACTGTAACATATAATTTCACATTTCTAAGATGACAATAATTTACTGCTTGTTTCAAAGCCTCATAGTCAAAATTATGTGCAAAAGCTCGTGCACCAAATTTTTGGCCACCTAAATAAATGGCATTGGCTCCATTTTGAACAGCCGCTTTTAAAGCATCAAAACTTCCTGCAGGAGCTAGTAATTCTATATCTTCTTTTTTCATAAAGAGTATCCTTAATCTTTAATAAGTTCAATACATAAACGTGCTGATTGCTCACTTGCTACTTTTAAATATTCGTCAAATTGAATAGACGAAGCCCCTTTACCAAAAACATCAGAAAGTGAGCGTGTAATGATAAATGGAATATTATATTTATAACATGTATGTCCTACAGATGCCGCTTCCATTTCACTACACAAAGCTTCTGGAAAATCATTCTTTATTTTAGACACCTGATTTTCTTGACTGATAAATTGATCTCCCGATACAATAAGACCAACATTTTCTTGAATACCCATACCATCTAAAATTTGAGATGCCTTTTTTACAAGTCCTTTATCTGCAGAAATAAAACGAGGTAAATCTGGTAATTCACCTTGTGGTCTTGCAAAAGCAGATAAATCAACATCATGATAGGCTACCGCATTTGATACAACCACATCTCCAACATTTTGTTCTTGTTTTAATCCACCAGCAGAACCAATGTTAATAACATAATCAATGTCATAATTTGTAAGTAGAAGAGAAACGCAAATTGCTGAATTAACTTTACCAATTCCACCTTGTAAAATAACAACTTCTTTTCCTTCAATAATGCCTTCATAAAAAACAGTATCTAATAGTTTATTTTCTTTTGTTATTTCAGCTTTATTCAATAAAGCTGAAACTTCTTCTTGCATTGCACCAATTATTCCAATCATAGTTTATCCTTTCTTACAAACAAAAATATTTCTTTCACATTCTTCATTATATACGTTAAAATCACTATAAACTTCGATTTCTTTAAATCCTACTTTTTCAAGTAAATCACGATAAATTTCGATATCAAAGGTTTTTTGTGAATGTTCTTCATAAACACGTTCTTGATTAACTTTATCAATGATTTCTACACTATGTTTGACAGACCCTTTTTCTAAATGATCAACATGCCAATGAAAATAAAAATCTTCATCATCATTTTCTTCATCATAATTAGCTAAAATTTTTTCCATTTTATACATTGAATCAACATCAAAGATAAATGTACCATCTTTTTTTAGGGCATCATATGTATTTTGGAAAACATTTTTAACATCTTTTAAATTTGTTACATAATTTAAAGAATCACATAAACATAAAATTAAATCAAGCTTTGTATCAACAACAAAATCACACATATCAACACGTGAAAGCATAACATCTACTTTAAAATCAATACACTTATATTTAGCAACCTCGAGCATATCTTTTGAAATATCTGTTGCACAAACATTTTTCCCTAAGTGTGCTAAACGAATTGCAATTTCTCCTGTTCCACAGCCAAGTTCTAAAACAGTTTGATATTTTTTTACATGTTTGTTGATAAACTGTATGTAATCATTATAAAACTCTTGATCCATCAAACTGTCATAGTAATAAGCAAAAGCTTCATAAGACATTATAAAATATCCTCAATCGAAATAACGGGTTTATCAGACCACAATTTTTCAATCCCGTAATTTTTTCTTTCTTCAGTATCAAATAAATGAACAATAATATCTCCATAATCCATTAAAATCCATTTACTATTTTTTCTACCTTCGATATTTTTAACAAAATATCCTTCTTTATCACAAGCTTCTTCAATATGATCTTTTAAAGCTAATAATAATCTTTCATTACTTGCACTTGCAATAACAAAATAATCACAAATTGGACTATCAATTGACATATCAATAACAGTAATATCATTTGCAAGTTTCTCATCTAATACTTTAACAATAGTTTTTAATTTATTCATTACAATCTCCTTTACAATACTTTTGATATACATCAAAAAAACATTCATCAATATCTCTATTTTTTTCTTTAGAAAAATTATAAAAATTAACTAATTCACCTTTAAATCCTTCTAAAATATCTTCTTTACATAAAGCAATTTGTTTGGAAGAATCATATCCCCTTAAAGGATCTAATTTATCCGCACAATAAACACACATATCAAGTTTAGACATTTCCATCGAAGCCGTTGTATGATTGGTAATTGCCTGCAAAATAGCTTCATCTTCAATATAAAAATCTTTCTTAGCTAAATAAGTAGAAAGCCATTGATGATAAATTGGTCTTGGTTTTAAGACAAATTGAGGATAGTATTCCTTCATTAAATGCATTTCTTCATCACGATCCATTTCTTTAGCAATATCATGAAGCATTCCAGCAATATATGCCTTTGTTCCATCTACCCCATTACAGTTTGCAAATTTTCTTGCAAGTTTAGCTACGGAACAGGTATGATCAAAACGCTTTTTAGACATATATTTTCTTACAAAGTTTTCTAAATAGAGTCCATGTCGAAAAGCATACATAAGAACTTTTTTATCTACAACATTTCTTTTTCCTTTTTTCAAAGCGGTGCTCGATTCATCTGTTTCTTTTGTTTCAATGAATTTAAAATGATATGTATTTATATTTTCATTTATTTGATAGCCAACTCTACCGAAAGCAACGAGTTGTACTTCTTGAGAAATTTCTTGAGCACACTTCCATTTGTCAAATTGACTTGCTTGATCCATTCCCATAATAAAATAAAGTTCATCACTTGGATAAAGTTGTTTTAAAGTTTTAATTGTATCAATCGTATAATTTTTTTCATTTGTTGGATTATCAAGTTCAATACGAGATATTTCATATTGTTTGTTTCCTTCCATTGTCAAATGAATCATATCAATACGTTGTTTGTCATTAGCAACACAATCATCTTTCCAAGGGTTGTGCTTTGTTGGCATAATGAGCATCTTATCAAGATTTAATTTAGAAATTGTTTCATTAATAATACGTTTGTGTCCTAAATGGAAAGGATCAAACGAACCACCAATAATTCCTATTTTCATGGTAAACGATAAATTTCCTTTTCACTTTCACGATATAAAATAATTGTGCGCCCTAAAATTTGGACAATTTCTGCATCAAGTTTTAAAGATAACTCACTAGCAATTTCATTTTTATCCTGTTGACAACTTTCTAAAATTTTTACCTTTATAAGTTCTCTTGATTCAAGTGCTTCATCAATTCCAATAATTTGTGTTTCATGAAGACCATCTTTTCCAATTTGGAAAATAGCATTTAAATGATGTGCTTCATGTCTTAAAAATCTTTTTTGTTTTCCTGTTAACATTTCTTATCTCCTTTATATTAATGCTTCTCTTATAAAGACACCAACATTTTCTGGTGTTTTTACTTCTATAATTGCATCAGGACAATTCATCGTTACAAAACCAAGCCCTGATATAACAATATCGACTTTTCCTTTTGGTAATTTAAATTGATATGTTTTAAAAGATTGAATATTTCTTTTTTCTTTTGGTTCCGGTTTTAATGTCATATGACGATTATATAATTCATCTGCTTTTTCTAATTTCGTACGATGAATTTGTAATCTTCGATGGAAATAACATACTAAAGATGTTCTTTCACCCGTTATAAAATCAAGACGAGCCAAACCACCAAAATAAAGAGTTTGTTGGCTATTTAACTGATAATTCACCGGTCTTAATTCACTTTGTGGTAAAATGTTTTGTAATTCTTTTTCATCAACAATATGAGCTATTTGATGTCTATTAACAATTCCTGGACTATCATAAATAGAAGAATGTTCATCTAAGGGAATTTCAATTAAATCTAATGTTGTACCTGGAAACTCACTTGTTGTAATTAAATTTTCGTTTTCATTACTATAAGCTTTTAATAAAGCGTTGATGAGTGATGATTTTCCAACATTTGTAGCACCTACAACATAAACATCTCGTCCTTTACGATATTGATCAATCATCGCCATCAATTCATCTAAATGATAATTCTTCTTACCACTTGTAAGCAATACATCGACAGGTTTAATCCCTTCTAATTTAAGTTGTCTACGTAGCCAATGAATGATTTTTGTATCTTTGATTGATTTTGGAAGAATATCTCTTTTATTTCCAATCACTAACAAATCATTATAATTAACATGTCTTGCTAGTCCTTGAATTAAACTTCCATTATAATCAAATAAATCTACCATATAAACAACTAAACAATCTCGTTCACCTATTTTATTTAAAATTTCTAAAAAATCATCATCTGTTAAATTTGTTTCTTGTAATTGATGATAATTCTTTAACTTAAAACATCTTTTACATAAAACTTCGTTTCTACTTAAAGCGTTTTTAGGGACATACCCTACTTTTTTTTCATCATCACTTTGAATGATTGCTCCACAGCCATAGCATCTTAATTCTTCCATAAAATACCTCTCTTTTTCACATAACAATTGTACCCTATTATACTTGATTTTTAAAGAAAAGTTAAGCAAAACAAACAATAAATTTATTTATCATTTTTTGTATTATTTTGCATTAAATATAGAGAGGTGATTTTGTGTTTTCTTTACTTTTAGCACTCTTAAACAACGCCTATTTTATTTCCTATATAAAATCAAAAACTTTTGATTTACCCCTTAGCGCAAAAGAAGAACGATTTTATTTAGAAAAGAAAGAACAAGGCGATAAAAACGCAAGAGATTTGCTTATTGAAAAAAATTTAAGGCTTGTTGCACATATTGCTAAAAAATATAATAACAATAAAGATTTACAAGAAGATTTAATTTCAATTGGAACGATTGGCTTAATAAAAGCTATTGACAGCTATTCTCTTGATAAAAAAACAAAACTTGCTACTTATGCATCAAAATGTATTGAAAATGAAATACTTATGCATTTAAGAAAGAATAAAAAACTAAACTTAGAAGTTTCTTTAAATGAAGTGATTGGTGTAGACCGCGATGGCAGTGAAATCGTCTTAGAAGAATTAATTGATAACAAAGAAAAACCTATTATTGATCAAATTTATCAAAAAGATAATATCGATACCTTTTTAAATATTTTTCATATATTGACTCCAAAAGAACAAGATATTCTTTCTAAACGTTACGGCTTAAATAATTATGATAAAATGACGCAAAATGAGATTGCAAGAGAATATCATATCTCTAGATCCTATGTTTCTCGTATTGAAAAAAAAGCACTTATTAAATTATTAAAATGTTATATAAATAAAGAAAAAGACGATTAACGTCTTTTTCTAAAAGTTATCATCTTTTAAAATATCTTCTAAACTAATTTTTTCATACTTAGTATTTGTTTCTTTTTTGATAGATGTCTTATGATTCTTTGGTACTTCTATTTCTTGAATATCATAATCATCTAATAATGTTTTTTCTTTGACTTCTTTTACTTCTAATACTTCTTCAGATTTATTTTCTTTTAAAGTATCATAATCACTTGTTGAATAAGAATGGTCTTTTAAAACACATAGAATATGTTCACCCTTTTTCAATTTGATAAAAGATGAAAATCTTGATTCTAAAGTAGCGTAATTAAAATCAGTTGCTTTTAAATCATATGTTTCTTGATCTGTATAAACTTTGGCTTCATCTTTATTTGTCATAATAAGCGCACTATGAACATAGATTGTTTTTGTTTTCAAGTTCTTATAAAGTGTTATACCTTTTGTAGTACGTTTACATGCCGGTACATCACTTAGTTTTAATCTTTTCATTTGACCATCTTCACTAAAAAGCATGATTGAGTAGGTTTCCATTGGATTGAAAGTCTCTACTGATTGAATAGTATCATCTTTTAAATTTAAAGCTTTAATTCCCGCTGCTTTTAAACCAATAACAGAAACTTCTTTTTCGCTATATAATCCACCATAACCAGCACGTGTTGCAATAAAGATTCCTTGATGATCATCCGTAAGCTTCGCACTTACAATTTCGTCGTTATCTTTTACTTTCATACACATAATTGATTTTGAATAACGTGTTACTTCGAAATCTTTTAAAAGTGTTCTTTTAATTTGACCATTTTTAGTAGCTAATAAAACATATAATGGAAGATTAAAGTCTTTTACTAAAATAGTTGAAATAATCTTTTCATCTGAATTAACTTTAACTAAATAGCTCACATGTTTACCAAGATCTTTCCATTTAAATTCTTCAATCTTATGAACAGGTACAAATAAATAATTTCCTTTATTTGTAAAAAGCAATAAATGACTTAGTGTATTTGCTTTATAGAGTGAAATTAAAATATCATCATCTTTTTTACCAAATGGTATATTTGTACTGGCATTGATTGAGCGTTGAGAAATACGTTTAATATAACCATCTCTTGTAATAGAAACGTAAATATCTTCAGAAATGATCATTGCTTTTTCATCAATTTTTACTTCACTTACTTTTTCCTTGATTTGTGTTAATCGAGGCATTGGATATTTTTGTTTGATTTCTCTTAATCTTTTAATAATAACATTTCTTAAAACATCATCACTATCTAATATTTCATTAAGTTCATGAATACGTTTTTCAAGTTCCGCCTTTTCTTCTTGTAATGAAACAATATCTGTATTTGTTAAACGATAAAGTTGTAACATAACAATAGCTTCTGCTTGTTTTTCAGAAAATTGATATTCTAAAATTAAATTCTTTTTGGCATCCGCCTTATCTTTTGAACTTCTAATTGTTTTTACAACATCATCTAAAATAGAAATAGCTTTAATAAGTCCATCAACAATGTGTAAACGTTCATTGGCTTTACTTAAATCATAAAGACTAGCTCTTGTAACAACATCAATTTGATGGTCAATGTAACCATCTAAAATATCAACAATTCCCATTAAAACAGGGCGTTTATCTTTAATAGCCACCATATTGTAATTATAATTTTTTTGAAGATCGGTATTTTTATAAAAATAATTGAGTGTATTTTGAACATTTACAGTTTTCTTTAAATCAATAACAACACGTAATCCTTCTCTATCTGATTCATCTCTTACTTCTAAGATGCCATCGATATTTTTATTAAAACGAATTTCATCAATTTTACGAACAAGTTCTGCTTTATTCACTTCATAAGGAATTTCAGTAACTACAATCTGATTCATATTCTTTTGTTCAACAATTTCTGTTTTCGCGCGAACAATAACTTTTCCTTTACCTTTTTCAAAAGCATTTCTAATTCCGTCAATACCCTCGACAATTGCTCCTGTAGGAAAATCAGGTCCTTTGATAAATTCCATTAATTTATCAAGAGAACAATGAGGATATTTAATACGATGAATCGTTGCATCTATGACTTCTTGTAAATTGTGTGGTGGTATATCTGTAGCATACCCTGCTGAAATACCAGTAGAGCCATTAACTAATAAGTTAGGATAAGCAGCTGGTAACACTGTAGGTTCATATTCGGTATCATCAAAGTTTAAAGACATTAAAACAGTATCTTTATCTAAATCTCTTAATAATTCACTTGCAATAGGTGATAATCTCGCTTCTGTATAACGCATTGCAGCAGCTGGGTCATTATCAATCGAACCATTATTTCCTTGCATATCAATAAGTGGTGCACGAATTTTCCATTCTTGTGAAAGACGCACCATCGCATCATATACAGAAGTATCTCCATGAGGATGATAGTTACCAATAACATTTCCAACTGTTTTTGCGGATTTACGATAAGGTTTGTTATAAGTATTTCCTTCTTTGTTCATGGAATATAATATTCTTCGTTGTACTGGTTTTAAACCATCTCGCACATCAGGAAGTGCACGTTCTTGTATAATGTATTTTGAATATTTTCCAAAGCGGTCTCCCATAATCGCTTCTAAATTCATTACAATTTTTTTATCGCTCATGCTAACCTCCTAAATTTGATAATTATCTTCTAAACTGAATTGAACATTTTGTTCAATCCATTCACGTCTTGGTTCTACTTTATCACCCATTAAAACAGTGACATTTCTTTCAACAACAGCGGCATCTTCAATAGAAACTTGGATTAATGTTCTTGTTTCAGGATCCATTGTTGTTTCCCATAATTGAGAAGCATTCATTTCACCAAGACCTTTGTAACGTTGTACATTATAGCCACGTCCAATTTTCTTTTTGGCTTCTTCAAGTTCATAATCTTCCCAACAATAAATAACTTCTTCTTTTTTACCACTTTTTTTAGAAACCTTATAAAGAGGTGGTAAAGCAATATAAACTTTTCCAGCTGTAATTAAATCTTTCATATAGCGATAGAAGAAAGTCAATAATAAAATTTGAATATGTGCCCCATCGGTATCAGCATCGGTCATAATAATAATTTTATCATAATGACTGTCTTCTACTTTAAAATCAGCACCAAATCCCGCACCAATTGTATTAATTAAAGTTGCAAGTTCTTCATTTTTTAAAATATCTTGTAAAGAAACCTTTTCACTGTTCAACACCTTACCTCTTAAAGGCAAAATTGCTTGATATTTACGATCTCGTCCTTGTTTTGCACTACCACCGGCAGAATCTCCTTCGACAAGATAAAGCTCATTTTTCTTTTTATTTTTTGTTTGAGCTGGCGCAAGTTTCCCACTTAAAATTCTTTCTTGTCTTGTTCCTTTTCCTTTTCTAGCGGCTTCTCTTGCTTTTCTGGCAGCATCTCTTACTTGAGCAGCTTTGATCATTTTCTTGACTAAATTATCCGCAATTTCTTTATTTTCTTCTAAGAAATAAGAAAGTTTTTCATAAACAATACTATCAACAATATTTCTAGCTTCGGGTGTTCCTAATTTGGATTTAGTTTGTCCTTCAAATTGGAGAAGGTGTTCAGGAACTTTAACAGAAATGATGGCAGATAAACCTTCACGGACATCATTTCCTTCTAAATTTTTATCTTTTTCTTTTAATAAACCATATTTTCGAGCGTATTCATTAAACGTTTTTGTAAGCCCTGTTTTAAATCCTGTTTCATGAGTTCCACCATCACCCGTTCTTACTAGGTTAACAAATGAAAGTGTTGTTTCTTGATAACCCGAAGTAAACTGTAAAGCAATATCAGCTTCTAAACCATTTTGTTGTCCTTCGATTGAAATTGTTGGATGCAACACATCTTTATTTGTATTTAAATAATCAATAAATGCTTCTAAACCATTTTCAAAATGGAATTCGTCCATTTTTCCTGTACGTTCATCTTTTAAAACAATTTTGATTCCTTTTAAAAGAAAAGCACTTTCTCTTAAACGTTCGCTTATTGTTTTATAATTAAATTCAGTTGTCGAAAAAATTTGGTCATTAGGCAAAAAATGAATCAATGTACCTGTTTCTTTAGTTTTACCAATTGTTTTAAGTTTTCCAATTTTTTCTCCACCTTCTTCAAAGCGTTGTTGGAAAATTTTACCATCACGGCAGACCGTTACCTCTAACCAATGAGATAAGGCATTAACAACAGAGGCCCCAACACCATGAAGTCCTCCTGAAGTTTTATAACCACCCTCTTCAGAAAATTTACCTCCGGCATGAAGAATTGTAAGAATGACTTCCGTTGTAGGTCTTCCTGAAGCATGCATCCCTGTAGGCATACCTCGACCATGATCTTGTACTTTAATGCTATTATCTTTACATATTGTGACTTCGATGAGATCACCATAGCCAGAAAGAGCTTCATCTATTGCGTTATCTACAATTTCCCATACAAGGTGATGCAATCCTCGACTATCTGTAGAACCAATATACATTCCTGGTCTTTTACGAACTGCTTCTAGTCCTTCGAGGATTTGAATATTCGACTCATCATATGTATTTTTTGACATATCATTCACTCCTTTATTACACTTGCCTTATTATATCAATACTCTCGTTTTTTTTCAAAGTTTAATTGCAATTTTATTAGATAACAGTATAATGGGTTTTGGTGATGAAAGTGTATGAAATTTTATTAATTCTATTGGGTTATTTTTATGGATCTATTCCTTTTGCCCTTGTTATTGGAAAAGTTTTCTATAATACAGATGTTAGAGAGAGTGGTTCAGGAAATTTAGGTGGAACAAATGCAGGACGAGTTCTTGGAAAAAAAGCTGGAATGTCTGTAATTATTCTCGATGCTTTAAAAGCTGTTCTTGTTTATTATATAAGTTATTTTCTTGCTGGAAAGTTGAATTTAAATCCAGATATTAAGTATATTGCTGGATTGGCATGTATTTTTGGACACTGTTATCCAATTTTCGCTGGATTTAGAGGTGGTAAAGCTGTTTCAACGTGTTTAGGATATTTTTTATGTATTGAACCACTTTATGCAATAGTTGCAATCATTGTGTTTTTATCCGTTTTAAAAATTTCGAAATATGTTTCACTTTCTTCTATTTCAACATCATTAATTGTTTTAGCAATTACGCCATTTCTTGATTTACCTCTGACAGCAAAAATTTGTATGACTTTTGCAGTTATTCTTCTTGTTTATAGACATAAAGAAAATATAAAACGCATTAAAAATCATACTGAATCAAAAATCCAATGGATGTAAAAAGATTAGCAAAAAAATGCTAATCTTTTATTTATAACTTATTTTTGTCTTTCTAGATTCAAGAAAATCATCTTTCCCAATATAATCAATTTTAAATTCTTTCCCATTATACTCAAATAACGATAATGAACAACCTCGTACAATATTTTGATTGACTTCATTAAAATGTTCAATTGGAAGATTTAAAAACAGACCATTTAAAACAGTAAATAACATTCCATGTATTGTAATAAAAATACATTTTTTATTTTCCTTGTATTTTTCTTCAATAAAATCTAATACTCGATCAACAACTTCCTGATATGTTTCTCCATTTTTAATAGAAAAGTCACCTTGTGGTTCATTCCATAAAGTATAATAATCTTTTTCTTTTTTTAATTCATCGATAAATTTGCCTTCATAATCTCCAAAATTCATTTCCTTTAAACGATCATCTTCAATAATCGTTTTATTTGGAAAAATCAACTGTGCTGTTTCTTTAGCACGCTTTAAAGGTGAGGAATAAATTCCATCAAAAGATTGATTCTTTAAATAATTTCCTAAACGCTTAGCATCTTCTAAACCTTGTTTTGTAAGATCAGAGTTTTTCCATCCTTGTAATCTTTTTTCTTCGTTCCATGTAGTAAGTGAGTGGCGCGTAATATATATTTTCATATAAATAAAAATAAGGGTATCCCCTTATTTATATTGTGATTTCACTGAAGCCATAATTCTTTTAATTTGAGCCTCACTTGGTTTTCTTCCCATTTCCATATACATAGCACGAATCATTTTTTCATTGATAGGTGGATTTTTTTGTAATTGTTTTTTAAAGAAATAACGAGACGCAAAGAATCCGGCAATTAATCCAACGATTAATCCAAGAATAGCATATAACATTCAATAATACCTCCCTTTACAAATTCCCGTTTATTATAACATAACTTTTTAAATTATGATAGAGAATATCGAAGAATATATTGTTTTTATCCCTAGATTCGACTTCAATAGCATACTTTTTTACTTCTAAATGAATAATTTCATGAGTTAGTTGATTTTCAAAAATATGTAAATGCCCAATACGATGATATTCTTGCCGTTTACTAAGGGCACTGTAAATAACATCGTTTAAATAATCAACATTTTTATAAGCACATTCCATAAGTTTAATCAAATAATTATTATCCAATGTCAAACTATCAAAATAATCTTTTAAATGAGGATATTGTTCAAAAAGTTTTTCCATTCCTGTTGCGTATTCATAAATAATATATTTCATGTTCATCACCAAAAACATCATATCATGATGTGATGGAGAAATTTGTAAAAAAAATAAGGGCTAGACCCTTATTTTACTAATTTTTCAACATTTTCAACAACTTTATCTACAGTAAACCCAAATGATTCAATCACTTGATTAGCTGGTGCACTTCTTCCAAATTCATCAATCGACATCACAATACCATCTAAACCAACATATTTATGCCATCCAAATGAACTTGCCATTTCTACTGATAAACGTTTACGTACATCATTTGGTAAAACAGATTGTTTATAAGCTTTATCTTGTTGATCAAAGATTTCTTGACATGGCATTGATACAACACGGACATCAATCCCTTTTTTAAGTAATTCAGTTTTTGCATTCATTGCAAGATTAACTTCTGAGCCTGATGCAATAATAATTGCATCACATTGTTTTTCTTCTTTACCAATGATATAGGCACCTTTTGAAACACCTTCTACTGAACTTCCTGCCATTGTTTCAACATTTTGTCTTGTTAAAATAAGAGCAGTAGGATTTTCTTTTGATTCAATTGCTAATTTCCATGCCGCAGCCATTTCTACAGCATCACCTGGACGAATAACATGCATATTTGGAATTGATCTTAACATTGCAAATTGTTCAATTGGTTGATGTGTTGGACCATCTTCTCCAACAGCAATAGAGTCATGTGATAATGGTAAGATAATTGGTAATTTCATTAAACAAGCCATTCTTACAGCTGCTTTGAAATAATCAGAAAAAACTAAGAATCCACCAGCTGAAACTTTAACACCTTTATGTAAAGTCATCCCGTTTAGAATAGCTACCATTGCAAATTCACGAATACCAAATACTAAATTACGTCCACTATAATCTTCAACGCTGAAATTATTTTGACCTTTGATTTGAGTTTTTGTTGAGCTAGCTAAATCTGCAGTTCCTGATAAGAATGTAGGATTTTGTTTAGCTACTTCTTGAATAATTTCTAATGATGTATTTCTTGTTGCATCATTATGACCTGCAGGATAATTTTTTATAATTTCTTCTACATCTAATGTATATTTTCCATCAATTGCATCTTCTAATTGTTTTGCTTCTTGAGGGTATTGATTTTTATATTCTTTAAATAACTTATTCCATTTATTAAACTTAGATTTACCACGTTTGATTGACTTTTTGAAATCTTCATAAACTTCTTCTGGAACATAGAATTCTTCATGATCAAAACCATAAGATAATTTGGTATTTTTACCATCTTCTTTACCCAGTGGCGCACCATGAACTTTATTTGTTCCTTGGTTTGCAGAACCAAAACCAATAACAGTATTAACAATAATTAATGTTGGTTTATATTGTTCTTTTTTTCCTTTTTTGATAGCTTTATGAATTTCTTGAATATCATTCCCATCTTTAACTTCGATAACTTGCCAATTACAAGCTTCATAACGTTTTTTCACGTTTTCGCTAAATGACATTGATAAAGGACCATCTAAAGTAACTTTATTTGCATCATACAACACAATTAATTTTCCTAAAGATAAATGTCCTGCTAAAGAAGCTGCTTCATAAGTAACCCCTTCTTGCATATCTCCATCACCACATAAAACATAAGTATAATGATCAATAATATCAAAATTTTCTTTGTTATATTGGCTTGCTAAAAACTTTTCAGCCATAGCCATTCCTGTAGCCATAGGAATACCTTGACCTAATGGACCACTTGAGGCATCTACACCATGAGTCATTTCAATTTCAGGATGTCCTGGTGTACGTGAATGAAGTTGTCTGAAGTTTTTTAAATCATCGATAGTGACATCAAAACCATCTAAATGTAATAAGCTGTATAACAATGCTGAAGCATGTCCACTTGCTAAAACAAAACGATCTCTATTGATCCAATTTTCTTCTTTGTTATAAATATTTAACTCTTTGTTAAATAGTGTGTATAAAGCCGGTGCTGATCCCAACACCATTCCTGGATGTCCAGAATTTGCTTTATTAATAGTATCGATTCCTAAACTTCTAATTGTTGCGATTGATAAATTTGAAATATCCATTTACTTTTTCTCCCATTTTTAAATAAGTCAAGACATATTATACACATTTTCTACAAAAATTAAATATGTATTCTTTTAAAACCTTAATTTTTTAGTTTTTCTCTTTTTAGTTTTTCTGGAGTAATATCATTCCCTTTTTCATCTACAACTTTAATTGTTTTAAGTTGAGATTTAAAACCTTCTCTAAATAAGCGAATATATTCTTTTCTTAATTTATCTTGTTCTTTTAATTCTTCAGGGGTAATTGTTCCCTCTTTCTTTTTCTTTGCCAGAACATTAATTCTATCTATAAGTTTTTGATCTATTGCAGCCATAAAAGACCTCCTTCATTGTATTAAAAAACTAGAGAGCTTTTAGATTATCCCTGTTTTGTACAGGTGGGCACCTTTAAACAATTTTAGGATTCCTATTCAAAGATAGGCCTTCAACACCATTGTTTAGATCAGGTTCCCGTATCTAACGTGTAGGAAATTTATTGACACTCTCTAGTCGGATTCATTATACCATATTTTTTTTTGAAATATACCTCTATTTATCTTTTTTTACAATATAAGTAGAAGCATACTCTTTGTTAAAATATTTTTTAACTTCATTTAAATCAGCTATTGTTATTTTACTTACATAGTTTACTAACTCAAAAGAACAAATTCCTTCAAAATAATAACGACTAAAACTATTTGCAATACTTTCTGGACTATTATAACTATTTATAAAATTTCCTATTGTTTTTCTCTTTATTCTTTCAAAGTCCTCTTGTTCAATAACTAAATCATCAATATGTTCTATAAAGTCAAAAATTGTCTTTTGTAATAAGTGGTAATCATCTTGATCTCCACCTATTAAAATAAAAGCATAATCTCTTTCTTGGGTAAAATTCGCACTAAATGTTTCATTAATATACCCTTTTGATAACCATTCATTGTATAATACGGAACTTTTTGAAAAATATAAATCAAAAAGTAAATTAAATGAAAGTTCTCTTTTAATTTTTTCTTGTGGATTTGTCATAATATCATTAACTTTGATAGATACAATTAATTTATTCATTTCTACTTGCATTATATCTATTTGTTCTTTAACAGCTACAGATTCAGGTTCTTCAATTTTCTTTCTTTGAATTGAAGTTTCAGGTAAAAAATGTTTTTTGTTTTGATTTTCTTTGATAACATCCATTAATTCTTCAGGTTGAATATTTCCTACTACAAAAAGCATCATATTATGTGGATGATAAAATGTATGATAACAAAGTTCTAACATATCTTTATACGTATTATTAACTGTATCACAGGTTCCTGCAATATCAATTCTTACAGGATGTTTATGATATAAATTAGCAATTGCACCAAAATAAACACGCCAATCAGGATCATCATCATACATTTTAATTTCTTGACAAATTATTCCTTTTTCTTTTTCCACACTCTCATCTGTGATATCTAAGCTTTGAACAAAATTCAATAAAAGCTCAACACATGCATTTTCATTTGTTGTTGTTGAAAAAAGATAAGCCGTTCTACTTGATGAAGTAAAAGCATTAGAACTGGCTCCTAACTTTGCAAATTTATCTGCCGCATCTCCATCTTTCATATCAAACATTTTATGTTCAAGAAAATGAGCAATTCCATCTTCAACTTTTATCATTTCCTTTTGTCCCAAAGGAACAAATGTTGTATCAATAGAACCAAAGTTTGTTGAAAACAAACCATATGTTTTTTCAAATCCAACTTTTGGTAATAAATACACTTCTAAACCATTTTCTAATTTTTCATGAAACAATGTTTCCTTTAAAGTTTGATAATAAATCTTTTCCATTATTCATTTCTCCCTCTTAATAAAAATATTGTATCGAGTTCAATATCTTGACAAACATCAATGATATCTTGATAAGTAACATTTTCGATATTTTTTAAATAATCCTCATTTGTTTCTTGCTTTTCTGTTATATCTCTGTTGTATTGAACAGCGATTTGACTCAATGGTTCATCACATGTTTTTTTCATAGAATTATTTATCATTAACTTTGCAATATCAATTTCATTTTGATCAAAATGGCCCTCTTGCATTTCATTTAATTGTTCTTTAATTAGTTGAATTGTTTGTTGATAGTCCTTGCTTTCAATTCCAGCCGTTATAATCATTAACCCATTAAAAGCATCATAACTTGAAGAAATATAATAACATAAAGAATTCTTTTCTCTAACCACTTTAAAGAGTTTTGATTGACTCATTCCTCCAAAAATCGCATTAAAGACAACAAATGCATAATGTTGACTACTTTTATAATTAGCAGGTATACGATACCCCATATTTAATTTAGCTTGTGTAATATCTTGTTTTTCAATAATTTCTAATAAATCTTTTCTGTTTTTTTCAAATGAATAAACAGTATCAAAATGACTTTCATTTTGATCAAACAATAGATTTTTCTTAAAGACATCAACAATAGATTCTTGAATATTACCAACCACATAAATATGTTTTTTATCATGTATAATACACTCTTGAAAATATCTGAAGAGTTCTTCATTTGTAATCTTTTTAATATCTTCTATTTCTCCATGAGAAGATATACCTAAACATGTTCCTTTACCCATATATTCAAACATTTTTTCCAAACTATAATAGAACTTGTTATCTTGATTACTAATAAGCCTTTCAATCAATTCCTTTTTCTTACGATCAAACATCGTTTGATCAAAATATCCATTGGAAGCATTTGGCTTAAAAAAGATATCATTTAATAAACAAATTTGTTTTTCTAATAAATTCTCTTGATAAGGTAAATATTCCTGATTAATACAAATAGAATTTACATTAATAATATGGCTTTTCCCTTTGGTAACAACATTTGCGCCTAATTTCATGCCATACATGCTCTCCAAGTATTTTGATAACTCTTGGGTAGACGGATAATCTTTTGTCCCCGTTGTAAGCATAAAAGAAAGTAAGGTTCTTTTTGTAACAGTTTCTTTATCTAAAGTATTTTGTAGTTTAAGTGAAATTGTAATATTTTTAAATTTATTTGTAGGGATAAGATGTAAATCATATCCATTCATTTTATAAACTTTTTCCATAATCATTTCCTTTCGTCTTTATCTATTATACACAAATTCAGCAAAAATAAAAAAAGTATTATTTCATTTGAAACAATACTTTTATAATTCTATCGTTTTGATTTATCGTAAGGTATTCCTGAAGCCTTAGGGGCAGCAGAATTTTTAGAAGTAAAGGCTAATAAAATTAATGTTGCTACATAAGGAATTAATTTATAAACAACACTAGGGAAACCTAATGCTGATAAAAACGGAATTGCTGTATAGGTATAAGCAAGTGTCTTCATAATACCAAAGAATAATGAGGCTGCTGCAATACGATAAGGTTGCCAGTTACCAAAGATCAAGATAGCTAGTGCTAAAAACCCATATCCACCAACATCACTGTTAAATACAGTTGAAATTGGAATGATGTAGATAAGACCACCCATACCACCTAAAAATCCTGATAATAGAACACCAATATAACGATATTTATAGACACTTACACCAGCAGCATCTGCAGCTTGAGGATTTTCTCCACAAGCACGTAATCTTAAACCAGCTCTTGTTTTATTTAAGAAAATAACTGATAAAATCAAAATAATAATTCCAAGATAAGTTGTAATGTAAGCACCTTTAAATAAGATAGGTCCTAAAATTGGAATTTGTGATAAAACAGGAATCTCATGAATTCTAAATGTATTAGAAAAAGGTACACTTGAATTTCCATTAAAAATTAATTTAGCTAAGAAAAGTCCCAATCCAGGAGCTAACATATTAATTGCAGTCCCTGAAATCGTTTGATCGGCTTTCAAGTTAATTGCTGCAAAAGCATGAAGTAAACTTAATAAAGCACCAAAAACACCTGCAACAATTAAAGATAAAATTAATAGTAATTGAGGATTTAATGATGTATTTGCTAATTGCATTAAATAAATGAAATAAACACCTACAAATGCTCCCCCAATCATAATTCCTTCCAACGCAATATTAACAACACCGCTTCGTTCACTAAACATTCCACCTAAAGCAACTACTAAAAGAGGAATCGTAAAGACTAATGTTTGATTTAAGACATTTAAAATAATATCCATTATTCTTGACCTCCTTCAACAGCAACTTCTTTTTTATGTTTTTTCTTCTCACGATTTTGTAAATATAAACGAATCATTAAAGCAAATGAACTAAAGTAAATAATAACCGCTGAAATGACATCAATGATTTCCACTGGAATATTACATGCTTGCATATAATTACCACCAACATTGATGTATGAAACAAATAATGCTGCTAAAATACAACCAAGTGGACTATTCATTCCTAGAAGTGCAACAGGTATTCCGTTAAATCCTTCAGGAAGTGTAACTTCTGCAGTTGTAAAGGCTCTACCCGTACCACCAATATAAACAAGTCCACCACCGATACCAGAAAAGAATCCCGAAATAACCATAGATAAAATAACAATTTTCTTTTCAGACATACCTGCATAGCGACTTGCTTCTGGATTATAACCACATGCTTTTAGTTCATAGCCAAAAGTTGTTTTGTTTAAAATGATGTAAGCGACGACACATAAAGCAATCGCAATAATAATTCCACCGTTAACATCTGAACCTGGGAAAATATGGTTTAATCCCATTTTGGGAACAGCAATTTTAGATGTTTGTGAACGAGCACCAGCTGAATCATAGATAAAAGCTTTAACTCCTTCAATAACAAGATACATTCCAATATAATTAAACATGATACCAGAAATAACGATATTTACATTTCTATATGCTTTTAAAATTCCTGGGATCAATGCCCAAAGAGCTCCCGCTAAACCAGCAGCAATTAAACAAATAATCCATAATAATGAGTCAGGGACAGTTTGATAAAGCGTATTTGCAAGAAATAACGCTACAAAACCACCTACTGTATATTGTCCAGTTGTCCCAATATTAAAGTTTCCGCATTTAAAGGCAAAAGCCACAGAAAGACCTGTCATCATGATTGGAATTGCTGAATAAAGTACTTGTCCTGTACTTCTTAATCCTTTATAAAAACCACTAGATAACATAATTCCCATCGCTCTAAATGCTTGAGATGGATTTGCAATTAAAATGACAATAAATCCAATAAGTAATCCAATTAAAATAGCAAGTAAAGAAGCTATCAGATTTTGTTTAGATTCGCTATTTTTCATATCCTTCACCTCGTTTACTTCCTGACATATAAAGTCCTAATTCTTTTTCATCAATTTGTTTTGGATCTAAATTAGCAACGATTTCACCTTCATACATAACTAAAATACGATCTGAAACATTCATAACTTCATCTAACTCTAAAGAAACAAGTAAGACTGCTTTATTGTCATCTCTTTGTTTAACAAGTTGTTTATGAATAAATTCAATTGCTCCAACATCTAATCCACGTGTTGGTTGAACTGCAATCAATAAATCAGAATTTGATTCAACTTCCCTAGCAATGATGGCCTTTTGTTGATTTCCTCCTGACATACCCCTCGTAATAGATTTAGCACCTTCACCTGAACGTACATCATATTTATCAATCAATTGATTTGCAGTTTCATACATCTTATCAAACTTAATAAACCCTTTATTTTGATATTTAGGATCAAAATAATCCTTTAAAATAAAGTTTTCTGCAAGATTATAGTCCAAAACAAGACCATGTTTATGACGATCTTCTGGAATATGAGCTATTCCTTTTAATGTACGTGAACGAATACTGTCATGTGATAAATCTTCCCCATTTAATAAAATTTGTCCACTATTATGTTTAATTAATCCTGATAAAGCATAAACAAGCTCTGTTTGTCCGTTTCCATCAATACCCGCAATACAAACAATTTCACCACGGCGGACATCAAAAGATACATTATTTAAAACATTTTTAGAAGAATGTGCAGGTTTATAGCACAAGTCTTTTACTTCTAGAACAGTATCTCCTAATTTTGGTTCATCTTTTTCAACGATGAAATTAACTTTACGTCCAACCATTAATTCAGATAATTTTTCTACAGGAGTTGAAGCAACATCAACTGTATCAATATATTTACCTTTTCTTAAGATTGTACAACGATTCGCAACTGCTTTAATTTCATTTAACTTATGCGTAATGAAAATAATTGATTTACCTTCTTTAACCAAATCCTTCATAATAAGCATAAGTTCTTCAATTTCTTGTGGTGTTAAAACAGCAGTAGGTTCATCAAAAATTAAAACGTTATTATCTCTAAATAACATTTTTAAAATTTCTACTCTTTGTTGCATTCCTACAGTAATATCCGAAATTAAAGCATCTGGATCAACATTTAATTTATATTTTTCAGATAATTCAACAACTTTTTTACGTGCTGTATCTTTTTGAATAAAAGTATGTTTTGTTTCTTCTATCCCTAAAATAATGTTTTCTAACACTGTAAAGTTATGTACAAGTTTGAAATGTTGATGCACCATACCAATATTATATTTATTGGCATCATTTGGATCATTGATTTCAACAGGTTCTCCATTTATTTTTATTTGTCCTTCATCTGGTTGATATAAACCAAACAAAATAGACATCAGCGTCGATTTTCCGGCACCATTTTCTCCTAACAATGCATGTATTTCACCTTGTTCTACTTGTAAGGTAACATTATCGTTTGCTTTGATACCAGGAAACTCTTTCGTTATATTAAGCATTTCTATTGCATATGACATTAAGCTTCCCCCTTTTCGATACAATTATACATGAATTTGTATCTGTAGAAAAGTTTTTTCATAATAAAAAACGCCAGATTACTCTGACGCAATTTATCTTATTCAAAATTAACTGTTAAATTATCGAATGAAATACCTGAAGGATCTCCAGTTTTTTCATTAACATCAGCAGAAGATTTTAATTCTAAAGAACCATCTTTGATTTTTTTATCAACAGCATCATGGTCTTCTTTAGAGAAGTTCTTTAATAATCCTGGATAAACAATTCCACCAGTATTTTTTAATATAATTGTTTTTCCACCTTGGAATTTATCTTTCTTATAAGCATTTAATGCTTCAATAGTAGCACCTTTTACATCTTTTAATGCAGAAGTAACAACAGTATCAGAATCACCACTTTGGTCAGTATCTACACCAATAGTGTATTTACCAGCTTCTTGTCCAGCGGCAAAAATTGAGTTACAAATTTGTCCACCACATGAGAAGATGACTTCAGTTCCACCTGCATACCATGATGAAGCTTTAGATTTGATATCTGGTGATTCAGAGAACGTACCAGTATATGTATAGTTAACAACAACATTAACGTTCATTTCTTTAGCAGCATCACTTGCTCCTTGAAGGTAACCAACACCATAGTTTTCTACAGCTGGTAAAGCCATACCACCCATGAATCCTAATTTAGTATACCCTTCTTTAACTGCAGCATATCCTGCAACATATCCAGATTCTTGTTCAGAGAATAAATAACTTACTGTGTTATCTCCAACCTTTGTTTCTCCACTACCATCTTTTTGTGGTTCAAAGTCGATTGTAACGAATTTTACATCAGGATATTTTTCTTGAGCTTGATATAAAGCACCTGAGAAGTTAAATCCTGGAGTTACAACAACTTTAGCACCATTATCTACTGCATCATCAATTGTAGACAATAATCCTGCTTGGTCAGTGTCTTTTGGTGCGTAATATTTATATGTAATATCATTTTTTTCACCAAATTCTTTAACACCTTCATAAGCAGATTGGTTGAATGATTTATCAGTAACTGATCCAGAGTCAGTGATCATTGCGATTTCATAAGTATCATCGCCACCACTAGTACATCCAGTAGCACCAAAAATCATTCCTAAGCATAAAATACTTGCGAAAAATTTTTTCATATTCTTCTTCCTCCATTTAATTTTTCCTATACTATTGTAACATTAAAAAAAACATTTGAAAATAATAAACACAATAAAAACGGCAAATGCCGTTTAGATTTCTTCTTCACTATAGCCACGAATATAAACTTCTCTTGGTTTTGAACCAATTTGTGGACCAATAACTCCATCTGATTCTAACTGATCAATTATTCTTGCCGCCTTATTATAACCAATTCTAAATTGTCTTTGAAGTAATGATGTGCTTGCTTTTTGTGCCTGAATAACAAAAGCACGACACATTTCATATTCTTCATCTTCTTGTTCTTCTTTAGAGGCAGCACCAGACGAAATTGGTTTAACATTTGTATAGCGTTCATCGTAAGAAGCTTCTTGTTGTTTTGTTGTAAAATAAGTGATTGCTTCAACTTCGCTGTCATCCACGTATGCCCCTTGAACACGAATTGGAGAGTTAGAACCCATCGGTAAAAAGAGCATATCTCCTTTTCCTAAAAGTTTTTCTGCTCCTGTACAATCAAGAATTGTTCTAGAATCAATACTTGAAGAAACAGCAAAAGCAATCCTTGAAGGAATATTTGCCTTAATAACCCCAGTAATAATATCAGTCGATGGACGTTGAGTTGCCACAATCAAATGGATACCAGCCGCACGCGCTAATTGGGCAATACGCATAATGCAATCTTCCACATCTTTACTAGCAACCATCATTAAATCAGCAACTTCATCAAGAATAACAACAATATATGGTAATTTTTCAAGTTGATGATCCTTATCATTTTCTTGATTTTTCTTTTCTATATATTGATTATAAGTTTCTATCTTACGAACATTTGCCCCCGCAAATAAATCATAACGTCTTTCCATTTCAGCAACTGTTTCGCGAAGTGTAGCCGCCGCCTTTTTAGGATCCGTAACAACAGGTGCCAATAAATGAGGGACCCCATTATAATTTGACAATTCAACCTTTTTAGGATCGACTAAAATAAGTTTGACTTCATCAGGTTTCGCACGCATTAAAATACTGCTGATAATAGTATTAACACAAACAGATTTACCTGAACCAGTTGCTCCAGCAATAAGTAAATGCGGCATCTTATTAAGTTCTGCATAAATAACTTGTCCGTTAACATCTTTTCCTAAAGGAACAACGAGTTTATTATCTTTATATTTTTCTGGAATATTTTTAAATACTTCTTTAAAAGAAACCATTGATGAAACTAGATTAGGAATTTCAACACCTACTGCTGGTTTTCCAGGAATCGGTGCTTCAATACGAATATCTTTAGCAGCCAGTGCAAGTTTGATATCATCTTGTAATGACATGATTTTATTGACTCTTGTTCCTGTTTCTAATTTTAATTCATATTTTGTTATAGAAGGTCCTATAGAAATATTATTAATAGAAGCATGGACACCAAATTCATTTAAAACTGCCGTTAATCTTTCAGCACTTTCCACTGCATGATTTTTATTTTCACCTTGTTTCTTATTGACAACATTATGTAATAAAGTAACAGGTGGTAATTGATAATGATCATTTTTTTCAGGTAGAACCGTTTCTAAATCAGCAGTTTTTTCTTGATCAAAACCAGTATCTTCAACAATCGGATCTTCTAATTCTTTCATTTCTTCTATTTCTATTTTTGGTTTTTTATCAACAATATCAATTTGTTGATTTTCTTGATTATAAGCTAACCTTTGTGAAAGAGAAGCATCTTCTTTTTCTATTTCTTCAAAATACGTTGGTGTGATATCTTCTTCATCTTCAAAAATATCATCATCGAAAAAAGCAGTTTTACTTTGCTTTTTCTTAAAGAAATCGCTGAAATATGTGGAGCTATTTTTTAGAGATGTTTTTGTTTTATCAAAATTCATCTTTGCCTTCTTTTGAATTTCTTTTTTATGTTCAAAATAGAACTTACTTCCTAATAATATAATTCCTACAATAATAATAAATACCGCAGCAATGATTGAACCCACATAATCAAACAATGCCGACAAGCATCCATAAAGAAGCGCCCCAATAAACCCACCACGATTTAAGGGCATTTGTGAAATATAACTTTGAATCACTTTCATTCCTTTAAGTGTTGGTGTTGCTGAAATAAAAATCGTTACTCCAACGAGTAAAAAATAAATACCAACTGCTTTAGGACCATTAAATTTTGGATAACTTGCTTTAAAAACAATATAACTAAAAACACTAATCAACAATAAATAGACAATGCCATTTAAATTACCAAAAAGATAACTAAAGATATAATCTAAATGTTCACCAATAAAACCGAGCTGCATCGCTGAAATAATAAGAAGAAAAATAACGAATAGACAAACAATTCTTAATTTTAATTCTTCACTTATTTGATCTTGTTTACTTTTTCTTTTTCTACTTGTCTTTGCCATAACTTCACCTTCTTCCCTATCTTATTTTAAAAAGAAAACAAAAGCAAGTTTAAACTTGCTTTTATAATTCAATAATAACTGGTAAAATCACAGGTCTTTTTCCTGTTTCTTTGATAATATAACGATTTGCCTTATCTTTGATTGTTTGACGAACATCGCGAATATCACCATTATCATCTTTTTTATAAGCTTCTAATTCTTTTTCAGCCATTTCAATAATAGCTCTAACAATGTTTTCAGAGTCTTTTAAATAAATAAATCCTCTTGTTTGAACATCCGTATTTGCGACAATTTCTTTTGTTTTACCATCAATTGTCATCCCAATAATAACGACACCATCATTTTGAAGTTGATTACGATCATCAATAACTTTAACACCAACATCACCAATACCTAATCCATCAATCATTACATCTTCAATTGTAATCGAATCACGATAATCTTGAAGTTTACCATCATTAAATGTAATGATTTCGCCATTATCTACAATAATAATATAATCATCTTTAATACTCATTTTTTTGGCAACATCACTTACTGCCACAAAGTGTTGATATTCTCCTTTAATAGGAATAAAGTATTTTGGATTTAAAATTTGAATTAAAACTTTAATATCTTCTTCACTTGCATGCATTGATTGAAGTTCTTTATTTTTTAACACATGAATTTGTGTGTCTGTTTTATACAATTCATTTATTGCACGATTTGCGATTTTTTCTGTACCAGGAAGTACAGGAGAAGCGACAATAAATGTATCACTCTCTTGTAATTTTAATTTTTCATCCCCTCCATCAATAATATCTAAAATATCATGATATATACGACGTGGACTACCACTTAATAAGACAACGAGTTTATCCATATTCTTTTTATCACTAATAGCCTTACTATCAGCTATATATGATGGATGAATATCTAAAATTGGTCTTTTTGTATGACGGGCAATTCGCATTATTGTATTGGTATTATCATATTTATCACGTCCATAAAAACAAATTTTGCGATTATATTTCTTAGCAAGTTGGGCAATTTCTTGTGTTCTAAAAGCATTTTGAGCGTAACTTGAAATAATAATTCTTCCTGTTGCATCTTCAAAAATACTTTCAATCTTATCTGTTAATTTATGTTTTGGTGACGTATAACCATCATTTTTTGAATAAGAAGATTCACATAGAAGAGCTAAGACCCCTTTTTTGCCAATTTCCATCATCTTTTGAATATTACATCTAAATCTTTCAGGTGCTCCGAAATCTATTATAAATTCACTACTATAGACAACATAACCATTTGGTGTTAGAAATGCGAGTCCAACGCTTCCTGGGATTGAATGAGTTATTGGGAAAAATTCAACAGTAACACCCGCTACTTTTATTGTTGCATTCATATTAACTCTTTTTATTTTATATTTATAAGAAACATGAGAATGTCGCATATATCTTTGTAAAAGCTGATCAATAAGATCTGCTGTCAAATCAGTCGTATAAATAGGCACATTCACTTCTTGTAATAAATAAGGAAGTGCCCCCATAACATCATCATGACCATGAGTAATAAAAATAGCTTTAATTTTATCTTTATTTTCTTTTAAATAATCAAAGTTAGGAATAATAACATCTACTCCTAATTTATCCACTTCTGGAAATCTATATCCAGCATCAATAATAAACCATTGATCATCTATCTCTAGGCAATACATACTTTTGCCATTTTCTGCTTGACCCCCAATAGGAGTAAGCTTTACTACACTTTTATTCATTATTTCCTCCTTTAAATTTATTTCTTATTTCGTTTTCTTTGTTTCTATTCTAACAAATAATTCATAAAAGAAAAAGTCTCATTTCTCTTTCTTTAAAAGAAACAACGGTTGCAATTGTTTATCAACAAGTGCATTGATCATTGTTTGAATGATTAAATCATTCTTTGCAATCAAACTATTTGGTTTTTTAAAAATATCATCTTGAAACATAGGAACAAGATAAAAATGTTTTGTATTTAATATTTTCATCATATTCATACCACTCGTTGAAAGTAAGTCATTACTACATAGACCTAAAACAATATTTTTTTGATTACGAAGTGTCGACTTAACTGCCATCGTTACTGCATTATCATTAATGCCATGCGCTAATTTAGCAAGTGTATTGGCACTACACGGATAAACAACCATCATATCTAACGGAAGTTGGGGACCAAACACTTCTGCTTCAACCACATCTGTAACCACTTTTTTACCAATAATTTTTTCAACTTGTTCAATAAATTTATTTGCTTTAAAAAAACGTGTATCTTCTTTAAAGACATTTTCACTTACAAAAACATAAAGATCCACAGGGTAAGACTTTAATTCTTTTAAAAACAAAAGACAAGATTTAAGTGAACAAAACGATCCTGTAATTCCTATTCCAATTTTCAATCCCTCAAACATGGTTCATCACTTCTTGAATCGCAAAATACATTATAAGTGCTGCTTCATAAGGAAAAGAGCGTTCAGGAACATTACGTATCGATTGATAATTTTTTAAATGCAGAGTTTGTGCTAAATCAATAATTTTTTGATAAGAAACATTTTGATAATTAATGACCGCACACGGTATTGTATTAATAATCAAATCATACGTACCTTTTAGATTTACAAAATCAATATGTTTATAATTTTGTATGATTTGATCATAATCTTTATAATTTCTATTACATATTGTAACAATATACTGTTTTTTTAAAAGATTTGCAAGTTGCTTTCCTAAATCACCATAACCTAAAATTAAAATAGAATGCGTATCTTTTTTTTGACTTACCAATAAATACGTTCCTATTGCTGTAAGCATATTATTTAAATGACGGAAATGGTAATTTTGATTAAGTGAGACAAGTGAAAAAACATTCTTTCTACTTAACTTTTGATCTTTCACAAAATAAAAATCTGCTTCATCTTCTATAGAATCCACAATCTCAACACCATTTTCTAAAAATAATTCCTTTAAATAAGCACTTCTTTGATCATATACATAAATATACCCTTTCATATGCCACCTCAATATAGTATATGAAAGGGTGTGCTATCCGTGCAATCAGTTCACATTATTTGTTACTTGTTCTGTCATCAACGCAACAATTTCTTCAACCTTTGGGCCAATTAAACTCACAGCTTGCATAACCATTTGCTTTTCATCATCATAGTCATCACATATAAATTCGTATTCACATTTTACACGAAAAATTGGATTATTTTCTTCTTCCACTTTTGATAAAAATAAAAGATTTATTTTATCTTTATCAGATATTTGATATGATACTGACATAATGGCCCTTACATTTTCAAAATTACAAACAGAAACATCTTTTTGTGCACTTAAATGAACGGATAACAATTGTACTTTACGAATATCACATTTCATACTTTTCCTCCTTCATTATGTATATTGGCTCTTTTTTTATTTTTTTCTTTTTTTATTTTAATTTTTAGGAGATTTTATAATGATTCTTGCATTTCTATTATCAATTATCTTATTTTTATTCTTTCATCCTTTATACAATAACTATACAAGTTTAATGTCTACATCCTATGCCTTTCTTTATGATTTTTGGATACTTTATTTAAGTTATACCCTTTGTCATCAATTTTTAAAAATAACAACACATAAAAAAACAATCTATTCTTTAACACTCTGCTTTATCATAGGTTCATTGATTCCTTATAAAAATCATCCTTTTTTACATGTAAGTTTACCAATGGTTACAATCATTCTTTCTATTCTTTTAATTGCTTTTATCATTAAAGAAAAGCAAAAAAATGAGCCCTTTAAAGCTCATTTACTAAATCAATGGTATTTTTATGGACTTTCCATCATTGCATTGTCCCTTATTTTCTTTGGACAAATCAATGGTATTGTGGAAATTTTGACCCTAATCTTTATCTTTTGGATGCTTTCCTTGCTTCAACGTTAATTAAATAATTATATTGCATTCCTTGTCTTAGGTTACTTGTATCATAATCTAACATTTCTAAAATAGTATAACCAAATTCTAAAGCAGCAGCTGGTCCTTTTCCCGTAATAACATTACCATCACGTTGAACAATGGCTTCTTGATAATTTGCTCCATTTAATTGATCTTCAAAACCTGGTGAACACGTACATACTTTTCCGTTTAAAATATCTGCTTTAGCAAGAACAATTGGTCCTGCACAAATAGCACTAACAAGTTTTCCTTTTTCATAAAAATCTTTTACGATTTCAATAACACGATCATCATCCCTTAAATTTGTAGCCCCTGGAAGCCCTCCTGGAATGACAATTCCATCGTATTGGTAAAGATTTTCATTAAACAAACAATCCATTTTAATCGTAATTTGATGAGAACTTGTTACCTCTTTTTGATCCATTCCTACTAAATCAACATGAACACCAGCACGTCGTAAAATATCAACTGGTGTTAAAGCTTCAATTTCTTCAAATCCTTCTTTACATAAAACAGCAATTTTTTTCATATAAAAACCCCCTTTTGTTATAAAATAGTACCACAAAAAGAAAATATTTGAAATAAATCTTATTAGTTGTATGCCGTTTCAAAATATATTATAATTACATGCAGTAAACATTATAAAAATTTATCCTTTTTGGAGGTTCTATGAAAAAAGTCGTTATTGGCATTACTGGAAGTATTGCCATTTATAAAACATGTGAAATTATTTCACGTTTAAAAAAGAAAAATTATGATATTGAAGTCATCATGACAGAAAGTGCAACTAAATTCATTACTCCACTTACTTTTGGTGCACTGATCCATAAACCGGTTCTTGTTGATGATTTTGATGAAACAGGTTATCAAATAAAACATATTAATATTGTTAAAGAAGCAGATTGTTTTATTGTTGTACCTGCTACTGCAAACGTTATCGCTAAAATTGCTAACGGTATCGCAGATGATGTTTTAACTTCTTCATTTTTGGCAGCAACATGTCCTAAAATCATTGCTCCCGCTATGAATGTTCACATGTATGAAAATACCGCCACACAAAAGAATTTAGATTTATGTAGATCCTATGGTATTAAAATAGTGGAACCAGAGATTGGTAATTTAGCATGTGGCTATCAAGGAAAAGGTCACTTAAGCGATATTGAAGATATTTTAGATGCTATTGAATACATGATTTCTCCACATCCTTTACAAGGAAAACATGTATTGATTACCGCTGGTCCTACACAAGAATCATTAGACCCTGTTCGTTTTATTTCAAATCATTCAAGTGGGAAAATGGGCTATGCACTTGCCCGTGCCGCTCGAAAGTTAGGTGCACATGTGACTTTAATTAGTGGGCCAAGTCAACTAAGAGCTCCTTATGAAGTAGATATAATCAAAATCCAAAGTGCACAAGGAATGTTTAAACAAGTTTTAAGTTATTTTGATTTCCAAGATTATGTTATTATGGCTGCTGCTGTAGGTGATTATCGTCCTAAAGAAGTCAATGATCAAAAAATCAAAAAGGAAAATGAACGTTTTGATTTAGAACTTGTCAAAAACGAAGATATTTTAAATTATCTTGGTCATCACAAAACAAAACAAACAATATGTGGTTTTGCTATGGAAACGGAAAATGTTATTGAAAATGCTAAAAATAAATTTTTAAAGAAAAACTGTGATTTATTAGTTGTTAATGATTTATTTGAAGAAGGTGCTGGTTTTAAAACCAATACAAATAAAGTTGCTCTAATCACAAAAAATTTTGTTGATTATTTAGATTTAATGAGTAAAGATGATCTATCTGATCTTATTTTAGATAAGCTTATCAAAGTTAAAGGAGAATAGAAATGTTAGTCGTTGTAGATATGGGTAATACAAATATTACCATGGGATTATATAAAGAAGATACATTAATTGGAAATTATCGTTTAACAACAAAATTACAAAGAACTTCAGATGAATATGGATTTATGATTTTATCCTTTTTACAAGCTTATCAAGTGACAGTTGAAGATATTAAAGATGTCATTATTTCAAGCGTTGTCCCTAAAATCATGTATTCTTTTACAAATTCTATTCGTAAATATTTCCATAAAGAACCCATTATTGTTGGTCCTGGTGTCAAAACTGGGATTTCAATCAAATATGATAACCCACGTTCTTTAGGAAGTGACCGTATTGTAGACGCCGTTGGTGCTTATTATAGTCATCATTGTGCTTGCCTTGTTATTGATTTTGGTACAGCAACAACCTTTGATGTTATCTCTTCTAACGGAGAATTTATGGGGGGTGCCATTGCTCCTGGTATTGGCATATCTGCTGAAATGTTATCAAACCGAGCAGCTCAACTTCCTGAAGTTGCTATAAAAAAGCCACAGCATATCATTGGTAAAAATACGGTTGAAGGTATGCAAGCTGGTGTTGTTTATGGTTATATTGGTTTAACAGAGAAGCTGATCAAAGAAATTAAAAAACAATATTCTGAGCCTCTTAAAGTAATTTCTACAGGTGGTTTAGGACGTATGATTTATCATGAGACTGATTTAATTGATGCTTATGATAAAGATCTTACTTTTAAAGGTTTAAAAATTATTTATGATATGCAAAAAAGGGATTAAACAAAATCCCTTTTTAAATTATTTTTTGTATAGAATTGAATTTGATCTTGACTATCCAAATAAAGGATTTCTATGTTTTTTTCTTCTAAACCATGTACCTTCAAAATATGTTTTAGCCATTCTTCGTTACGATTGACAAACACTAAATTTTTTTTAATCACATTTCCTTGCAACATCAATAAAACAGGTATCTTTTCCTTTTGTACTTGATGATTTAAATCACTCAACTTAAGCGGCCTTGATAATGTCTTAGGATAAAACGAAAATTTTCCATTTGTTTCTAAAATAATTTTATCAATTTCATTTAAATCAAAATAACCATTCATGCGACAATTCATCAATAACTCATTTAAATCAATCTTTGCTTTATCCAATGCCTTTGAATAAAGTTTATCATTTTCATATAAAATCAAAGGTTTTCCTTCTACAAAAAAACGAAACTTCATGTAATTCTTTGTTAAAATTGAAATCAACCAAGTAAAAACTGCATAAACAATCATTCCTAACAATGGTTTTAATATCTCCTCAAAGTCACACATAATCAGTTCAGAAGCAATTGATCCAATTGTAATTCCAATAATATAATCATATAAAGAAAGTTCTGTCACTTGTCGATAACCCATAAGTTTTGTTAAAAAAAATAAAACAATTAAAAAAATCAACGGTAATAGGATATATTCTAATAGATTCATTTTCTTCACCCATTAAAGTATATCCAAAAAATAAAAAAAGAAGTCAAAATTATGACTTCTTATATAAAATTCTCATTGAATTACAAATAGCAATAAGAGTAACACCAACATCTGCAAAAACACCCATCCACATATTTGTAAGACCAAAGAGTGTTAAGATAAGAACACCAATTTTAATAATCAAAGTAAATGTTACGTTTTCTTTTAAAATAAAGTTTGTATAATGAGATACGTCAATTGCTTTAGCGATTGCAGTAATATCATCACTCATCAAAACAACATCGGCTGCTTCAATTGCAACATCACTTCCAACACCACCCATAGCAATACCAATATCACTTCTTGCAAGAACAGGTGCATCATTAATGCCATCTCCAACGAAAGCCACAACATGTTCATCTGACATAAGATTTTCTAATTGTGAAACTTTGTCTTGAGGGAGTAAATCACTATAAACTTGATCGATTCCTGTTCTCGTAGCAATATCATTTGCTACAGTAGAATGATCCCCTGTAAGCATCACTGTTTGTTTAACATGTGCTTTTTTCAAATCTTGGATTCCAGGAATTGTTGATTCTTTAATGACATCCGCTACCACAATATAACCAAGATATTGATCACCACAAGCAATATGAACCATTGTTCCAATTTTTTCAGGTTGTAAAACAGACAGATTCAATTCTTTAAAATATTTTTCATTACCTAAATAATAGTGTTGATGATCAATAACAACTGTTAACCCTTTACCTGCAATTTCTTTGAAATCTTCAATACGTGAACTATCAATTTCTTTACCATAAGCTTTAACAATACTACGTGCAATTGGATGATTTGACATATATTCCCCATAAGCACCAATTTCTAATAAATCATCATTTGAAGTTTCAACCACTTCAAATTCTCCTTTTGTAAGAGTTCCTGTTTTATCAAAAACAACTGTATCTATATCTTTAAGCAATTCCAAATAATTTCCACCCTTAACTAAAACCCCTAATGCACTCGCTTTACCAATACCAGCATATAAGCCTAAAGGAACAGAAATAACAAGAGCACATGGGCATGATACAACTAAGAAAGTACATGCACGATAAAGCCAAGTATAGAAGCTTTGATTCGGTAAAATAATCATTGGCACGATTAATAATAATATTGCTAGGCCAACAACTGTTGGCGTATAAACTTTTGCAAAACGTGTAATAAATTTTTCAATTTTAGCTTTCTTACTTGCTGAATTTTCAACCAAATCAATAATACGACTTACTGTACTATCAGCATAATGTTTTGTAACTTCTATATATAGAATATCATTTAAGTTAACAACACCAGATAAAACTTCATCCCCTACTTCAACGCGGCGAGGAACAGATTCACCTGTTAAACTTGCAGTATCTAACATACTGTTTCCTTTAATAACTTTTCCATCAAGTGGTACTTTTTCTCCCACTTTAACAACAATCGTTTCACCTACATTTACTTCTTCAGGTGTAACTTGAATCATTTGTTCATCTTTTACAATTGTTGCATATTCACTTTTAATATCCATTAAAGAAGAAATAGATGAACGTGTTTTGTTAACCGCATACCCTTGGAAAATTTCACCAATAGCATAAAATAACATAACGGCAATTGCTTCGCTATAATCTCCTAAGGCAATCGCACCAAATGTAGCTAAACACATTAAGAAGTTTTCATCTAAGAAATCTTTATGACCAATATTTTTAATCGCCTTTAAAATAACCTTATAGCCAATTAATAAATAAGCAAATAAATATAAGAATGTAGAAAAACCACCTGTAAATAAATGGGCTCCGATAAAAATAATAATACCTTCAACCAATTCAATATTTTCTTTTAAATTAAATAATTTAGGTTTATTATATTCTTTTTTATCATCTTCTTTAGATAAAGTAACACCTTCTTCTACAGAATCAACAACAGCTTGTAATTTATCCAACAATTGAGGATCATTCTTTGCTTTAACCATTAATTTTTGTGTTGAAAAATTAACAACGGCATCGTCAATATATGATTGTTTTTTTATTTCCGTTTCCACTTTACTTGCACAGTTTGCACAATCAAGACCAACAATATTATATTTAATCGCATTTGTAAGTTCTCGATGATCTTCTACATGTTCATGATGGTGGCCACAACCGCATTCATGGTCGTGATGATGATGTTCATGTCCACAACAATCATGATCATGTTCATGATGACAACCACATTCATCATGATGTTCATGTTCGAAATCATGTTTATGTTCTTCATGGTGTTCATGATGTGTTATATTTGATAATAAGTTTTCAATTGTTACTTCATCTTCAATAGATTGCATAAAAGAAAGCAACTCATGATCATCGATATCATATTCACTTTCAAATGTCATCATTCCTGTAGCAAAAGAAATGACACAATCATTAATCTCCTCTTTTTTATTTAAACTATCTTCTAGTTTTTGCGTGCAATTGGCACAATCAAGTCCGTTGACTTTATATTTGTATTTCATATTATTTATCCTCCATGATATGACGATATCCAGCTTCAAAAATAAGTTTGACGTGTTCATCATCTAATGAATAATACATCATCTTACCTTCTCTGCGATTTTTTACTAATTTATTTGCTTTTAAAATTCTTAGTTGATGTGAAATAGCTGATTGTGTCATATCTAAGCAAGCAGCTAAATCATAAACACACATTTCCTGATCAAATAAAGCACAAATAATGCGGATTCTTGTTGAATCACCAAACACTTTAAAAAGTTCTGCAATATCATATAGTAATTCTTCATTAGGCATTGTTTCTTTTACTTTTTCTACAGTTTCACTGTTAACGATCTTATCCATGGTTACTCCTTTCGTATGAATATATGTTCATATGAATATTATATGATATTTATTTACAAAGTCAATACATATGATAAGATTAAATAAAAAATGATTGGAGAAATTTTATGAAAAAATTATTGATTGTCATTGATTATCAAAAAGATTTTGTAGATGGAAGTTTAGGATTTAAAGAAGCCCAAGATATAGATGATTATATTACTTCTTTAATTAATCAATATCACAAAAATAAAGATGATGTCATTTTTACTTTTGACACACATCAAGAAAATTACTTAGAGAGTCAAGAAGGTAGAAATTTGCCTATCCCTCATTGTATTAAAGGAAATGATGGATGGCAGCTTTATGGAAAAGTAAATGATGCAAAACAAAAAGAAGATGTCTGTATTGAAAAACCTACCTTTGGTTCTTTAGAATTAGGTAATTACTTAAAAGAAAAATCTTACCAAGAAATCACATTAGTAGGTGTTGTTTCTAATATTTGTGTTTTATCAAACGCCATTATCGCTAAAAGTGCTTTGCCTGAAACCTCTATTTGTATTGACTTAAAAGGTATTGCGAGTAATGATGTTTCACTTGAAAAGAAAGCAATTGATTTATTAAAGAGCTTACATTTTCATATTGTTAACGAATGATATGCAATTATATACAATTAATAAATTCTTATTAAAATAAGTTATTGACACTCAAGATATTGAGGCGTAAAATTTGCCTAAAGATATATATAGGAAAGGAAGTATTAAAAAATGTCAAAAAAAGATATTGATTGGTCAAATATCGGTTTTGGATATATGCCAACAGAAGCAAGATTCGTATCAAATTATAAAGATGGAGCTTGGGATGAAGGCGTGCTTACTGCTGATGACAAAGTTGTTATTAGCGAATGTGCAGGTGTTTTACAATATGCACAAACTTGTTTTGAAGGATTAAAAGCTTATAGAACAAAAGATGGGAAAGTTGTTTGCTTTAGACCTGATTTAAACGCAAGTCGTATGGCTGATTCTTGTAGAAGATTAGAAATGCCTGTTTATCCTGAAGATAAATGGGTTGAAGCCATTGAAAAAGTTGTAAAAGCTAATATTGATTATGTGCCACCTTATGGATCAGGAGCTACTTTATATGTTCGTCCATATATGTTTGGTTCTAACCCAGTTATCGGTGTTAAACCAGCAGATGAATATCAATTCAGAGTACTCGTTACTCCAGTAGGACCTTATTTCAAAGGTGGAGTTAAGCCAATTACAATTCGTGTCACTGACTTCGACCGTGCTGCACCTCATGGTACAGGACACATCAAAGCTGGATTAAACTACGCTATGAGTTTACATGCAATCGTTGATGCTCATAAACAAGGATTTGATGAAAACATGTATTTAGATGCAGCTACTAGAACTAAAGTTGAAGAAACTGGTGGAGCAAACTTTATTTTTGTTACAAAGGATAATAAAATCGTTACTCCTAAATCTGACAGCATCTTACCTTCTATCACTCGTCGTTCTTTAATGTATGTTGCCAAAGAATATTTAGGATTAGAAGTTGAAGAAAGAGAAGTTTATCTCGATGAAGTAAAAGATTTCGCTGAATGCGGTCTTTGTGGTACTGCTGCAGTTATCTCACCAGTCGGTAAAATCAATGATCACGGTAAAGAAATTTGTTTTCCAAGTGGTATGGATGAAATCGGACCTGTTCTTAAAAAACTTTATGAAACTTTAACAGGTATTCAAATGGGTACAATTGAAGCACCTGAAGGTTGGATCAAAGTTATTGAAGAATAACAATTTTAAAGCTTGTCAATTAATGACAAGCTTTTTCTTTGCTTAAAAGCAAAAAAGCATTGATAAAACAATGCTTTTAACGATTTTCCATTTTAATATATTCTTTTTTTTCGCCAACGTATTTTCCTGCTGGACGAATAATTTTTCCTGAATAAAGTTTGTTTTCAATATTATGTGCAACCCATCCAACAGATCTTCCAATAACAAACATCAAAGTATAAAGATCTTTAGAAAGCCCTAGCATGTCATAAACGAGACCACTATAAAAATCAATATTGGCACATACGTTTATTCCCTTTCTTGCTTTAATTTCAGCAATAGCAAGTTCTTCAAAACGATGGTATAGTTCATATTCTTCCAAACGATTTTTTTCGATAGCCAATTGTTTACATTGTTTAGAAAGAATTTGACAACGAGGATCGCTCAATGTATAGACTGCATGTCCAATTCCATAAACAAGACCCGATTGATCATTAAACTTCTTATCTAAAATATCCTTAATGACCTGTTTTAATTGTTCATCCGTTGCATTAAGTCCTACTTTATCAATAACAAGTTCCATTTGTTTAGCAACCGCTAAGTTAGCACCCCCATGCTTAGGACCTTTTAATGAACCAATAGCTCCTGCAAAACAAGAATATATGTCTGTTCCTGTTGAAGACATAACAACATTTGTAAAAGTCGAGTTGTTTCCTCCACCATGATCAGCATGTAAAACTAAACACATATCTAAAACACTCGCTTCTGTTTTTGTAAAAGAGCGATCAATCCTTAACATTTGGAGAATATTTTCAGCAATTGAATATTCAGTATTTACTGGATGAATAAACAAACTATCACTATCAAAATAATGTACTTTACAACGATAAGCATAACAAACGATTTCTGGAATCTTAGCAATTAAATCCAAGCCTTTATTTAGCGTTGCTTCTGGCGAAATATCATCAGGTGTTTCATCATAAGTATAAAGCATTAACACTTCTTGTTGTAATTTATTCATCATATTTTGCATTGGAAACCCTAAAATACGCGCTTGTAAATAATTTAACGGCAATTCGTAACGTGAAGCAAGTTCTTTTTTGAAAGCTTCTAATTCATCTTTATTTGGCAAATAACCAAAAAGAATTAAAAAGCAAACTTCTTCAAATAAAAAACGATTTTTAGCGTCATGCCCTTTTATAAAATCAGAAACTTTAACTCCCCTATAATAAAGTTCCCCTTCTGTATCAATTTTTTTACCATTTTCCTTTTTATATCCAACAACATCTGAAATACGTGTAAGACCAACGAGAACTCCAGTTCCATCTTCATTTCTTAAACCATTTTTAACATTGTATTTAGAGTATAAAGAATTATCAATTTTATTTAATGATGTACTTCTTTGAAAGACATAATCAATAAATTCACTCATATTTAAGCCCCCTTATCATAGTGTTAGTAATATCATATCACAAATTTGTATAATTGTATACAATTATTTATTTGTCTTACTTTGTTAGACATTGTCAAATAAGAAAAAGTATTCTAAAATAGAGTGTAGGTGATAGAAAATGAAAATATTTGATCAAGAATTTAAAGGTTTATCTCAAAATGAAGTTTTAAAAAGAATCCAAGATGGGAAAACTCATTTTGTGGAAAGTAAATCAACAAAAACATATCAAGAAATAATTATAAACAATATTTTTACCTTTTTCAATTTTATTAATATCATACTCTTTGCATGTATTATTTTTGTCGGGTCTTATCGTAATACTCTCTTTATTTCTGTTGTCTTTTTTAATACCCTTACAGGTATTTATCAAGAGATAAAAGCTAAAAAAACACTTGATAAATTGAGCATACTTACAAAACAGAAAATTGAAGTATTAAGAGATAATCAACTCACTAAAATCAACGTTGAAGAGATTGTTCAAGACGATTTCATTATTTTAAATACAGGTATGCAAATACCTGTCGACTGTACACTATTAGAAGGTCATGTTGAAGCAAATGAATCCCTTCTTACTGGAGAAAGTGATGCTATTTTAAAAGTAAATGGTGATTCCCTTCTTTCAGGAAGTTTTGTCACTTCAGGACGTGCCATTTGTAAAGTTACCCACGTTGGAAAAGAAAGTTATATTCATAAATTGACCGCTCAAGCAAAGGAGTTTGATAGTAAAAAATCAGAACTTTCTCAAGCCCTTGATCAAATATTAAAAATTATTTCTATTATTCTTATCCCTATCGCTTTTCTACTGTTTTGTAAAGAATTTTTCATTGGACACTACCCATTTAGTGAGACTGTCGTTTCAGTTGTAGCTGCTGTTTTAGGAATGATTCCTTCTGGTCTTGTCTTACTTACTACAATTGCTTTATCTTTAAGTATAGTTCGGCTTGCCAAAAAAAGTACCCTTGTTCAAAATCTTTTTTGTATCGAAACACTCGCTCGTGTTGATACTATTTGCTTAGATAAGACCGGTACACTTACTGAAGGAAAACTTAAATTAGATGATGTTATTTGTTTAGATGATTCTTTTGACCTAGAAAAAATTATCAAAAATTTAAATTATTGTTTAGAAGATACGAATATGACATCACAAGCACTTCACCAACGTTTTTCTAAAGAAAAAAATTATCAACCTTTTTTTGTCATTCCTTTTTCATCACAAAGAAAATATAGTGCTGTTTCATTTTGTGATTTTGGCACAATTTATTTAGGAGCCAGTCAATTTATCTTTTCTAAACTTGATCAAAAAATAAAAGATAAAATTCAATTCTATACATCCAAAGGTTATCGTGTCCTTTGCATTGGTTATACACCAACAATCATTAATGAAAATAGACGAGTGAATGATTTAAAATGTATTGGTTTTCTTATTTTATCAGATATTATTCGTAAAGACGCTAAAGAAACTTTAGATTATTTTAGAAAACAAGATGTGCAAATAAAAATCATTTCAGGAGATGATCCTTCTACAGTTTCTGCCATTGCTAGACGTTGTCATCTTTTAGATTATGAAAAATATATTGATGTTTCTTCTTTGTCGGATGAAGAAATCAAAGAAGCCGTAGAAAAATATACGATTTTTGGACGTGTTTCTCCACAACAAAAAAAAATAATGATAACAACCCTTCAAGAAAACAACCATACTGTGGCTATGACAGGTGATGGTGTCAATGATGTACTTGCTTTAAAAGCTGCCGATTGTTCAATTGCAATGGCTTCTGGTAGTGATGCCGCAAAAAGCGCTTCACACATTGTTTTATTAGAAAACAATTTTAATGCAATGCCCCACATCGTTAATGAAGGACGACGTGTTATTAATAATATTACTGCTTCAGCTTCGATGTATTTAATTAAAACAATTTTCTCTGTTGTTTTATCAATTGGGATGATTTTATTTGGTCATGGTTATCCATTTAAACCTATTCAGCTTACTGTGATTTCAGCATGCTGTGTTGGTATCCCTACTTTCTTTTTAACTTATGAACCCAACTTTAAAAAAGTATCTGGAAACTTTCTAAAAATCGTTTTTAAAAATGCCTTTCCTTTTGCCTTTATGATAGCAATTTGTTCAACGATCATTGTTAATGGTGGCCGAGTATTAGGTTTTGAAAAAGAAATGCTTTCTACAATTTGTGTTTTACTTACAAGTTGGTGTTATTATAGTGGTTTAAGACATATTTATGCGCCGCTAAGTCATTATCGTATTTTTGTTATTTATATTATGCAAATCGTTCTTTATATTTCATTAATTGTCGGTCATCAATTTTTAGGACTTGATAATATTGATTATATTGGTGCTATTACTTTAATGTTTCTTGTTACTTTTTCAAAAGTTATTTATTTATTCAATTTTGAATTATTTGATTATGTTTATTTATTCTTACAAAAACGATATAAAAAACATCATTAAAAAAAAGAGAATTTTTCAAAAAGAAATTTTCTCTTTTTAGTTACAACATTTTTCTTCAATAAAACTTTGACATGTTTTTTCTACAAACAGCATATCTTCTTTAAGTCCCTCTTTAAATTCTAATCGTTCCATATTTCTGTGGATATAATCATTTTCTTTAATGAATTGATAGCTAGATTTAAAATTCAAATCAAACACAAATGCAAAATAAGAAACCCACATATCCACTTCATTATGACGATTTTCTTTTAAAATCAACCGATGATTTTCTATGTCATTCAAAATATTTTTTGATACTCTTTGACTATAAAAAATTTCATCACTAATACTAAATAATGTTTGAATCGATTCAATATTTTTCACTCTAAAATTATCAAGTTTATCACTATCTCGAATAAGTAAAACTTGTTTCAATAAAAAAGAATCTAACCCTTTTGGTACTTTATATAAAGAATGATATGCTATCGCTTTTCTAATCACTTCATCATATTGATCATCTTCAATAAATTGACGAATCATTCCTTCATCAAATAAAACCTGTACTCCTAATGTCGCATGATCAACATTACGATCATCAAAACTATTAAAACGTTTTATCTGTTCGAAACGTCCAATATCATGCAATAAGGCAATTAAATACGCTAAATCTTTTTCAATTCCTGTTATATTTTCATGTAAACATAAATATTCTGTTGTATGTACCACTTCTAATGTATGAATAAGTTTTAAATGAATCTTGTCATTTGTTAAATCAAACTGTTGAACATAATTCATAAAACAATCTTTTGCTGTATTTATATCTAACATTCTTGACCTCACCTCTATTTCTATTTTATACTATAGCATAAAGTGAGGTATAATATGAATAATTTATTAAAACAACAATATATTAGATTAATCGAATGTAATAACGAAGAGATATCAATTCTCGCAAATACAAGCGCCTTTATCATGCAAAATTTTGATGATATTTCTTGGGCAGGATTTTATTTATTAAAAAATGATGAACTTATTTTAGGTCCCTTCCAAGGAAAAATTGCCTGCACAAATATTCCACTTACTAAAGGTGTATGTGGTAAAGCTGCATCATCAAGAAAAACTGTTCTTGTTGAAGATGTTCATCAATTTGAAGGACATATTGCCTGTGACAGTGAAAGTAATAGTGAAATCGTTGTCCCATTAATCAAAAATAATCAATTATATGGTGTTTTAGATTTGGATTCAACATCATTTGGTCGTTTTAGTAAAGAAGATCAAATTATTTTTGAAGAAATTGCTGAAATACTTGTTCAACATTTATAATTCTTACATATCTTTGAGATGAGGAGGATTCATGAAATACAAATATCTTTTATTTATCTCGATAATAATAAGTTTATGTATTTGGGGATACTTTTCTTTTCAAAGAAAGATTATTTTTATTGAACATCCAACATTAGAAATTAATAGTGTATTCCATTATCAAGAATATATTTATAAAATAAAAAAAGGTTCTATTAAAGAAGTCACTTATAATGCAAAGGATTTAAACATACATGCCTTAGGTCATTATCAAGTGACTTATTTTTTTAAAGGAAAAGAATATCATTTAAAAATAGAAGTGATAGATTCAAAGAAACCTCATATCAAAGAAACAAGATCTTTAAAAATAGAAAAAGGAAAAAAATATGATTTAAAACAAGGATTATCCATTAATGATAATTCACATCAATACAATCTTACAATTGATCCGCAAAATTTCAATTCCCATAAAACGGGATCATATACAATCATATACAAAGTTACTGACTTATCAAATAATCAAACGCTTTTTAAACGTCAAGTAAAAGTGGTAGAAAAGTTAGAAATTGGTACTTCTATCGAATCAAACGAAAAAATTGTTTATTTAACATTTGATGATGGTCCAAGTGAAAATACAGATAAAATTCTAACAATCTTGGATCAATATCAAGCTAAAGCCACTTTTTTTGTCACAGGTTGTCATCAAGAATATAATTATCTAATAAAAAAAGCTTATCAAAAAGGACATACCATTGGCTTACACAGTTACCAACATGAATATCCTGATATTTACCAATCAAAAAATGCTTATTTCAATGATCTTGATAAAATTGGCAAAATGGTTAAAGAAATTATTGGTTTTACTCCCCATTATATTCGTTTTCCTGGTGGCAGTTCCAATAAAGTATCTAAAAATTACTGTACAGGATTAATGACTATTCTTACAAAAGAAGTTATCAAACAAGGCTATCAGTATTATGATTGGAATGGTGATACCAACGATGCTTCTTCAAACAATGTTAGCGTTCATGAAATTATTTCTTCAGCAACTAACGAAAACCATCAAAATATTGTGATACTTGCTCATGATACTAACGCTAAAAATACAACAGTTGAAGCGCTACCCTCTATTATTTCTTTTTATCAAAAAAAAGGCTATTCATTTCAAGCCATTAATGATGAAAGTTTTTACGTTCATCATCATGTTCAAAATTAGCCTTTAATCTTTATATTTTTGAAGATCTTCTAATAAATAATTCTTCATCTGTTTATTTTTACGATTAAATTCTTTTAGTTCATTTTCATGCGTCTCTTTAACAAGTAACTCAAATTCTCTTGCCGAAATACGCATTGCTCCTGTTGAAAAAACAATTGTTTGTTCTAGGGCATCAGATGTTGCCACATAAACACGATAGTTTTCTGCTAAATCATGGGTTACTTTTTCTATATAATTATCGGCAGTTTGCGCTTCTTTGGTGTAAACGACATAGATATTATCATTTTTCTCAAAAGAACCCACATTCTTTTTTATCTTATACGCATCAAAAACAACAATAAGAAGGCATTTACGATAACCTTGATAATTATTCAACATTTCCATTAATCGTGTACGAGCATGGTCTAAATTCGTTTTTGAGAGTTCATTTAATTCATCCCATGAAAAAATAATATTATAGCCATCAACTAAAAGACATTCTGGCAAAATCGTTCTTTTTTCTTCTTTTTGTTCTTCGATTTTTCGATTCATTTCTTTAGAAAGTCTTCTTTTGATAGGCCCATACGTACGAATAAAAATTTCTTCTAACTCTTTATCGTCAACTTTGTAATTATTACGTGTTACTTTTGGTTTATTTTTTTGGTAAACATAAGGGAGATGCATATAATCTTCAACTTCATCATAAGTAACAAAAAAACCTGCCCCATGTTTACAAAAAATAGAACCTGTTGGGAACAAGAGATCATCTTCACTATTATAATTTATTTCCTGCACGATTTGTTCTTGATCAAGACATTCATAGTATCCATCCAATTGATAAAAGAATTTCCCATTTCCTTTTGTAATGGAAAGAAAGTCTTTTTGATAATTCATTAAATATCTTACCGGAGCTTTTCCTTTTATGATAGTTAGCGTATTTTCATAGCTTATTTGATAATCTCCGTGAAAAGTATCCAAATCATAGATGACTTTACTTGAAACATCCGTATCAACAATCATTTCAAATTGATAATAAGGTTCTATTAAAACTGACTTTGTTCTTTTTAAACCTTGACGAATCGCACGATAGGTGGCTTCTCTAAAATCGCCACCTTCTGTGTGCTTAAGATGCGCTTTTCCAGTAACTAATGTCAATTTCATATCAGTAATTGGTGACCCTGTTAAAACCCCACGATGTTGAATTTCTTGTAAGTGTGTCATCACAAGATTTTGAAAATTAATTGGTAAAGTATTTCTTTGACAATTGTTTTCAAAAACAAGTCCACTCCCTCTTTCTAATGGCTCAAGTAAGACATGAACTTCTGCATAATGACGCAACGGCTCAAAATGTCCAACCCCTTCAACTTTTTGGGAAATAGTTTCTAAATAACTAATTCTACCTTCATCATAAGAAATTAAAAAGCCATAACGTTCTAAAATAAGATTTTGTAATGTATCTAACTGAATTTCACCCATGATTTTTACGGATAAAATTTCTAATTGTTGATTATATTCAAATTGTAAACTCGGATCTTCCTTATTAATACTCAAAATTTGTTGAATAGCTTTACTTTTTTCAATATTATCAGGAAGTTGAATTTGATAAGACATAAAAGGTTTTAAAATCGTTTGTTGTCTTTGATTTTGATGTCCAAAAGTATAACCAATCGGCAGATTTTCCAACCCTTGACAGGCAACGATATCTCCTGGATAAGCAACTTGTACACTTTGATAACCTTGTCCTGTATAAATTCTTAACTCATCAACTTTACAATCTCCAATGAGATCTTTTGTATGTAAAGTTCCACCCGTAACTTTTAAATGCGTTAAATATTTTTGTTTATGAAAAGATTTTTTAAAAATGATGCCACTTAAAATATCCAACGGTTCTTTTTGATAAGTATACTGATCCAATACATTCATAAAATCTTCAATACCTTCATCTTTTAAAGCAGAGCCTAAACAAACAGGATAGATTTTTCTTGTCGCGATGACTTCTTGAATATCTTTCTTTGTTATTGTTCTTTCTAAATATTTTTCTAAAAGTTCATCATTTACTAAAGAAACGTTTTCTAAAAAATGATCATCTAACAAAAAACAATTTTCATTTAATTCGTTTTGAATGTCTTGGATTAATTGTTCTTTAGTTGAATAAGTACAATCCATCTTATTAACAAAAATAAAAGTTGGAATTTGATATGTTTGGAGTAACTTCCAAATGGTTTTCGTATGTCCTTGAATACCATCTTTAGCAGATATCACTAAAACTGCATAATCTAACACCTGCAAAGTTCTTTCCATTTCACAACTAAAATCATTATGTCCTGGTGTATCAAGAAAAGTCATTTGACTATTTTGATAAGAAAATGAAATTTCTTTAGAAAAAATAGTAATTCCTCTTTTTCTTTCTTGTTGATCATAGTCTAAAAAAGAATCAGCTTTATCCACACGTCCTATTTTTTTGATAACCCCAGCATGATATAACATTGTTTCAGATAAAGTTGTTTTTCCTGCATCAACATGAGCTAAAATCGCAAAAGTTACTTTTTTCATGAGAATCACCTTCTTTCTTAATAAATAATCTTTAATAAATCTCTAACAACGACACTTGCAATAATGAGTCCTGCACAACTTGGTACAAAAGAAATACTTCCTGGCGTTTTTTTATGCGTCTCTGGATCAACAGGCGCATTTGTTTCAATCGGCTTTTCAGTTGAATAAACAACCTTTAATGCTGGAATTTTCCTTTTTTTAAGTTCTCTACGCATCACACGTGCTAAAGGACATATAGAGGTTTTATAAATATCTGTTACTTCTAACTTTGTGGGATCTAATTTATTTCCTGTTCCCATTGAAGAAATAATTTTAATCTTTTTTTCTTGAGCAATTTCAACGAGTCTAATTTTAGCAGTTACGGTATCAACAGCATCTACAATGTAATCAAATTCATCAAAAGGAAAACGATTCACTGTTTCAGGCAAAAAGAAATCATCATATGTTTGAACATTGCAACGAGGATTGATTGATAAAATGCGTTCCTTCATGACTTCAACTTTTTTTCGATCAATTGTTTGATGCGTTGCAATAATTTGTCGATTAAGATTTGAAATAGAAACAATATCGTGGTCAATAATATGAATCGTACCTATACCAGCACGTGCGAGTGCTTCAACAACAAAACCACCAACACCACCAACACCAAAAACAGCAACCGTACTGCTTTGCAAAGTTTCTATTCCTTCTTTTTTTATTAATAATTCAGTTCTTGAAAATTCTTCCATTATAATCACCTGTAACATCATACCATAAAATAAAAAAGGCGGTAGCCTTTTTTATAAACCTTTTTCAGTTAATTCACGTGCCACATCATCTTTGATTGTAACACCTG
>OLNL01000017.1_pt1 | contig 199058 bp, 208 predicted proteins | sample 1672181 | NCBI WGS metagenome assembly OLNL01 (sample SAMEA3136656, study PRJEB25190) | human gut metagenome | biome: human gut; feature: human-associated habitat; material: faeces | place: Austria | collected 2013
AGGATAAAAATAAAAAGACATGAACCTAAGATTATATCTTAAGTTCATGCCATTGAGAGATTGCTAAGCAATCTCCTTTTTAATGGATTATGTTATTTTACAACAACGTTTTGAGCTTGAGGACCACGATCAGTTTCAGTTACATCGTAATCAACAGTTTGTCCTTCTTCTAAAGATTTGTATCCATCAGCTTGAATAGCAGAGAAGTGAACGAAAATATCTTTTCCTTCTTCACTAGTAATGAATCCAAATCCTTTTTCAGCGTTAAACCATTTAACTTTTCCTACAGCCATGTCTGTACCTCCTAATAAAATTACAAATGAAAATACTCTATGTATAAAATCGCAAATATGAGATTGTGTACATAAAGTGAAATACAACTTCCTTCATATTTGTGATATTTTAGAAAATTATATAAAACCTTTGCATATCTATTATATCATCACAAAAAATATTTTGTAAACATTTTCATTTTATTTTTTTAATGATAAAATAGAAAGAAAGGAGGGTAAAAAATGCCTTATATTTCATTTAAAACAAATCACAAATTAACACTTAGACAAGAAAATATGATTAAAGAAAAATCAGGGGAATTAATTTCTCTTATTCCGGGAAAATCAGAGAAAGCATTAATGATTCATATGGAAGATGATCAAATTATGTATTTTAAAGGAGAAGAATTAACATGCATGATGATTGAAATCAATCTCTATCGAAATGCTGAATTTGAAGATAAGAAAAAACTTACAGAAGCAATGATTCGAATGATTCATGAAACAACAAAAATTGATCCAAATAATATTTACGTGATTTTCCACGAATTTGACCATTGGGGACTCAATCAAACATTAATTTAAAATGAGAGCAATTTTTTATTGCTCTCATTTGCTTACATGTCCACTATTTAAACCTTCATCCTTTTTATTTAAAGGAAGCCAATCAAGTATTTTTAAAATATAACGATCCCAGAAATCCCATTCATGATTACCTGGACCTTCTTCATAAGTAAGATCTACTTTTTCTGCAAGTAAATAATTACGATACTTACGATTTGTTTCAAGTAAAAAGTCATCGATACCAATGCACATATATATTTTAGGAAGTTGATCGTGAGGGATTTTCTTCACTAAAGCATAATAATCTTTATCACTTCCTTGAAGTTTTGAAATATCACCAAATAAACTTTCATAATATTTTTTAGCGTCAACACCTTGAATAATTGGTGGTTTACAATGGACCCAATCTTCTAACATTAAAGCGCTAGAAAGACCGGCAATATATCCAAATGTTTGATAATATTTTAAACCATTAACAATGGCTCCATAACCACCCATCGAAAGACCTGCAATAAAAGTATCTTCTTTTTTATGAGAAAGAGGGAACATTGCTCTAGTCATTTCTACAAGTTCTTCGCCAATAAATTGACTATAGTGATTATGGGGATGTTCTTGATCGACATAGAACATATTTTCACCACTAGGCATCACTACACATAAACCTCTTTCATTCGCAAAACGTTGAATGCGTGTTCCATAAAGCCAATCATTTTGATCACCAAAAATCCCGTGAAGTAAATAAAGTGTCTTATATTCTTTTCTTTTTGTATACGTCATACTTTCCATGTCTAAGGTATCAACGGGTAAAACCACCGTAACATCAACTGTACGAAGTAATGCTTTTGATAAATAATTTAATTGAATAACAGCCATAACTATACCTTCCTTAATATATCTAATGTATGAGAACTTGCTCCAATAAGATCTTGTCTTTCACAAGTTGATAAATGATATTGCATAAAGAGTTCAAAAGTTTCATCATCCATCTTATTTAAAATAGGGCGCATGTAATCTGCCGGCCCATCAGCCGCAATAATTTTAATTCTTTCCAAATTTAAATCTTTATTCAGTTTTTCGATCAATTCTAGACGTACATAACTATAAAGATCATCAATATTTGTTAGGGTTTGGAAATTTTTATCAATCTTACCATTTTTTAAAGCTTCTTTAATATGTCCATCTCTAAAACCATGAACTAAAACGCTGTAATCATTCATGACATAAGCAACAAGAATGATACCACCGGTTTTAGTTACACGTTTTGCTTCTGATAAAGCTTTTAATTTATCTTCATAACTAAATAAATGATACATTGGACCAAATAAAAGAGTGACATCAAAAGTTTCATCTTGATATCTTGATAAATCTAAAGCTGTTCCTTGATAAGCTTTGACATTACTTTTTTTAGCTTTCAACATACCTAAATTATATTTAACAAGTTCGATGGCATCGACTTCATAGCCTTCTTGACTTAAGGCTACAGAATACCTTCCTGTTCCAGCCCCAATATCTAAAAGACGATCTCCGGGTTTTAAATAATCATGAATATATTTCATTGATGTACGATATTCAACTTGGCCATGTTTTCTCGTTAGACGTTTATCTTCACAAAACTTTCCATAATAATTTTCTAATTCGTTCATATACTTATCCTTTTCTTTTATATTCTTCTTTATTGTATAATAATTTCTAGAAAGAATGTAGATATTTTTATAAAAAATGCTTTACAAAGTCTTTGAAATAGTGTAGATTATTATATGCAGTTGATACGGCGGACGTGGCGAAGTGGTTAACGCACCGGATTGTGGCTCCGGCATTCGTGAGTTCGATTCTCATCGTCCGCCCCATTTTTATGAAGTCTTGATGAAGGCTTTTTTTGTTTATAGGGGAGAAATATGATTAAATTAGTACAACCTCAAATTGAAGAATTAAAATACCGTAAAAAGCTCTTAAAAGATCCTCAAACCATGGCCTTTAATAAAAACAATGGGGGAACTGTTGATTTCAATGAAAAAATCTGGCAACCTTGGTATGCTTTATGGATGAATGATGCTAAATATTACTATGCCTATATTTATGATGATATTTTAAAAAAATATATTGGAGAAGTTTCTTACTATTTTGAAGAAGAATATCGTGAGTATGTTCTTAATATTATTGTTGAAGCTAAATATCGTCATTTAGGTAAAGGAAAAGAAGCTTTAGAACTTTTATGTCAACAAGCTAAAGAAAATGGTCTTCGCTTTTTATGTGATGATATTGAAACAAATAATCCAGCTAAAAATCTTTTTCTTGATTTAGGCTTTAAAGAAGTTTGGGCAAGAGAAAATATTACAATGTTGAAAAAACGTCTTTAGAACCATTTTGGTTCTTTTTTTCACAAGATTTACACATTTCTTTTATATACTTAAATAAAGGAAGGGTGAAGTCTTATGAAAAAAAAGTTAGGCATGTATTTGATTTGTCTTATTTATATTTTTGAATTAATTTATACAATGAGTGCCATGTATTTTAATAGTTTTATGGTAACACATAAAATAAAAATCTTTGAAAATATTTATCAAATCGCTTATTGTATGATTTTTATTGTAGGAATTCTTTATATCTTGTTGCTTATTTATAAAGTAGGGCATCATGAAAGTATTGATTTAAAGAAAAATACAGGTTTATTATTTGGAATCGTTTTTATGGATCTTGTATTATATGGCTTTTTTATTATTCCTATGTTAGTAAGTTCACCTGCTATGAAAATGGTTTGTATTTGTTTTTTAGTTCATTTACTTGTTTATATTAAAGAGAAACAATTATTTGTTTTAGAAAAATAATTTAAAGATGAAAGTGGCTACTTTCATCTTTTTTTCATTTAAGCATGGTATGATAGAGATGGTGATAATTATGAAAAAAATATTAATTGTAGAAGATGATGAAAATATCGCAGATTCTTTAAAGAAAATGTTGGAGAATAGGGATTATATTGTGGAAGTTTCTTATTCTAAAAAAGAAACTTTAGAAAAATTAAATGAATATATTGATCTCATTCTTTTAGATATTCAATTACCTGATGGTAATGGAATTTCTTTATGTAAAGAAATTAAAGAAAAGTATGAGATGCCAATTATTTTTTTAAGTTGTTTAAATGATGAAGAAACAATTGTAAGGGGATTAAACGAAGGTGGTGATGATTATGTATGTAAGCCTTTTGGTATTAAAGAACTTTGTGCTAGAATTGAATGTAACCTTAGAAAAGTAACAAAGCAACAAGGGGTTTATTATATAGATGATTTAATTATTGATACGTTAAAACATAAAGTTTTTAAAGATAATAAGGAATTAGAATTGAGTACGATTACTTTTGCTTTATTAATGGCTCTGGTAGAAGGACATGGAAGGGTGCTTACCAGAGATTATTTATTAATGTTGATTGAAGATATAACTGGGCATGTAGTGGAAGATAATACGTTAACAGCTCATTTAAAAAGATTAAGACAAACATTAGGAGAATATCAAAATCGAAAATATATTGAAACATTAAGGGGTGTAGGGTATCGATGGAAAATATAAAAAAAGAAAAGAATAATCATGTTTGCCTGATTATTTCATTTGTATTAATGATTGTTGCAGAAATCTATTCTTTTTTGGTAAGTAATATTTTTAATGTCTTTATTATTACAAGTATTCTTTTTTATTTTTTGGAACAAAAAAATAAAAAGAAACAAATGAATTATTTAATACAGTGTTGTGATGCCATTATTGAACAAAAAGATTTTTCTATCATTGATGGTGAATCCAAAGAAAGTTTATTATCTAATAAATTATTTCTACTTAATAAAAGATATCATCAATCCTTAAAAGCTATCAAAAAAGAACAGCTAAAACTAAAGGATTATATCGAAGATATCTCTCATCAATTAAAAACACCAATTACTTCTATCCGTATACAAACAGAGCTTTTACTTGAAGAAAACCAAAATGAAAAACTCTATGCAATAGAACATCAAATACAACGAATACAACTTTTAGTCAATGACTTACAAACCATCGCCTTATTAAACTCTCATAATATCCAATATTGTTTTAAAGAATATGATTTAGAAATGCTTATTGATGAAATAGAAGAAGATCTTGACTATTTAAATCCGCAAATTCATTTAAATGAAAATATAAAATTATTATGTGATGAAAAATGGTTTATAGAAGCATTAGAAAATATTATTAAGAATTGTTTAGAAAAAAATTCTACACCGCTTTCTATTTTTGTTTATGAAAATGAAACAACTTTAAAAATGATAATCCAAGATCAAGGAAATGGTTTTAAGGAAAAAGATTTGCCTTTTTTATTTCAAAGATTTTATCGTGGGGAAAATTCAAAAGGGACAGGATTAGGGCTTTATATAGCTAAAGAAATAATAGAGGCCCATCACGGTTTTATAAAAGCCTATAATCAACAAGGGGCTTGCTTTGAAATTGTACTTCCTCAAATGAAAATGAAGAAAAAAATCTAATTTCACTTAGTTTTCATGATTGAACCGTAAGATAAAGTTAGAGGAGGAAAGAATATGTCACATACGATCAATATGCTCGCAAAAAGAAATATTCAAAAGTATAAAAAGCATTATCTTATTGTTTTAATCGTTCTTTTAATTGTTTCTACTTTTATTTTTTCAAGTTTTTTTATTGTTGATAATCTGTATCAAATGAAAAAGAACTATCGTATTTCAACCTATGGTTCTTGGTATACACGAATAGAAAATATTGATGAACAAACCAAAAAAGGAATTGAAATCTACAGCAAAAACTATTTTAAAGATATCATTAAATATGGTTATGTAGATTTCCAAGGAAAATATGATAATTACCAAGTAGGTCATATTGAAAAGAATATTTATTCATTGTGTCGAGTAAAAATTATTAAAGGAAGAAAAATACAAAATGATCAAGAAATTTTAATCAATCAAAAAGTTTCTAAAAAGTATAAACTTTATGATCAAATAGAAATAGAAGGAAAAAATTATACGATTGTTGGTATTATACAAACCGCCAATAAAAACTTACCTGATATTTATACAAACTTAGAGACGTATCAAACAAAAGATTATTATTCGAATATGTCTGTTTTATCAGATAATCATTATATTCAATTTAATGATGGAAATAACTATCAAGAAATAGAAATTCATTATGATTATAATCCTTATGGTTATGATCAAAATGAAATTCATAATCAAGTAGAAAAAGCAACCAATCAGCTCCAACAAACGTTTGAATTTATTATAATTACACTTTTTGTTTTATTCGCTTTAACTTCTACTTCCCTAAAAAAGAGAATGAAAGAAATGGCTCTTTATCGAGGAATAGGAATGACAACAAATCAATTAATGATGATGGTCATGCAAGAAAACATGCTGATTTCTTTTCTTTCTATTTTAATAGGATTGTTAATAGGTGTATGTGTATCTTTAGGTTATCTCTATCTTCAAAGTAAAACCTATCATACATTTATTTATCAAATTTCATTTAAAGAAATATTATTTTTAGTATTGGTATTGATGAGTTGTATTTTTATAACGATTCTCATTCCCGTTTATTCAAGCTCTAAGAATGCTTTGGCAGGTACTTTTGATAGCAAAAAGTTTAATTATATTCAAGTAAGATATAAAAAATTAAAAAAACAAACCCTTGCTTCCTTAGCTACGAGAGAGTTATGGGCAAATAAAAGAATGAATATCTGTTTTTATGTATTTGTTTTAATACTTTCTTTATATGGACTTGTTTATTTCTATCAAGGACATCCCATTCAAACAAAAGATCAAAATGAACAAAGTCAGGTAGAACTTATGATGGCAACTCAAAAAGAAGCAAATTTATTTTTAAAAGAATTTTCTCAAAATGATATTATTATTAATCATCATTATATTGATGAAGGAATAACTATGACTTATCGAGAAATTCCTCAATCTGTTTATAAACTTTGCCAACTTTATTATTATCAAAGTAATAAAGATGATTTAAAAGGAAGATTTCCTCAAAAAAGTCATGAAATTGTCGTGGGCAATCATTTTAATCATGTTATTCTTTCAAAAGAATGGTATCCAAATCTTAAAGTTGAAACGAATCAAGTAACTTTTAAAGGAAAGAAATATCGAGTAGAAAGTTCAACATCTTCTCATAATGATCAAGGAAATTATTTAGGAGATGACAATTATGAGATTGCTCTTGATGAAGTAAAACTCAATGAAAAAGTGATAATTGCAGGTGAAGAATATACCATTGTTGGAATCAATGAAAATGAATATTATAATGATTCAATGATTTATATGTTTGAAGATGATTTAAAACGATTCAATACAAGTGATGAACATTATTCAGGATATCATTGGTATCCAATAAAAGATGTTATAAAAGTAGAAAAGTTCATGAAAAAACATTATAAAGCAAGAGTTTATGAAATGGTAACAAGTGATGAACTTTCAGTAAGTTTGTTTTCTACATTAAATATTCCTAAACATCTTTTAATGCTTGCATTAGCTGTAGGTTTTATTTTAATGATGTTTTTAAATTACAATCATATTGAAAATAATTATCAAGATTATCTTATGTATCATATTATAGGTTTAAGTTATCGAAAAATTAAAATAAAACAAGTATGGAAATCAATAAAAATGTTTTTATGTACACTTATTCCTTGTGGTTTTTATGAGTTGATTTTATTAAGAGGAAGTATCGATCATTATTTCCCAATAGCGCAATTAATACTTTTAGTAGGGATTATTTTTCTAGTTTATTTATGTGTTTATAATATTCCTTTATTAATTGTTTTAAAAGCACATCAAAATGAAGAAATAAGAAAGGAAGATAACTAATATGAATGTTATTTTAGAAGCGAAAGATATTGTTAAAACATATGGTTATGAAGATAATAAAATTTATGCAACTAATCATATTGATTTACAAATAGAAGAAGGCTCTTTTGTAGCTATTGTTGGAAGAAGTGGAAGTGGAAAAAGTACACTTCTTCATATCTTGGCAGGTTTAGTAAAATCAACAAAAGGAGAAGTTTATTTAGAAGGAAAGTCTCTTTATGAAATGAATGATCATACTTTAACGCGTTTTAGACGAAGAAGAATGGGTTTTGTCTTTCAATTCTTCAATCTTATTTCCACACAAAATGTTTTAGAGAATATAGTTTTACCAATTCATTTAGATGATGGCGAGATTGATGATGATTATTTAAATGAAATTATTAATCTATTAGGTCTAGAAGAAAAGAAGAATTCTTTTATTTATGAACTTTCAGGAGGACAACAACAAAGAGTTGCCCTTGCAAGAGCCCTTGCAAGTAAACCAGCGATTATTTTCGCGGATGAACCTACGGGAAACCTCGATGCTAAAAGTTCTAAAGAAGTTGTTGATTTATTAAAAATCGCCCAAAGAAAATATCATGAAACAGTTATTTTAGTAACTCATGATCAAGAAATTGCCTCTATTGCTGATCGCGTTATTACGATTGAAGACGGAAAAATTATTCAAGATACAAATCATATTTAAATACGTTTATTTGTGGTTTAACTAAAGATAAAAACATCTTTAATATTTTCTTTTTGTTAGAGTAGGGCTATGGAGGAAAGTTATGGATGATTTAACGATTTATGAAACAGAAATAATTGTCGTAAAAATGGACGAAGAGTCCATTTTTTTGATAGAATAGAGAAAAGGAGAGAATAATTATGGAAGTAACAATTAATGGTGTAAAAAAAGAAGTCAACAAAGAAGAAATGAAAGATCGTGTGATAGGTTATTATGATGCAGTAGGGATCAAACATTTTTATTTAGAAGTTGATGAAATGGATGATGAAGAACTAAAAGCACTCTATATTAATTCTTTTGCAAAGGAGTAGCAAGATATGTATGAAATTAAAGAAAGTGATTGGAAAATATTTAGAAAGAAAATTATTGGTTGGCAAGAAAATTATATGCAAAAACTCAATAAGGAATATATAGAAATCCTACAAAGAGATGAAAATCCAGCAAAAAATTTTTGGGATCTAGAAAATAGAATTTTTCATGATAAAAAAAGTGTTGGTGTTGTTATTGATATGAGAAGATCAATGATGTTTAATAATATTCTTTCTTTATTAAATGAAGAAATTATACAGCTTGATGATTTAAATGATTTTAGTGAAGAATTTCAAAATGATATTAAAGATGTTGTTAATATGTTAGGATAATTGAATGAAATTAATTAAGCAAAAAAACAGACCTCATGAAACGGAAGAAGTCTGTTTTTACTGCATATATTAAAACTACAAAATTTTGAAAAGTATTTTCAAATATCATATCTTGAAATAAAAATGTTATGAAAAGGTAATACGAAAGTATTACCTTTTTACTAAAATTATAATTTATTAATTAATATTTAGTAAAATATATTGATAAAGTTTACTAAAGTGATAAAATGAGATTGAGAAAGAATGGGGGATAGAAAATGAATCATCAAATTAATCGACTTATTCATTTTGGTTTACAACATCATTTAATTAGCGAAGATGATGAAATTTATGCAGTGAACTTATTATTAGATTTATTTCATTTAGATCATTTTACTAAAGAAGAAATGAGCGAAGAATTAGAAGTGGCGACAGACATTTTAGAAGAAATGTTAGATTATGCTTGTCAAGAAGGCCTCATTGAAAATAATATTACAGAACGAGATCTTTTTGATACGCGCATTATGAATTGTTTAATGCCTCGTCCAAGTGAAGTGATTCAAACATTTAAAGAGTATTATAAAGAAGATTCTAAAAAAGCAACAAAGTATTTCTATGATTTATCTATTGCATCGAATTATATTCGAAAAACAAGAACAGATAAAAATATTCGTTTCAAACAATTTTATAAATATGGCGATATTGAAATTACCATTAATTTATCTAAACCAGAAAAAGATCCAAAAGAAATCATGAAGGCAAAAACAATCAAAGCCAGTGGTTATCCCAAATGCCTTTTATGTAAAGAAAATGTGGGTTTTGCAGGAAACTTTAATCATCCCGCAAGGCAAAATCATCGTATTATCCCATTAGTGTTAAATGGATATCGTTATTACATGCAATATTCACCTTATGTTTATTATAACGAACATTGCATTATTTTTAATAAAAACCATCAACCAATGGTCATTAATGAAAATACTTTTAGATCATTATTTTCATTTGTTAAACAATTTCCACATTATATGCTAGGTTCAAATGCGGATTTACCAATTGTAGGAGGATCTATTTTAACACACGATCACTTTCAAGGAGGACATTATATCTTTCCAATAGAAGGAGCGACAGTTGTTAAAGATATATCTTTAGACAAATATCCTGATTTACAAATCAGTGTTTTAAATTGGCCTTTATCAACCATTCGTGTACGTTCAACAAATGATGAACAAATGATTCGATTTGCTTTAGATACTTTAAATAAATGGATCAATTATTCTCATGAAAAATTGGATATTATCGCTTATAGCCATGAAACAAGACATAATACCATTACTCCAATTGTAAGAAAGAAAAATGGATTGTATGAAATGGATCTTGTTTTAAGAAACAATCGAACAAGTGAAAAATATCCTGATGGTATTTTCCATCCTCATCAAAACTTACATCATATTAAAAAAGAAAATATTGGTTTAATTGAAGTGATGGGACTTGCGGTTTTACCGGCAAGATTAAAAGATGAATTAGAAGTTTTAAAAGAATGTTTATTAGGAAAAAAGAATATTTTAGAAATTTCAAATATGAAAAAGCATGTGGCATGGTATAATGAATTAAAGAGCCATGATTTTAATGAAGGTACAGTGGATCAATTACTAAAAGAAGAATTAACACATAAATTCGTTAATGTATTAGAAGATGCAGGTGTCTTTAAAATGAATGAAGAAGGAAAAGAAGCTTTTATTAAATTTGTAGAAATGGTAGGAGAAAAAGAATGAAAAAAGCAAGTTTAGTGATTAAAGAGATTCAAGAAGGAACTTATAATGATGTTTTAAAAGAAGTCTATATTGATGAAAGTCGTATTGAAAAACAACCTCAAAGATATGTAGCAGCAATTGAAAAATTTATTTCACTTTATGGAGATCAAGAAATTGAAATCTATAGTACACCAGGAAGAAGTGAAGTGAGCGGGAATCATACGGATCATCAAAATGGTGAAGTTTTAGCGGCAGCCATCAACTTAGATATTATTGCGGTTGTTTCTAAAAATGATGTGGTTAAAGTTTTATCAGATGATTATGATTTAAAACCTATTTCTTTAGATGATTTATCGAAAAATGAAGATGAAGTAGGAACATCTGAAGGACTAATGAGAGGAGTTCTTGCCCGTTTTAAAGAATTAGGTTATGCCATTGGTGGATTTAACGGCTATATGACAAGTGATGTTTTACAAGGCTCAGGGTTATCTTCATCAGCAGCCTTTGAAGTCATGATTGGAACCATTCTTTCAGGTCTTTATAATGAAATGAAAGTCGATCCTGTCGTGATTGGACAAGTGGGACAATATAGTGAAAATGTATATTTTGGAAAACCATGTGGTTTAATGGATCAAAGTGCTTGTTCAGTAGGAAGTTTGATTCATATTGATTTTAAGGATAATAGTAAACCTGTTGTCGAAAAAGTAGATGTTGAATTTTCTTCATTTAAACATAGTTTATGTATTGTAGATGTCCATGCATCTCATGCAGATTTAACAGATGATTATGCAGCTGTTCCTTATGAAATGAAAAAAGTAGCTCAATTCTTTGGCAAAGAAGTTTTAAGAGAAGTAGATGAAAAAGATTTTTATAATCAATTAGTAGAAGTAAGAAAAGAAGTTGGAGATCGTGCGATTTTAAGAGCAATTCATTTATTTAATGAAAATAAACGTGTGGAAAAAGCAGTATCTTCTTTAAAAAATAATGATTTTGATACGTTTAAACAAGTTATTAAAGATTCAGGAGATTCTTCATATAAATACTTACAAAATGTTTATTCAAATAAATATCCAGATAATCAAGCTGTTTCTTTGGCTCTTGCTTTATCAGAAGGTATTTTAGAAAATCATGGTGTATGTCGTGTTCATGGAGGTGGATTTGCGGGAACAATCCAAGCCTTTGTGGAAGATGAATACGTTGATCATTATAAAGAAGAAATTGAAAAGTATTTTGATGAAGGTTCTTGTCATGTCTTAAAAGTAAGAAAATTTGGTGGAATGAAGGTACTTTAAGATGATTAAAATAGAGAAAGTAGAAAATAATATTGATTTAATTACACTTAAAAATGATGAATTAGAAGTTGTTGTTTCTAATTATGGATGTACACTTGTTAAAGTGTTGATGAAAGATCAAGCAGGAAATGTTGATGATGTGGTTTTAGGATATGATGATTTTAAATCTTATCAAACATTAGATGCCTATATTGGGGCGCTTGTTGGAAGAGTTGCTAATCGAATTAAAAAAGGAACTTTTGAATTAAACGGTCAAACTTATCATTTACCAATTAATAATGGACCTAACTCCTTACACGGAGGAATCAAAGGCTTTTCTTATCAAGTATTTGATTATCAAGTGCTTGATGAAACAAGTGTTGAATTCCATTATGTTTCTAAAGATGGGGAAGAAGGATATCCTGGTGAGTTAGATTTTAAAGCAGTCTATTCACTTGAAGGCGATACACTTACCATGCATTATCATGCAACTACTTCGAAAGATACGCTTATTAATATTACGAATCATTCGTATTTTAACTTATCTGGCAAAAAAGAAAATGTATACCAACATTTATTAAAAGTTCATGCTGATCGTTTTGCTTGCATTGATCCTGATGGACTTCCTACAGGTGAAATAAAAGATGTCAAAGGAACATCCTTTGATTTCAATGAATTTGCCTATATTGGAGATCGTGTCGATAATGATGATGAACAATTACAACTTGGTAAAGGATTTGATCATCCAATGATTTTCAATATAAAAGAAAACCAAGTTGAATTGGTTCATGAAAAAACAGGAAGAAAATTAACCGTTTCAACGACTTTACCACAAGCACAAATCTATACAGCGAATTATTTAGATGGTCGTCTTGGTAAATATGGACAACATTACAATGCTCGTGATGCCATTTGTATTGAAACACAAAATATGCCGGATTCGATTCATCTAGAAGAAAACCCAAGTACGATTTTAAAAGCAGGCGACACTTATGATGAAAAAACATCTTATAAATTTGAAGTTATAAAAAATCTCTAGAAAAAAAATCTAGAGATTTTTAAATACACGAATTTCTTTCGATTAAAAAACAAGGTAAAAGAATTTTAATCGGTGAAATATTTTCATTATGTTTAAAAGCATCAAAAAGTTGTCTAGCAGCCATAAAGCCCATATCAAACGTTGGCGCAAAGACTGTTGTAAGCGGTGGATCGGTATAATTGGTTGTTTCAATATTATCAAAACCAATGATTGATATATCTTCAGGTATTTTGATGTCATATTGTTTTAAAGCACGCATGGCGCCAATAGCGATAGGATCGCTTGCTGCAAAAATAGCGGAAGGAAGTTTCTTGTTTTTAATAAGTTCATAAGTCATATTAAAACCAGATTCAATTGAAAACGTTTCTTCGCTCATAGAATAATCAATATTGTATTCTTTACAATAGTGTTCAAAATATTCTTTTCTTTGATCATGATAGAGCTTATCATGAATTATTTCTTTACCACCTAAATAGGCAATTGAAGTATGTTTTTGACTTAAATAAGAAACCACATCTTTAACTGCATTTTTAAAATCAAGTAAAATACAACATTCATGAATAGGATCAATATTCATATCTAAAAAAATAACATTTGAACATATCTTTTTATATGTTTCAATATCTTCTTGACTATATTTTCCAATACAAACTAAGCCTTGAATATCTTCTAATTGATTTAAATAATCAATATCTGTCTTAAAAACACGTTTGATAGCAATCTTGTTTTTAAAACAATATTCTTCTACTCCTTGACGAATACTTAAATAATAAGGGTCATTGGATTCTTCAATAGGAGATATCCATTGAATGATTCCTAATGTCATCACTGTATCATAGATTTTTTTATTTTTCTTTTTATAACCAAGCTGATTAGCTGCATCAAGAACACGTTGTCTTGTTTCTTTAGGAACAGACAAAGTAGGATCATTATTTAAAATACGTGAAACACTGGCGCTTGATACTTTCGCTAATTCAGCAATATCTTTTATTGTTGCCATAAAAAACCTCCAATCTATAGTTATTTTATCATTTAGTAAATTTGAAATCAATGTTTACTAAAATATTGTCTTCGTTTACAAAATGTCTATTCAAAGGTAAAATAAAGTGTAAAGAAATGAGGTAGTACAATGAAAATAAATGAATCAAAACATGGCTTTGTCGTTAAAAAAAGGACAGAAGTCAGTGAACTTAATGCAATAATGTATGAAATGGAACATATAAAAACCCATTTAAAACTTGCTTGGTTAAAACGGGATGAAGAAAATAAAACATTTGGTATTGCGTTTAAAACCTTACCAAGTGATGATAGTGGGGTTTTTCATATTTTAGAACATTCGGTCTTATGTGGTTCTAAAAAATACCCTGTTAAAGAACCCTTTGTAGAATTAATGAAAAGTTCAATGAGCACTTTTTTAAATGCCTTGACTTTTGAAGATAAAACTTTTTATCCTATTTCATCTAGAAATAATCAAGATTTTATGAATCTAACAAAAGTTTATTTAGATGCAGTTTTCAATCCTTTGATTTTAAATAAAAAAGAAATCTTTTTACAAGAAGGATGGCATATTGAAGCTACAGAAAAACCAACTTATAAAGGGGTTGTTTTAAATGAAATGAAAGGGGCTTTTTCAAGTCCTCGTGAAATTATGATGAATGCGTTGAATCGATCTTTGTTTAAAGACAACTGTTATCAATATGTTTCAGGGGGAGATCCTGAAGCCATCACTGATTTAACCTATGAACAATTTATCCAAACTTATCAAAAATATTATCATCCTTCTAATGCCTTTGTCTTTTTAGATGGAGATGTCCCACTTGATGACGTTTTAAAACTTTTAAATCAAGAATACCTTTCTTCAATGGAAGCGAATTTACCAATAGAAGGGCCAATTTATCAACAACCTGTTCAAATTTCTAGACAAGTGGTAGATTATGAAATAGGGGAAGAAGAAAACGCTGAAAATAAATATCGCATGGCATGGGGAAATGTGATTGGGAGTTATCAAGACTATGAAAAAGTTATTGCAATGCAAGTATTAAGTGATGTTTTATGTGGTGATAACCAAGCGGTTTTAAATAAAGCCCTTTTGGAAAAAGGACTAGCTGAAAATGTTTATTTAGCGATTAATGATGGTGAATTACAAAATTGGTGTCAATTAGAAGTTGATCATATAAAAGAAGAAAACTTAGATCAAGTTAAAGAAATTGTTTTTGATACACTTCGAACACTGATTAAGAAAGGTATTGATCGTCAACAACTTGATGCAACACTTGCTTATTTAGAATTAAATTTAAAAGAAAGAAACTTTGGGGGATATCCTCAAGGAATTATTTTTGGTTTCCAAGTATTAGAAAGTTGGCTTTATGGAGGTAAACCAGAAGACCATTTAGAATATGGAAAGATTTTTGATGATTTGAAAAAGAAAGTAAATGAAGGATATTTTGAAAATCTTATCCAAGAAGTTCTTTTAGAAAATAAACATAGTTGTGAAATTGTATTAAAACCTTCAAAAGAGTTAGGAAAGATTCGTCGTGAAAAAGAAGAAAAGAAATTAACAAATGTTTTAAATTCTATGACAGATGTTCAAAAACAACAATTACAAATAGAACAAAAACAATTAGATGCTTTTCAACAAGCACCAGACACTTTAGAAAACTTAAATACTTTACCAAAATTAAATCTTGAAGATATTGAAGCAAAAGTACAAAAGATTCCTTCAAAGTTGATAGATTTAGAAGGATGCAAAGTTTTAAAACATCTAACAGAAACTAATGGTATTTATTATTATGCTCTTTATTTTAATATAGATCATTTAGATTTAGATCAAATCAGTACTTTATCTTTTATTTGTTCCTTATTGGGGAATGTCTCTACAATAAAACATAGTGCTAAAGATCTTTCTACAAAGATTCGACTTCTTTGTGGAACAATGAATTATTCTATTAATACATATGAAAAAACTAATAAAGAAAATCAAGTTTACTTCAAAGCTTCATTTTCTACTTTAGAAGAAAATGAAAAAGAAGCTTTACAACTTCTTGTTGAAATCTTACAAGAATCTGTTTTTGATCAAGAAAAAATGATTCATGACATTTTAAAACAACGTATTATTTCATTAAAACAAGCGATTACTATGTCGGGACATAGTTTATCTATGAAAAGAGTTTTAGCGATGGTAAGTCCTTCGGGTGTTATTGATGAATATAGTAGTGGAATTGCTTATTATAAATGGTTAAAAGAATTAGATGATCATTTTGATTTTGTTGCTTTAAAACAAAAATTAGAAAGTGTTTATCAAAATGTTTGTTTCTATAATCGTTTAACTTTATCTTTTACTGGAAATGATGATACAAACTTAGAAAAACAAGCTCTTTATTTAAAAGAAACATTAAAAATCTCTGATGCTTTAGAAAAAGCAATCATAAAACCTTTTTCTATTAAAAAAGAAGGAATTATTATTCCTTCAGATATTGCTTATGCCTCTAAAGGAGGTTATCTATTAGAGACTTCTAAAATAACACCACTTGCTTCAAACATTATTTCTTTAGCGTATTTATGGAATGTAGTAAGAGTACAAGGAGGTGCTTATGGTACAGGTTTAGTATCGCGTGCTTCAGGATTTACATGTTGTTATTCTTATCGTGATCCAAATGGAAAAGAATCTTTAAAGAAATATGAAAAATGTGGAACATTTTTAAAAGATTATTTAAAGGAAAATCATGATTTAACAGGATTTATTATTGGCACACTTTCAGGATTAATGCCACTTATGATGCCTTATAATATTGGCAAATATGGTGATTTGTATTATTTTAATCAAAAAGATGAAAAAGCAAGACAAGAACAATTGGAAGCTATTTTAAATGTAGATAAGGATGAGCTATTAGAAATTGCGAAAGAAATCGATGAAACTTTAGAAAAAGGTGGAATATGTATTATTGGTGGTAAAAATCAAATAGATCAATGTGATCTTGATGAAGTTATTTCATTATAAAAGAGGTGTTTTTAATGTTAGAGAAATATGATGTTTATTTAAGACCATTTAACTGTCAAAGAACATTGCATATTTATTTACCTAATGATTATTATCAAAGTGATGAAAGATATCCGGTTGTTTATATGTTTGATGGACATAATTTGTTTTTGAATAGTGATGCTACTTATGGTAAATCATGGGGCTTAGCTGATTTTTTAGATCATTATGATAAGAAATTGATTATTGTTGGTATTGAATGTAATCATGAAGGAAATGAAAGATTAAGTGAATATTGTCCTTATAACTTAAACAGTCGTTATTTTGGACGCGTTCAAGGAAAGGGTATTCAAACATTAGATTGGCTTGTTTATGAACTAAAGCCTATGATTGATCAAAAATATAGAACATATCCTTTTAGAGAATGTACAGCCATTGCAGGAAGTTCTATGGGTGGTTTGATGGCTTTTTATGGAGTTATCAAATACAACCAATATATTTCTAAAGCTGCTTGTTTATCACCAGCCTTTGGCTTATGTAAAAATCGTTTAGAAAGAGATCTTCCTCAAAATCTAAATTCTGATACATGCATTTATATGTCTTTGGGAACAGAAGAATTTAAAAGAACACAACGTTATATTAAAACCATTCAAGAGTTTAATGATTATATTGTATCTAAAGGTGCAACAAGTTATATCAATATTATTCCTGGAGGTCATCATAATGAAGCTGAATGGGAAAAGCAAAATGAGTTGTATATGAATGTGATGTGGAAATAAGGAGATAAAAAATGATTAAACCTCAACGTTTAAAAAAAGGAGATAAAGTAGCTATTGTAAGTTTATCGGCAGGAACTTTAGGAGAAAAATGGGCTATTCATCGTTATTATATTGCGAAAGAAAGATTAGAAAATGATTTTGGTTTAAAAGTGGTTGTTATGGAAAATACGTTGAAGGGTATTAAATATCTTGATGAACATCCAGAAGCAAGAGCAAAAGATTTAATGGATGCTTTTAAAGATGATTCTATAAAAGCTGTTTTTAATGCAATTGGTGGAGATGATACGATTCGTTTACTTCCATATATTGATTTTGAAGTTATAAGAAAGCATCCTAAAATATTTACAGGATATTCTGATACAACAATTAATCATTTGATGATGTATAAAGCAGGGTTGGTTTCTTATTATGGATTAGCGGTGCTAACAACTTTATCTGAATATGTCAAAATGGATGATTATTCATTGGAAATGATGAGAAAAACATTATTCGAGCCAGTACAACAATTGGAAATATACAAAGCACCTTATTACTACGATGACGATGATGAAATGATTCGATGGGATGAAAACAATATAAATGTTTTACGACAATATCATAAAGATGAAAATGGATATGAGGTCATTCAAGGAAATGGTGTTGTTGAAGGTGAATTGTTAGGCGGCTGTTTGGATACTTTTATAGAGGTTTTAGGAACAGAGTTATGGCCGGATAAAGAAAAATGGAAAGGTAAAATTATGTTTTTAGAAACAAGTGAAGTAGATATGTCAGAATATCAATTAGCTTGGATATTAAGAAATTTCATGGCACAAGGTCTTTTTGATGTGATAAATGGTATTGTTGTTGGCAAACCATCACGAAGAAAAAAATATGAAATTTATAAAAAAGTTTATCAAAAGGTTATTGGGATAGAAGCGCATCATCCAGATCTACCAATTTTATATAATGCTAATATAGGGCATGCACTTCCTATAGCTGTCATCCCTTACGGAGTGCGTTGCCGTTTAGATTTAGATAAAAAGACATTTACACTATTAGAACCTGCATGTAATCTTTAAAAGATTGAGAAAGTGAATCGTTTTACGATGATAAATATAAAATGAATGTGATGTGGAAATAAGGAGATAAAAAATGAAACCATTTTGGGAAGATGAATATTTAAATAAAGAAAAATCAACATTTGGAAATCCAAGTAAAGAGGTTAAAGAATTTGTTCCGTATTTAAAGAAAGATGCAAAGATACTTGATGTGGGTTGTGGCGATGGAAGACATGCTTTATACCTTGCAAGCTTGGGTTTTCAAGTAGATGCATTTTATTTATCAAAAAATGCGATTGAAAAAATAGATTATTTAAAACAAAAGAATAATTTAAATATTCATACATGGGTATGTGATGTGTTAGATTATCCCTTTAGATATTCCTATGATTTAATCATTGTTCATGGTGTTTTACAATTTATTGATAAAACAAAACAACCACAAGTAATAGAGTTGTTAAAGAAATGGACAAATGTAAATGGATATCATGTTATTGCTTTATTTACAGATGAAGAACCTATTCCAGATGATTTAAAAGATGTTATGGTAGGTGTCTTTAAAAACGAAGAAATTAAAGATTATTATACAAACTGGAAAACCCTAATGTTTGAAAATAAAAAATTTCATGATGAACATGAAAATGGTATTAAGCATCTTCATGCTATGAATAAATTAGTGGTAAAGAAAATAGGGTAAGCAAATATGAAAATAAGATGCTTTGAAGAAAATGATATAAAAACTATTTATGAATTATTAAAAAATGAATTAGGGTATGAAGTTGATTATAGTTTGTTTATTTTAAGAGTACAAGAAATGATAAAAAATAATTATTTGATTTATGTTGCTTGTATAGAAAATAAAGTTGTTGGTTTTATTGGAATAGAAGTAAGTTATGTCTTTGAACTTCCAAAACAAATAATGAGGGTAAATGCTCTTGCTGTTGATAAAAATTATCAAAACAAAGGGGATTGGAAAACATCTTATACAAGAGGTTGAAAAATATGCCAAAATAAATAACATGGCTGTGATTACTTTGAATAGTGGGATTTCTAGAAAAACAGCGCATATTTTTTATGAAAAACAAGGATATTCTAAAAAAGGTTATAGCTTTATTAAATATCTAAAATAGGGGTATAAAATGAATATTGAATTATACGATAAAATCAAAAAACTTTATTTAAAATATCATAAAGAAAAAACATGGAATCATGTAAATGATGTAGCCAAAGAAGCTAAAAAACTTGCAATTCAATATCATCTAAATATTGAAAAATGTACAATAGCAGCTTTGTTGCATGATATCAGTGCAATCTTTTCACCAGATGATATGTATAAATACGTTAAAGAATTAGGGTATCAAACAGATCCAAGTGAAGAAAAATATCATTTCTTATTGTATCAAAGAATTTCTAAAGAAATTGCATATGATTATTTTCATATTGAAGATGAAGATATTTTATCAGCAATTGAATGTCATACAACTTTGAAAAAAGAAATAAATGATTATAATAAAATTATTTTCTTAGCGGATAAGCTTGCATGGGATCAAGGAGGGATACCTCCTTATTACCAGCAATTAAAAGAAGCAATCAATATTTCTTTAGATAAAGGATGTTATTGGTTTATAAGTTATCAATTTGAAACACATCAACTTCTTATGCCTCATACTTGGTTATTAGAAGCTTATGAAAAATTAAAACAAATCAATGAAGAATAATAAAAAAGTCTCTAATAGAGTTATTTTCTATTAGAGATTTTTATTAGATAAGATATCCATTAAAAATGGAACAACTTTTTCATTAGACATTTCATCTAAAGAAGAAATAAGACGATATTCACTATGTTCTTCAGAATCTAATTGAATTGTATAATCAGTAGTATTTTTTAAAGTACAAATATAAACAAGACGGGTAAACATCGTATTTTTACCTTTATCAAAATTACTATCTTCATGAATGATTTGTTTTACTTCAACATCTAAATTAACTTCTTCTTTAGCTTCTCTAATTAAAGCTTCTACAGGTGTTTCAAAGTCTTCTACGGAGCCTCCAGGAATATCCCAATATTCAGGATATACATTTGGTTTACCTCTTTTGATAATACTTCTTTTAATGATAAGATACTTGTCATTGATTTTCATTAAACCATGTACAATAAGTTTGTTTCGAAATTCTTTCATATGATTTTCCTCCTTATGGGTAAGTTTTATTATAAATCTGTTTTCAATAAAAATGCAATGAGAAAAATATGATATAATAAAATCAATAAAGATTAGAGGAAATGTGTATGGATAAAAATAAAAAATGGATTGATTATATTATTGAATTACAAAGTTTAGCACAAGCCGGACTTACTTATGGAAAAGATGTTTATGATCAAGAACGCTATGAACGTATTCGCCAACTTTCCGCTATGATGATGGCAGATATTTCAAATAAACCAGTAGAACAAGTAGAAGGGCTTTTTTGTAATGAAGTAGGGTATCAAACACCCAAAATTGATACACGTGCTGCTATTTTTAAAGAAGATAAAATCTTACTTGTACAATAGAAAAATGGAACATGGGCATTACCTGGTGGTTGGTGTGATGTCAATGTCTCAGTTATGGAAAATACGATAAAGGAAGTAAAAGAAGAAGCCGAACTTGATGTTGTTGTTAAAAATGTCATTGCAATTCAAGATAGAGAAAAACATAATCAACCAATCTATGCGTATAAGGTATGTAAAATATTTATGCTCTGTGAAGTAGAAGGTGGTGTTTTTAAAGAAAATAGTGAAACAATAGGTCTTGATTATTTTACAAAAGACAAACTTTCATTACTTGCTACAGAAAAGAATAATGAAGAACAAATTCAAATGTGTTTTGATGCTTATAAGGCAGGAGAAAAATGGAAAACATATTTTGATTAAGGAGGCATATTTATGGGATTTTTTACGAAGAAAAAACAAACACTATCATTTCCTTTTGATGATCAACAAAATACAGCATGCATTGTATGTTGTCATATTTTAGAAGGACATCCTATTTTATATGTAAGTCATGATGAAGATGACGGTATGTGGCAATTTTTATGTGGAAGCAATCATAATATAGAAGATGCAAGTATTGTTTCTTTATTTGAAGTTTATAACATTGATTATTCTATTTGCTTATTAAAAGACATGCCACGAGGTTATTATGCAATAAGAGAAAATGTAGAAAGTGATTGGATTGTTAAGAAATAATAATGCTGGAGGTGTTATTTATGACGATAAAGTATAGAGGTTATTTAAAAAATAATAATCAGTTAAAAAGCGTTGATGAATCACGATTGGAGAAAATGGCTATTGGATGGATTGACTATCTATTTGTTTTTTTGATTATTTTATATCCTTTAACAAAAAGCTTAAAATTATTAATTTCTAAATATAATGGAAAAATTTTAAATGTATTTTTAATAGATATATTGGGTTTTATTATTGTAATTTTATTAATGATTGTCCATGAATACTTTCATGCAATAACTTTTTCTAAAAAAGAAGATATTTATATTTGGTTTCAGGGGTTTGGAATGATAACACATTGCACAGAAATAAAGAATGTAAAAGAGTATCTTTATACTTTATTGTTACCTAATTTACGTATTACATTGCCATTATCGATTTTTGTAATATTTGTAAAACTATCAAATCCATTGATTTTAAAAATGATAGGATTAGTTTCAAGTATTATAATTTTAGGAGCAATTAATGATCTTGCTACTATAGTTTATATAATTAGAAATAGGAAGCAGATAGAGTATTTACAATTAAGTGGTAAATACATGTATTATAAGAAGAAATAGCATATAGAGGAAAGGTAGAAAAATGAAAAAAAGATATTATTTTATTATTATTTTAGTTATTTTGATTCCTATTTTGATTGTTACGTCTTTAATAAAAGATTCTAATCAAAAACCAGCTATTAAAATTAAAGATAATGAAATCATTACATCTGTACCTAATTGTAGTGAACCAACAATTAAAATAGATAAAATACGAAATATTAAATTATTGGATAATGTTGAAATTGGAAATAAACAAGTAGGTTATAAAGAAGATAAGTGCTATGCAGGTTATTTTGATACACAATTTGGAACATGTTTTATTTATATAAATCCAAATATTCATTCATATATTTATTTTGAAACCAAGGACGACAAATGCTTGATTAATTATGAAAGTGAAGAAAAAACAAAAGAGTTGTATGAAACTATAAAAAATATTTAACCTTAAAGGAGAATTAAAATATTATGGAAAATAAAGATGTTCAAAAAATAGCAAAAATGACAATACAATATGCAAAAGAAATTATTAAACCTGGTATGTCCCTTATTGATTTGAGAAATGATTTAGAGAAGAAAATGCTTGAGTTGGGCGCAGATTCTTTTTGGTATTGGGATGTAGGAGCATTTATTTTTTCAGGAGATGAAACAAATGTTTCAATATCAGGTAAACATTATGTAACTGCAAATAAAACTATACAAAATAATGATATTATTACGATTGATTTATCACCTCAAAATAATAATGTTTGGGGAGACTATGCAAGAACAATTATTATTGAAAATGGGATAGTTGTTGATTGTGTAGAAAATATTGAAAATGAAGAATGGAAAAAAGGATTACAAATGGAAGATAGACTTCATCAAGAATTATTGAAATATGTTACTGTTGAAACAACCTTTGAAGATCTTTATTTTCATATGAATCACTTGATAAAGGAATATGGGTTTATAAATTTAGATTTTTTAGGAAATTTAGGACATTCTATTGTAAATAGAAGTGAAGATAGAATTTATATTGAAAAGGAAAATAAAACAAAATTAATAGATGTAAACTATTTTACGTTTGAACCACATATAAGTGTTTTAAATTCTAAATATGGTTATAAAAAAGAAAATATTTATTATTTTGTTGAAGGAAAATTAGTTGAATTATAATTTATATTTAATGGGGGCACCAATGAAGAGTGATTTTAAAAATTTAAAAAAAATATTTGAACAAGCAAATGAACAGCTATTAAATCTTGATATGAATTTATTTGAATCACAAGTATCTGAACAAACAATTTGTGGAGCACTGGCTATAAGATTACATGATATATTAAAAGATACCCAATATTCCAAGTATTATGTTGATATTGAATATAATCGCAATAGAGGTGGAAAATTTAAAAGAATATTTAAAAGTATACAGGGTCCAGGCGAAGAAATAATAAGAATTAAAGCAGATTTAATTGTACATAGTAGAGGTGAATGTGTAGAACGAGATAATTTGCTTGCACTTGAAATGAAGAAAAGTTATCGACCTAAAAAGGAGAAGGATGCGGATAGGAGCCGATTAAAATGTTTAACTAAAGACAGCTTTAATCACGAATGGTCTTTTGATGGAACGGAACTTCCTGAACATGTTTGTCGATATGCTATAGGCATATATTATGAGATTGATTTTGACAAAAGAACTATCTCATTAGAATATTATCGTAAAGGAGAGTTTTATACAGATGATGAGATATGTTATTGAAAAGGGACAACTTAAATAAATGTTCCTTTTTTACTTTATTTCGAATGTGATATGTAAAGTTAGTAAAGCAATTTTATCATAAGAGTTAGAGATGAGGTTTACAATTTTTTATACTATTCTACTGTATTATTGATGGAAATAATATAAATTACACTTTATAGATAACCAATAGAAATATGTGATATAATTTTGATTAGTTAAAGGAGTTGATTTATATGAAAATATTAGCTTTTACAGGAGCTGGAATATCAAAACAAAGTAATATTCCAACATTTATGGAAAGACCAGATGTAAGAGAAAAATTATTTAGAAGTTATGCCAACAGTCATCACGTAGAATATAATGAGGTAATCAAACAACTTAAAGCCAATATGAATGGTGCTAAACCCAATGATGCTCATATTGCTTTGGCTGAATATCATGTACCAATTATTACTATGAATATTGATGGGCTGCATAAACTTGCTGGAAGTGATGCTTTAGAATTACATGGTGGTTTACCAGAAGATGATGAAATGGATATTGCGTATTCTTTATATAATAAACCGGTACTTTATGGTGATCCAGCACCAAATTATCAAAAGGCTTATGAAATGGTTTATAAATTACAACCAGGAGATATCTTTTTAGTAGTAGGATGTTCATTTCATACAGGAATATCTGTTGATTTAAGAGAAGTTGCGAAAGCTAGAGGAGCAAGAATTATCGAAATACAAGAAGATGCTGCTCATAATGTAAGAAAAGTATTAGAAGAATTATTAAATAATAATTAACTTTTAATGTAGAATAAAAGGAATGGAGGAAATTATTGATATGCAAATGCCGGTATTATTATGTGCGATTTTATTAATAGTTATTTCTATTCCTTTATATTTTGGAAAAGGTTCAAATATGATTGCTGGATATAATGATTTGAGCCAAGTTGGTAAAGAAAAAATAAATAGGTTGAGATTATGCAGGGTGTTGGCAATGACACTTGATATAACTGCTATCATTTTAATGTTAGGAGCTTATTCTATTATTAGTATGAATGATACAATAATTTTAGGTGTTATCACACTAATTGTAGGAACTATTTTGAGTAATGTTGTTTCCAAAAATAAGTGAATTAATTGCTATAAAAAATATTAGAAGAATTAATGAAAGGAAGATTAATGAATGAACTCAATTTTAATTAAACCACATCATTTTATTGATATTATTAAATTATATGGATCTGGGATAGATAGATTTGTTCCTGATGAAAAAATGGGACATGATTTTTATAAGGTTGCTAATGAAATTATTGATAACCCATCTGTTGATTTAAAACTAACAATTGATGGAGATGACATTTGTAAACCTTGTAAAAAGTATCATGAACAATGTGTTGATCCATTAACGCATATACAAGGATATACGAGTAAAGATGTTTATAATAAAACTTTAGATAAAAGAATTATAAAATTATATAACTTAAATGATGAATATTATACGGCAAAACAATTATGCTCTATAATTCAAAATAATAAAGAATATATCTTTGAAGTCTGGGATGAAGAAGATAATGAGGTAACACAAAAAAGATATGAATTATTTTTACAAGGGGCTCATAAATTTTTAGATAACATTTAAAGAATAAATATAGGAAGAGGTGATAGATTTGTCAAAAAGGGAAAAAGCGTATTTTCATTTACCAGGATTATTTGAATTTTATGAATTATATAAAGTTTTTTTACCATTATTCTATCATCATCGTGAATATTTTTATGATTGGTGTGAAATAGGTTCTATTTATGGAAGTCCTGAAGATTGTTTATGGGGTGGAGGACGTCTTGGTGAAGGAAATCAAAATTCTTATGAAGTTCTTTCACTTATGAATCAATATCATATTTCTTCGCGCCTTACTTTCAGTAATTCATTACTTCAAGAAAAACATCTTCAAGATAAAAGATGTAATGATCTTTGTACTTTATTTGAAAAAAGTGAGGTTCAAAGTGGGATTATCATTCATTCTGATTTGTTGCTAGAATATTTAAAAAAGCAATATCCACGTTTTTATTTTGTTTCTTCAACAACGAAAGTTCTTACAAAATTTGAACAATTAGTAGATGAGTTAAAGAAAGATGACTTTTTATATGTTGTTCCTGATTTTCGTTTAAATAAAGTTCAACAATTAGAAAATCTTTTACAAAAAGATAAGGATAAAGTTGAATTTTTATGTAATGAATGTTGTTTTATAGGCTGCCTTGAACGAAAGAAATGTTATGAAACGGTTAGCCGTCAAAATCTAGGAGAAGATTGTTTAGATCATGTATGCAAAGCTCCAAATTCTCATGAGGGGTATCGTTTTTCTAAAGCTATGCAAAATTCGAGTTTTATTAGTGTTGAAGATATTCAAAATAATTATCTACCAAAAGGCTTTTCTCAATTTAAAATAGAAGGTAGAAGTTTAGGGAGTGCTTTAGTGTTAGAATTTTTACTTTATTATATGGTAAAGCCCGAGTATCAAATACATATAAGAGAAGCTATTTATTTAGATAATATGTTAGATTTGTTTTAAAAAATAAGAAGGATAAAACATGTAAAGTGTATAAATTATTAAAGAAATAAAAAGGAGAACATATATGAAAATAGAATATAAAGAAGGTCTTATTGTTTTAAAAGATCAGGAGGAAGAAGTAGGTTATATTAAATATGTTAAAAAAGAAGAAAATGTGATTGATGTTATTTCAACAGTTGTTCATGAAAGATATCAAGGTCAAGGAATGGCAGGAAAGCTGTTTGACGCTTTGATGAAATATGTAAAAGATAATTCTTTGAAAATTATTCCATCTTGTAGTTATATTGAAAAGAAGCTTTCAAAGCTTGCAAATTCTTGCGATTTTTTGCATAAATGGGCGTAATTATTATATTATACTCAAAAAATTAATAAATATGCTTAAAAATAACAATATTTTCTTGCAATTAAGAAATAATCTCTATATAATACTTTTGTAAATTAAGAGTCAAAGGGGGGAATCATCATGGCAAAAACTGTAGTAAGAGAAAACGAATCTTTAGATGACGCTTTACGTCGTTTTAAAAGACAAGTATCTAGAACAGGTACCCTTGCTGAAGCTCGTAAAAGAGAATTCTATGTTAAACCAGGATTAAAAAGAAAATTAAAATCTGAAGCAGCAAGAAAAAATAATAAAAAAAGATAATAAAATTACAGCCTATTTGGCTGTTTTTTTATGCTGTTTTTTCATTGAAAAAGATGTTATCATTTAGTATACTTTATATGATAAAAATAAAGATGTTTTTAATCAAAAAAGGGAGAAACTATGAAAACAGTATTAAAAAATGGAAATGTTTTTTACCAAAATAAAATACAAAAATTAGATGTAGAAATTGATGGGGAAACAATTAGTCGAATTGGAAAAGAATTAGATGGAGACAATGTTATTGATTGTACAGATTTATTAGTAACACCAGGTTTTGTTGACCTTCATGTTCATTTACGTGAACCAGGATTTGAGCATAAAGGAACTATTAAAACAGAAACTTTATCCGCTAAATATGGAGGCTATACGCATATTGTTGCTATGGCAAATACGAATCCATGTATGGATGATAAAGAAACGATTGAAGACTTTATTCAAAGAGTTAAAAAAGATAGCTCAATTCATACTTACACTTATAGTGCGATTACAAAAGATTTAAAAGGACAAGAACTTGTTAATTTTAAAGAAAATAATGCTTTTGATATTGTCCAAGGATTTTCTGATGATGGAAAAGGTGTACAAAGTAAAGAAATGATGGAAAAAGCCATGAAAGAAGCAAAAGCAAACAAGAGTATTATTGTTGCTCATTGTGAAGATGAAGGAGAACTTGAAAAAGGAGCATGTATTAACTTAGGCCGTGTTTCTAAAGAAAATGGTCTTGTAGGAATCAACAATGCTTCAGAATATAATCACGCTTTACGTGATTTGCAATTATCTAAAGAAATTGGCAATCGTTATCATATTTGTCATATTTCTACCAAAGAAACAGTGGCAGGATTAAGAGAATATCGAAAACAAGGTTTACCTGTTTCAGGAGAAGCCTGTCCACATCATTTGATTTTAACAGATGAAAATATTAAAAACTTAAATCCAAATTATAAAATGAATCCACCACTTCGAAGTAAAGAAGATTTAGATGCTTTGATTGAAGGATTAAAAGATGGTACAGTGACATGTATTTCAACAGATCATGCACCGCATAGTGATGAAGAAAAATTAAAACCAATTGATCAAGCACCATTTGGTATTATTGGTAACCAACATGCCTTCAGTCTTGTTTATACGTATTTAGTTAAAAAGAATCTATTAGATTTAGAAACAGTTTTAAAATGTATGACAATCAATCCTAGTCAAGTGATTGGTTTAGATCATGATATGGCTGTTGGTAAAAAGGCCAATATTGCCATCATTGATTTAAATGAGGAATATACAATTACCAGAGATAATATTTATTCAAAAGCAAAAAATACACCATTTTTGGATACAAAATGTTTTGGTTTAGTGAAATATCATATTTTAGATGGAAAGATTGAAAAATTATAGGAGGAATTTATGAACTATCAAGGGTTAATGGAAATTACAAAAATTGAAAACATTGCAGATGATGTTTATGAAATGACTTTAAAAGGAGAAGGGGCTAAATATATTAGTCAACCAGGTCAATTCATTAATATTAAGATTAATGAAAGTTTACAACCTTATCTTAGAAGACCGATGTCTATTTCGGATTATGATGAAAATACCATTGTGATTGTTTTTAAGGTTGTTGGTCAAGGAACAGAAATCTTAAAGAATAAACAAATTGGAGATCAATTGGATTGTTTAATTGGTTTAGGAAATGGTTTTACAGTTCAAGAAGGAAAAGCTCTTCTTATCGGGGGAGGACTTGGAACACCACCACTTTATAATTTAGGTAAGAAATTAAAAGAAAAAGGAATTGAAGTGACAACTGTTTTAGGATTTTCTTCTAAAAAAGATGTTTTCTATATTGATAAATTCCAAGAATTTGGAGATGTTTTAATTGCGACAATGGATGGTTCTTTAGGGGTTAAAGGAACAGTTATTGATGTGATCAAAAACGCAAATCTTACTTTTGATCATTACTATACATGTGGACCTGAACCTATGTTAGATGCCCTTGCTTTAAATTATCCAGAACATGGACAACTTTCTTTTGAAGCAAGAATGGGATGTGGTTTTGGAGCATGTATGGGGTGTTCATGTAAAGTGAAAACAAAACCTTATAAACGTATTTGTGTAGAAGGACCAATCTTATTAAGTGAGGAGGTTATTGTAAATGGTTAATTTAAAAGTTAATCTTCCAGGTTTAGAAATGAAAAATCCAGTGATTCCAGCATCAGGAACTTTTGGATTTGGATATGAATTTACAAGATTCTATGATATTAATGTTTTAGGAAGTATCATGATTAAAGGAACAACACTTGAGCCACGTTATGGAAATCCTTTGCCACGTATTGCGGAAGGACCAAGTGGAATGCTTAATGCAATTGGACTCCAAAATCCTGGTGTTGATGCTGTCATGTCACATGAGCTAGAAGAACTCCGTAAGTGCTATAATGATAAAGTTATTGCGAATATCGGTGGAAGTTGCATTGATGATTATGTTGAAACTGCAAAACGTATTTCAACACATGATATGGTAGGTGCTTTAGAATTAAATATTTCTTGTCCAAACGTTCATAGTGGAGGTATTCAATTTGGGACAAATCCACAAATGGCAGCGGATGTCACACGTAAAGTCAAAGCTGTTTCTCAAAAACCGGTCTACGTCAAACTTTCGCCAAATGTCACAGACATTGTTGAAATGGCTAAAGCAGTTGAAGAAGCAGGAGCTGATGGTATTACAATGATTAATACTTTAGTGGGTATGCGTTTTAATATCAAAACAGGAAAACCAATTATCGCTAATGGAACAGGTGGTTATTCTGGACCAGCTATTTTCCCAGTAGCCTTACGTATGGTTCATCAAGTAAGTAAAGCAGTTAAAATTCCTGTAATTGGTATGGGGGGTATTTCAAGTGCCCATGATGTTATTGAAATGATGGTTGCTGGTGCCAGTGCGGTAGCCATTGGTTGTCAAAACTTAGTAGATCCATATGCTTGTTATAAAATCATTCAGGATTTACCAAAAGAACTTGAAAAACTCGGTGTTCAAGATATTAATGAAATCGTTGGGTTATCACATCAAGATTAAAAGAGAAATGAAGATTTCTCTTTTTCTATCGTTATCCATGTAATATAATAAGATAAATAGGGGTGAAGCAAATGGATTTAGATACATTGTTAAATAAAAATCAAAAAGAGGCAGCAACGTATTTAGATAGTCACTTAAGAATCATTGCGGGGGCAGGTTCTGGAAAAACAAGAGTTGTGACTTATCGTATTGCACATTTAATACAAGATATTGGAATTGATCCGCGTTCTATTTTGGCAATAACTTTTACAAATAAAGCTGCCAATGAAATGAAAGAAAGGGTCAATGAAATTGTTGGTATTCATGGAAGTGGAACACTTATTTGTACCATTCATTCTCTTTGTGTAAGACTTTTAAGACAACATATTAATGTCTTAAATTATCCAAGTAATTTTACAATCATGGATGAAGAAGATCAAAAAGCACTTATTAAAAAGCTTTATACTCAATTAGAAATCGACGCTAAAGTTATTTCTATTAAAAGTATGATCAATACAATTTCATCTTATAAAACAGCAAGAGTCTCACCACAAAGAGCCATTGAACTTGCAGGACAATTTTCTGGAGAACTTAAAAAAGCTAAAGTTTATGAAGCTTATGAAAATTATAAAGAAGATCATTTCTTATTAGATTTTGATGATTTATTATTAAAAGCCGTTTATATTTTAGATAATTATCCTGATATATTAGAAAAATGGCAAAGAAAATTTCAATACATTCATGTTGATGAATTTCAAGATGTTGGAGAAATTGAATATCATTTAGTTCAACTCTTATCTAAATATGCCATTGTTTGTGTTGTTGGTGATCCAGATCAAACAATTTATAGTTTCAGGGGGGCAGATGTTCATTTTATTTTAGATTTTGATAAAGACTTTAAACCAAATAAAACAATTATTCTTGATCAAAACTATCGTTCTACAGGAAATATTTTAAAAGTATCCAATAACTTAATTCGTAAAAACAGTCAACGTTTAGAAAAAAATCTTTATACAAAACAAACAGGTGGGGAAGATGTTATTCATCATGTCGCTAAAAGTGAAGAAGAAGAAGCCAATTGGATTGCAAGTAAAATAGAAGATATTGTAAGTAATCAAGAAGGCGTTAATTATCGTGATATTGCTATTTTATATCGTGCCAACTATTTATCACGTACGATTGAACAAGTATTGATTCGTAAAGGAATTGATTATCGTATTTTTGGTGGTTTAAAATTCTTTAATCGCAAAGAAGTTAAAGATGCTTTAAGTTATTTAAGACTTGTTTGTAATCAAGAAGATTTAGCTTTTGAAAGAATTATTAATACACCAGCTAGAGGAATTGGTAAAAAGACATTAGAGAATATTCAATTAGTGGCTTTAAATTATCAAATTTCTCTTTATGAAGCATTAACACTTCATAGTGAAGAAATTCGTCTTTCAAATAAATCTAAAAAAGAAGTTAGAGGATTTGTAGAAGCCATTGAAAAAGCAAGACAATCAAAATTACCACTTCATGAAATGTTTGAACAATTAATGATTGATGTAGGCTACATCGATATGTTAAAAAATGATTTAGAAGACAATCGAATTGATAATATTCATGAATTACAACGTTCTATTTATGATTTCCAAGTTTCTCATGAAGATGCACCAACTTTAGAGAACTATTTACAAGATATTTCTTTATATACTGATAATGATTCTATTGATCAAGGGCAATATGTTTCTTTAATGTCTATTCATATGGCAAAAGGACTTGAATTTGATTATGTCTTTGTTTTAGGACTTTCAGAAGGCATTTTCCCAAGTTTTAGAAGTTTGGCCGATGATGGAGATGAAGGGCTTGAAGAAGAAAGAAGATTAGCTTATGTAGCTTTTACTAGAGCAAAAAAACAACTTTTCTTAACGGATAGTGAAGGCTTTAGTTTTGTAACGGATTCGCCAAAAGTGTCAAGTCGTTTCATTGATGAAGTAGGAAATGAAGGAATTGTGCATAGTGGAAGTAAGCCACGTTTTAAAACAAGTGACTATATTCCAAAACAAACCGTTTCTAAAGAAGAATTAATTGGGGATAATAAAGTTGATGATTGGAAAGTAGGTGACCTTGTTAACCATGATGTCTTTGGTAAAGGGGTTGTTGTTAAGGTCAATAAGACAATTTTAGATATTGCTTTTGAACTTCCTGTAGGACTTAAATCCTTAATGGCCAATCATAAAGCATTAAAAAAACTTACAAACTAGAGAATATAATATTCTCTTTTTTGTATGTCATTATTTTGTTATAATAAAAAAGATTTTAAAGGAGAGAAAATGATGGATGATTTAAAAAGATATGAAGAATTAGTAAAAACAATTGAATATCATAATGATCGTTATTATAACCAAGATGATCCAGAAATAAGTGATTATGACTATGATATGATGATGAAAGAACTTAAAAAAATAGAAAAGGATCATCCTGAATATGTCACACCAAATTCACCAACTCAACATGTTGGAGGAAGTGCTAAAAGAGAAGCAGGTGTTTTGGTAAGACATCGTGTACCGATGCTTTCTTTACAAGATGTTTTTTCTAAAGAAGAAGTCCAAGAATTTGTGGAATCAATGCAAGAAACTTTAGTCGATCCTGTTTTTATCGTTGAATATAAAATTGATGGTCTTTCAATGGCTTTAAGATATGAAAATGGTGACTTAACAACAGCGATTACACGTGGTGATGGAATTATCCAAGGTGAAGATGTTACAGTTAATGCAAGAGTCATCAAAGATGTAAAAAATAAATTAAAAGAACCAATAGAATACTTAGAAGTACGTGGTGAAGTCTATATGACGAATGAGGCTTTTGATAAAGTCAACGAGATTCAAGAATTAAATAATAAAAAGACTTTTGCAAATCCAAGAAACTGTGCAGCTGGAACGCTTCGTCAATTAGATAGTCGTATTACCAAACAAAGAAATCTTTCTATGTTTATCTTTAATATTCAAGATATTCGAGGAAAAGAAATTACGACGCATAGTCAAGGTTATGAATATTTGAAAAAACAAGGAATGAAAGTTATTGATAATTATCAAATTTGTCACAGCTTTGAAGAAGTATGGAAAGCAATTGAAATGATTGGTGAAAGTAGAGATCAATTAGGCTATGACATTGATGGAGCGGTTGTTAAAATTGATAGCTATGAACAAAGACAACAATTAGGACAAACAGCTAAAGTACCGCGTTGGGCAGTTGCTTATAAATACCCACCAGAAGAAAAAGAAACAAAACTTTTAGATATTGAGTTGTCTGTTGGAAGAACAGGTAGAATTACACCAACAGCTATCTTTGAACCAGTTCGTTTATGTGGAACAACGGTTTCTAGAGCAACCCTTCATAATCAAGATTTTATAGATAGCCTAGATGTTCGTATTGGTGATACAATTATTGTTTATAAATCAGGAGAAATCATTCCTAAAGTAAAAGGTGTCAATAAAGATAAAAGACCGGCTGATAGTGTTCCTTATCAAATAGGAAATGTCTGTCCAGTATGTGGAGCACCAACATATCAAGAAGAAGGAACGGTAGATATTAAGTGTTCCAATCCAACATGTCCAAGTAAGTTAGTAAGAAATGTTGTAAATTTTGTTGGAAGAGATGCAATGGATATTAAAGGCTTTGGTTTATCTTATGTAGAAACCTTGATAGATCAAGGATATATTCATGATGTGAGTGATATTTATACATTAAAAGATAAAAGACAAGATCTTTTAGACAAAAAAGTAATCGGTCTTGTAAAGAGTACCGATAATTTATTAAATGCGATTGAAAAAAGTAAAGAAAATGATGCAACAAAAATATTAACAGCTTTAGGTATTTCTAATATTGGAAAATCAGCTGCAAAATCATTAATGAAAAAATTTAAAACCATGGATCAATTAATGAATGCAAGCTATGAACAACTCATTGAAGTCAATGATATTGGTGCTACGAGTGCGCAAATTCTTATTGATTATTTTAAAGATGAAAAAAATAAAGAAATCATTCATAAATTAGAAAACTATGGATTGAAAATGGAAATAGAAGATACTCAAAGTTCTTCTCTATTAGAAAATATGACTTTTGTTGTAACAGGAACGCTTCCAACTTTATCTCGTAAGGAAGCTGCAACACTTATTGAAAATAACGGGGGTAAAGTATCAGGTTCCGTTTCTAAAAAGACAACATATTTATTAGCGGGAGAAAATGCCGGAAGCAAGCTTGCTAAAGCACAATCCTTAAATATTCCGGTTCTTAGTGAAGAAATGTTTATGGAAATGATAAAATCATAATTTTATGCTATAATGTGCAAAAAAAGGAGGTCCTTATGAAAAAACTATTAATTGGTATATTATGTTTACTTCTTTGTACAGGGTGTACATCAAAATCAAGCAAAAAAGAAACAAAAAGCAGCCAAGATATTTCTTCAACAGATTCGTTAGATGATTCATTTTATCCAATTGTTAATCTTGGGACAAATTTGATTAGAGAAACATTTTATCAAGATTTTTCTTCATCAGATGATTTTCAAACAATTGGACGAGAATTACAAGTTTTATCGACAGAATATTTTTCAACATCAGATTATTATATGTCTGAAGGTTTACAACTTGTAAAAAAAGATAAAGATGAACTTTTATTAAGAAATAAAAAACATTCTTTACAACCGGCAACAGGGGAAACTGTTGATGGTAAAGAAGTAAGTAAGATGGTTGAAAATATCAGTGAACAAGATTACTATGAAAAAAGTGGTGATAAATATACTTTAAAAGGAATGTCTATCGCAATTATTTTAGATGCAACAGGTGGTACAAATGATGTACTATCAGATGATAGTGTCAATAATTATGGAAAAGAAGTGATTTCTAAACTTTATAACTATCTTCAAACAAAGAAAAGTGTTAAAGATATTCCAACTTTAATTGCGGTTTATCGTAAAAATGTTAAAGATGAAAATAGTTATAATGGACACTACATTTATAGTAGTTATTGTAAAAATGGTAAAGTAGGTTCAATTAAATTATTAGACTATAATACGTATATTTTTACAAGTGATGAGGCTAATAAAGCAGACGAATCGCTATATTCTCAATTCTCTGTATTTAAAAACAATGTCAAAAATGCTTCAACAGAAGCAGTTGGGGTTGTTGGATATGGAAAATATAAAGATGGTTCGATTCAAACTATGAAAATTCAAGTAAAAGTGAGTGTGAAAAGTTATACAGAACTTATTTACATGGTAGAAACAGTGGCTGATGAAATGGATAGTCATTTTAGTGGTGTGGATACATATGCCATTATCAATGATCAGGATGGTTTAAAAGCTGTTGTTATTAAAAATGCTGGAGAGGATGCACAAAGTACGTTACTTTATTAAGGATATACATTTGCTATATTTTTTGATAAAATAAGGTATAAGAAGGTGAAATAATGGCAAGAGAAAGATTTTCATTTAATGATACTAAAGAATATAATAAAGATGATTTACAACCAAATAATGATTTACATGCAGGACAAACAGGTAAATTTACATTTGATGATGAAATAGAAGAAAAACCAAAGAAAGTAAAAAAACTAAAGAAAACAAAACAACCAAAAAATGGAAAGAAATTAAAGCTTAAAAAATGGCATATTTTTATTACAGTACTTGTTGTTTTAATTGTTGCTTTCCTACTTTATATTTTTGTTTTCTCTGGTAATAATAAAGGGCCTGTCTATGGACAAAGATGTGTGAAATTATTATCAGTAGATCAAAATACGGTGAGTCAAGTTGAAAGTCAAATTGAACAAGATGATCGTATTCAAGATTTGGCTGTAAAAGTTGATTGTCGTACAATTAAATTAACTTATCAACTTGTCGATAATGTTTCTGCAGATGATGCGAAGTCTTTAGTTGAAGATTCTGTTCATACATTTGATGATGCAATGGGTCAACAAAAGGATGATGGAGCTGCTTGGTCACAACTTTTAAATAAAGCTAATGGACGTCTTCAGTATGATTTAGAAATTATTGTTAAATCAAATGGGGATAGTGATTTCCCATTATTTGGTACAAAACATGCGGGCATTGATGATATTACCTATACAGGACAAAATGTTAAAGATCAAAGTGCTGCCGATAAAGCAATTCAAAGACAGGCAGAAGTAGATGCAGCCAATGCTGCAAATCAATAAACGAGCCTAGCTCGTTTTTTTGGAGGAAAAAATGAAAAAAAATGATTATTTTATAGGAAAATGTGTTGATCAATCTCATGATGGAAAAGGAATTGTTAAATATGAAGGTTTTACTTATTTTGTAAATGGGATGATCACAGGAGAAGTAGGACAAATTAAATGTATTAAAATGTTAAAGAATTATGGGGTAGGACGTTTAATTGAATTACAAAAACCTTCACCTGAAAGAGTGAATCCTAAATGTCATATTTATCAAGGATGTGGTGGTTGTCATTTAATGCATTTATCTAGTCTAGGACAACAAGAATTTAAAACAAAAAGAGTAAAGGATTGTATGGAAAGAATTGGACATTTAGAGGTTGATATTCAACCTTGTTTAATGCAAGAAGATCCTTGGTATTATCGTAATAAAGTTCAAATGCCTTTAGGCTATGATAAAAACGGTCAATTAGTGACAGGTTTTTATAAACAAAGAACCAATGATATTATTGCTTGTGATGAATGTCTTATTCAAAATGAAGAATCAAATGCAGTGATTCAAAGAGTGAAAGAACTTTTTGTACAATATGATATAAAACCTTATGATAAAACAACACATCAAGGAAATATTAAACATGTTCTTACTAAAAAAGGCTATCATAGTGAAGAATTTATGTTATGCTTCATTACTTATCAAAAAACAATCAAACATATTGATCAAATTGTAGAAATACTTGTTCAAGAATTTCCACATATTAAAACCATTATCCAAAATATCAATGAAAGACATGATAATGTTATTTTAGGTGATGAAGAAAAGATTCTTTACGGTCAAGGTTATATTTATGATACTTTACTTAAAAATCAATATAAGATATCTTTGAAATCATTTTATCAAATCAATCCAATTCAAGTAGAAGTTCTTTACCAAACAGCCATTGATTTAGCTCATTTAAATCAAGACTCTGTTGTTTTAGATGCTTATTGTGGAATTGGAACAATTACCCTTTCACTTGCAAAACATGTAAAGAAAGTTTACGGGGTCGAAGTTATTTACCAAGCTATAGAGGATGCTAAAAATAATGCTCTACTTAATAAAATAGATAACGTAGATTTTGTCTGTGATGATGCTGGAAAATATATGGTCGAGCTTGTTAAGAAAAATACCCATTTAGATGTTGTTTTTGTTGATCCACCACGAAAAGGATGTTCAGAAGAATTCTTAGAACATTTATTACAGGCAAGTCCAAAAGAAATTATTTATATTTCATGTGATGTAGCCACTCAAGCAAGAGATGCTAAGTATTTGAATGAACATGGTTATACAATCACAAATTGTCAACCAGTAGATATGTTTCCACATACTTTCCACATCGAAAATATTTTAAGATTTGAGAAATCCTAGTGATTTCTTTTTCTTATATCAAGTTATAACAAACAATTATTTGTCATATTATAAAGAGTGATTTACAATAAAAATAGGAGGAAAAAGGAAATGAAAGTATTATTAGTTAATGGGGGACCACACCCTAAAGGATGTACCAATCGTGCTTTAGAAGAAGTAGAAAAAGCATTAAAGGAAGAAGGAATAGAAACGCTTATTTATGATATTCCTAATGTTCCATTACAAGATTGTGTTGCTTGTGGATCATGCGCTAAAACAGGTAAATGTGTTTTTGATGATTGTGTCAATGAATTTGCCTCAATGGCAAAAGATGCTGATGGCTTTATCTTTGGAACACCTGTTTATTATGCGCATCCAACAGGTAAAATTCAAAGCTTTATGGATCGTGTTTTTTACAGTGCTAAATCAGCTTTTGTTCATAAACCAGCAGCAGTAATTTCTTCATCGAGAAGAGCAGGGAGTGTCACAAGTATGGATGTTTTAAATAAACATTTAAGTATTTCAGAAATGCCAATTGTCACATCAAATTATTGGAATGAAGTGCATGGACATACACCAAGTGATGTTGAACAAGATAGAGAGGGATTAGATACAATGTATGCATTAGGTAAAAATATGGCTTGGATGTTAAAATGTATTGAAGCTGGTAAAAAAGCAGGAATTGAAGTTCCTCAAAATAAAAAGAGAACGACAAACTTTATTCGTTAAAATGAAAACACTGTATGTTTCTGATTTAGACGGTACGCTTTTAAATAGTCAACAACAAACATCAACTTATACCAATCAAATAATAGAAAAACTTGTTGATCAAGGAATGTTGTTTTCTTATGCAACCGCAAGATCTTATTATTCAGCCAAACCAGCAACCAAAGGCTTAAGTGCAAAAATTCCTTTGATTCTTTATAATGGCGCCTTTATTATTGATAATCAAAGCCAAGAAATTTTAGTATCTAATTTCTTTTCAAAAGAAGAAGTTAATGAATTATCGTATTATTTTAAGCAAAAAAACTTTTATCCTATTGTCTATGCTTTTATAAATAAACAAGAAAAATTTAGTTATATTCCTGGTAAGTCAACCAAACAACAACTAGATTTTATAAGTACACGTAATGATAAAAGAAAAAATCCAACTGAAAATGATCTCTATCAAGGAGATGTTTTCTATGTTTCATGTATTGCTTCAAAAAAACAGCTAGAAAGTTTTTATCATGATTTAAAAGACCGTTATCAATGCTTATTTTCTAAAGATATCTATAGTCAAGATTGGTGGCTTGAAATCTTACCACAAAAAGCGACAAAAGCGCATGCTATTTTACAATTAAAAGACTATCTAAAATGTGAGAAAGTCGTTGCTTTTGGAGATGGGTTGAATGATCTATCAATGTTTGAAATAGCCAATGAGAGCTATGCAGTAGAAAATGCCTGTAAAGAACTCAAAGAAAAGGCAACAGGCGTTATTGGTCGTCATGAACAAGATGCGGTGGCGCATTGGTTAGAAAAGAATTATAAGGGTTAAGATGAAAGATTTATATTATATTTTAATGTACAATAATTTAGGTAATACAAAGGAATGCAAAACACTTATTAAACATGGGTTCATTCAAGTTAATGGTGTTGTTGAAACGAATTGTAAAAGAAAGATCCAAGAAGAGGATGTTCTTATTTATCAAGGAAAAAAGCTCAAGAGTCAACCATTTCACTATCTTATGCTCAATAAACCAAAAGGATATCTTTGTGCCAATAAAGATGAAAAAGAAAAATGTGTTGTTGATTTAATTGATTATTTAGATTGTTTTTGTTTAGGAAGATTAGATCGTGATACGACAGGACTTTTGATTCTTACCAATGATAAAAGTTTAAAGAAGCTTTTATTACCACAAAATCATGTAAAGAAAACCTATCTTGTTGAAACAAAAGAAAAGCTAAAAAAAGTAGATCAAGAAGTTTTTAAAAGGGGAATCACCATTGATCAAAGTATTCAATGCTTACCTGCTAAACTTGAAATTTTAGATGATTTTCATGGCTATGTAACACTTGAAGAAGGAAAATATCATCAAATCAAAAAGATGTTTTTATCATTAAAGAATGAAGTTGTTTCTTTAAAAAGAATTTCTTTTGATGAAATCTATTTAGATGAAGACTTATTGGAAGGTATGTCACGTCCTTTAAATAAAGAAGAAAGAAATAAGCTCATAAAAAAAGCGACTCAATGTTGAGTCGCTTAAACTTTTTCTGTCATTGAAATAACAATAACAGCTCCTACAATAGATAGAACTACTCCAGCAAGTAAAACATGTCCAACACCTAAAGCATCAAGCATAATTCCACCTGCAAAGTTTGCAAATACTCCTGACAATGTCATTGAAGTTGTAACAAGTGATTGTCCTTTAACACGATCAGCAACAGCAATTTTCTTATTAACATAATAAACAGAAGCTGGAACAAATAAAGCATAGGCAAACATTTGACATACTTGAGCAAGATAAATCATGATCATATTTGTTGCAAAATATGTAAGTGCATGTTTTACGACAAACATTAAAATGGAAAATTTAATAAGTGTACCACAATTAATTTTTTCAGACATCTTTGTAAAGAAAGCCATTGTTGGAAGTTCCAACATTGCTGCAACGAAAACTGCATTTCCCATATCAGCACTTGTCCCACCAATATTAGTAATAATTTGAATAAAGAAGTTATTGATGATTGTGTGAGCAAAATAGACAAGTACAAAACCAACTAAAAATAAAATAAATTTTTTATATTTCATACAGAATTTACCAAAAGAAAGTTGTTCTGTTTCTTCTTGTTTTGTATCTTCTTTGGTAATTTCTTTTTCATAACCTTTTGGTAAAACAAACATTTTAACAACAACAAATAATAAAGCTGTAAAAATAACATAGAATAGAGGTAATATACCTGGTGAAAAACTTTCAACAACATGTCCTAAAACAAGAGAAGCAATGGCATAAGCTACAGAACCCAATCCACGAGCAAGACCATAGTTAATTTCAATACCATGTTGTTCAAAAACAAAGGCAAGTGAATTCATCAATGGCATGATTGATGACATGATTGAAAAAATAGTCACTACTAAAAATAAAACAAATAAAGCACTTCCGGGAATTAAATAAAGAATTGCGGATAAAGCAATGACTAACAATACAATTGGGGCAATGATATTCCGCATTTCAATATTTTTATGATTGTCTGCAAAAGAAGCAAGCATTGGTTGTAATAAAACAGCGATAATACTTGAAAGAGCAAGAGCAATACCAATTTGTGAGTTTGTACATCCTTTATCTAATAAAAAGACAGAAGCATAACCCATCATTGATGCAAAAGCAGCAAAGTAGAAAATTTGGCTACCAGCATACTTCAAGTTTAAACTACGATTTTTTTTCATAAACATTTCCTTCCTTAAATAATAATCATATTGTATGTCTAAATATGAATAGCTTATCTATATTTTATCATAAAAGCAATGAATGTAAGCGTTTTTTTGTATTATGAAAAAAAGAAGAATATTTTGACTTACTTCGAAAGAAAATTATAATAAAAAGTGGTGATATGATGAAAGAAATAATAATGATTACAGGTGCAAGTTCTGGAATGGGAAGAGAATTTGCCATGCAAATTGAAAAGAAGTATCAAGTAGATGAAATATGGGTGATTGCTAGAAGAAAAGAAAGATTGGAAAATTTAAAGGAAAGACTACAAACAAAGGTAAGAATTTTTGCTTTAGATTTAACGCAAAAAGAATCCTTTGAAATTATTCAAGAAGCTTTATTTCAAGAAAAACCTAGAGTAAAAGCCTTGATTAATTGTTCAGGCTATGGAAAATTAAATCATTATGAAAATATGTCGATTGAAGTCATTGAAAATATGATGAATTTAAATATGCTGGCAGTTGTTAAAATGGTCAATAGTGTTTTACCTTATATGCATAAAAAAAGCTCTATTGTTAATCTTGCTTCATGTAGTGGTTATATGCCGATTCCTTACTTAAATATTTATGCTTCTACCAAAGCTTTTGTCTTAAGCTATTCAAGAGCTTTAAATGAAGAATTAAAATATCGACAAATTCATGTTTTAGCTATATGTCCTTATTGGGTAGAAACAGAGTTTTTTGATCGTGCTGTTGTAAAAGACAAAAAACCTGTTGTGATTCGCTATGGAAAGGTTTATAAAGCGAAAGATGTTATTAAAAAAGCGATTAAGGATATGGAAAGTTCTAAGGATGTTTCTTTATATGGAACAATCAATCGAATACAAATCTTAGGAATGAAGGTTTTGCCACATCGTTTAGTTAAGAAAATTTGGATGATTTATCAAGAGTTAGATGGAACAAAAGAAATAAGATAAATTGTATTTAATTAAAAAATCTTTAAAATTAGAGAATTTTTTATTAAAGTATGATAAGATACAAGTAATAATGAATATGAAGAGGTATGTGTGATGAAAAAATTTATTAGAGAAAATATTGATCATCAACCAATTGTTGATAATGTTTTTAAGATTGTAAATCTAGCAAATGATGCAATTGCTAAAAAAGGAAAAGAAAATATTATCAATGCGACAATTGGTTCATTATATGATGAAGATGGAAATTTAGTTGCATTAGATACCGTATTTAATACGTATAACAGTTTAGATAATAGAACAAAAGCAAAATATGCTTCTAGTTTTAGTGGGAATCCAAACTTTAGAAAACAAGTTTATAATTGGGTCGTACAAGATACAAAACTTGATTTATGCCATAGTGTTATTGGAACACCTGGAGGATCAGGAGCAGTAAGTTCAACCATTTTAAATGTGTTAGATGAAGGGCAAACTTTAATTATTCCTCATATTGCATGGGGTAACTATAAATCAATGGCAACGATTGCTAATTGTAAAGTACAAGCCTATCAAATGTTTGATGGAGATGCATTCAATATTACAAGCTTTAAAGAAACTTGTCGTGAAGTAATGGCAAGACAAGGTAAAGTTTTAGCGATTATCAATGATCCATGTCATAACCCAACAGGATATTCTATGACAGTTGAAGAATGGAATCAAGTGATTGATTTTTGTAATGAATTATCAAATGAAGGACCTGTTATTATCTTAGATGATATTGCTTATATTGACTATTCTTATAACTTAGAAAGATCAAGAGATTATATGAATGCATTTAATCGTATGAATGATCAAGTCATGATTGTTGTAGCGTTCTCTTGTTCTAAAACACTTACATCTTATGGTTTAAGATGTGGGGGTGCTGTTATTTTAGCAAGAAATCAAGACGATGTTCGAGCACTTGAAATCTTAATGGAAAAACATGCAAGAGCTTCTTGGTCAAATATTCCTAATGCAGCAATGGAAAACTTTGTTAAAGTTACAACTGAACATAAAGATGAATTTAACGAAGAAAAAGGAAAATATGTTGATTTATTAAGAAAGAGATATGAAATCTTTACAAGTGAAGCTAATCAATGTGGTTTAGTTTATTATCCATATAAAGAAGGTTTCTTTGTTACTTTAAAAGTAGAAGATGATGATTTATTAACACGATTCCATGAAGCAATGCTTGCTCAAGATATTTATACAATTAAAGTCAATAAAGGTATTCGTGTTGCTTTATGTTCTTTATCAGTAGAAAAATGCCAAGGACTTGCCTTTAAAATGAAAGATATTTTAGATAGTTTAAAATAATCGGGGAAACCGGTTATTTTTTATGGAAAGAAGAAAGTATTTATTTAAAGGCAGAGTTCAAGGTGTTGGTTTTCGTTTTCGTTGCTTTTCTATCGCAAATGAATTAAAATTAACGGGGTTTGTAAAAAATGAATATGATGGTTCGGTTTCTATGGAAGTTCAAGGAGAAGGAATGCAAATAGAAAGAATGATTGAAAAGCTCTATCAACAACCATTTATTGAAATAGAACAAATCCATTACCATTTATTAAATATAAAAGAGTATGAAAAATCTTTTGAAATACGATATTAAGGAGGAATTATGAAAACAATTGCTATTGTAGCAACAGGTGGTACAATTGCTGGTACAGGAAAAAAAGGGAAAACTGCGACATATCATGCAGGAGAAATTGATATTGATTCAATTATTGAAACAATTCCAGAAATCAATGAAGTGGCGCATATTAAAGAATATCAATTAATGAATATAGATAGCAATGAAATGACTCATGAAAAATGGTTGATCTTAAAAAATAATATTGAAGAAATTTTGTCGGATGATACGATTGATGGTGCGGTTGTTACTCATGGAACAGATACTTTAGATGAAACAGCTTATTTTTTAACTTTAACATTAAATACACCAAAACCTGTTGTTTTAACAGGAGCAATGCGTCCAGCAACAGCAACGAGTGCAGATGGCCCATTTAATCTTTATCAAGCTATTTGTTTAGCTTGTCATGGAGAATCTTATAACCGCGGGGTTCTTGCTTTATTTTCTAATACAATTTATTCAGGAAGAGATATTGAAAAAGTTAATAATTTTAAAATTGATGCCTTTGATCAAAGATCTCTTGGATGTTTAGGATATATGCAAGATCAAGAAGTCTATTTCTATACACAAACAAGTAAGATTCATACGGTAAAATCACGTTTTAACAAACGTATTGATTCTATTAAAAGTGTAGCGATTGCTTTTTATTACAGTGGTGCGGATGCTAAAATCTTATATGATCTTGCAAGTGATCATGAAGGAATTGTTATTGCAGGGTCAGGAAGTGGAAATTATAGCCAAGCTTGGTTAAAAGCAATCGAAGAACTTTCTGAAAAGGGTACAATTTTTGTACGTTCCTCACGTATTTCACAAGGAATTGTTTTTGATGATGAAATCTTTGATCCACATCATTTATGTATTTCATCAAATACCTTATCGCCACAAAAATCGAGAGTTTTACTCATGCTTGCTTTAACACAAACACATGATCGTGATGAAATAAGAGAAATCTTTTTACAATATTAGAAGGAGAAATCCTTCTTTTTTTAAAACATGTATGAAAAGAAGATAGATTTATGGTACACTCTACTTGCAATAGAAATCTATTAATTGGGCTGGTCGTAAGACCCGGGTCCCTCAATTTGCGGGTAAGACACCCGCTTTTTTTAGGAAAGAATAAATTTTGAGAGGTTTAAGTACAAAAATAATTTCAATGAAAAATATAAGAAGGAGAAGAATTATGAAATTACATTATCCTGCCATTTTCTTAAAAGAAGATGATGGAAGATATACCGTTTTATTTCCAAATATACCAGAGGCGGTAACATGTGGACAAAACTATGAAAATGCTGTTGAAATGGCAAAAGAATGCTTAAAATTATGTATAAAAGGAAGAATTGAAGATCATGATGAAATTCCAAAAACTCATTTTGAAAATATTGAAACAAGAAAAAATGAAATAATTGTAGAAATTTAACTAAATGAAATTTAATAAAATATACAAAGAATAGTGAGTCAGTTTTCTGATTCACTACTCTTTTACATAAACTGCAAAGTTTTTATCTTCACAATAAAAATCACCATAACCATCTTCATTAATAAGAACTCTTTGATAACCATTAAAGACATTGACATAATAACAATGACTATATTCTTTACCAACATGCATTGATTTAATACCACCAGTTGAATTCGTCATAATAATTGCCATTGCTTTTGTTTGGGTACGCCTAATCCAACCAATTAAATGAGGATGATCAAAATAATCTTCTTGATTTCCTTCGTTATATTGTTTTCTTAAAGAAAGGAGCTGTTGAAGCATTTCTTTTTTTGAAGAAACATTTTCATAATCAATACCTTCTAAATCACCATAGAAAACACAAGGATACCCTGCTTTTCTTAAAAGAGTTAAACAATAAGCATGTCCTTTAAACCAATCAGGAATGAAAGAAGCTAATGATTGACTTGGTTCCGTATCATGATTATCGACAAAAGTAACTGCATTTGAAGGATACATGGAAACAAGCGTTTGATCAAAAATATGAGAAAAATCATAATTTTCATTATGACTTGCATCATAAAAATGATAGTGAAGAGGAACATCAAATAAAGACATTTCAAAATTGACTTCTTTTAAATAATTTTCTAAATGATACACATCTCCGTGCCAATACTCACCAACCGTAAATAATTCTTTATTAAAATCGCGATATATTTTTGGCAAGAGGTTTTTATAAAAAGAAGCGGGAATATGTTTAACGGCATCGAGACGTAAGCCGTTGATTTTAGTTAAATTTATATACCAGTAAAGCCATGAGGTAACTTCTTGAGCCGTTTCTTCATTTCCAAAATCTAAATCAGCTCCCATTAAATAATCATAATTGCCGTTTTCATCATCTACTTCTTGATCCCAACTTTTTCGATTAAAAAGGAAAATAGTATTACGATGTGTTTTTTCATCATAATCGATACCATCAAAATGATACCAATGCCAAATAAAATCAGAATATTTTTTATTTCTACCGGGAAAAGTAAAAAGGGAATAGACTTCAATTTGTTCATCATCCGAAATGATTTCATTGGTATTTTGACGATTGACTTCTTTTGCCATAACGATTTCAGTACTATCAGCACCCATTTTATGATTCAAGACAATGTCTCCATAGACATCGATTCCTGCTTTTTGAAAAGCTTGAATACACGCTAAATAATCTTCTTTTGTCCCATATTTTGTTTCAATACTTCCTTTTTGATTGAATTCTCCCAAATCATAAAGATCATAAACACCATAACCATTATCATTGATGCCACCAACTCCTTTATAAGCGGGTGGTAACCAAATAGCTGAAAAACCCATTTCTTTATAAGATTTTACTTTTTCTTGAAGTTGTTTCCAAAGTTTTTCTTCAGGTTTTATATACCAATGAAACCCTTGTAATAAAACACCATTTTCCATTTTTTTCACCTCATTGAAACTATTATACATCATTTTATTTCATTTTCCTAAAAGATGCGTTAAAATAAAGGAAATTAGGGGGATTATATATATGTATGAATTAATATCAAACTTAATTCTTTATGGGAATTTACCAGAGGATGAAATTTTAGTACAACTTGCTAAGTTGTTATCAGATGATGAAAAATCAAATCATGAACTTCGTCAAGAAATTTATGGTCAAATAAAAAGATTATTAGAACTTGCGACTCAATATGGGTTTAATGATAACTTATGGCATAATTATTTAACTTATTTATTAATGACAAATGAAAATCCATTTAGTATGACTTGTGAAAAACAAGGAGCAAGAGAAGGAACTGTTAATCATTTTGCTTTAAATGATTTTAAAGTATTTTATGATCTTTTCCATTATGATTTTAGGAGTATTGAAAAAGAATTAAATATTGATTGTTTTTCAACACTTGCTGATTATAAAGCTTTATCTAAACCAGAATTGATGTATAACAAGAATGTTTCTTTAAAAGTACAAGAGCTTTCTAAAAAACTAGAAGAAACAAAGAATGAACAAGAGTTCTTTGATGTTGTAACACAATTCTACAAAGATTATGGAGTAGGTATGTTTGGTTTAAATAAAGCCTTTAGAATTGCGACAAGTCATGAAAACTATGTAGAATTAAAACCAATTAATAATATGGATGAAGTTGTTTTAGATGATTTAGTTGGTTATGAAATTCAAAAGAAAAAGTTATTAGATAATACTGTAGCTTTTGTTGAAGGAAGAAAAGCAAATAATGTTTTACTTTATGGGGATAGTGGAACAGGTAAATCAACAAGTATTAAAGCAATTGTAAATGAATTTTATGATCAAGGTTTAAGAATGATTGAAATCTATAAACATCAGTTTAAAGATTTATCAAATATTATTGCGATGATTAAAAATAGAAATTATCGTTTCATTATCTATATGGATGATTTATCATTTGAAGAATTTGAAATTGAATATAAATTCTTAAAAGCAGTAATTGAAGGTGGAGTTGAAACAAAACCCGAAAATATTCTTATTTATGCAACAAGTAATAGAAGACATCTTATTAAAGAAAACTGGTCTGATCGTAATGATGTTGTTCAAGAAAATGGAATGCATCAATCAGATACCATGGAAGAAAAACTTTCATTAGTTAATCGTTTTGGAGTTAAAATCAATTATTCTAAACCAATGAAAAAAGAATTTAATCATATTGTTTTAGAATTAGCACATAAAAATAATATAGAAATGGATGAAAAAGAACTTTTATTAGAAGCCAATAAATGGGAATTGTCTCATGGTGGAACTTCAGGAAGAACTGCTCAACAATTTATCAATTATATTTTAGGATTGGAGAGATAAAAATGGATGCAATTGAAGCACTTACAACAAGAAGAAGTTGTCGTAGTTTTAAACAAGAACAAATCAAAGATGAAGAATTAAAAACTATCCTTGATTGTGGTTTAAATGCCCCTAGTGGAATGAACAAACAATCAAGTAAAATTGTGGTTGTTCAAAATCAAGAAGAAATCAAAGAATTATCTAAGTTAAATGCTTTCATTTGGGGTAAAGAAGCAGATCCTTTCTATGGGGCACCAACAGTATGTTTTATCTTTGTTCCAAAAGATGAAAGTAATGGTATAAAAGATGGTTCATTAGTGATTGGTGCTATGCAAACAGGAGCTTATGCTTTAAATATAGGTTCTTGTTGGATCAATCGTTGTAAAGAAATGTTTGAGTTAGAAAAGGGACAACAATATCTTCAAAAATGGCATTTAGAAGATTATGTTGGGGTTGGTTGTTGTATTTTAGGATATGTTGAAAAAGCTTTACCTGAAAAGAAAATTTTAGAAAATCGTATTATTCAAGGAGGAAAATAAATATGGATAACAAAACTTATGAATATGTTGAAGATCGTTCAATGACGATACAACAATACATTAACAATATTTTTAAATGGATGATTATAGGTGTTTTAACAACTTTTGTGACAGCTTTTGCTTTAGAAAAATCATCATTTATGTCTTATGCAGGAATGCTACCCTTAATTTTAATTATTTTTCAATTTGCGGTTGTTATTGGTTTATCAAGACGTTTAATGACAATGAAACCAATTACGGCAAAAGTTCTTTATATGATCTATTCAGTCATTACTGGTGTGACATTTTCTTATGTTATTGCAAGCTATACTTCCTTTAGTGTTGCACTTGCTTTTTTAGTAGCAGCCATCTACTTTGGTGTGCTTGTTGTACTAGGAACAGTGATTAAAATGGATCTAACAAGAATTGGAACAATCTGTCTAGCAGGATTATTTGTTTATATTATTTTTTCAGTTATTGTGATGATTTTTCATTTAGGTGTGGGAACACTTATTATGCCACTTATTTCACTTGCATTATTTGCAGGAATTACGGCATATGATATGCAAAAATCATTACAACTTTATAATTATGCTTCATCTAATCCAGAAATGTTAGAAAAATTAAGTATTTATGGAGCATTTAATCTTTATTTAGACTTTGTTAATATCTTCTTAGATATTCTTCAATTATTAGGAGATAATAAATAACCAAAAGAGCGAAAGCTCTTTTTTTTAAATGCAAAATCGATTATAATATCTTTTACACATAGGAGGGAATATGAAAAAACTAATTGGAAGTAAAGGATTTTATAAAATGGTTCTTGCGATTTGTATACCCATTGTTATTCAAAATGGTTTTACAAATCTTGCAAGTTTATTAGATAATATTATGATTGGACAATTAGGAACACTTTCTATGTCAGGAGTTTCTATTACTAATCAATTATTACAAGTATTTAATGTCACGATTTTTGGCGCTATGTCAGGCCCAGGAATCTTTATGGCACAGTTTTATGGAAAGAAAAATAAAGAAGGAGTGGAGAATTGTTTTAGGATCAAATTGATTATAGGAATTATAATTGCACTGCTAGCTATTTTTTTATTCTATACATTTGGACAACAATTGATTTCTTTATATTTAAATGATAATCCGCAAGATAGTTTAAAAACTTTAAATTATGGAATGGATTATTTAAAAATTATGCTCATTGGATTGATTCCTTTTGTAATTACACAAGTTTATTCATCATCACTTAGAGAAACAGGAAATACGATTTTACCAATGATTGCCAGTGTGGTCGCCGTGATTGTCAATTTCTGTATTAATTATATTTTGATCTTTGGACATTTTGGATTTCCACAATTAGGGGTTTCAGGAGCGGCGATTGGAACGGTTGTTTCTCGTGTGATTGAAATGAGTATTAATATTATAGGGGGTTCTCGAAATCTTTATTTAAAAGATGCTATTAAGATGAAGAAAGTTCCTTTTGATACAACTAAAGAAATGTTGAAAAGAGGATTACCTCTTTTATGTAATGAAATCTTATGGTCTATTTCTATTGCTTTGATTTCTCAAAGCTATTCCACAAGAGGACTTGTTGCTGTTGCAGCGATTAATATTACCACAACCGTTACTAATTTCTTTATGATTGTTTGTTATGCTATGGGAAATTCTATTTCAATTGTTGTTGGACAACAACTTGGTGCAGGTGAAATTGAAAGAGCGAAAGGCTATGATTTGAAAATGGTGTTTATGAACTTTATCATGTGTTTTACGTTGGCTGTTGTTTTATTTAATGTTTCTATTTATATTCCACAAATTTATAACACATCTGTAGAAGTAAAAAATCTTGCAACATCTTTACTTAAAGTAGCAGCATGTATGCTACCGGTTATTTCTATTTATTATAGTAGCTATTTTACTATGCGTGCAGGTGGAAAAACATTTTTAACGTTCTTATTTGATAGTGGATATACATTTGTCTTTACTTTTACGACAGCTCTATTACTAACAAGACTTACAAGTCTACCAATTCTTATAATTTATATACTTGTTCAATGTATTGATATTCCTAAGGCAACACTTGGTCTTATTCTTGTAAGAAAAGGAATATGGGTCAATAATATTGTTAATGAATTATAGGATTATTGTGTATAAATACACAAAATGTTATAATTCTTGTAGAAAGACCATGCTTTAGTTGGACATAAGTCGGAGAATCAGAGCCTTAGTTGGATAAACAGAGAAATTTTCTCTGTTTTTTTATTATAAAAGCGAACTTGTTAAGTCCGCTTTATATTTATCTTTTAACAATACGATAATAGGCTTTAGAAGTCATCAAATAAACAATCGTATAAATAATAATGAGACCTGCAATGCAACTAGTAGTTGAGATAAGATAAACGTTGTCATTACATTGTAATCCTTTTAAAATACGAAGGATTAAAGGATAGGCAAAGGCTAAATGAATGATGGCAACAATCAATGGAACAAAGAAGAAAATCAATACTTGGAATTGAATCGTCTGTTTAACTTCTTTTTGTGACATACCAACATTTTGTAAGATTTCAAATTTATTTTGATCTTCAAATCCTTCAGAAATTTGTTTATTATAAATAATTACGATTGCTGCTACTAAGAACATCATTGATAGAAAAATTCCAATAAATAATAATGAACCATATAATTCATAAATAACATCAATATCTTCATAACTATTTTGTATACTTAAATAATATTTATTGCCTAAGTAATTATAATCTTTATGAATAATAGCAGTAGTTACTTCATCTACAACTTTTTTACTTGCATTAAAACCTATGAAATAACTTTTTGATTTAAGCTTATAGTTATTTAAAGCACTTTGATTGATTACTATTGAGATATTATTTGGAGCAAAACAATTATTTGCTTGAAGTTGACGATTTTTAATTTGTCCTTTTATAGTATAAGGAATATTCTCTAATGAAATGGTAGGGTTATTATAACCTTCATAACTATAAAGATAAACTTCATTATTATTTAAAGATAAATTTTGATTAAAATAATGATTATAATCCTCCAAAGAAATAAGATTAATAGAAGCTAAATGATTATAGTCATAATCATTTAGATGTACTTTATTTTTCTTTAAACTTCCTGTGTAATTATAATAAGAAAGAGCATAAAGAGAATCATATTTTTTATTTTTTAATAATCCTTTAACATCTTCATAGACTTGGTTTGGATAATCCGAATCAGTTACAGTAATAGTTCCATCCATGTAATATTGTCTTTTGATACTATCTTGAATACCATTATATAAACAAATTGTTGAAGAAAGTGTCACTAAAACACAAGTACATAAAATACAAATATTAGCAAGACCAACAGCATTTTGTTTCATACGATATAAAAGACCTGAAATAGAAGTAAAGTGTGTTGGTTGATAATAAAAGTTTCTTCTTGATTTTAAGAACTTTAATAAAGCAATACTTCCTGCTGTAAATAAACAATACGTACCAATCATGACTAAAATAACAGCAACAAAGAATAAAACCATAGCTTGCATAGGATCAGTAATGGACAAAGCAATATAATAACCTGCACTTAAAGCAATAATCCCTAAAAGTGTTAAAAAGATTTTTGTTTTAGGTTCTTTTTCACCAATATTCTGTCCTTTTAAAAGTTCAATGGGATTACTTCTAACAACAACAGAAATATTATAAATAAGTGATAAAAAGAAAATAATACTGAAAATAATAATCGTTTTTATAAAAGCATCTATTGAAAAAATAAGAGAAAAATGAATACTTTTATGAATGATTCTTAAAATAATGACAGATGTAATTTGCGAAAGAAGCATTCCAATAACAATACCACTTACAAGAGAAATAAGAGCAATAACGATAGTTTCTAATAACATCATAGAACGCACATTTCTTTTTTCCATTCCCAATATATGATAAAGACTGATTTCTTTTTTTCGATTCTTTATCACAAAACTATTGGTATAAAATAAGAAAATCAAAGAGAAGAGGGCAATCACATAGCCTCCTAGGTTTAAAAATATAGTAATTGAATCCTGACCCTTTAAAGTAGGACTATTTCCTACAGTTTTAATAATGAAATAAAGGGCGATAGAGAAAATAGTAGAAATAAAGTAAGAACTATAAAGCTTTTTATTCTTTTTGATATTTCTTAAAGCCAATCTTAAATAAAATTTCATTTTATTGACCTCCCGAAAGAAGCATTGTTAGAGTATCGCTAATAGCTTGATACATTTCTTGATTAGACATATCTCCTTTATAAAGTTGATGGAAGATTTGTCCGTCTTTAATAAATAAGACACGACTGGCATAACTAGCTGCTTTACTACTATGAGTAACCATTAAAATTGTTTGTCCACTTTGATGAATTTGATCAAAAATAGATAAAAGTTGATCGGTTGATTTTGAATCAAGAGCACCTGTGGGTTCATCGGCTAAAATAATTTTAGGATGGGTAATTAAGGCTCTTGCAACCGCAACTCTTTGTTTTTGACCACCAGATATTTCGTAAGGATATTTTTCTAATAAATGATTAATTCCTAATGGTTTCGCAAGTTTTTCTAGTTTTGGTTTCATTAAAGCATAGGGTTCTTTTGATAAAACAAGAGGTAAATAGATATTGTCAGCGACATTAAAAGTATCTAATAAGTTAAAATCTTGAAAAACAAAGCCAAGATTATCTCGTCTAAAAGCTGAAATATGTTTATCAGAAATTTTTGTAAGATCTTTTCCATCTAATAAAACCTCTCCACTTGTTGGTTTATCTAATGAAGCAAGAATATTTAAGAGTGTTGTTTTTCCACTTCCAGATTCACCCATAATGGCGATATATTCTCCTTCTTCAACATCAAAAGAAACATCTTTTAAAGCTTCTACCTTTTGGTTTGAAAAACGCGTTGAATAAATTTTTTGTAAATGTTTAACGTTTAATAATGACATTTTTGTGTCCTCCTTTTTACACACTTATTGTATTCTACTTCTAAAATATGACCTATCGATTTATCTTACAAGTAAGTAAAATAATCTTACATTTTTGTAAGATTATTCAATAAATATTTCTTTTTTACTAAAATCAAGACAAACAGTTGTTCCTTGACCTACTTTTGATTCAATAGAAATCAAATGACCCAATTGATTAAAAATATTTTTACATAAATAAAGACCTAAACCACTGGCTTTTTTATCATTTCTTCCTTGAAAACCTGTAAATCCTTTTTCAAAAACACGTGGCAGATCACTTTCTTTAATTCCAATACCGCTGTCTTGAATATAAAGCTTTTCACCTTCATTATAAAAAGTAATACTTCCTTCTTTCGTATATTTTAAAGCATTAGAAAGAACTTGTTCAATGACAAAACCACTCCATTTTTCATCTGTTAAGATTTTTAGGTCTTTAATTTGATAATCTACTTTTAATTTTTTTTGAAAGAAAAAGAGTGATTGTTTTTTGATTTCTTGACTAACAAGATGATCTAAAGAAACTTTTTGAAAAGAAAGATCATGGTGAATAGAATCTAAACGTACATATTGTAAAGCCATATTGACATATTGTTCTATTTTTAAAAGTTCTACAAGCATTTTTTTATCTGGGTAATCATTTTGAATGATGAGTTTTAATCCAGCAATAGGAGTTTTGATTTGATGGACCCATTTTGTATAATAATCTATCGTGTTATTGTATTTTTGTTGATTTTCTTGTTTAAGTTGAAATATCTTTTTTTGTAACATTTGAAGCATTTCTTGATATGTTTTTTCTTCAAGATAGCTTTCTTGAGGTAAATTATCAAACAATTCAGGATTGTCTTTTAAATAAATCAAATATTGATGATGTTGTCTGTATTTTCTATAATCAAGTAAAAAATAAAGAAGGATGATAAAAAAATAGAGACTTAACATATAAATAATTAAATCTGAAATCATTTGACATATCATTAAAACAACAAAAGTACATAAGACAAACAACAAATAAAGAAGATAGACGGGATATGTTTTCTTTAAATAGTCTTTAAACATAATAAATACCCTAAGCCTTTCTTAGTATGAATAAAATCATGTAAACCAATATCTTCTAATTTCTTTCTTAAACGATTCATATTAACACTTAAAGTATTATCATCAATAAATTGGTGATCATCCCATAAATGATTCATTAAATCAATACGAGAAACAATCACTTCCGCATGTTCAAATAAATATTCTAAGATTTTTAATTCATTTTTAGTTAGAATAAGTTCCTTTTGTTGATAAGTGATTTTTCCAGCTAAGATATCTAAATGAACATCTTGATAAGTTAACAAATGAAAATCTTTAGAAAAACTATAAGTTCTTCTAAGAATCGCTTGTAATTTAGCTTGTACAACCTGTAAATCAAAAGGTTTATTAATAAAATCATCACCACCCATATTCATTGCTAAAACAATATTCATATTTTCATTAGCGGAAGAAATAAAAACAATAGGGATTTGTGAAATTTTTCGAATTTCTTGACACCAATAATAACCATCAAAAAAAGGAAGATGGATATCTAATAAAACAAGATCAGGTTGAAACTCTAAAAAATCATCTAAAACATGTTCAAAATCTTCTATATATTGAACATCATAATGATATTTTTCAAAATGTTTTTGTAAGCCTTTTGCGATAATAAAATCATCTTCAACAATTAATAATTTATACATAAGATCACCTTCTTTTAATATTATATAGAAAATCATGCAATTCGTCATCTTACAATTGTGTAAGATATGTTATAATGAAAAGCGATTGGGGGATATAAATATGATTTTTGAATATGATGAAAATAATTTAGAAAAATTTGAAAACTTTAAAGGTGGCGAAAAATACATTGAAGCAAAGATGTATTTTGATGGTTTAAATCGTTTTATGATTGGACATATTCCATATGGCGGAAGTGTTGGAGAACATGTTCATGAAACAAACAGTGAAGTGATTTATGTTATTTCTGGTAATGGTTATGTTATTTATGATGGACAAAGAGAAGAACTTCATAAAGGAAGTGTTCATTATTGTCCTAAAGGTCATAAACATACAATGGTCAATGATCATGAAGAAGACCTTGTTTATTTCGCAGTTGTACCTGAACAATAATTCTTGATTATTATCAAGAATTTTAATTTCTGGATGAAAAAATGTATAATAAAAAAGAGGTGAGGACGATGGATTCTTTTTTAAAAGAGATTGATACAGAACTTTTAAAGAGATGGCTGTTGAATCAAAATGAAGATGATTGGGATGTCAAAGAAATAAATGATAATATTGTGATTGAAACAAAATATGGTTTAGGATTTATTAATTTTTATCCTGATTGTATTATTGAACTCGATGTTGAAAATAAGATGACTAAAGAAAAAATCTTCTTTATTCATTTTCAAATGAATAATTTTCATCACGCTTTAGGTTTACTTTATGACATGCGTCTTTGTTTACAAAGGTTGACAACTTCTAAAAAAACAAAAGTACTTCTTTCGTGTACAAGTGGACTTACTACAGGTTTCTTTGCGGAAAAATTAAATGAGGGTGTACAGCTTCTAAATAAGGATTTTGAATTTAATGCTGTTTCTTATGGGAATCTTTATGACATGGCGAAAGATTATGATGTTATTCTACTAGCACCACAGGTATCATTTCGTTTATCTGAAGTAGAAGGAGTCTTAAAAAATAAGCGTGTTTATGCTTTGTCACCTGCATTATTTGGAAAATATGATGTGGGAAATACGATTACTTTTTTAGAAGATGAACTTTATAAAGAAAAAGAAGTTCAAAGTCAACAAGAAAATCCTTTACCTATTAAACAAATGTTGAAAGTTCATCAACAAGTTTTAGCACTTGCTTTTATTCAATTAGATCAAAAAGTAAGACTTGTAAGTCGTCTTTATGATGAAAATAATATGATTTTAGAAGATTTTGAAGTCTATAAAAACACTATTTCAGTCGATGATATTGTTGATTTAATTAATACGATTTTATATGGATATCCTGATATAGAACTCATTAGTCTTTCACTACCTGGGGTTGTTTATAATGGAGTAGTAACTTTAAAAAAATATGGCTTGAATGAATGTCGTTTACAAGCTTTTCTTGAAGAAAAATATAGTCAAAAGATTGTCATTAATAATGATGTTAATACAATTGTGATGGGATATTTTGCTTCACAAGATGACTATGAATCGATTTCTTTCCTTTACCAAGCACGAATTGGTGGTACTGGTGGGGTAGGACATATTCATCGAGGACATTTAATTAAAGGAAGGCATAATATTGCGGGTGAAATTCAGTATTTACCGATTTCTTTTAGTGAGAATTATCAAGAAATTAAGAAAACTCCAGAAGGAGCTCTTGAATGGACAATGAAGTATTGTTTAGGGATTACTTCAATGTTGGCACCGGATGCAATCATTATTTATAATCGGTTGATTTCTAAAAGTGATGATGTAAAAAAAGAAATGGAAAAATATATGCCAAAGAGTTATATACCTGATTTGATTAAGATTGAAAGCTTAAAGGAATATATGTTGATTGGATGTATTTTATTGGGGTTAAAAGAAATGTAAGAGGTATCTTTGAGAAAAGATACCTTTTTTACATTTATTTTTGACAACTGTCTTGTCAGGTGTAAACAAAAGGAGTATACTCTCCTCGAGAAAAGGGAGAAGTTATATGGATAATATAGAAAAAATTAAAAAGTTAAAAGAAGAAAAAAATGCGATTATTTTAGCACATTATTATGTAGATGAAGAAGTGCAAAAGATTGCTGATTATATCGGAGATTCGTTTTATCTTGCTAAAGTTGCAAGTCAAACAGAAGCTGATCGTATTGTTTTTGCGGGTGTTGAATTTATGGGGGAAAGTGCCAAAATCTTAAATCCAAATAAAAAGGTTTTAATGCCTGATGCCTTTGCGGATTGTCCAATGGCACATATGATTACAATTAAAGAAATTAAAGAAATGAGAGAAAAATATGATGATTTAGCTGTTGTTTGTTATATTAATTCGACAGCTGAAATCAAACAATATGCGGATGTCTGTGTGACATCGTCAAATGCTGTAAAAATCGTTAAAGCATTACCACAAAAAAATATTTTCTTTATACCAGATCAAAACTTAGGAGATTTTGTAAGAAGACAAGTCCCTGAAAAAAATGTGATGACAAATTATGGACATTGTCCTCGTCATACCAATATTACTTTGGATAAATTAAATGAAGTGAAACAAAAATATCCAGAGGCTAAAATTGCAGTGCATCCAGAATGTAAAAGAGAAATCGTTGAAGCTGCTGATTTTGCAGGAAGCACTTCTGCCATTATTGATTATGTTGTTCAAACAGATGTGAAAGATTTTATTATTGGGACAGTAGATGGTGTTTTTGCGAAAATCAAAGAATTAGCACCAAATAAAAATTTACACACTATTATGGATGTACAAGTTTGTCCAAATATGAAAAAAGTGACATTAGAAAAAATCGTTGATGTTTTAGAAAATGATACAAATGAAGTGATTTTAAATGATGACTTTATGCAAAAAGCATTAAGTCCACTTAAACAAATGTTAGAACTTGCAAAATAGGAGTAGAATATGAAAACAGATGTATTAATAGTAGGAAGTGGATGTTCAGCCCTTTATATGGCTTTACATTTACCAGAAGATTTAAATATTTTAATGGTTACTAAAAAAGAAGCGGAATTAAGTGATTCATTTTTAGCACAAGGTGGAATCTGTATGCTTAGAAATGAAGATGACTATGATAGTTATTTTGAAGATACGATGAAAGCAGGTCATTATGAAAATGATGCTTATTCAGTTGAATTAATGATTAAATCATCACCAGATGTTATTCAAGATTTAATTAGTTATGGGGTTGATTTTGAAAGAAATGAAGACGGAAGCCTTGCTTTTACAAGAGAAGGGGCTCATAGCCAAAAACGTATTCTTTATCATGAAGATATTACAGGTAAAGAAATTACGAGACATTTATTAGAAAAAGTAAGACAAAAAAAGAATGTGACACTTTTAGAAAATACACCTCTTGTTGATTTAATTGTTCGAGGAAATGTTGCTTTAGGTGGAGTGATTAAAAGAAATAATCAAGAAGAAAAGGTATACGCTAAAAAAGTTGTTTTAGCTACTGGAGGAATCGGAGGACTTTATAAACATTCTACAAATTATCCTCATTTAACAGGAGATGGTATTGAACTTTCTAAAAAATATCAAATTGAACTTAAGAATTTAGATTATGTACAAATTCATCCAACAACTTTATATGCAACAGATCATGAAAGAAGCTTTTTGATTTCTGAATCTGTTCGTGGTGAAGGGGCTATTCTTTTAGATAAAAATGGAAATCGTTTTGTCAATGAACTTCTTCCAAGAGATGTTGTGGCAGAAGCCATCTTTAAACAAATGGAAAAAGATCAAACAGATTATGTTTATGAAGATTTAAGACCAATTGGTAAAGAAGAAATTGCTAGTCATTTTCCTCATATCGTTGAACATTGTAAAGAAAAAGGATATGACGTTTTTAAAGAACCTATTCCTGTTGTACCTGCACAACATTATTTCATGGGTGGTATCAAAGTAGACTATGATAGTCATACCAGTATGAAACATTTATATGCTATTGGAGAAACAGCATGCAATGGTGTTCATGGAAAGAATCGTCTAGCAAGTAATTCACTTTTAGAAAGTCTTGTTTTTGCTAAACGTGCTGCCAAACGTATTGAAAAAAGTTTAAAGGAGAGAGCTCATTATATGTTTGATCAAACAACTTTAAAATTAAATGTAGACCCACTTATTATCAGTGCTTTAAAAGAAGATATTACTAGTGAAGATGTTTCTACAAATAGTGTTATGCCTTTTTCTAAAACAGGTGTCGTTGATTTGATTTGTAAAGAAGATGGTGTTATTTGTGGATTACAAATATTTGAACGTACTTTTGAATTATTAGATGAATCGTGTGATGTCGAATTCTTTGCAAGTGATGGCGACCGTGTAGAAAAAGGGCAACTTTTAGGACGTGTCAAAGGGGATGTTCGTATTTTATTAAGTGGAGAACGTGTTGCTTTAAATTATTTACAAAGAATGAGTGGAATTGCTACTTATACAGCGAATGTTCAAGAATATTTAAAAGATTCTTCTATTCGTTTATTAGATACACGTAAAACAACACCAAATAATCGTATCTTTGAAAAATATGCAGTAAGAGTTGGTGGCGGACATAATCACCGTTATAATTTAAGTGATGGTGTTTTACTAAAAGATAATCATATTGGTGCTGCTGGTGGTGTTAAGGAAGCCATTATGCTTGCTAAAGAGTACGCACCATTTGTCAGAAAAATCGAAATAGAAGTAGAAAATATGGAAATGGTCAAGGAAGCTGTAGAAGCAGGTGCGGATATTATCATGTTAGATAATATGGATGATGATATGTTAAAAGAAGCTATTGCTTATATTGATCATCGTGCTGAGATTGAAGTTTCAGGAAATGTCACAAAAGAAAACATTGCAAGACTTACAAATTTAGGAGTGGATTATGTTTCAAGTGGTGCTTTAACACATTCTGCACCAATATTAGACCTTTCATTGAAAAATTTACATGTGCTATAATATCAATTAAGGAGGGCGAGTTATGGATGGAAATAAAAGAAGACAAGCCATTGTTGATATTTTAAAAAAAAGTTTACAACCTGTATCAGGAACATATTTAGCGAAAACCCTCCAAGTAAGTCGGCAAGTCATTGTTCAAGACATTGCTTTACTTCGTGCTGGTGATTATGATATTTATTCAACACATAAAGGATATGTATTAAATACACAAAAAGTTTGTAAACGTATTTTTAAGGTACATCATGATGATAATGAAGTAGAAAAAGAACTTTCTTTAATTGTTGACTTAGGTGGGTTTGTTGAAGATGTCTTTGTTTATCATAAAGTTTATAATATTGTAAAAGCAACATTAAATATTGCTTCAAGAAGAGATATTAAAAATTATATGACAAATCTACAAACAGGACATTCAAGCTTACTAAAAAATGTAACATCAGGATATCATTATCATACAGTTCATGCAGACAATGAAGAAATTCTTGATGAAATTCAAGAAGAACTTCAAAAAGCTGGATTTCTTGCACAGTTACAAGAATATGAACCTGTTGATTTCTGGAAAGATAAATAAAATAAAAAGCGTCAATAACACAACTATTGACGCTTTTTTACGCTATTTTTTAATTCTTTAATACTTGTATAATCAAATAAATGATCTTGAATATCAAGAATTTGTTGTTTAGAAAGGGTGCTTATAAAATTACTGATATCTTCATGAAATTGTATTTTAATATATTTAACAATATTTTCTTTTGCTTTACTAAGCAAATGATCTATTTCATTATTTGCTTTTTCAAATTTTTTATTTGCTTCCTCAATCTTTCTATCACGAGAACGAAGTAATATCTCATTATCTAAACGATCTAGATATTCTTGGTATGATTCATCAGAAGATATATATCTGTCATGCATTTGTATCGCTTCCTTTATTCTATAATCTATCTCAATTTTATCATATGGTTTTTCATTTTTAAAGAGATACATTAACTGATTAAAAGTCGTCATTTCATTGATTGCTTGATTGATATATTCAAGTTGAATAATTGTTATCTCAGCACGATTAAAGGGATAGACAATATGATGTTCGTCATCAACCATTCTAAAGTGACATTTATAAAGAGGAGCATTATCTAAAATATGCCCATAACTAATAATTAATGATCTTACAACATGAGCACTAGTATAATCTTCTCCTTGCTTTACTTGTTGTCTTAAAAGTTCAGCATTATAAAGTTCAAAACGAACAAGTATTTCTTCGTTTAAACCATAGGTTTGTAGTTCAATATTGTAGATATCGCCGATATCATCAACAGCTAAAATATCTAAAATAAGTTTCTTTTCGTAATAGCTTTTACCATATTGCTGCGCATTCTTTAATTTAGTAGAAATAATTTTCCTATCTGAAACGAGTTCTTGATAAATAAGGGTTCTTATTCTTTCGTTTTCTACAAGCAAATGATGAAAATATAAATCATTTGAATATTTTATAAAATTCTCTCTATTTTTGTTCATATAGATTCCTCCCTATATATATTGTCTTTTTTTGAGGAGTTTTCTTCTTTTTAGTAAAAATAAATGATAAAATTTTAGAAATAGAAGCTTTGGAGGTAAAGTATGAATCAAGAGGTTAAAATGAAGCCATCCTATTTAAAAATTGCTTTTTTGGATAGAGATGGAACTATTATTAAAGATTATCCAGATGAAAAATGGAGAGAAATTAAAGGACCTGAATTTTTAGAAGGTTCAATAGAAGGTCTTAAGAGATTAAAAGAGATGGGCTACTATTTTATCATTATAACAAATCAATATCTTATTAATGATGGAATTATTTCATTGAATGATTATCAACAGTTTACAGGAAAATTTCTAAAAAAATTAAAAGAAGAAAATATAGATATTCTAAAAATCTACTTTTGTCCGCATAATGAAAAAGATCATTGTCATTGTAAAAAGCCAAAACCAGGGATGATAGAACAAGCTAAAAAAGATTTTTTAATTGATATGAATAACTCTATCTATATAGGGGATAGTCATGTTGATTATTTACTAGCAAAACATTTTAATTTAACTTTTTATGGAATAAATTATCATGATGATAATGTTAAAAGTTATCATAGTATTTTAGATATTTCTAAACAAATAAAAAAGATTCAAAATAAATGAATCTTTTATAAATTTTCTAAAGCATATTCAATAGCTTCACTAACAGCTCCATCTTTACAACTTGAAACAACTTTATAAGCTTTTTCTTGAATAACTTTTTCAGCATTATTTGGTGCAAATGAATAGGGAAAACGTTCAAAGAGAGTAATATCATTCATACCATCACCTAGAACGATGACTTCTTTTTTTTTGATGTTTAATTGATCAATTACTTTTTCTAAAATAAGTCCTTTTTGTGCATTTTCATTTGTAATTTCTACATTATCTGGATAGGAAGATAAATAAGCGATTTCTTTCATATCTTTAAAATAGGGAATGACTTTTTGAATTTCTGTTTCATCATGTGAAAAAGCTTCCACTTTAATCACTTCTAAATCTCTCTCAATGAATTCATCAATTGAATCGAATTGTTGAATTTGACAGGCTGGAGAATCACTCAGTGGACCTCCTGGTAAAAAATCTTCCATCTTATTACCAAAGCGTACACTTCCACGGTAAGCAAAACGATCTCTTACATAATCAGGTTCTAAAGTACTATAAAAACCGTTTGTTGTAAAAATCATATAAGAAGTATGGTGTTCAATAAAGATAGGAAGAATTTCTTTAAGTTTCTTTTTATTTAAATAACAATCCATTAATACTTTTCCTTCTTTATTACAATATTGAGCACCATTTCCTAAAATAGCAGAACATTTTATATCTAAAGGATCTAAAACACTTGTTATGCCATAATAATCTCTACCTGAAGCCACTACAAATTCAACACCTTTATCTTGAGCTTTTTTTATACTTTCAATACATTTAGGGTTGATGTAACCATGAGATAATAAAGTTCCATCAACATCACTTACAATCATTTTAATCATATTTCTTTCCTCCGATAGTTTTATTATATAAAAAATTAAGTATCATTTTATTTTTTTACTTAATAAGAAAAAAAGAGTTTATTTAACCCTTTCTAAAATCTGTTTATAATTAGGAAAATTGGTTTTAGAAACTTTATACAAGATATCTTTACCATATTCGTGTACTAAAAAGGTTCCAGTATCATTAGCGAGAATATTAAAACCACGAGGAAGTGTTGTATTTAATGATTGACACATATTTTGATAATATTGAAGATAAGCATATTGTGAAAGAATACGTGCACATTTCATAGCAAGTGACATTTCTTCTTTAAATTCAATATGACGCACAACAACGATTTTATTTTTCAAATAACGATAATATTTTTTAGGAGATAAAAAAGCATCAATTGTTACTTTAGAAACAGGGTGTTCGATACGTTGAATAACATTGATCATCGCTTGATTGTAAAGTTTCGCTTTAATACATGAGAGCTTTTGTCCTTCATTTACATATTGATTGTAATGGCTATTATCAAGCAAAAGTAAACTATAAGTGAGTTTGTCTTTTAATATCTTTCCAATTCTTTCAATATCGTTCGATGACATTTCTTTATCTAGTCCAAGTTCATTCAGTTCTTTTTCATCTTTTTGATCTACATAACAGGCAACGACACACAATGGTCCAAAGAAATCAAGCGAGCCTGTCTCATAACATCCTACATGATTTTCTATCATAAAAATTCCTCCCTCTTTATATTTATTATAGCATAACTTTTTTTGATTATTCACTAAACAAGTGTTGAAAGATAACGTTCATAGAGTTTGTCACGCTTCAAAACTTTTATATGACCGTATTCAATTGAAATCAAACCTTCTTCTTTAAATTGATTTAAAACCTTCGTGACAGTGACTCTTGAAATAGCTAAAGAATCCGCAATTTCTTGATGAGTATAAGGAATATCCCCAAAAAGTAAATTCTTTTCAATATTATTTGTAGCACTTAGTTCATATAAAAAAGCAGCTACTTTTTCAAATCGATCATAGGTTTGTGCCCATTTTAAAAGCTGTGTCAAATGATTACAGTTATCATTAAACATCTTTAATAAAGTAATCGTAAGATCAAGTGATGATGACAAATAAGGATAAAGGTCCTCTAAATGACACGTAATGATTTCTACATCATTGATGGCAGAAACAGTTGTTGGGCGATAAGCATTTTCATAAAGCGAAGACTCACCAAAAATACGACCTTTATCTAAAACATCATAATTAATTTCATCACCATTTTTCGTAATATGATACACCCGTACACGACCTTTTAAAACAAGACATAATTCATCAGCATGGTCGTCTTGCATATAAATAATATCATTTTTTTGATAGTGTTTAATGGTACCAGCTTGTTTAAAATAATCAAAAAGTTCGTCATTAATTTTCATTTTTTTCACCTTCTTGTCTAAATTGTAACATATATTACATTCTTAAAAAAGAAAAATTGTTAGGATAGTTCCCGAGGTGAGAGATATGAAAAAAATTATTCAAATTATTATTGGTAATATTTTAATGGCATTTGCTTTTAGTACTTTGATTTTAGATAATTCCATTGTGGCAGGAGGAGTTTCTGGTATTAGTACAGTCTTTCATTTTTATACAGGAATTTCTATTTCTCTTTGTGTAGGAATTATTAATATTGCTTTATTTATTATTGGATTTTGTTTCTTAGGAAAAGCATTTGCGATGAAAACATTGATTTCAACATTCTTGTTTCCTATTTTATTAGAATTCTTTAATCAACAATCTTATTTACATGGTTTATTAAATGATCAATTATTGATTTGTATATTAGGAGGATTCTTATTAGGACTAGGAATTGGTCTTGTTTTAAAAGCGGGAGGTTCTACAGGAGGATTTGATATTTTAGCGCTTGTTGTTGAAAAATATTTTAAAGTTCCTGTAACTTTACTTGTTAATGGAATTGATGCAACAATCCTTGTTTTACAAATTTCTTTCCATAGTGTTCCTGAAATTGTTTATGGGATTATGACGATTCTTATTACAGCTTATATGATGAATTATTTATTATCATCAGGTAAAGGATGTGTTCAAGTTCTTGTAATGTCTAAAGAAATTGAACGTATGAAAATGATGATTTTAAATGATATGGATGCAGGAGTGACTTTATTAGATGGTAAAAGTGGTTTTTATGGAAATGATACAGAAGTTGTTTTAACGATTTTACCTTATCGTAAACTTCCTGATTTAAAAGATAAAATTAAAGAAATTGATGAAAAAGCATTTATTATTGTTTCCCATGTAGAAGAAGTTAGTGGAAATGGTTTTACATATTCTAAAGAAATGCGAGAGGCTTCATTTTAGGTGTTCATTTTTATGGACATTTTTTTTAATTTGGTAGATAATAAGGTAAACGGGGGAATAAGTTATGAAAATAGAGATCAGGTATGCAAAATTAGAGGATGCAACAAGATTAGTAGAAATCTATCGTTATTATGTTGAAAAGACGGCAATTACATTTGAATACAAGGTACCATCTATCGAAGAATTTCAACAAAGAATGATACATGTCATGGAAAAATATCCTTATTTGGTAGCCAAGGTGGATGATCAAATTGTCGGTTATGCTTACGCGAGTACCTTTAATGTTAGAGTGGCCTATGATTGGTGTGTAGAAACATCTATTTATTTAGATCATACGTTAAGAAAATGTGGGGTAGGGAAAAGACTTTATCAAGCTTTAGAAAAAGCTTTAAAAACACAAAATATTACAAATTTGAATGCGTGTATTTCTTCACCAATTGAAAATGATGAATATTTAGATACCAATAGTATTGATTATCATCATTATTTAGGATATCAAATGGTAGGAGAGTTTCATCAATGCGGGTATAAATTTAAACGTTGGTATAATATGGTATGGATGGAAAAATTTATTGGGGAGCATCAAGAAAATCAATTACCAGTGATTCGATTTAAAGAAATAAAAGATCAAGTGAATTTAAATGAGGTTGTTTAGATGGAATTAGTAGAAGGAAGACCACAAGATAAAAGAATAGATAAAGAAGAAAGAGTCTATGATTTATTAGATCAATTAAATATTGATTATCAACGCATTGACCACGAAGAAGCAAATACGATGGAAGTATGTTTAGAAATAGAAAAAACACTAAAATCAACAATTTGTAAGAATTTATTTTTAGTTAATTCAAATAAAAGTCAATATTATTTATTAATGTTGAAAGAAAATAAAAAATTTAAAACAAAAGTGATTTCAAAACAAATCAATAGTTCACGTCTTTCTTTTGGAAGTGATGAAAAAATGTTGGAATATTTAGATATTACACCAGGATCTGTGAGTCTTTTAGGATTAATGAATGATCATGATTTTAAAGTTCAATTATTAATGGATAAAGATCTCCTACAAGATGAGTATTTAGGGTGTCATCCTTGTATCAATACAAGTAGTTTAAGAATTAAAATGAAAGATGTATTTGAAAAAATCATACCATCCCTTCATCATGAACCTATCTTTGTAGAGGTTTATAATGAATAAGGAAGGTATCATGATTTATCTTGTCATGAAAGGACAAGATAAATTTGTTGAAAAAGTAAAAGCTTATTTTCAAAAGAGCTTATATCTTTTAGAAGTCATTGTCATTAATGATTGGCAAGATGAACTTTCTTTTGAATCAAAAGCGGGGAAAAATTTATTACATACAATTAAAAAAATTAAACAAAAGAATGCTTTTTTGAAATGTTATATCAGTGGTTATTCACTCGCAGGGCTTTTTAGTCTTTATGCGATGCATGAATTGGATTTAGAAGGCGCTGTTTGTGTATCAGGTTCTTTATGGAAAGAAGGATGGTTGGATTATTTAAAAGAACATCCTATTAATCATAAGAAAATTTATTTAAGTTTAGGAAGTAAGGAACATAAAACAAGAAATGTTTTAATGAAAAATGTGTTAAAAAACACATTAGAAACATATGAAATTTATCAAAAAGAAAATCAATGTATCTTTGAAAAGAATGTAGGCAATCATTTTTTTCAAAGTGAAGAAAGAATGATGAAAGGATGGGATTATATTCTTTATGAAAAATAGGAAATTAACAGAGAAAAGGCTTTTATTAATTAAAAAAATATTATTTGTTTTAACAATTTTATTACTGATTTATCATGCTGGGTGGACAATCTTTATTTTGGCTTATCGTCATCATATTGGTGATGCTTACATAAAATATGTGACAACTATGATTTTTCGTATTTTACAGTTTAGTGCGATGTTACTTGTTTTAGCGGCGCCTAAGTTTTTAAAGAAATGGTTTAAGATCAATGTTCCTTTAGCACTTTATATTGTTATTGCGCTTTTTGCGTTTAATGCTTTAGTTTTAGGAGATGGACTTGATTTTTATGGAAAATACCCATGGTGGGATTCTTTTTTACACTTCCATTCGGGAATTATTCTATCTTTTGTAGCTTTATGGTTTATACATATTATGATGGCAGAAAAAAGCAAATTTATTTATATGAATAAATATTTTACATGCTTATTTTTAGTGATCTTTTCTTTAGGAGTTGGTGCTTTTTGGGAAATTCTTGAATATAGTTGTGATGGGATTTTTCATACAAATTCTCAACAATATATGGCTTCAACAAAGGGAACACTTGTTTCTAAAAATGATATTCCTTTAAAAGGACATGAAGCGTTAAAAGATACGATGAAAGATTTAATGCTTGATTTAGGAGGGTCATTAATTGTCGCAACGTATGGTTTTGTAAGATATGATAAAATTGTTAAAAAAATATCGAGAGACCATTTATCTCCCGATGATATTTTGAGCTAGAGATTCTAAATGCTTTTTAGAATCTCTTATTTTTTGTATTTCTTTGGATGAAGCTGTTTCATAATTGAATTTTCTTGTCATTTTCATTAAAGAAGAAAGTTCTGCTTTAATTTGTTTTCTTAATGCTTTATCCATTTCTTTTTTATGTGAGGCAAGACCATTTTGAACATTGATAATGAGAGTTTCTACTTCATTTTTTAAAAGCATATTATCTTTTGTAACTTGGTCTTGGCTTTCATACATTTTAGCTTGTTTGATTGCTTCTTCAATATCACTATCAGACATTTTAGAAGAACCTTCAATAGTCATACTTTGACTATTTCCAGAGGCAAGATCTTTAGCAGAAACATGAACGATTCCATTACTGTCAATATCGAAAGTGACTTCAATTTGTGGAACACCGCGCATGGCACGTTTGATTTTTTTAAGTTTGAATTTTCCTAAAGATTGGTTATCTTTAGCAAGCGGTCTTTCGCCTTGTAAAACATTAATTTCTACTTGTGTTTGAAAGTTGGCAGATGTTGTAAAGACTTGACTATGGCTCGTTGGAATCGTTGTATTTCTTGGAATTAGAGGTGTAGCAACACCACCAACGGTTTCAATAGAAAGTGTTAAAGGTGTGACATCTAATAAAAGAACATCATTTTCTTCACCATATAAGACCATTTCACCACTTAATTTACCAGCTTGGATTGCGGCTCCTAAAGCGACACATTCATCTGGATTTAAAGACTTACTTGGTTCCATGTTTGTAATTTCTTTCACTTTATCTTGAACCGCTAAAATACGTGATGAACCACCAACTAAGATAATCTTATTAAGATCTTGTGGAGTCAGTCTGGCATCGTTTAAAGCTGTTTGCATTGGTAAAACGAGACGGTCAATAAGTCCTTTTGTAAGCTCATTAAACTTTTGCCTTGTAAGTGTGATTTCTAAGTTTTTAGGTCCATTTGTATCTTGATAAATAAATGGTAAATTAATAAGGGTACTTGATTGACTTGAAAGTTCAATTTTAGCTTTTTCACTTGCTTCTAAAACACGACTATAAGCAACTGTATCTTTTGTTAAATCAATACCTTCTTGTTTTAAAAAGCTTTCGATGACAAAATTACAAATAGCTTTATTAAAATCATCGCCACCTAAATGGTTATCACCAGCTGTTGATAAAACTTCAATAACACCATTACCAATTTCGATAATAGAAACATCAAAAGTACCACCACCTAAATCAAAAACCATTACTTTTTGACCATAAGCATTTTCAAGGCCATAAGCCAGCGCGGCAGCTGTTGGTTCATTAATAATTCTTAAAACTTCTAATCCTGCAATTTTTCCAGCATCTTTTGTTGCTTGTCTTTGAGCATCATTAAAATAAGCAGGGACTGTAATAACAGCTTGTGTTACTTGTTCTTGTAAATAAGTTTCTGCATCATTTTTTAATTTTTGTAAAATCATTGAAGAGATAAGTTGAGGAGAAAGTTTTTTTCCATCGATTTCTACATGATAATTTTGTCCCATTTCTCTTTTAATAGATGAAATCGTACGTTTTGGATTCATTGATTGTTGACGTTTAGCAAGTTCTCCAACAAGTTTCTTTCCATTTTTATCAAAAGCAACAATACTAGGTGTTGTTTTTTGATTTTCTTTATTTTCAATAATTTTAGCTTTTCCATTTTCATAAAAAGCCATACAACTATTCGTTGTTCCTAAGTCAATCCCAATAACCTTTGCCATAATTTTCTCCTTCTAACAACATAAAATAGGGTAATGATATCCGCCACCACAACAACAAGACATCATACAATTCAACAATAATACAGAATAGCAACAATTCATCATACTTGCAGGGTTTCCATATTGTTGACTCGTTTGACGATATTGTCTTGAGGTTCCTTGTAATTGGTTTAGTAATAAAATATATTGCATATTCATTGGTTCCATTTGCAGGGCTGTTTGAGCGTATTCCTGTGCGCGAATATTATTTCCTAAACCATTTTCTGCAATGGCAGCTAAATAAAACCACATACTTGTTTTATTTTGAATTTGATTTAAAACATTCAAAGCTTCTTGATAACGTCTACCTTGAATAAAACCGTTAGCTTCTTGGTAAGCTTCCTGATCATTTCCTTGATATTGATAACCACCCGTTCCCGTTGTTTGACTACCATAGCTTTGTTGTTTAAAACCTCTTTTTCTTTCATCCATAATGGTTTTATACGCATTTTGGACTTCTTTAAATTTTTCTGTATATTCTGCTTGATGAGGATTTCCAATATTAGCGTCTGGATGATATTTTTTAGAAAGGGTACGATAAGCCTTTTTGACTTCATCATCACTGGCACTAGGGGATATTCCTAATATTTGATAAGGATTCATGATTTTTCCTCCATTCGTTTCTTTTTAATCAGTTCAAATTTTGTCCAAATACCACTATAGATAATATTTCGTAAAAGTTCAACATTTTCAATTAAAGGAAGCTTTTCAAAATAAAAACTACTATTTGAAATCATCATTTCTAAAAGATGAAAACAATCTTCTTGAAAATGTTCATCTTTGAATTTTTCTTTAAATGGATTATAGGTTTGTTTTTTGATATCTTCTTCAACATCTTCAAAAGCATCAATCAAATAAATAAATTTACCTAAATAAAAACCCATTTGATAAAGATCTTCCTTAAAAATATCATCTTGATAAACACAAATACTTGCCATGATATGACCAAAATGTCCAGAGACTTCATCGAGATCCAAACAATGCTTTTGTTCCAATACATGGATTTGATCTAAATGATATTTAATTGTATCTACTTTTTTAGGATATTTTTCTTTTACTCTTTGAAAATCTTTTTTTAAAAGCTGTTTGAATGATTGACTTTTTAAAGAGTTTTCATCTAAAACATCATCTTCTAATTTAAAATAAGTCAAGATGATATTCATATCACTGACATAATCCATGTATTGATTTGTACGTACACTCTTTTTATGAAAAGGATGCATTGGACAACGAACCCAATACTGCTTTTCTTCAGGCTCATACAAACTTGAAAGTAAAATTCCTACAAAGTTTAAATCATAATTTAAAGTCAATTGTCCACGCCGACCATGATTTTGTTTTAAAGATTGACATAAGCCACAATAATATTCTTGATATTTATCAAAGTCTTTAATCTTTAATTCAGGTTTGTTAATAACGACATAACCAAACATAATTATGTTCTCTTTTCAAATTTATGATGACAGCTAGGGCATGTCACAATAATTTTTCCTTTTCCTTTAGGAAGTCTTACCATTTGTTTACAAGATGGACAACGATAATATTTATGACTACGGTCAGACATTCTTTTCTTTTGAAGATTGAAGAATTGTTGAACAGGTTTGATTGCTGTTAAATATTTTTCATTTTCTTGATAACGTTTATACGTTTGTCTTGAAAACATACGATAGATGACAATAAACCAAATAAGATAGCCAAATAACATCACGATTCTATTGTTAAAAAATATATTAATGACAAAAAGGGCAATGACTAAAAACAAAGCATGATTGTTTAAAGTATCAACACCATATCTTCCTTGCATAAATTGTATAAATTTTTCTTTCATTTATATCTCTCCTTACTTTGATGAAGTGATTATAGGCTTTAATTATGTATTTTACATGAACTCTAAAATATTTTAAAAAGAGTGTTTTTATGAGCTTGTTGAACAAATATCTATTTTATTTTTAAAAATAAAAATAGATAAATATACATGATTCATTTAATCGACATTTTTTCCTTGCTGTTTTTTTTAGGATAAAAACGAAAGGAGGAAAAAATGAAGAAATTATTATGCTTTTTAACCGCAATATTAAGTATTTTTTTAATGAGTGTTCCCATCGAAGCTAAAGAAAATCAATGGGATATTTCAAAATCTAAAACAGCAACACCACTTGATGAAAAATATCAAACAAAAGTAACACTTTCCCTTCCCTCTAAAAGTGAAAAGCTTGAAAGCGATGTTGTTTTTGTTTTAGATAAATCTACAAGTGCACAAGTTGAAGATCAAGCATTAGAAATGTTGGAAAAACTAAGAATGCAAATTGATAAAACAGACGCTAAAGTGAAAGTGGGAATTGTGATTTTTAATAAAATTGCTAATGTATCATCATGGTTTGATCTTTCAAGTCAATTTGATCAAATTAAAGTAGCTATTCGAAAAAATATTACTTCCGGAACAAATTGTCATGCGGGGTTACTTGCTGGAAAAGAAATGTTGGATCAAGATCAAGAGGTGGAAGCTAAACGCAAATATATGATCTTTGTTAGTGATGGCATTACTTATATGTACAATCAAGAACCAACAGTAACGGCTTGGTCTTTTGAAAATGATGGAAGTATTCTTTCTTGGGCTGGACCAGATAACTTTAGCTCTAAATATGGACAAACTCTTCCTGATTGGAATACGTATTTGAAAGATGTAAAAACAAAGTTGGAAAGTCAAGGAAATACGTATGATTATCCTTATGGAACAACACCGACAAAGACAACTCCTGTCGATCAATCTAAAGAGTATTTAAATTCTGTTGATAAAGCACTTTATTATACGTATAGCACGTATGAAAGTATGAAAGATGAGGGATATCATTGTTATGCCTTAAAAGGGAATAGTGAAGGAAATTATCCGTGGGCTTTTTCTTTTATGGACTATTTAGAAAATCAAAAAGAAGTCTCTTTTGAAAGTATTCAAAATGATATTTATTATTTATTAGATCAAGGTTCTTACGTTGAAGATTATATGGGATCAGGTAAAGATAATTATGGAAATGAATATGAGTTTGATTTTATAAATGACATCAATTCATTTTACATGATGGTTGGAAACAACAAATATTTACCAGAAGTTATTAATGATCAAAGTTATCATTATGGTTTTGATAAACAAGAAAAAGGGTATGCTTATGAACTTTATTACTACCCTGGAAAGCAAGAATATTTTATTTGGAAAATGAATGTACCAGTGACACAGTTTGATCTTGTACAGCTTATATATACTTTACAACTTGCAAATCCACAAAAAGAGGCAGGAAACTATGGGTTTTATGATGGAGATGGGCATTTGAACAAAGATAACTTAAAAACCAATAACCAAGCAACGCTTCATCCAATTGATAGTCAAGGAAAAGAACAAGGGGTTGAAGATTTTCTAAATCCAACAGTAAGTTATGATGTTTATAAAACAGTAGAGCCTGAAAAGATACAAGAAACACCAAAGGCACAAGAAAATATCACAAAAACAAAACAAACAACGAAAAAAGCGGTTAAAACAGGTGATGAACAAGTGATTTATCCTTATTTCGTGATTGTTTTAATGTCACTTTCAATAATGTATTTGATGAAAAGAAGATTACATGTTTAATCTTCTTTTTTCTTTTGTTTTTTTCAAAGAAAAGCAGGATTTTTTTTATTACAACAATTTTTTTAAATAGTCTAAATCACGCTTTTAATGAAAGGAAAAAAACTGACAAATTTTATTTTTAGGACTTTCTATGATGGAAAAGCAAAAGGAGGAATACTAATGAAAAAATGGATAAAAATGAGTTTATGTATGATGATTGGTTTCTTTTGTTTCTCTTTTCATGTAAAAGCAATGAATGTAGAAGCAAGAATCCAAGATCAAAATTATGAAACATTTCAAGCAGCCCTAGAAGATGTTTTAACAGGAAATCAAAAAGGGCCTATTTATTTAATGGAGGATGTTACTTTAGATATAGGAACGATTAATAAAGATGTTGAGATTATTGGAAATTATCATCAAATTACAGTACCTTTACAAAGCCAAACAGATGATAGTGAAAGTCAAGGACGTTTAAATGTTCAAGCAACTCTAACATTTAATCAATGTCGTGTTCATTTTGATAATACGTATCAAAATGGAAATAATACCTGGTCTGTTGTTTTAAGTAGTCAAGGTGTTTTAGAGTTTATCAATGATTCCAATGTTACTTTTGTTGGTCACGGAATTTATGCAAGTAATGGTTCGATAATTAATGTGGATCATTCAAAAGTTTCTTTAAGTCAGATGGAATATACATCAATGATGGCAGAATCTTATGGAAACTTAAATATAAAAAATGATTCAAATTATACAATTGATCATGCCGTTGAATCAAATGGGATAACTGGTTTCCATGTTTTTGTTGATCATTCATCACTTAGTGTTGAAAATTGTTTAAATCAAGCGATGGTCAAAGGAAACCTTACAATTACTCATCAGGGAAATGTATCATTTTCAAAAAATGATGTCGGTTACAACATGTATAGTGAAAATAACCTTTATGTAGATGAAACATCATCTTTGAAAATGAATGAAAATAAAAACTGTGCTCTTTTAAGCCAAGGTAGAAAAAAACGTACGATAACCATTAAAAACGGAGGAAGTCTAGAAGCTAAATATAATGGGATAAATTATCAAGCAAGCGTTGATGAAGACAAATATTATGCACAAACTTCTGCTTTGAATTTTGGGGTTTATGGATGGTACGAAAATGCTAAAAAAATTCTTCTCTATCCAAATTTAGATGATGTTGTTTTTGAAAATGGAGCCAAAGTAACTATTTCCAATAACTATACACGCGGTATTTCAAATTATGGAAATTTATATTTAGGAAATCAAACAGTTATTACTCATAATGGAGGTTATCAACAAGGCGAAAGCTTACAAACATGCTGTATTGGAAAAGGAGGAGGTATTTATAACGCTGGAACAGTTACACTCTTCCATACGACTCTTTATAACAATCATGCCCGTTTAAGTGGTGATGATCTTTATAGTGAGGAAGGTGGAACGGCTCATTTATCATTTGTTTCTAATGATTGGATTTTAGATGATTGTCAACATTCTATAGATGGTTGGTATGATGATGGTCTTCAACAAAGATGGAATGGTGATGACAAAGAACATCCTTATTTATCTTTAATAGAAGGACAAAAAGATTATCATTTCTTAGAAGTGAAGGCAGCTCACGGTGTTATTCAAGAAGAAATAAAAGAAGGTGATTCTAAAGATGACTCTAAAGAAGAATCTAAACAAGATGAAAAAGAATATGAAATCAAGCAAACAAACGAAAAAATAACACCAGTCAAAACAGTTCAAAAACAAAATGTTCAAACAGGTGATGAATCCAATGGAGCTTTATGGCTCACTTTTATGGGACTTTCTTTATTATTGATTTTTTTACTGGTGATAAAGTATATTAAGGGAAAGCGCGATTAGTCGCGTTTTCTTCATTTATGTGGTATGATGTCGTGGGTGATAAAAAAATGTTAGTGTCAATGACAGATTTAACAAAATATAATGGAGAAAAATGTATTCTTGACCATGTCGAGTTACATATAGAAAATAAAGATAAAATTGGAATTTTAGGTGTTAATGGAACAGGAAAATCAACACTTTTAAAGATGATTGCGGGTGTTGAAAATTATCAAGGTAAAATCAGTTATCAAAAAGATATCCATATCAATTATTTACCACAAACACCACACTATGACGAAAATGATAGTGTTATGGAAACAGTCTATAAACAAATTGATACCAAAGATGTTCATGATTTTGAAATTAAAGCACAATTAGGTAAGTTTGGTATTTTAGATGAAAAACAAAAAATTAAGGAATTATCAGGAGGACAACTTAAAAGAGTTGCTTTAGCGATTGCGTTAATAAAACCATGTGATCTCCTTATTTTAGATGAACCGACAAACCATTTAGATAATGGCATGATTGAATATTTAGAAAAGTTTTTAATCAAATGGTCTAAAGGTTTATTAATGGTTACCCATGATCGTTATTTCTTAGAAAGAGTGGTTAATCGTATTATTGAAATAGATCATGGACAAATCTATAAATATGAAGCCAATTATTCAAAATACTTAGAACTTAAACAAGTACGTTTAGAAACACAACTTTCTTCGCAAAGAAAAAGAAAACTCTTTTTAAAGAAAGAATTAGAATGGGTACGTGCAGGAGTACAGGCACGTACAACAAAAAGTAAAGATCGTCTACAAAGATTTGAAGAGTTATCAAAAGTAAAAGATGTTGAAGTTAATGGAAAAGTAGAAATGATTCATACTTTCTCTAGACTTGGGAAAAAGACAATAGAACTTCATGAAATTTCTAAAAGTTTTGGACAAAAGAAACTCTTTGATGAGTTTTCTTACATGTTTAAACAACATGATCGTATAGGAATCTTAGGCGATAATGGAACAGGAAAATCAACTTTACTTAATATCCTTACAGGAAATTTAAAAAGTGATACGGGATATGTTGAAATAGGAGAAACGGTACGTTTTGGTTATTTTAAACAAGGTTATGATGATCTACCAATGAATAAAAGAGTAATTGATTTTATTCAAGAAATTTCGAATGATTTTAAAGTAGATGGACAGGGACTTTCAGCAAAAGATATGTTAGAAAGATTTTTGTTTGATGCTCGGTTACAACATACGCCTATTTCTCGTCTTTCGGGTGGGGAAAGAAGAAGGCTTTATTTATTACGTGTTTTAATGATGATGCCAAATATTTTGGTTTTAGACGAACCAACGAATGATTTAGATATTGATACATTAAACATTTTAGAAGATTATTTAGATAATTTTGAAGGAATCGTTATTACAGTGAGTCATGATCGTTATTTCTTGGATCGTATTTGTGATGGATTGTTTATCTTACAAAATCAACATTTAAGATATGTTAATGGGGGCTATAGTCAAAATCTTGATACCTCAACTAAAGAAGAAAAAGAAAAAAGTCAAGGAGCTTTAGCTTATAAACAAAGTAAACAAAAGAAAATCAAAATGACTTATATGGAAAAGAAAGAATTTGAAGAAATTGAAGATGTCATTATGAATTTAGAAACAAATTTAAATCAAATTGAAGAACAAATGAATGGTGTTACAGACTTTAAAGAAATCGACGAACTTTCTAGACAAAGAGATGACTTACAAAAACAAATCGATGAAAAAAATGAACGTTATATTTATTTATTAGAATTACAGGAACAAATTGACAATCAATAATTGACACTTGTATATACATATAGGATAATAGGATCATGAAAAGGAAGGTTTTAAGGAATGAAAAGATTATTAAGTTGTACAAGTAGTGAAATGTTGAAAATGGATGGACAAGAATTAAAACAAGCCATTCTTGCCAGTGAAGGAAGAACAGTGATGACAGAAACAGTTGTTGCGATTGAACCATTATTAGGAGATCTTACCAATGCAGAACTTGCAGTTTCATTTGGGAGTGATATGGTTTTATTAAACTGTTTTGATTGTAATAACCCAGTAATCAAAGGGTTACCAGAATGTGATAATCCAGTAGAAAAATTAAAAGAAATCGTAGGTCGTCCAATTGGATGTAATCTTGAACCAGTAGATTTAGATGCTGAATTAATGGAAGAAAGACGTGTGATTTCTACAGGTAGACAAGCAAGAAAGGAAACTTATATTAAAGCACAAGAATTAGGATTTAACTTTATTTGTTTAACTGGAAATCCAGGTGTTGGAGTTTCAAATCATTCAATTTGTGAAGCAATTAAAGAAGCTAAAAAATATTTTAAAGGATTAATTATTGCTGGGAAAATGCATGCAGCAGGAATTGATGAGCCAATCGTCGATATGAATAGTATCAAAGATTTTATTGAAGCGGGGGCAGATGTTATTTTAATGCCAGCTGTAAATACGGTTCCAGGTTTATCTGAACAAGAAGTGACAGAAGCATGTCGCTATATTAAAGCTCATGGGGCTTTATCATTAAGTGCTATTGGAACAAGCCAAGAAGGGGCTGATGAAGGAACAATTCGTGAAATTGCTTTATTAAATAAAAGATGTGGTATTGATATCCAACACATTGGGGATGCAGGATTCTGTGGTATTGCTTTACCTGAAAATATTATGGCTTTATCAATTGCGATTCGTGGTAAAAGACATACTTATCATAAAATCGCTTCATCAATTAATAGATAGAATGTCATTTATGGTTGAAAGATGTTATTTAAGTTGTAAATAATGAAAGAACGGTTGATTTATGATAAATTAATCATAGATTAATCGTTTTTTTATGGAGGTTATTATGAAAAAAGGAATTATTATTGCTATTATCTTATGTTTATTTGGAATGATTTTTTTATCAGGAAGCATCGGCGTTTTTTATGAACCGGTAGAAGTTTTTAATAAAGCTATTGTTGTAGCTATTTTAATTATTGCTTTTATTATTTATTGTCTTTATAGAAAGAATAAGAAAAGAAGATAAGATGGAGAGTGTTAATTGCACTCTCTTTTATGTTATAATAGATAAGGTGATGAACATGAAACATATCTTTATATTAAAACCGAATACCTCAAAAGAATTGATTAGTTGTATTGTTTCTTCAATGCAAGGAAAACGCTATGAATTACGCTATACCAAAGATTTAGATGATGCCAGGGAAATTGCTTTGTCTTATCAAGAGGAAAAAGAGGTTTGTCGTTTGTATGCTATCGGTGGTGATGGCTTTGTTCATAAAGTAGTTAATGGCATGGTTAAGAGTCATCATGAACTAGTCGTAATTCCTCAAGGAACAGGCAATGACTTTGCGCGGAGTATTTATAAGGATTTAGATGCTATCAAAGTTTTTAAAGATTCTCTTAAAAAAGAAGCAAAACCCATTGATGTGATTCAATGTCGTGATGATCTTTATTGCGTGAATGTACTTTGTTGTGGCTTGGATGCAGATGTTGGCAATATCGTTAATACCAATCGAAAGACAACCATTGCGCCACGCATCTTACAATATAGTTTTACGATTTTAGATAAGATCTTTCATTTAAAATTTTATCCAACAGAGATTTATACTTATAATAAAGATATTTATCAAGGAAACGTTCTTATATGTACATTCTGTAACGGACATTATTTTGGTGGAGGATATCAGGCAGGGTATTATTCATCTTTGGATGATGGGATGATTGATATGTCTGTAGTAGGAGAGATTTCTAAAAAAGAATTACCATATTATTTAAAAGGTCTCATTACCAATACGTTACATAAAACAAAGAAATTTCATCATTTTAAAGAAGAAGATGTTTGGGTCAAAACAAGTCAGTATGTCAATATTGATGGAGAAAAATATGATCCAGGAACCTATCATTTAAAATGTATACATAATGCAATTCAATTAGTTTATTAAGGAGATTATTATGGAAATAGATTTAAAAACAGATTCACGAAAAGTAAAACCAGGAGATACTTTTATTGCGATTAGAAATGTTAATCGTGATGGTCATGATTACATTCCTCAAGCAATCAAAAATGGGGCAACAAAAGTCATTGTAGAAGAAGGAAATTATGATGTTGAAACCATTGTTGTTGAAGATACAAGAGCGTATTTAAAGGATTATTTGTACAAACATTATTATCCTTATTTTAAAGATATGAAATTAATAGGAGTTACGGGTACAAATGGAAAAACAACGATTGGGTATATGATGTATCAAATGATGACGATGCTTGATATTCCTTGTGCTTATATGGGAACCATTGGTTTTTACTATTGTGGCAATTTTATCAAGATGGTAAATACAACACCTGATGTAGATGTTCTTTATGAGTATTTTATTAAAGCTAAAGATGCTGGGTGTAAAGTGCTTGTGATGGAAGTTTCTTCCCATGCCCTTGCAAAAGATCGTATTTATGGATTAGAGTTTGATGAAGTCGCTTTTACTAATTTGACACAAGATCATTTGGATTTTCATAAAACATTAGAAAACTATGCCAATGCAAAACAACTTTTATTTAAAAAGACCAGAGGAAAGAAAATTGCGGTTATTAATGGTGATGATCCACATGCCTTACATTTTGAATTAGAGGGTAATCAAAATCTTTTGATTTCTGATCAAAAAGGGGATGTTCTTATTCAAAATATTGAATTTTCACATTTAGGAACCACTTTTACTTTTAAATATCAAGAAAAAGAATATCAAACACATATTCAAATGGTAGGAAGATATAATGTTTATAATTATCTTACCGCAATGCTTTTAATTCATGAATTAGGTTATGAAATCAATACTATTTTAGCTTTAAATACAAAACTCAAAGCGCCTAAAGGTAGAATGGAGTTAATCGTTTGTGGCACAAATGGTATCTTTGTAGATTATGCTCATACCCCTGATGCCACTTTGAATGTTTTAGAAAGTGCACAAGAATTTAAAAAAGGAAAAATTATTACGATTATTGGTTGTGGGGGAGATCGTGATACGACAAAACGACCAATTATGGGTGAAATTGCCTGCAAACACAGTGATCATGTCATTATTACAGACGATAATCCACGAACAGAAGATCCTCAAAAAATTATTAATGATATTTTAAAGGGGGTTAGTGGTGATTATGAAGTCATCAATGATCGTCATCTCGCCATTGCTAAAGGAATGAGTTTATTAAAAGAAAATGATATCTTAATGATTTTAGGAAAAGGTCATGAAGATTATCAAATTATTGGAACAGAAAAGATTCATTTTTCTGATCAAGAAGAAGTAGAAAAATATATAAGGGAGCATACACATGACTAAAAATGCATTTTTTGATGTAGATGGAACCATGATTAATGTGCCTCATCAATTATTAAAACCGACAGATAAGACGATACATGCTTTAAAAGAATTTCAAAAACAAGGAAACTATATTGTTGTAGCAAGTGCTCGTGGCGTTAAACCAGAATGTTTAGATGAAATTCCTTTTGATGGCTTTATTGGATGTGATGGAGGCTATATTGAATTTCATCAAGAAATTTTATTAAATAACGTTTTTACGGTTAAAGATTTAAACTTACAAAATAGTATTTATGAAGCGACCAATGGTCAATATATTATCAATGAAAGAGCAACAAGCTATTTCAGTGATATAGATGGAGAGCTCATCAAAAAACATTTAAAACTTTATAATGGAACAGATAAACTACCTGATGATTATGATGATCATTGGCGTTTTCAAAATATTAAAGCCAATACAGTAACTGCTCTTTTCTATAATGCAAAAGACTTACATGAAGCTTTAGATATGTTACCACAAGAATGGTCTATCAATGCTTATGATACAGGACATATTCGTATGGATGTCCATCCTCAAGGTTACACAAAGGGGACAGCGTGTGAATATTTATATCAAAAATTAAATATTCCTAAAGAAAATACGTATGCTTTTGGTGATGGAGAAAATGATATTGAAATGTTCCATCTTGTAGGAACTTCTATTGCGATGGGTAATGCGGATGTTGAAGTTAAAAAACATGCATCTACTGTGACTTTAACAGTAGATGAAGATGGTATTGCTGATTTTTTTGAAAAGGAATTTAAAATCAAATGAGAATTAGAAAAATAAATTTTCAAGAAATAAATTTTGAATATCGTTCTTATCCTCAATCAATGTATGATTCTGTAAGAAGAATAGGACTTTCTTTTCCTGTTAAAGTTGATATTATTGATGGTAAATATTATTGTAAAGATGGACATAAACGTCTTTCTATTATTCAAGATTTATTAAAAAATGAAGAAGGTTATGAAAAAAGAAGGGATGTTCCCTATATTATTTATAATGATGGAAGTTCTAGATCTAATGATTGTTGGCGTGATCGCAACATGCATTAGATCTTTTTCATTTTTTGAAAGCATAAAACGAGAATAAATAAGAGGTATATAATAGATGCGAGGAAGTGATTGATTTGTTATTTAGTAATAGAGATTTAAAAAAACTGATAATACCTTTAATTATTGAACAGGTATTAGCACTGACAATTGGGATTTTTGATACAATGATGGTTTCCCAATGTGGGCAAAGTGCGGTTTCAGGAGTGAGTATTGTTGATGGGTTAAATGTGTTGATTATCAATATCTTTTCGGCACTAGCTACAGGAGGAGCTGTTGTTTGTTCGCAATATATTGGTAAAAAAGATGAAAAGATGGCTTGCCATAGTGCCAAACAGTTATTATTTACCATCTTAGGTTTATCGCTTGTTATTATGGTTTTATGCATGATTTTCAATGGGAATTTATTGAATTTGATTTTTGGACATATTGAAAGTGATGTGATGGCTTATGCAAGAACCTATTTTTTCTTTTCAGCCTTGTCTTATCCTTTTATTGGTTTATTTAATGGTGGGGCTGCTTTATTTAGATCAATGGGAAATAGTAAAGTGGCTATGACAAATTCATTTTATATGAATATTGGAAATATCGTTTTAAACTATCTTTTTATTTTTATTTTAAATATGTCAGTAAAAGGGGCAGCAATTGCTACTTTACTTTCAAGAATGTTCTGTTCATTTATTATTTTATATATGTTATTAAATAAAGAACATATTGTACATATTGATACGTATTTAAAATATAAGTTTGATTTTTCAACTGTCAAAAGAATCTTAAAAATTGGTATTCCAAATGGTTTAGAAAATGGAATGTTTCAAATGGGAAAAATCCTTGTGCAAAGACTTGTTTCAACTTTTGGAACAGCTGCAATTGCAGCATATGCTGTTGCCTTTAGTTTAACGTCTATTGCCGTTGTTCCAGGAATGGCTTTAGGACTTGCTATTTTAACAGTTGTAGGCCAATGTATTGGGGCTAATGATTATCAACAAGCTAAATATTATACGAAAAAACTGATGATTATTGCTTATATATCAACGATTATTTCAGCAGGTATTTTACTTGTTGGAGTCAGATATATTTTAAGATTCTATGCTTTACCACAAGCAACGGCTAATTTAGCGGTTTCTATGGTTTCACTTCATTGTGTTTTTGATTTCTTTGTTTGGCCAATGGCATTTTCTTTCCCAAACGCTTTACGTGCAGCCAATGATGCAACTTTTACAATGATTGTTTCTACATTTTCAATGTGGACTTTTCGCTTTGCTTTAAGCTATGTTTTTGCTTTGTATTTACACATGGGTGTCATTGGTGTTTGGTGGGCTATGATTGTTGACTGGATTTTTAGATCAATTTGTTTTATGATTAGATATAAATCCAATAAATGGATGAATAGAACATTAGTATAGGGGAATTGTATGGAAAAAGTAGAATATTATTTTAGAGAAATTTCAAGGATTCCAAGAGGATCCTACAATGAAAAAGCAATTTGTGATTATGTGGAAAACTTTGCAAAAGAAAGAAATATAAAATATGTAAGGGACAAAATGCATAATATCGTGCTTTTTAAAGAAGCAACAGAAGGTTATGAAGAGCATGAAACGGTCATGTTAGAAGGACATATGGATATGGTCTGTGAAAAGAACAATGATAGCAATCATGATTTTTCAAAAGATCCCATTGAACTTATTGAAGAAGATGGTTTTTTACATGCCAATAAAACAACATTAGGAGCGGATGATGGTGTTGGTGTTTGTTATATGCTTGCTTTACTAGATGATGAAAGCTTAAAACATCCAGCTTTAGAATGTGTTTTTACCGTTCAAGAAGAAGTAGGTCTTAATGGAGCGATGGGTCTTGATAAAAGTATTTTAAAAGCGAAAAAGATGATTGGACTTGATAGAGGGAAAGAAAAAATTATTACTGTAAGCTGTTCTGGAGGAAGAAGAGCTGTTGTTGAAAAAGAACTTTCTTATCTAAAAAATGAATCACCTTGTTATCAACTTTATGTGGGTGGCTTACAAGGAGGACATTCAGGAGGCGTTATTCATTTAGAAAGAGGGAACGCTAATATGATTATGACACGTGTCTATTATCATCTTTCTTTAAATAACATTGAATTTTTATTAGGAAGTTTTAAAGGTGGTTTAAAAGATAATGCGATTCCTAGAGAATGTGTCAGTGTCTTTGCTTCAAATGATGATTTTAAAAAAATAAAAGAAGTTGTTTTAAAAGTAGAAAATGATTTAAAAGAAGAATTAAAAGAAAGTGATAAACATATATTTGTTCATTTAGAAAAAGTAGATTTTTTAAATAAAGTGATTTCAGTTAAAGAAAGCCAAGATCTTATTTCGATGATGTATTTAATGCCTAATGGTTTTATGCATAAATCTTTTAAAATGGATCTTACCAATGTTTCTTTAAATATGGGTGTGGTGGAAATGAATGAAAAATTCAATATTTATTTTTCAATTCGTTCTCCAATGGAATCGGCCAAAGATGAATTATCAAATAAATTGAGTTTAATTGCATCAATGTTTAAGGCAAAATATGTTTTAGATAATAACTATCCAGGATGGAATTATGATGAAAGTTCAAAACTTAGAAAACAATATGTTGATTTTGTTAAAGAAACAGAAGGAATCACTTTAAAAGAAGAAGGGACACATAGTGGTCTTGAAACAGGTATTTTCAAAGGGGCACTTCAAGATTTAGATATTATTACTTTAGGTCCAGATATGTTTGATATTCATACACCTGATGAAAGATTAAATATGAATTCATTTTATAAATGTTATCAAAGATTAATTCATTTTTTAGAGAGATTATAAAATGTTAGAACTTATTAAAGTAAAATATGATCAAGATATCAAAAATCAATTAGAAAAAAGATTTATTGCTTTTGACGTAGAAACAACAGGTTTGAATCCAAAAGAGGAAAGAATTATTGAATTAGGAGCTGTTCTTTTTGAAAATGGACAAGCTGTTCAAAAATTTAATACACTTGTTAATGCAGAAGTAGAAGTTTCTGAGTTTGTTTCTAATTTAACACATATTACTAATGAAATGTTAGAAAACCAACCAAGAGAAGAAAAAGCGTATAAAATGTTTCAAGAGTTTATGAAAGAAGCACTTCAAGGAGAAGTTCTTGTTTGTGCGCATAATGCTCAATTTGATATGTCTTTTTTAAAAGAAACCTTTGATCGACTTCAATTAACAGGAAAAATCTGTTATGTAGATACCTTACAATTGTCAAGAAAGTATATTCATGGACCTTATAATTATAAACAAGGAACGATTGCTCATTATTTACATATCAAGAATGAAAATGCACATCGTGCTTATGATGATGCTTATGTTTGTGGACAAATATTAAATCATATAGTAAAAGGAAGTTTTTAATAAACTTCCTTTTAATGTACAATTTCATTAAGTAAATTAACGGCAGCCATGGCATCTTTTGTATAGTAATCGGCATGAATATCTTGAGCGATATCTTCTGTTAATACAGCACCGCCAACAAAGATTGGACACATATTTTCTTCTTGTTTTAATAAAGTAATTGTTTCTTCCATTGAAACAACCGTTGTTGTCATTAAAGCTGAAAGACCAATAGCTTTAGGATGATGCTTATGATAGGCTTCTAAAACGACCTTTGCAGGTACATCTTTTCCTAAATCAATGACTTGATAACCGTAACTTTCTAAAACAACTTTTACAATATTTTTCCCAATATCATGGATATCACCATGGACAGTCGCAATTAAAACAGGACCTTTAGAAGATTTCGTTGTTTTAAATGTTTGTTTGATCACATCAAATGCAATTTTGCTTGCTTCTGCTGATTGGATCAATTGAGGTAAAAAGATTTTACCAGTTTCATAATCCTTCCCAATTTGATCAAGAGCAGGAATTAAAATTTCATTAACAATGGCTAGACCATCTTGACTTTTTAAAGCTGTTTCTGTTGCTTTTTTTACTTCATCTTTTAAACCGTGTAAGACAACATCGTTTAAAGAAAAGGATGTTGTTTGTTTTGGTAAAACAACTTGACTTTGTGCTTGCTTTTGAATGTAGTTTGTAGCGTCTCGGTCATAATTGTAAAGTACATTAAAGGCATCAATTGTGTTCATCAGTTCTTGATCTAATGGATTGATAATTGGTAAATCAAGTCCTGCCGACATGGCCATTGCTAAGAATGTTTTATTAAGTAAAGGACGATTTGGTAAACCAAAAGAAACGTTACTTACTCCTAAAACAGTATGAACACCCAATGTTTTAACCATAGAAACAGCTTTGACTGTTTCCATAACTTCTTTTTGTTGGGCAGAAGCGGTTAAAACAAGACAGTCAATAATAATGTCTTTTTTATCAATGCCATATTCTTTTGCTTTATTAATGATTTTTTTAGCGATTTCAAATCTTTGCTCAGCCTTTGGAGGAATGCCATTTTCATCTAAGGCTAAACCAATGACAACACCACCATATTTTTTTACGACAGGGAAGACGGCTTCCATAGTTTCATCTTTACCATTGACAGAGTTAATAAGCGGTTTTCCATTATAATAACGACAAGCTTCTTCAATTGCGTGGAAATTAGAACTATCAATTTGTAAAGGAAGTTGAATAACTTCTTGTAATAATTTAATAACATGTTTCATTACTTTTGGTTCATCAATACCAGGTAAACCGACATTGACATCTAAAACATGAGCTCCTGCTTGTTCTTGCTTAATAGCTTCTACAACAAGTTCATCATAACGTTCCTCTTTTAAAGCCACTTTTAATTTCTTCTTTCCTGTTGGATTTAAACGTTCTCCACAAACAACAACATGTTTTCCAAATTCAACAGTTGTTGTTCCTGAAGAGACTCGTGTCAATAAAGAAACTTCTCTTTGGGTTACTGTTGCTGGACAGTTTTCTTTTAATTTTTGAATGAATTCAGGTGTTGTTCCACAACATCCACCAACGATGGCGATTCCTTTTTTAACAAGGGGAACAATCGCATCAATAAATTCATCTGCTTTCATTGGATAAACGGTTTGTCCATCTTCTAAAAGAGGAAGACCTGCATTTGGTTGAATCATAACAGGAAAAGAGGTACTTTCTAAAATGCTTTCAATAATTGGAGCCATTTCATTTGGTCCTAAAGAACAGTTGATCCCTAAAGCATCCACTTTTAATCCTTCTAAGACATTGACCATTGTAAGAGGATCACATCCTGATAAACTACGACCATTTGTTTCAAAGGTCATCGTCGCAAAAATAGGAAGATCACTACATTCTTTAACGGCTAAAATACTTGCTTTTAATTCATAAATATCTGTCATTGTTTCAAATAAAACAACATCAATATCCTCTTTTACAAGTTCTACCATTTGTTTAACGCTTTGATAAACTTCATCAAAAGTCAAAGTTCCCATAGGTTCCATAAGTTTACCAATAGGTCCAATATCTAAAGCAATATAAGCATCAGGTTTGATTTTTTTAGCTTCTTTTGCATTTTGAATAGCCGCTAAAATCACTTCTTGATAACTATATTTATGTTGCTCTAATTTAAGGGGATTTGCACCAAATGTATTTGTGGTAATAAAATCAGCTCCCGCTTTTAAATAACGATGATGAATATCAATAATCGTTTCAGGATGTTCAATATTATAATATTCTGGGATTTCGCCAGCTTTCATTCCCAGTTCTTGAAGTTGGGAACCAAAACCACCATCAAAAATAAGAAGATCTTTATTTAATCTTTTGCGTAACATGTTTGACCTCTCTTTCTAAAATTACAATCTTTTATATGTAAACAATTCTGACATGTTTTTTCTTTTCTGTTATCACCTAAACCAATCAAACCAATCATTGATTTTTGTGGTAATAAAATATTACTTTCTTGGACAGTCAAACCAATTTTTTTAGAACTTTCGATAATGAATGCAAGCTCTTTATTGAGTTCAATAGGGACACGACCATAACCTGGACAAAAACGAAACGTTCTTTTACCAATCAGTTGTTCATCTTCATATTCATTACATTTCACTTCTAAAAAACTACTTGCGACAGCATCAAAAATCGTCGCTTTGGTCATGTCAATATGACTATAATAATGAGATCTTTTTTCTACCTGTAACCCTAAAGTACAGCCAATAATAATAAGTTCATGACAATTTTGAAATAAATCATTCAGCTCTGGATAATTGAGATTTAAAGAAATTTCATCTATTCTTAAAGGATGAAAAGAAAGAGGAAATTTACGATAAGTTGCTCTAAAAGAACTCATTTTTTCAATTTCCTCTATACATTCATCAATCAAATTGTTTAATTTTTCATCAAGTGTTTGATGATGATATCCTAAATACTTTAAAGCATTTTCTTTAATCTTTGAAAAATTCATCACGAATATATTCCGTTCTCTTTAAAATTTCTTTCGCAATCTCTGGTTTATTCATTGTATAAATATGAATTCCATCCACACCATGAGTCATTAAATCAATGATTTGATACGTTGCATAATGAAGTCCAACTTCTTTTCCCGCTTTAGGATTTCCAGCAAAACGATCAATCATGGCTGCTAGATCAAATGGAACAGAACAGTTTGACATTTTTGCAATATTTCTTAATTGTTTGGGATTATGAGCTGGCATAATCCCTGCAAGAATAGGAACATTAATTCCAATTTTTCTTGCTTCTCTTACAAGACGATAATAATATTGATTGTCATAAAAAATTTGTGTGACAAGATATTTTGCGCCAGCATCTACTTTTTTCTTTAGATTTAAAAGATCTTCATCAAAGTTTCGTGCTTCGTAATGTGTTTCTGGATAACATCCGCCAGATAAACAAAAATCATTTGGAAAGTTTTCTTCAATATAGCTATTTAATTCACTGGCATACTTAAAATCTCCATGATTAATGCCATCACCATCTTTAGGATAATCCCCTCGTAAAGAAAGGACATTTTCGATGCTATTTTCTTTAAGTTCAGTTAAAATATCTTTAATTTCTTCTTTTGTATTATTCATACAAGTAAGATGTGCTACCGATTCAATCCCGTATTTGTTTTTAATAGTAGAAGCAATTTTACAGGTATTTTTAGAGGTAGAACCATTAGCTCCATAAGTGACAGATATAAAATCAGGATTCATTTTTGCTAGTTCATCAATAGTTGCATAAATAGATGTAATATCGTTTTCATTATTTTTTGGTGGAAAAATCTCAAAAGATAATGTTGGTCTTTTCTTTAATAATTCATTAATTTTCATATATTTCCCTCACTTTGTTTACTATTATATAGAGAATAGAAGAGAGAGTAAATGAATAAATGAAAGAAGTTGGGTATAGTTTTAAACTATTATGACTTCTTTTCATTAATAAGTGCTTCGGCAATATTGGTAAGCGAATGGCTTAAAGAAGAAAGACTGGCAACAAGTAAAAAGAAATCTTCTTGATTTTCGATTTGTAAGTTAAAATCTTCAAGAATTTGTTGAATGAGTTTTTGAAGTTGGTGGTTCATTACTTGTTTGATATCTATGAAATGATCATAAAGTAAAGATAAATCTGTATCACTTTCATAAATAGGAGTAAGGAGTTCTTTGATTTCTTGAATCGAAAGATTGTTTTTAAGTTGATAAATAATCAACATTTGAATGATTTGTTCCTTTGTATATTTCTTTCCTTTAACAGGGGTAATGACTTTTGCCTTAGAATAGTTATTGATCATGGTTTTTGTAAGAAGCTTATCTTCTTCATTTTTTTTATTATTTGCTAGATGGGTTTCAAAAAGAGTCATAATTTGATCCATATAGAGATCTAAATCAGGAATATCTTTTGAAACAAGAGAACTTTTTTGACTTTCTTTTTCTATAATGTTTTCAAGTAATTCTTTATTCATGTTTTCACCTCTATGTTATTGTATAAGGAATACACTTTCTTTGCAATACAAACTATATAAAATGGTATTTAATACTATATATCTAGAAAAATCTTACTAGGATTTTAAAAAGCTTTATTGTATAATGTCTTTGGTGATTAGATGAAAAATGTAAGTAAGAAAAATTGGGTATTATATATTGTAACTTTTTTAGTGGTTGTTATTGGTGATCAACTTACCAAAATTTTTGTTTCTTCTTCGATGAAACTAGGACAATCACAAACAATTATTGATAATTTCTTTTATTATACTTATTCGCACAATCAAGGTGCTGCATGGGGGATTTTATCAGGACATATTAGTTTATTTGTAGTATTTTCTTTAGGAGCAGCGATATTTATGTTTTATTATTTTAATAAGACAACAAAGGCGCAAAGACTTACACGTTATGGGATTGTTTTAACGTTTGCAGGATTGGTTGGCAATTTAACGGATCGACTTTATTTAGGGTATGTAAGAGATTTTATTGATTTTATTATTTTTGGTTATGATTTTCCTATTTTCAATATTGCGGATATGGCCGTTGTAATTGGAGTAGGATTGATAATTTTAGAGATTGTATTTGAGGATTATATAGATGGAAAAAAGAAAATTAGAAATTAATGAAGAAAATGTACGTTTAGATAAATTTGTGATGCAAGAAATGCCCAATTTATCAAGAACCCTTATTCAAGAATATATTAAAGAAGGACATATTCTTGTAAATGGTAAAAATGAAAAAGCAAGTTATAAAATTAAAATGAATGATGATATCGAAGTAACCATTCCTGATAATAAGGATATGGATGTTTTGCCAGAAGATATTCCTTTAGATATTGTTTATGAAGATCAAGATGTGATTGTGATCAATAAACCTTCAGGAATGATTGTTCATCCAAGTGCTGGTATTTATAGTGGCACTTTAGTGAATGCGCTTCTTTATCACTGTAAAGATTTATCGGGTATTAATGGTGTCAATCGTCCTGGTATTGTTCATCGCATCGATAAAGAAACCAGTGGTTTATTGATGGTAGCTAAAAATGATAAAGCGCATCAATCATTAAGTGAACAATTAAAAGAACATAGTGTGACACGTCGTTATGTGGCGTTGGTTCATGGAGTGATTCCTCATACCCATGGAAAAGTCAATGCACCAATTGGCCGTGATGTTAATGATCGTCAAAAAATGTCGGTCACAAAAAACAATAGTAAAGAAGCGATTACGAATTTTACAGTTTTAGAAAGATATAAAGACATGTCTTTAATTGAATGTCGTTTAGAAACAGGAAGAACACATCAAATTAGGGTGCATATGTCTTATATTGGTTATCCAGTTTATGGAGATCCAAAATATGGTAAGAAAAAAGATGATCAAAGTCACGGACAATTCTTACATGCTAAAAAATTAGGTTTTATTCATCCAACAACAGGGGAATATTTAGAGTTTGAATGTCCATTACCTGATTATTTTCAAGCAAAACTTGATGAATTGAAAGGAGAATAAGATGTCTAAAAAAATTATTTCTTGGCAACAATATTTTATGGGAGTGGCAAAGCTTTCAGCCCATCGTTCTAAAGATCCCAATACACAAGTAGGTGCTTGTATTGTTTCTCCAGAAAATAAAATTGTGGGAGTTGGCTACAATGGATTACCATGGGGATGTGAGGATGATAAATTTCCTTGGCAAGCAAGAGAAGGAGATTTATATGATACAAAATATCCATATGTTGTTCATGCTGAATTGAACGCTATTTTAAATAGTATTGGTGATTTAAAAGGATGTACGATTTATGTTTCTTTATTTCCTTGTCATGAATGTGTCAAAGCCATCATTCAAAGTGGAATTAAAGAAATTATTTACGAAGATGAAAAATATAAAGGAACAGACAGTGATCGTGCTGCAAAACGTATGTTAGATGCGGCAGGGGTCAAATATACAAAAATTCTTGCTTTTGAATTGAATAGTTTGTAAAAGAAAAGACCTTCCTAGGAAGGTCTTAAATTACATCTTTAATACGTTTGTAATTTGTCATATTTGTTTTTGTTACTTTAAGCAACATTTTTTTACCATATTTTTGTGCAATTGTTATAGCAACATGATCTACGACAGAACTTGTATTACCTCTTGGTAATTTCATTTTTAAACTACGTGACATGTTATTAAAATATTGGTAAAAGGCGTATTTCGAAAGAATAGACGAACACATAATTGCAAGGTATTGTTCTTCTCCTTTTTGTTCAAATGATAAATCTTTTACAACGATTACTTCATTTTTTAAATAATTATAATACGTTTTAGGTGAAACAAATTGATTTACGACTTTTTTATCAATTTTCATTGCAACTTTTTGCATTACATTTGTAACGGCTTGATTATAAAGTTTTGCTTTGATGTTTGCAAGATTATGTCCTGCCGCGGCCATTTGATTATAGTGAGAATTATCAAGAATCAATAAACTATAAACAAGTCGATCTTTGATTTCTCTAGCAATATCAATAACTTCTTGTGGAGTCATGAGTTTAGGGTCGCGAATATTTAAACTCATCAACCAATCATAATCACGTTCATCGATATAACATGCAACAACACAAAGAGGTCCAAAAAAGTCACCAGAACCTGTTTCATCACAACCAATATGAGATAAAGGATAATAATTCTTTTCTCCAGTAGATGAACCAGCTTCAGTTACAGGGGCGTACTTTTCAACATGCATATCGATAATATTCATTAGTTTGTTATTATTTGCTACATTCATGTCATTTCTTTCCTCCTACCATATATACCAATTATAACATATTTTTCATTTTTTGACACTATATTTTTGTTTTGATACAATTATTGCGAGGTGATTTTGTGAATCCAATGACTTTGGATCTTGTTATTGTACTGTTCCTTATTATATATACAATTATGGGATATATAAGAGGATTTATAATAAGACTTTATGACTTTTTTACGTTATTTTTCTCACTTTTTTTGGCATTTAATTTCTCTATGCCACTTTCTAAGTTATGGACACTCTATTCTTTAGAAGGATTACTTGCTCCTCTTGGTGAGAAAATGAATCAAATACTTATTTTTGTGATTATTTTTTTTATTACAAAATTTTTATTTCAATTATTAGGAACGCTTTTAAAACCTTTTTTAAAGAAGATTGTTTCTTTATTAAAAATGACACGTTTTTTTGATGGATTACTAGGAAGTATTCTTTCAATTATTCAAGGGGTAATCCTTGTGTATCTGGCTTTATCAATGATTTTTATTCCTTTTATTAAAGATAGTAAGAAAACAATTCAAGAAAGTAGGGTTGCTTCTTTTATTATGGAAACCATGCCGGATTATTATTCATCGTTTATTGAATACGATCAACTTGACCAATTAACTTCTTTTGATTTATCATTACCAAATGAAAAACAAGCAGAAATTATGACGGATTTTATCGAACAAGCAGATCAAAATCAATGGTTAGAAAAAGAAACGATTAAACAATTTATTCAAGATTATTATAGTGAATTAGCTAAAGATGATTTAAGTGAAGAAGATTATCAAAAATTACAAGATCTTTGTCAAAACTATCAAATAGATATTAAAAGTATATTAAAGGGGGAATAGCTTTGAAAAAATATTATGAAACATTAGAATTTTCCATGATACAAAAAGCAATCAAAAACTATTGTTTTAGTGAAATGGCTAAAAATCAAGTAGATGCTTTAAAACCTTATCATGATTTAGATGATTTAAAACTTTATCAAGATGATGTTTTCCATGCTATGACAATTATTTATGCTTATGGAAGAATTCCTCTTGCACCTTATGAAGATATTGAAGAAATCATTCAAAAGGCACAAAAGGGAGGCGTTTGTTATCCTCAAGATTTTTTAAAAATTATTCAAATATTAAAAAATGTTTTAGAAATACAAAATTATTTAGAAAATGATATTGAAAAAAGTCATTTAGTAGAAACAATGGAACTTTTCTATTTACCTAAGGATTTATATAATGAAATTCAAAAATGTATTGATCCTTCTGGAAATATCTATGATCATGCAAGTCCAGAACTTTATCGTTTAAGAAGACAAATCAATGCGATTGAAGTCAATATGCGAAAGAAAATAGAAGCATTGAAACTACAAAATAAAGATTATCTTTCGCATGATGTCATTTCAACTAGAAATGATCATTTTGTTTTACCAGTCAATGTTTCTTATAAAAATCAAGTTAAAGGAATTCAACATGGACATTCTTCTTCAGGAAGAACAACCTATGTTGAACCAGAAGCCATTGTGGCTTATAACAATCAATTAGCGCAAGTTAAACAAGATGAACAAATCGAAATTCATCGTATTTTATTAGAACTTACGAAGAAAGTAAAAAGCTATGATCGAGTTTTAAAAGAAAATTTAGAAATCATGATTGATGTCGATGTTATTTTTGCAATTGGTGAATATGGTAAGAAGTTAGACATGGTTTTACCAATTGTTGATGAAGATTTTCAAGGAATTGAAATGTTGAAAGCAAGACATCCTTTGATTGATCAAAATAAAATTATCGCTAATGATATTGTTTTAAAGAAACCACAGGACATTCTGCTTATTAGTGGAAGTAATACCGGTGGGAAAACAGTAGCGTTAAAAACGGCAGGATTACTTTCTTTAATGGCAATTTGTGGTTTACCTATTCCTGTTAAAGAAGCGAAAGTACCTTTATTTGATGAAATCTTTGTGGATGTTGGAGATGAACAATCTATTGAACAATCTCTTTCAACTTTTTCATCTCATATGAAACGTCTTGTCGCAATTACTCAAGAGGCATCTAAAAAAAGTTTAGTCATTATTGATGAAATTTGTTCAGGAACAGATCCTCATGAAGGTGAAAGCCTTGCTCAAGCTATCTTAACATATTTACATGAAAAAGGAGCTTATGTATTAGCGTCAACACACTATAGTGCTTTAAAAGAATATGCGAAAGAATCGGATTATATTAAGATTGCATCGGTTGAATTTGACCAAGAAAAAATGAAACCAACCTATCGATTAATTGATGGAAGTGTTGGGAATTCTTATGCGATTGAAATCTCTAAACATCTAGGTTTGAATCAACAAATTATCGATCATGCAGCATTTTTAAAAAGTGAAAGTATGACAACATCACAAAAATTATTAGAAAAACTACAAACAGAAATGGAAACTCTTCGCCAACAAAAAGAAGAATTAGATAAGTTACAAATAGAAGTCCAAAATAAAGAAAAACATTATCAACAACTTTTAGATAATTATCAATCAAGAAAAGAAAGAATGATTGAAAAAGCACAAGATGAAGCAAATAATTTATTAAAACAAGCACAAGATAAAGCGGATGTTATTCTAAAAGAACTTCAGGGACAAATGAAACCCCATCAAGTCATTCAAGCTAAAAAACAATTAGATGATTTAAAATATCAAAAGAAAACACAAGAAAATCATGAAGATCATGATTATAAAATAGGTGATATTGTTAAAGTCTTAGCGGTCAATCGTCAAGGAGAAATTATTGATATTAATAAAAAAGGACTATTGACAATTTCTATGGGTGGCTTAAAATTAAATGCTAAAAAACCAGAAGTTCAATTTATGCATGAAAAAGTACCCGAAAAGAAAGAAACATCGAATATTCGATCTTTACGTAAAGCAACAAAGCAAAGTTTTGAACTTAATATTATAGGAATGCGTTATGAAGAAGCAATGATTGCTGTTGATAAATTTATTGATAATGCGCTTGTTTCTAATTATTCTATGGTGCGTATTATTCATGGTATGGGAACGGGTGTTTTAAGAAAAGGTGTACGTAAACTACTGGATAAAAATAAATATGTAAAATCTTATCAAGATGGAGGACCAAATGAAGGTGGTCTAGGGGCTACTTTGGTGTATTTTGAATAATGGATATTAAATATGATGTTAAATATATAAAAGATAAATTATCGCTTTTACCTATGCAACCAGGTTGTTATTTAATGAAAGATAAAGAGGGTACGGTTATTTATGTAGGAAAAGCAAAAAAATTAAAGAATCGAGTTTCTTCTTATTTTGCGGGAAGTCATAATTACAAGACAACAAAACTTGTTCAAGAAATTGTTGATTTTGAATATATTGTCACAGATAGTGAAAAAGAAGCGCTTTTATTAGAAATTAATCTGATTAAAGATTATGCACCTAAATACAATATTAGTTTTATGGATAATAAATATTATCCATATATCCAACTCACAAAAGAAAGACATCCACGATTAAAAATAGTAAGAAACGCTAAAGAAAAAAAACATAAACACTTTGGACCTTTTCCAGATGGCACAGCTGCCAGAGAAACGTATAAACTTTTAAATCGATTATATCCTCTTAGAAAATGTAATCATATTCCTAAAAAAACATGTCTTTATTATCAATTGAATCAATGTTTAGGACCTTGTGTAAATGAAGTAAGTGAAGAAGAATATAAAAAAATCACCAAACAAATTACACAATTTATTCAAGGAGATACCAAAGAAATCATTGATGATTTACAAGATAAAATGATGCAAGCTTCAGAAACATTAAACTTTGAATTAGCAAAAGAATATCGTGATTTAATTCATTATATTCACCATGTAACCAGCAAACAACATGTTCAATTTTCAGATCAAATCGATCGTGATATTTTTGGCTATTATCAAGATAAAGGCTATCTTTCTTTACAGCTTTTCTTTATGCGAAATGGAAAGTTATTAGCAAGAGACTTAAATCTTGTCCCTTTACAAGATGCAAATGAACAAATTACGCAATTTATTGTTGGTTTTTATCAAGAAAATACGTATCCTAAAGAAATTCTTTTACCGGAGGATTTAGATACAACGTTATTAGAAGAAATTTTAGAATGTAAGATTGTGAAACCACAAAAAGGACAAAAAGCTAAACTTATTGAAATGGCAACCAATAATGCAAAAGAAGCGCTTGAAAAGAAATTTTTATTGATTGAAAAAAATCAAAAGGCGACCATTGGTGCTATTCATCAACTAGGTGAAAAATTAAATATGGTGACACCACGAAGAATAGAACTTTTCGATAACTCTAACATTCAAGGAGCCTATGCTGTAGCGGGTATGGTGTGCTTTGTTGACGGAGTCCCTTCTAAAAAGGATTATCGTAAATTTAAAATAAAAACGGTGGAAGGTCCTGATGATTATAGCAGCATGAAAGAGGTTATTTATCGTCGATATTATCGCGTTTTGGTAGAAGGACTAAAGAAACCTGATTTGATTATTGTCGATGGTGGTAAGGGACAAATTAAAGTTGCTAAAGAAGTAATTGATAGCTTAAATATTGGTATTAAAGTTTGTGGTCTAGCTAAAGATGATCATCATTCTACCGCAGTTTTAATAGATAGTGATTTTAATGAAATTAATATTGATAAAAAAAGTGAACTCTTTTTCTTGCTTACACGAATGCAAGACGAAGTTCATCGCTATGCGATTTCTTTTCATAAAAATGTACGTTCAAAATCTTTATTCCAATCTATTTTAGATGATGTGGAAGGAATTGGACCAAAACGTAAAAAAGAACTTTTAAAACATTTTGGTTCGGTAAAAAAATTAAAAGAAGCTACAATTGAACAATTAGAAGAAGTGCTTCCTAAAGAAGTGGCAAAAAATTTATTTACAGTTTTACAAAACACCAAATAGAAGAGATTTCATATACTACTATTAAGGAAGTGGAATATGAATATTATTTTAACACCAAGAGAAAAAGAGATTTTTCATTTATTAGTTCAAAATTATTCAACAAGAGATATTGCCAAGAAGTTAAATATTAGTGAAAAAACAGTTAGAAATCATATTTCAAATGTGATTCAAAAATTAGGTGTTGAATCACGAATACAAGCTGTTTTTGAATTGATTAAGTTAAAGGAATTGCAGCTTTAGCGAATTCCTTTATTTTTTTTCTATAATTCTATATAATAGGGATGGTGATTGAGATGAAATTAAGAAGATGGCATCTTTATGCTTATGCGAGTTTATGTTTTATACTTGCGTTTACAACCTTAAATTTAAAATATGATCGCTTTTATCGAGTTAATGGTATTAATAATGATAATCGAGCATTGATAGAACAATATTTAGATGATGAAGAACAAGATTATTTAATTGATCATGGAATTGCAGTTGATGAATTTATTGACTATATTACCTATGATCAGTTTCATCTACAATATTATCAATATTATAATGAATTAAAAGAAGCTAAAAAATATGCATCTGTGACAGATCTTTTAAATGATGTTAATAGTGTTGTTGATCGTTTAACGGTTGAATTTGGTTCACAAGCGGGGAACTATTTTCGTACATTGATTAAAAATGATTTGTTTTATGCATATCAAAAAAGTACGTATTTTGATTTTGATAATGTGCGTTATTATCAATTATTAAGAACGCTTTATAATGATGATGACTATAGTTATATTGTTTTAACAAATAATTATGTAACGACTTTAGATACTGAAAAAGAAGATACATATAAACTTTTTAAGGAAATGGTTTCGAATTATGATAGTCAAGGACTTTATATTTTGATGAATACAGAATTAAAGCCAAATGCTTCAAGACTTTATAAGATAGATGCATTAAGTCAAGTTATTAATGATCAAACATTTATTGGTGGTTATGAATCAAAACATATGAAGATGATCGAAAATGTTTCACGTCTTTCTTATTCAATGTATTTAAATGAAGATGCTTGTAATGCTTTAAAGGAAATGTATGATGCTCTTTATAAAGATTTAAAGAAAAGATTTTTAGTAACAAAGGCTTATACAAGTTATGATGTACTTAATTTAGAAGAAGAGGCTTCAAAAGCGGGATATAGTGAATATCAATTAGGAACGGTTGTTTCTTTAAAAGTGAATGGGCTTAAAGATGAAGAATTTGAAACAACAGATGTTTATCAATGGCTATTAGGACATAGTTATGAATATGGCTATATTCTTCGCTATCCTCATGACAAAGTAGCGCTTACACAAAATGATAGTTGTAATATTTTTAGATATGTAGGCAAAGAAAATGCGTTAAAAATGCATAATCAAAATATATGTCTAGAAGAACTTACAAATTCGTATTGACATTTTAAACAAAATAAATATACTGAAAGAGAATTAAATAGATATCGGTAGGTGAGGTTACCGCAGGGATTGGGAAATCCTAAGATTACTGCCGCAAAATTGTGGAGACACAATGCGCTGGTTAGCAGATGAAGTCGCGAAGGCTTTGTTTAATGTAATTGATATGCCCTGTGATACTAAAGCTTGAACGGATGGAAGAAGTTAGAACATCACTCAAGCAGTGATGTTTTTTTATTAAAAGGAGGTGAGCTATATGGACGAGGGTCATGAACGTAATAAAGAAAAAGGAGGACAAGAAGATGAAAAAAGAATTATTACGCGAATTATTAGAAACAAAACAATACAAACAATTACATGCTTTGCTCATGAAAGAAAGCGAAGTCGATATAGCTTATCTTTTACAACAATTAGAATTAGAAGAATGTGCGATTGCCTTTCGTTTACTTTCTAAAAAACAGGCAGCACGTGTTTTTTCTAATATGGATATTCAAAGACAAAAACAACTTGTAGAACTTTTTAGCGAAACAGAGCTTATTGCCTTAGTTGAAAATCAATATATGGATGATCTTGTTGACTTAGTCGAAGATTTACCAGCAAATCTTGTAACACGTATTTTAAATCATGCAAGTGCCAGTCAACGACAAACGATCAATCAACTTTTAAGCTATCCAAGTGAAAGTGCAGGAGCCTTAATGACAACTGAATTTCTTTCTTTGGAAAAAGAAATGACAATATTAGAAGCATTAAATTTTATAAAAGAAAAAGGAAATCATTCTAAAACAGTTTATACAAGTTATGTGTGTGATAATAAAAAACTTATTGGTGTTGTTTCCACAAAAGATCTTTTATTAAATGACGAAAAGACTAAAATTGAAGAAGTGATGAAAGAAAATTTCACCTATGTTTATACACATACGGATCAAGAAGAAGTTGCCCAAGTTTTTAGAAAATATGATTTGATGGTTTTACCAGTCGTTGATGATGAAAAAATGTTGGTAGGAATCGTTACGGGTGATGATGTGATGGATGTTATGGTTGATGAAACAAATGAAGATATTTCTAAAATGGCGGCTTTAGAACCCAATGATAAAAGTTATTTTCAAATGTCTGTTTTTGAACATGCAAAACACCGTATTGTTTGGCTTCTTGTTTTAATGTTCTCAGCAACACTTACAGGAAGCATTATTACAAAATATGAAAATGCTTTTCAAACGGTCCCTTTACTTGTTTCATTTATTCCAATGTTAATGGATACAGGAGGAAATTGTGGGTCACAAAGCTCAACTTTGATTATTCGAGGAATTGCCTTAGATGAAATACGCTTTAAAGAAATTTTTAAAGTGATGTTTAAAGAATTTCGTATTGCTTTATTAGTAGGAAGTATTTTAGCACTGGCAAATGGAATAAGAATTTTCTTGATGTATCAAGATGTAAATATTGCTTTTGTCGTTGCGTTATCTTTAATTGTGACAGTTATTCTTTCTAAATTAATTGGTTGTATTTTGCCACTTTTAGCGAATCGTGTTGGTTTAGATCCAGCAATTATGGCTTCACCATTAATTACAACAATTGTGGATACCTGTTCCATTCTTGTTTACTTTAATGTTGCAATGCATATTTTTAATTTGTAAAGAAAAAGTGTGTTACAATAAAACCCGAGGTGAGATAAATGAAAATAAACTCAGTAGCAATTTTAGGGGCAGGAGCAGTAGGCTCTTATATGATTTGGGGCTTAAGTTCTAAAAAAGATCTTCGTTTAGGTGTTATCGGAGAAGGTAAAAGGGCAAAGCGTTTAAAGCAAGGTTGTTTCATTAATGATCAAATGTATTATCCTGAAGTATGGACATCCCAAGAAGCACATAATGTCGATTTATTGATTGTTTCTTTAAAATATGGTGCTTTAAAACCAGCGCTTGATTCTATTAAAACAATTGTTGGTAAAAATACGACAGTTATGTCATTGATGAATGGGGTAGACAGTGAAGAAATCATTGGTGAAGTTGTTGGAAATGAACATGTTTTGCCTGCTTTGATTAAAGTGGCTTCACGTAAAGAAAATGGCTATCGTTTTGATTCTGAAACCACAATTGGAATTGTTTTTGGAGAAAAACAAGCTCCTTTTCAAAGTGAACGTGTTCAAACGATTGAAAACTTATTTGAAAATACCGGTTTACACTATCGTACAAGTGAATTTATTCAAGAGGAAATTTGGAGTAAGTTTCGTTTAAATGTTTGTAATAATTTACCACAAGCTATTTTAGGAGTAGGTGTAGGATGTTATCAAGATAGTAAACATATGAAATTCATTCAAGAAGGTTTACGACAAGAACTAGAAGCGATTGCTTGTGCAAAGGGAATTGATTTAAGTAAAGTGGCTTCTTCAACTCGGGGAAGTGCTGTTCCAGCGTGGGCACATTATTCAACTTTACAAGACTTAGATGCGAAGCGTCCGACAGAAATAGATATGTTTTCAGGAACTTTGATTAAAATGGGAAAAGATTTGGGTATACCAACACCTTATAATAAATATACATATCATCTCATTAAAGCATTAGAAGAAAAAAATGAAGGTTTATTTGACTATGACCAAAATGATTCAAGAGAAACCTGTGCTAAATAGAAGAAAGTAATGAAAAATTTACTTTCTTTTTTTATAAAGATTAATGCTTCCTTAAGAGAAGGTTATAGTTTGATAAAAAAATGATTTTTTTCTTTAAAAGTTGATACATTATGATAAAATGAACAAGGTGGAGGTGGTAAAAATGATAGTAGACCCGTTATCCGGTGGAAATAATGATAATAGTGAGGATCATTTACCACCGTCGGTAAAGTTCCTCTTTAAATAAGAGAGGGGAAAATACATGATAAAACAAATGACACCTGAAGAATTAAAAAATTTGATTCTTCATGGCAATAAAGAAATTATCAAAGAAGTTTTAGAAAATATTCATCCCGCTGATATTTTGGATATCTTACATGAGGATGAAGATTCATCAAAAGAAATCTTAGAACATTTACCAAATGAAGTTATTGGGGATATCTTAGATGAAGAAGATGATGAAGAACTTATACTTGAATGGTTAAATTTGTTTTCAAAATATAAACAAAAACAAATTTTAGATGAAGTAAGTCATGACGTTATTACCGATATTATTGGTTCGTTAGAAGATGAAGACGAAAAGAATGCTTTTTTAGAATTATTAGAAGATGATGATAAAGAAGATGTCAAACAGTTATTAAAATATAACCCAGAAACTGCTGGGGGGATTATGACAACTGAATATCTTGATATTCATGCAAAAAATACCGTTAAAGAAACCTTACTTTTCTTGCAAACAACAGACGAAGAACCAAGACATTATCTCTATGTTGTTGATAAAGATAATATCTTAAAAGGGGTTGTCTCTTTAGGAGATATCGTAACAAGTTCTTTTGATACACCAATGATGGATATTACCAATCAAAATGTAAAGGCTGTTTATTACTATCAAGATCAAGAAGAAGTTGCTAAGGTTTTTAGTAAGTATGGTTATATTTTAATGCCTGTTATTGATGAACAACATCATTTGCTTGGCGTTATTGATATCGATGATGTTATGGATGTCATTGAAGAAGAAACAACAGAAGATATGAACTTGTTAGGAGGGGTTGGTTCAGAAGAACGTTTAGATTCAACTCTTACAGAATCATTTAAAAACCGTATTCCTTGGTTGATTGTTAATCTTTTTACCGCAATCATGGCTTCTAGTGTTGTTAGCGTATTTGAAGGAACTATTGCTAAAGTAGTTGCACTTGCAACCATTAGTCCAATTATTACGGGAATGGGTGGTAATGCAGGAACACAAACTCTGACAATTGTTGTTCGAGGATTATCACTTGGTGAATTAGATAAAGAAAATGCACGAAAAGTTTTATTAAAGGAAATAGGACTTGGAATTTTAAATGGTGTTATTATTGGTGCACTTGTATCACTAGGAGCATGGTTCTTTGCTGGAAATCCATGGTTTGGTGTTGTAGCTGGACTTGCGATGATTTGTAATATGGTTATAGCGACATTGGCAGGGTATTTTGTTCCAGTAATTTTAGATCGTTTACATGTAGATCCTGCACTTGCAAGTGGTGTGTTTGTAACAACATTTACAGATATGTTTGGTTTTTTTGCATTTTTAGGATTGGCAACAATTTTAATGACACATTTAATTTAGAGGTAACCGAGAGGTTATCTTTTTTATTGGACTAAACGTCCATTGAAGAAAGAAAAGAAGAAAGATAAAATAATGGTAGAAAAGGAACAAATATTTTATAAAAATCAAGTCGTTTTGGTTAGGAAACTCGCAAATTTGACACAAACTTGAGACAAAATGAAAGAAGAACCATGATACAATTTACTTGTAACAGATCTAGATAAGTTACCTCAAAAAAAAGAAAGTAGGTAATGAATTTGATAACAGTAAATAACTTAACACCTGATAGTGCTTGTCGTACCTTCTTCAGTAATGACATTCATTTTGCATCTTTTTCTAATGCTGTTTTATTTGATGGAAAACAACTCATTCATCCTGAAAGACTTGTCCGGTTTGAAAATGATACCTCATTTATTATCAATGATACAAAAAGTGTAGAAGATAAAAAAAGAAGAAGGGATATTGTCGTCAAAACCGATGTCAATGGGATCTATTGTCTTTTTGGCATCGAACATCAAAGTACGATTGATGTAGAAATGGTGATTCGCTGTGGAATCTATGAAATGTTGGAATATTTAAAACAGTTAAAAAACAAAAGACTCATTCCACAGTTTATGGTTGTTTTCTATACAGGATCAAGGAAATGGGAAGGACCTTTAAAATTAAGTGATTATTTAGAAATACCCAAAGAATTAAAACCTTATTTTAATGATTGGAAAATCTATTTGGTAGATGTTAAAGACATCGATACGAGTAAAATCAAAGATGCTCAAACCCGTTATTTTATCGAAGCGATACAGAACATGTATAAGGGAAACTATGATAAGTTGCATCGAGAAATAAAGATGAATAGAAATAACTTTATTTATGCAGCAATTATTACAGGAAGTTTAGATTTAATCAAAGACTTACCAGAAGGAGATGAAATCGATATGTGTGAAGGAATGGAAAGAATGGCAGAAGGATTTAGAAGTGAAGGAAAACTAGAAGAAAAGAGAAATACGCTATTATCTTTATTGAATGTTAAATTAGGAAATGTATCTAGAGAAACGGAAAGTACAATAAGAAGTTGTACAATAGAAAAGCTTAATAAACTTACTTTATCCATTTTTGATATTCAAAATGAAAATGATATTTTAAGTATTATTCATTAAAATAAAAAAGATTTCAATTTACGATGTTTATGTCGTATTTGAAATCTTTTTATTTTTATTCTATAAATAAAAAAACAACCAAATGGTTGTTAATTTATTAAATGGCGTCCACGAAGGGATTCGAACCCCTGACCGCACGCTTAGAAGGCGTGTGCTCTATCCAGCTGAGCTACGTAGACATTACTTATTTTCAACTGCCTAATTAGAATAGCATAGATAATTTATAAATGCAATATTTTTTTTATAAAAAAATCACTTTTTTAATAAAAAAGCATTGATGTATAAAACACCAATGTTTATGCTTGATAAGCATTTAAATCTTTAAATTCAACATCTAATTTTTTACCGTCAACATGAATAACACAATAACTTCTTGAACTTCCACCACGAGGAAGGGTTGTCGATCCTGGGTTTATGAAAGTGTATCTGTCTATTTTTTCATAAGTAGGGACATGAGTGTGCCCCGAAAGTAAGACATCACAGTTAGCTTCTTGTAATGTGTAGATCATTTTAGATTCTCGGTCAAAGTAACCAAAACGATGTCCATGACAGACATAAAAATTCAAATCTTCTACTTTAAATTGGATATGTTCAGGGAAATCACTATACCAGTCATTATTTCCTTTTACACAAAGCCAATCTTGCATATCATAAGTTTCTGCCTCACTATCACCACAATGAACATAACAATCACCATCAGGCTCTAATTCTCTTACAAGATCGATCATTGCATGATAACCATGACTATCTGACATTACGACAATTTTTTTCATTTCTCATCACCGATAACTATTATAACAAAAAAATGAGAATCTGCACTATATTTGTATGATATTATCAATAGTAGAACTTACATTTTTATCTTCTTCTATAAGTTCATTGTCTATAAATATCTTTACATTGCTGACATTTGAAATAGATAAAAAGGATTTTTCAAGTCTTTGATATAAAATGGGATTAATGCTTTCGTCGTTTTCTAAAATACGTGAAGAGAGATAAATAGAAAGAATACCATCATTTAGTTGAGATTTTTTTGTAGTTTCAATTTTAGTAGAATTATCAAAATGATCTAATAAAAGAGATACTTTTTGATCAATCGATTGATTTGCGCTTTGAATACGGGTACTTGTTGGAATATAATATGTTTTTCCTGAAATCTTTTTTTCATTATAAACAAGAACAGAGGATGTTTGATAAAGATCAAAAGAAGAGGTTTCAAAATTATTTATACCTAATTTAGCAGTCATACAACTTAATGGAATTGTTGTGTTTTTAAAGTTTGAAACAGCTTTCCCATTGATTTTCATATTAATTTTAGTAATGCCATTCTTACAAAATAAATAACTTAAGGCTTCACAAATATCGAGAGCTTGTTGATCGTTTTTTATAGGAAAATGATTTGTGAAATCAAATGTCAATTGATCAGGTTCAATAATGAGAGCATTTAATTCGAGTTTTTTATTAAAAAGAGGATAGAGACCTATTTCTTTGTAATCTGTCGATTTCATTGTTTCAATAATTCCTCGATAATTGTTTTCGATCTCATCTTTGACACCGATATCAACAGAAACAGGAATCAAAGTCTCATCTTGATCTTTAAAAATAACGGTCTGTATATTTGTTGCTTTTGCCTCTTTTTTTACATCATCATTTTTAAAATAAACAAAGGTTGCAAAAATACATAAAAAAAACATAGAAATATTTCTTAAATACTTTTTAAACATGTGATCACCTCAATACCTAAAGTATGAAATATGATAGAAAATAGTCTTAAAATTTGCCTTTTTTGAAGATTTATTTTATATTATAATAGCGAAAAAATGAAGGAGGGATAGATGTGCCACTTACTGATGATGATTTTGTGAAGAATGGAAAACTAGAGGGTTATAGTGAAATGATTCAAAAATTACATGATGAAGAACAAACACAACCCGAAATCACATACGATTTACAATTAGATGATGAGGATGAGGAAGAATGATAGAAGATTTAATTGAAACAGGTCAATATAAAGAAGCTTTACGTTATTTAAATGATTTAGAAGATGAAAAAGTACGTTATCAAAGACTTGTTTGTCTTTATGGTATGCAAGAATTACAACAAGCTAAAAAAGAAGGTTTGAAAGCAAAAGCTCTTGCAGAAGAAACGTATTATGATGTGGTTGCTATTTATGTTTCTATTTTAAAAGACCTTGAAGAATTTGAAGAAGCAATCAATATAATTGTAGAAGAATTATCAATGCCTTATATACCTTATCAATATGAAACGGTTTATAATGCAGCATACGATGAACTACTACTTGCTAAACAAGAAGCTTCTTTAGAAGGAACAAGTCAAAAAATCTTTAATGAAGAAGAAATTGAAAATATTTTAACCAAAGAAGATACCAATGAAGATTTACTTTATATGGCTATTGAACAAATGGAAGGGATGAATATTCGTCGTATGATTGTTCCTATTCGTCAATTTATTAGAAATAATGATAAACCAGACTTTGCGAAAAGTTTATTAATTGAATTGATGATTGATCAAGAAATTGATGAAGATATGGAAGTTATCAAAAAAGGAATTTCTTATGAAGTTAATCCTAGCTATGCACCTATGGTTTTAAATCAAGAAGCAAGTTATGAAATCTATAAATTATTAATGGAAGCTTTAGAAGATGACAATCCTTCATTACTTGCTATGTGTGAACAATTCTTGAATTTCTATCTTTATTCAATCTATCCAAAATATATTGATGAACAAGATTATCGCAGTATTGCTGGAGCAATTCATTATCATTTAGCGTCATTACAATATATAGATATTGAATTAGAAGATATTGAATATCTTTATAATTGTGATCAAGAAGAAGTAAAAGATGTATCAGAAACAATACAATCAATCGAATATTAAAATTTATGAATATAGTTGAATTTAAAAAAAGGTTAGTATATAATGTCTTTTGATACGGAATAAGGAGAAATAATATAATGAGAACAACTACAAAAAAATTAGAAAATGCTGTTACTCAAATTAAAGTAACATTTGATAAAAAAGAATGGGCAGAAGCTCAAGATGCAGCTTTAAAAAGATTAGCTACAAGAGTTAAATTAGATGGTTTTAGACCAGGTAAAGCTCCAGTTGCTATGATTAAAGCAAGACTTGGAAAACAAGCTATTTATGATGAAGCTACAGATCAAATCTTACAAAAAAGATATGCTGATATCATGAAAAAAGCAGAAGTTGCTCCAATTGCTCAACCAACATTAAATATTGATAGCGTTGATAATGACAATTTAAAAATCACAATCTTATGTCCTGTTAAACCTGAAGTTGAATTAGGTGAGTACAAAGGATTAGAAGTTAAAAAAGGTAGAGTAACTGTTGCTAAAAAAGATATCGAAGCACAAGTTGAAAATTATCGTCATCAATTTGCTGAATTAACTACTAAAGAAAACGGTGAAGTTGCTAAAGGTGATACAGTAGTTATGGACTTTGAAGGATTCATCGATGGTGAAGCTTTCGAAGGTGGAAAAGCTGAAAACCATTCATTAGAAATCGGTTCTGGACAATTCATTCCAGGTTTTGAAGATCAAATGATCGGTATGACTTGTGAAAATGAAAAAGATGTTGTTGTAACATTCCCAGAAGATTATCAAGCTACTGAATTAGCTGGGAAAGAAGCTACATTCAAAGTAACTGTTCATGAAATTAAAGAAAAAACATTACCAGAAGCTGATGATGAATTAGCTAAAGATGTTAACATTGATGGTGTTGAAACTTTAGATCAATTAAAAGATCATATTAAGACTCAATTAAAATCACAAAAAGAAACTGAAGTTGAAAATAAATTCTTCTCAGATTTAACAAGTGCTTTAATTGAATGCTGTAAAGTAGAAGACAGTGAAGCTTTATTAAATTCTGAATTAGATACAATGTTAAGAGAAGTTGAAATGAACTTACAACAACAAGGTTTATCATTTGAATTATATGAACAATTCACTGGTAAAAACAAAGATGCAATCAAAGCTGATTTAACTGATCAAGCAAAAGATAGAGTTAAATTAAACTTAATCTTAGCTGCAATCGTTGAAGCAGAAAATATCGAAGTAACTGATGAAGAACGTAATAGCGAATTAGAAACAATCGCAAATACATATAATAGAGACTTAGAAGAAATCAAACAAATCTTCGCTCAAAATATGTACCAAATCGATGCTGATATCTTAAATAGAAAAGCGTTAGACGTTGTTAAAGAAAACTTAAAGAAATAGTTTAAAAGACGCGTAAGCGTCTTTTTAAAAAAGGAGGATTATTATGAGTGAAAGTACATTATTAACCCTTCCTGTTGTGTGTACAAGAGGAATGATTGTCTTTCCGGGTAACCGTTTATCATTAGATGTAGGGCGCCCTCTTAGTTTAAAAGCACTTGAACTTTCAAGTCGTGACTTTGATAACAATATCCTATTTGTTTCACAAATCAATCCTATTGTTGATGATCCAAAATATGATGATGTTTATCATGTTGGAACTTTATGTAAAATTGAAAAGAAAATCCGTCGCGATAGTGCAGGAACAATCAAATTAACTGTTACTGGAGAAAAAAGAGTTTATCTTCAAGATTTCAAAATTGAAGAGGGTTCTATTTTTTCAACAGCTGAAGTTTTAGAAGATATTTATGGGGATTCCAATGAAGAAGTTGCTTTGGTAAGAAAAACAACAGCTTACTTTGAACAAGCAAGACGTCATATGCCTCATATTCCAGCTGAAAGTTTAACTTTACTTTCAAATGGAACGTCAGCAAGCTTACTTGCTGATACAATTGGTCAATATTTACCAATTGATTTAGATAGAAAACAAAAAATTCTTGAAGAAAGAGATATCAATAAAAGACTTTTCTTAGTTGCAAGTTCAATTGAATCTGAAAAAATGATCAATCAATTAGAAGATACAATTAATCGTAAAGTCAAAGAAAGTATTGATGAAAATCAAAAAGAATACTATTTAAGAGAAAAATTAAGAGCAATTAAAGATGAACTTGGTGATACAGTAGATAAAGGAGACGATGCTGAACAAATTCGTAAAGAATTAGCAAAAAATCCTTATCCACAATATATCAAAGATAAAGTTGAAGAAGAATTACGTCGTTTTGAAGCGATGCCACCAGCATCTTCAGAAGCAAACGTAGTAAGAACTTATATTGATTGGGTGATGAAAACACCTTGGTATCAAGAAACAAAAGATCAAGAAGATATCTCTAAAATTGAGGCTATTTTAGAAGAAGATCATTTTGGTTTAGAAAAAGTAAAAGAAAGAATTGTGGAACATTTGGCAGTTAAACAGATGACACAATCTTTAAAAGCACCAATTATCTGTTTAGCAGGTCCACCAGGTGTAGGGAAAACAAGTATTGCGAAAAGTATTGCACGAGCTTTAGATCGTAAATTTGTTAAAGCCTCTTTAGGTGGAGTTAGAGATGAAGCAGAAGTTCGTGGACATCGCCGTACTTATTTAGGTTCAATGCCTGGACGTATCATTCAAGGAATGAAAAAAGCCGGTGTTGTTAATCCTGTCTTCTTATTAGATGAAATTGATAAGATGGCAAGTGATTATAAAGGGGATCCAACAAGTGCGATGCTAGAAGTTTTAGATCCTGAACAAAATTCTCAATTTTCTGATAACTATATTGAAGAGCCTTATGACTTATCTAAAGTCCTCTTCATTGCGACAGCTAATGATTTAGGTGGTATTCCAGGACCTTTAAGAGATCGTCTTGAAATTATTGAAGTATCAAGCTATACAGAACAAGAAAAATTAATGATTGTAAAAGAACACTTAATTAAAAAACAATTAGAAGCACATTCATTAAAACCTGAACAAATGATTCTTTCTGATGATATCATCATGGAAATCATTCAACACTATACACGTGAAGCCGGTGTTCGTGAACTTGAAAGATATATTGCTAAATTATGTCGTAAAACTGTTTTAGCTATCTTAAAAGATAAAGTTGATTCAGTGACTATTGATAAAGATAAATTGGTTGAATTCTTAGGAAAAGCACCGTTTGATCATACAAAGAAACTTCCTCGTCCACAAGTTGGGGTAGTTACAGGTATGGCTTATACACAATTTGGTGGAGATATTTTACCAATCGAAGTCAATCATTTTGATGGTACTGGTAAATTTATTATTACTGGTCAATTAGGCGATGTTATGAAAGAATCTGCATCAATTGCTTTAGATTATCTAAAAGCCAATAAAGAAAAATATGGTTTAGATGATAAAGCCTTTGATAAACAAGATATTCATATTCATGTTCCTGAAGGAGCTATCAAAAAAGATGGTCCATCAGCAGGTGTCACTCTTACAACTGCAATCTATTCAGCTTTTACAAATAAACCTGTAAGAGATGATGTTGCCATGACAGGAGAAATCACTTTACGTGGTAATGTCTTACCAATTGGTGGATTAAAAGAAAAATCAATTTCTGCACATCGTTCAGGAATTAGAAAAATCATTATTCCTAAGGAAAATGAAAAAGATATCGAAGATATCCCAGAATCAGTAAGAAGCGATTTAGAAATTGTTTTAGCGGATCATATTGATACAGTTTTAGAACATGCGATTGTTAAATAACGGAAATCTTGAATTTTCGTTATTTTTTTTGTACAATACAAAAGGTGATGAAAAATGGTAAAAATTAAAAAAGCAGAATATATTTTATCGGCTGCATGGAAAAGTCAATGGCCAAAAGAAAGTTTTCCAGAAATGTGTCTTGCTGGACGTTCAAATGTAGGAAAAAGTAGTTTTATTAATACAATGTTATCAAGAAATGGACTTGCCAAGGTTTCAAGTACCCCAGGTAAAACAAAAACACTTAATTTCTTTAATGTTAATGATGCGCTTTATTTTGTAGATGTTCCAGGTTATGGCTATGCCAAAGTTGCAAACAATGTGACAAAACAATTTGGTAAAACCATGGATGAATACATTAGTGAAAGACAAACTTTAAGAGGGTTTATTTTATTGGTAGATTATCGTCATAAACCTACAAAAGATGATGTAATGATGTATGAATTTGTAAAACATCATGGTGTCCCAGTCATTTTAGTGGCAACGAAAGAAGATAAATTAAAACGTAATGATTTAAAGAAAAATGAAAAGCTTATTAAAGATACTTTACATTTTGATCCGAGTGATACTTTTATTCGCTTTTCTAGTTTGAAGAAAAAAGGAATTCAAGAAGCTTGGAACGCTATTTATGAATTATGTGATATTGATTTTGAGTAGGGAAACCTACTTTTTTTTCATATCTTGTTTGTTTTTGCATATTCTTTGTTAGGAGGAAGAATATGCAAAAAATATTTTACGAAAAAGAAATTGATTTGTTTCACCGTTTAAAAGAATTAGTGAGTTTAACAGTTGATGAATCCATTGATTATAAAATGGAAGAACATGGGATTCGAGCTTTAGGAACACTAGCAATCAAGGGAGAATATTTGAGTGATGAAAAGAAAAACTTTTTAGAGAATGTAGAACTTGATATTTATGCAGATGAACAAAAGATCATTGATCCACAAGATTTTCATTTAAAAGTAGAAGATTTTCATTATGATATTCAAGATGGTAATCTTAAAATCAAGATAGAAGTTGGTGTTTATGGAGTCGAAGAAGGAGAAAATCGATACATTCGGGTAGATCCAGATCCGCTTGAAGAAATTGAAGCATTGACACGTGATCTTGATGAAAAAAAGAAAGAAATAAAACCACAAATAGAAAAGATGCAAGTAGAAGAAATGCCTGAAAAAAAGGTAGAAGAATTAAGTGAAAAAGTCTATGAAACCAAGGTTAAAAATGAAGTTGAAGATGATCAAGAAGATATAGGGGCTTATTATCTTTATGTTGTTTGTGCAAATGATACGTATGAAAATATCGCTAAAGCATATAACATGGATGAAAAAGTGATTCGTGATTATAATAATAATTTGAGTCTAGATGTAGGGCAAATATTGATTATTCCTTATGATTCAAAAACTGATACAAACAAAGTATGATTTAGAAGTTATTGGACTCATTCAATTGAGTCCAAAGGTTTATAAGGTAAAAACAAAGCAAGGCTTTTATTGTGTAAAAATTATACAAGATAAAAAACTTGAAAATGCCTATCAACATATTCAAACACTACATCTGCATCATTTTATTTCAATCATTAAAAATAAAGAGGATCATTATTTTACCCCTTATCATGACAAGTTCATTTATTTAATGCCTTATTTAGTGTATAAAAATGCAATTCAAAAAGAACTTAAAATTAAAATGTATTATCAAATAATTGCGTATTTACACAAAAAATCTTTTTTTATTCAAAGTGAAGATGTGTCTTTTTTTGAAAGACAAAAAGAAGATCTTTTAAGCCTTATTCAAATAAGAAAAGACGAATTTGAAAGAATGATGAAAGAATTTGAGTTTAAAAAATATAAAGCACCATCGGGGTGGATGCTTGTTTTAAATTATTATCGAATTATTGAGTTTTTAAATCAATCTCGGTATTATTTGAGTCGTTATTTTGAAAGTGTTAAAGAGAAGAAAGAAATAAGACTTTCTTTAATTTATCATCATTTTGATTTGAATCATATTTTTATAGATCAACAAAAACTGATTTCGATTGATCAAATGAAAATTAATTACTGTATCTATGATCTTGTTGAACTTTTTCAAAATCAAAAGGATCTTTATGAATGCGTTGCTTTATTTGACGGATATTTAGAAGAAATTGATTTGTATCAAGAAGAGAAATTATTACTTCTTTGTTTGTTGTCTATCGTTCCCCATGTATCTTTAAATGAGGATGAAAATAATAATATTCAAGAAATGGCAAAGCTGATTTGTTATATGGATGGCATTGTAAAAATATTTAAAAAGATAGAGATTGACGAGGTATAAGCAATTTGTTAGAATAGTAATGCAATGATTTGGAGGAGTAGTTCTTCTTTGTTTGATAGAGAGTCCCGTTTGCTGGAAAGGGATAAATGAAAAGAGTGAAGGTAGCCAAGGAGCATGTTAGATGAAATAAAGTAGTTTAACACGTAGAACTGCGTTAAAGTTTTGAGGTGCTAAGTGTTTACTTAGAACTAAGGTGGTATCGCGATTAAGTCGTCCTTAGAAGGAGGACTTTTTTATTTTAAGGAGGAAAAAGATGAATTATTTTACAGAGTATTGGTATGTATGGATTGCATTTGTTATTATGTGTATCTTCTTGTTTAGCTTTTATGGAAAAAAATATAAACAAGTAAAAGAAAGAAGAAAACAATATGAAGAAAAGTTAGCTCAAGAAAGAGATGAGTTTTCACATCTTACAAGTGAAGTGTTTGATAAAATTGAACCAATCGATCTTACAAGAGCTGTTATTTTTCATATTAATGCGAAAGAAGATCGTCTTTTTAAAGATGATAACTATGATGGAAATATTATTCCTTATTTAACACATGAAGAATTATTAATTTATACAATGTACCAATTAGAATGTTCTTTAGAAGGGGGAAGAGGTTCAATTCATTCGTTTTTTATAACAGAACCTTATTGTAATTATCGCCCTTATTATAAAGAAGCGTTTGAAACAATGAAATGTTATGATATTGCTCATTTATTAGAAGAAGCTGAAAAGTTAGCCATTTTAATTGAAAATGATCAAGAAGATGAAATCGATGAAACAAGTGAGTATGCAACTTATAATTTCTCTGATTTTACAAATGAATTTGTTTCTTTATTACGTTCTTCGGGAATTGGTGATAAATTAGGAGAATACATTAAAGAACATAAAGAAAGTTTTATTGAAAAGGATGATGAAAATGAAGAAAGAATTAGCGAGTAAGTATGATCATAAAAGTGTTGAAAAAGGTAAATATCAACATTGGTTAGAAAAAGAATATTTTAAAGCGGGAGATGTTTCTAAAAAGCCTTATGCAATTGTTATTCCACCACCTAACGTAACTGGTAAACTTCATTTAGGACATGCTTGGGATACAACTTTACAAGATATGATTATTCGTTATAAAAGAATGCAAGGTTATGATGCTTTATGGCTTCCAGGTATGGATCATGCTGGAATTGCCACACAAGCAAAAGTTGAAGCAAGAATGAGAGAAGAAGGAATTTCTCGTTATGATTTAGGAAGAGAAGGTTTCTTAGAAAAAGCATGGTCTTGGAAAGAAGAATATGCTTCGATTATTCGTGCTCAATGGGAAAAGTTAGGGTTATCTTTAGATTACTCAAAAGAAAGATTTACTTTAGATGAAGGATTATCTCAAGCTGTTAAAGAAGTTTTCGTTCGTTTATATGAAAAAGGATATATTTATCAAGGTAAAAGAATTATTAACTGGGATCCTGTACAAAGAACAGCTTTAAGTAACATAGAAGTTATTCATAAAGAAATTGAAGGGGCAATGTATTATTTTAAATATAAAATTGTTGATAGTGATCGAGAATTAGTCATTGCAACAACACGTCCTGAAACAATGTTTGCCGATCAAGCCATCTTTGTTCACCCTGATGATGAAAGATATAAAGATCTTGTTGGTAAATATGCAATCAACCCAGCAAATGGTGATAAATTACCAATTATGGCTGATAGCTATATTGATATGGATTTTGGAACTGCGGTAATGAAATGTACACCTGCACATGATCCAAATGACTTTGCTTTAGCTAAAAAATATAACTTAGATATGCCTATTTGTATGAACGATGATGGGACAATGAATGAACTTTGTCATAAATACCAAGGAATGGATCGTTTTGAATGTCGTAAACAATTAGTGGCTGATTTTGAAGCAGCTGGTATTGTTGATCATATTGAAAAACATTTACATCAAGTAGGACATTCAGAAAGATCAGGAGCTATTGTTGAACCTTATTTATCAAAACAATGGTTTGTTAAAATGAAACCATTGGCTGAAGCTGCTTTAGCTAATCAAAAGAAAGATTCTAAAGTAAACTTTGTGCCGGAAAGATTTGAAAAAACATTTACACAATGGATGGAAAATATCGAAGATTGGTGTATTTCTCGTCAATTATGGTGGGGACATCAAGTACCAGCTTGGTATCATAAAGAAACAGGTGAAGTTTATGTTGGAAAAACAGCACCAGAAGATATCGAAAACTGGACACAAGATGAAGATGTCTTAGATACTTGGTTCTCTAGTGCCTTATGGCCATTTTCAACATTAGGTTGGCCTAATACAGAAGATCCTCTATTTAAAAGATACTTCCCAACAAATACTTTAGTTACAGGATATGATATTATTTTCTTCTGGGTAAGTCGTATGATTTTCCAATCATTAGAATTTACAGGTCAAAGACCATTTGAACATGTTTTGATTCATGGCTTAATTCGTGATGAACAAGGAAGAAAAATGTCTAAGTCTTTAGGTAATGGGGTCGACCCAATGGATGTTATTGATCAATATGGTGCCGATACATTAAGATTCTTCTTAACTACAAACTCAGCACCTGGTATGGATTTAAGATATATTCCTGAAAAACTAGAAGCTTCATGGAATTTCATTAATAAAATTTGGAACTCAGCAAGATTTGTTTTAATGAATATTGATGAAGATTTGGAATATAAAGATTTGAAATTTGATCATTTAAATTTATGTGATAAATGGATCTTAAATCGTTTAAATAATGTTATTGAAGAAGTAGATGCCAACATGGATAAATTTGAATTTGTTAATGTTGGTAGCGAATTATATAAATTTATCTGGGATGATTTCTGTTCATGGTATATCGAACTTACAAAAGTTCATTTAAATAGTGATGATGTAGTAGAAAAACAAGCAAGCTTACATACTCTTGTTTATGTTTTAAATGCCATTGTTAGAATGCTTCATCCATTTATGCCATTTGTTACAGAAGAAATCTATCAAGCTATTCCTCATTTAGAAGAATCAATTTGTATTTCTAAATATCCAACAGTAAATCCTGATTTCAATGATGAAAACATTAATAAACAATTTACTTATTTAATGGATATTGTTAAAGGTGTTCGTGAAATTCGTGCAAACTACACAATTAAAAATGCTATTGAAGTTGAGTATTCCATTGAAACAAAAGATGAAGGTTTACAAGAATTATTAGATCAATGTGTGCCATATTTAAAGAAATTATGTAATGCAACTTGTGTTGGTTATAATCAAGAAACTTCAAAAGATGTTGCAACAGCAATGATTCAAGGTGGTAATACTTTAATTGTTGAACTTGGAGCCTATGTTGATAAGGAAGCAGAAAAACAAAAATTACAAGTTGAACTTCAAAAACTTGAAGGTGAGATTAAACGTTGTACAAATATGTTAAGTAATGAAAAATTTGTATCAAAAGCACCTCAAGCAAAAGTAGATAGTGAACGTCAAAAATTAGAAGATTATACTTCTAAATACAACGCTGTTAAGGAAAAATTAGAAACAATGTAAAATCAAGTTTGAAAAAACTTGATTTTTTTAAACTTTTAAAAGAAAAAACTTAAAAAAAGGCGAATATAGTAGTGAGGAAGTTAGTGGAATGTCTTTTCCTTAGAAAGGAAGGAAGAATATGAATGAATTACAATTGAATAATCAAATGGATATTGTAGGAGGAGCTGTGGGTACATGGATCGTATGTATTGTTGTAGGGGCTGCAGTTTATAAAATGCTCTATTCTAAAAGTGGACGTATTTCAATTCCAAGACTTATTTCTATTGAATGGAGATAAGTGATATGAAGGTACGATAAGTACCTTCATATTCTATTATTTACTTCATAAACTAAAAAGAGGTGAGTTTATGAAGAAAAAAGGACTTCTTATTTTTACTTTTTTTATGTTGATTTTAAATACAGTATGTTTTCTTTATGTTGATTATGCCATGCAACAAGATATGAGTATTTATGTTTTACAGGTAGGTCGTTATAAAGAAAAAGAAAATGCCAATCAAATTATAAATCAATTGAAAGAATTGGAGATGACAAGCTATTTTTATCAAGATCAAGAGTATGTCATTATTCAAGATATTTATTTAGAAGAAAGACAGGCCAATCAACAAGCAAAAGAGCTTTCACAAAAAGGAATTACATGTGTCGTTAAAGAATATTTGATTGATGAAAGCTATCAAGAAGAGATTCAAAAGAAAAACTATAAAAGAATTTATCCTCTTTTAAAACAGGTTGACACAAAGTAAGACATTTGGTATGATGCCTGCAGGAGGTGAACACTTTGAACTTCAAAGTAAAAGAGATGTGTCAACTTGCTCTTGCGGCATGTTTATTGGCATTATTTTCACAAATAAAAATTGATTTACCAGGGTATGTGCCACTTACCTTACAGACTTTTATGGTTTATGTGATTGCTCTTACTTTTAAACCAAACAATGCTTTTACGGCTTGCTTTGTTTATTTATGTATGGGGGCTATTGGACTACCTGTTTTTGCCGGCTTTCACGGTGGAATTTCTTCACTTGTAAGTTATACAGGTGGGTATCTTTTTGCCTTTCCTATCATGGCTTATGTGATTTCTTGTAGTAAGCATATAAATCGTTATGGGGCTTGTTTTTTAGGTACATTTGTTTGTTATGCTATTGGAACAGGTTATTTTATGCTTGTCAGTCAAATGGCTTTAATGCCTTCTTTAATGATGTGTGTGATTCCATTTTTACCAGGGGATTTTGTTAAAATTATTTTGGCTAAAAAGGTAGCAGAAAAAATAAAAATAAGAACAGAAAATTATGCTTAATTGTCCTGTTGAAGAAAGACCAAGAGAAAAAGCAATTTATTATGGAATTGAAACGTTATCGAATCAAGAACTTGTTGCTGTTATTTTAAGAACAGGAAATAAGGAAATGTCAGTTTTAAATTTAGCCCAATTTTTATTAGATGAAATTGGAGGATTTCAAGAATTAAAAGATATTGATTATCAAAGATTAATTCAAATTAAGGGAATTAAACAAGCCAAAGCCATTGAACTTATGGCGTGTATTGAACTTGCCAAAAGAATGCAAAGTAAGCAATCAATAAAAAATAGAATTAGACAACCTAAAGATGCTTATGCTTATATAAAAAATAAATTGATGTTTGAAAAACAAGAAAAAGTGGTTTTACTTTGTTTAAATAATCATTTAGAAATCGTTCAAGATAAACTTTTATTTATTGGCAGTGGAGATGTTTCTCTTCTTGAAACGAAAGAAGTTTTTCAATATACGCTTCGATCAGGTTGTAATCGTATTATTTTAATCCATAATCATCCTAGTGGCAACCCAAAGCCATCTCATGAAGACCAAGAAATAACAAGAAAGATTGAAATGATGGCAAAACATTTGGATATTGAATTTATTGATCACATTATTATAGGAGACCATTGTTACTATAGTTTCAAGTCAAATCAAATCTATCAAAGTAAAGAAGATTGATTTTTTCATTTTAATTCTCTATAATGAATGATACTAGAGGTGATTATATGAACAATCGTAGAAAAAGAAGAAATAAAAAAATCATGATTGGAGTTATAGTAGGCGTTATTTTCCTATCGGTAATAGGTTTTTTTGTAGGAAGAAAGCAATCTCGTTTAGAAAAGACCTTAAGTAATTCGATTTCTATGATTGAATATTATATAGTAAAAAAACCATTATCATTCATTGGTGATATTTTTAATGAATATAATGATTTAAAAGATGTTTATGATGAAAATAAAAAATTGAAAACAAAGTTAGATTCTTATGCAAATGTTGAAGCAGAAAATGAAATTCTAACAACAGAAATTGATAAATTAAAAAAGATAACAGAAATTGATTATTTGCCAAGCGATTATCAAACAAAGGTAGCGACTGTTCAAATACGTGATCAAACCAATTGGAATGATGAAATTACAATTGATTTAGGAAGTATGAATGATATTCAAGAAGGAATGGCTGTTTGTGATTCGAAAGGGATGGTTGGCGTTGTTTCAAAAGTAACAGAAATCAGTTCAACTGTATCTCTTATTACAAGTGAAAATCCTTCAAATCAAATCCCTGTGATGGTTGTTAATGGAGATCAAGTTGTTTATGGCCTTCTTGAAAATTATAGTGTCAATAGTCAAAAACTCAATATAACTTTGCTTTCTAATATTGATAAACTCGAAAAAGGAGCGAAGGTTTATACATCAGGTTTGGGTGGAGATGGAAAAAGTCCAAAAGGGATTTATATTGGTAAAGCAAAAAAATTAGTAACACAAACAGATGGAACGACAACAACTCTTATGGTAACACCAGCTGCCAATATGGAAGATTTATCGTATGTTTCAGTAATTAAGAAGGTCAATAATGATGGACAATAAATTTATTCGATATTTAGTTGTTATGTTCTTTGCATTTGTTGTAGATAGTTTACTTTGTTATTATTTACCATCGTCTCTTTTAAAAATTAATTTGACGATTGTTCCTTATGGAGCAGTAGCTATGTTTGTTTTATTGAATAATTCGATTGATAATGATCACCGTACGATTTTTGCTGTTATTTGTGGATTTTATTATAGTGTTATTTATGGAAATTCACTTTTTATCTATGTTGTTTTATATCTTTTATATGCCTTGTTTGGTAAATATTATATGAAAAAAGCAACATTTACGTATTTTCAAGCCTTAGTCATCGTTCTTTTGACAATTTTTGTACAAGAGTGTGTGTTATATTCTTTAATGTGGATATCAAATACAACACAATTACTCGTAACAACATTCTTAATTAAAAGATTACTACCAACATTACTATACAATGCGGTTATGTTTAATGGTGTGTATTATATCCATCACAAAATTAAGCTTGAAGGTGATATTGATGTATATTTTAGTTAAAAATCTTAATAGTCGTTTGATTTTTGTAATGAATGATGAAGTACAATTTAATATTCTTTTAGATGAACTTAAAAGCCTTTTGAAACAATCTTTTTTTAAAAAAGAAGATTATTATCCAAAGGCTTTTTTTGATTTTCAATGTCGAATTTTAAAAGAAGATGAAATACTTGCTTTTTTTAAAGTTTTGGTAGAATGTCAAAGTTTATTGTTTGGTGGTTTTGTAGAAAAGAAAACACAAAAAGAACAAGAAATTAGGATGATTGAAGGATCGATTCATGGTGGAGAAGTGATTGAAATCAATGAAGATACTTTAATTACAGGAAAAATCAATCCAGGAGCAATTATTCAATTAAATGCCAAACTTTATGTTATGCAAGGTGTCTATGGAATTATAGAAAGTAATAACAGTCAAGCAAGTATCTCAAGTCAAGTTTTTAAAGATGCGACCTTACGTTTTTTTAAAAAAACAATACATCATTTTACAACTTTCGAAATGTCGCTTGTATATTATAAAGATGACGCAATTGTCATAGAAAAGGGGGATTACATACATGTCTAGAATAATTACAGTGACATCAGGTAAAGGAGGTGTGGGTAAAAGCAGTGTAAGTGTCAATCTTGCGATGGCTTTAGCACACCAAAATTTAAAAGTATGTTTGATTGATGGTGATTTTGGCTTGAAAAATTTAGATGTGATGATGGGTTTAGAAAATCGAGTGGTTTATGATTTAAATGATGTCATTGCTGGAAAATGCGAAATACATCAAGTTTTAGTTAAAGATAAAAGAGAATCCACACTTTATCTTTTACCTGCATGTAAAACTTTATCTTTTCAAAATTTAGATGCAAAAATTATGGCATCCTTGATTGATTATTTAAAGAATGATTTTGATTTTATTATTGTGGATTCTCCTGCGGGAATTGAACAAGGATTTACGTATGCTTCAAGTATTGCAGATGAAGCCATTATTGTAGTAAATTTAGATTTAGCAACATTAAGAGATAATGATCGAGTTATTGGTTTGTTGCTAAAGAAAGGTATTCATGATTTAAAGTTGATTGTCAATCGTGTTAATATTGAAGATATTGAAGATGGACGTTCGCTTTCTATTGATGATGCTTTAGATATTTTATCATTACCTTTGCTAGGAATTGTTTATGATGATCATGAAATGATTGAAGCAAATAATCGAGGAAGACCAGTTTATTTATTAAAAGGACATTTATTACATGAATGTTTTGATAATATTGCTCATCGTTTATTAGGGCATAAACGGGCTTTTGCAAAATGTAAAAGAAGAGGCTTGTTAAGTCGTATCTTTTTAGGATAATTTCATAGGATGTACTAGGTGATCTTATGTCAGAAATTGATGAGGCGAAAAAACGTATTGAAAAAAGAAGAAAACCGTTAAATGATCATAATTTTAAAAAACTCTATAATTCGATGATTCGTTTAATGGTTATGATGATTGTTGTATTGGGTTCGTTAATTGTTTTAAAAAATCCAGAATTAGAAAAGAATATATTTAATGGGGCGCACTTGCAAAAAGTAATCACGTATTTATCGCAAACGGTTCTGGATTTTTTACCAGAAGACATGCAAGTAAGTCAAGATGTATCTTACACAAAATTGAAAGGAAACTATTATCAAGGAAATAGTAACCAAGTCGTTGCCTTAAAACTTGGAAAAATTACAAGGATCAATAAAGACCAAGTAAAAATGATTGATGAAAAAGGAGTAGAAATTACTTTTTCTTCTTTGAAAGATATTCAAGTTAAAGAAAAACAAGAAGTCAAACAGGGAGATGTTATCGCAACCTACCAACAAAAGTTTAGGATGACATTTCGTTATTTAGGCAAAAATATCACTTATCAAGAGTATTTGGGGATGTAATATGAAAATACATCCCTTTACTTTTCTTTATTTGTTTTTGGCTTATTGGGGGCATTCCTCTTATTATGTTGCTTTTCTACTTTTTTCTATTTTACATGAAATAGGTCATTATTGTATGGCACTTTTTTATCGTTTTGAAATAGAAAGTGTTGTTATTTTACCTTTTGGCGCTTTTTTATCTTTAGAGGATTTTGGATTACATGCGCCTTATCAGGAAATAATAATGTTGATAATGGGACCTTTTGTTAACCTAGTGCTAGGTTTGGTTTTTTATATTCTTGAAATCAATGAGTTATTTGAAATAAATATCTTTATTTTTTTATTTAATTTATTGCCTATCTATCCTTTAGATGGATCTAAGCTTTTTCTTCTTTTTTTATCTTATTTTGTAAATTATAAAAAATGTTTTCAAATTCAAATCAAGCTATCATTACTTACCCTTTCTGTTTTATTTGTTTATACAAAACAAATAGGACGTAAAATTGTTATAGGTTATCTTTTATATCAAACAATTGTTTATTTAAAACAATACTCATATATTTACGTTAAAACTTTATTAAATGATCATTTAAAGAAAAAACGAATAAAAGTAAATAAGAAAATGAATTATTATCGACCTTATCATAATCTTTATGAACTTAATGGAAAACTCTATGATTTTGAAACAATAAAAATATATTTGTTAAAATCAAGATAATTCGTTGACTTTATATTTAAAATCTAGTACAATGCATTTGTTGTAGACCTCTAGACTACAACCGCACATAAAAGGTATTAAACGCATTTGCTGCCTTGGTTGGCGAGTCTTAGAAAAAAATTTATAGGAGGTGCGGTATGTACGCAATTATCGAAACAGGTGGAAAACAATTAAAAGTTGAAGCTGGTGATGCAATTTTTGTAGAAAAATTAGAAGTTGAAGCAGGAGAAAAAGTTACTTTTGATAAAGTATTATTAGTTGGTGACGAAACTGTAACTATTGGTGCTCCTTATGTTGAAGGTGCTACTGTAGAAGCTACTGTTGAAAAACAAGGTAAAGAAAGAAAAGTAACTATTTATAAATATAACGCTAAAAAACATTACCACAAAAAACAAGGTCATAGACAACCTTATACAAAATTAATTGTTGATGCAATCAACGTTAAATAATGATTAAAGTTTTAATAAAAAACAATAATAAATATATTACACATATTCAAATCAAAGGTCATGCAGATTTTGGTGAATATGGTAAAGATTTAGTTTGTGCAGGTGTGAGTGCAATTGCCACAGGTATTTGTAATACGCTCGCCAAAAAACAATTTCTTGAAAAAAAGATGTGTGCAATTTCTTTTGAAAATGGTAATATAAAGATAGATGTATATAAAGAGGATGAAACGATGCAAGTGATACTAGAGACACTTGTCATTAGTTTAGAATCTTTCATGGAAGACTATCATCAATATATCAAGATAACCTATGAGGAGGAATAACACTATGATGTTTAAATTAGATTTACAATTATTCGCTTCTAAAAAAGGGGTAGGATCTACTAAAAACGGTCGTGACTCAAAAGCTAAAAGATTAGGAGCTAAATTATCAGACGGACAATTCGCTAGTGCAGGTTCTATTATTTATAGACAAAGAGGTACTAAAATCCATCCAGGTACTAACGTAGGAAAAGGTGGAGATGACACTTTATTTGCTATGTGTGATGGAATTGTTAAATTCGAAAGAATGGGAAAAGATAGAAAAAAAGTATCAGTTTACCCAGCTGCATAATGAATGAAATCCCTGAAAAGGGATTTTTTTTTGAAAGAGAGGTGGAAGTATGCAATTTATTGATAAAGCAAAAATATATATTGAAGCCGGTAAAGGTGGCGATGGAACAGTTGCTTTTAGACGTGAAGCTCATGTTCCAAAAGGTGGACCTGCTGGTGGAGACGGTGGAAAAGGTGGAAGCATTATTTTTGAAGCAACAACATCTTTATCAACTTTATTAGATTTAAAATATAAACGTGTTTATAAAGCACGTCCTGGTGGTAATGGAATGGCTAAAAAAATGCACGGTGCGGATGCAGGAAATTTAGTAATCAAAGTTCCTGTTGGAACTGTTATTACCAATGAAGAAACTGGAAAAATTATGGCCGATTTAACAGAAAACAATCAACGTGTTGTTCTTGCTAAAGGTGGACGTGGTGGACGTGGAAATGCGCGTTTTGCGACTTCACGAAATCCAGCTCCACAAATTTGTGAAAGAGGAGAACCGGGAGAAAAATTTGATGTTTGTTGTGAATTGAAACTTCTTGCGGATGTTGGACTTGTTGGTTTCCCATCAGTTGGTAAATCAACATTCTTATCTGTTGTTTCTCGTGCAAGACCTGAAATCGCAGATTATCATTTTACAACAATTGTACCAAACTTAGGTGTCGTACAAGCTAAAGATGGTCGTAACTTTGTTATGGCTGATTTACCAGGTTTAATTGAAGGGGCAAGTCAAGGAAAAGGATTAGGTCATCAATTCTTAAGACATATTGAAAGATGTCGTGTTATTGTTCATATTATTGATATGGGTGGTATTGAAGGACGTGATCCTTATGAAGATTACTGTACAATTAATGAAGAACTTGGGCAATATCAATATCGTTTATTAGAAAGACCACAAATTGTTGTTGCTAATAAAATGGATGAAGAAAATGCAGAAGAAAATTTAAAAGCATTTAGAGAAAAAGTAGGAGAAGATGTTAAAGTATTCCCTATTTCCGCAATCATTCATGAAGGTGTTGATCAAGTTTTATATGCTGTAGCGGATGCCTTAGAAACAGCGCCTAAATTTGATATGGAAGAAATTGAAGAAAATACGGTTGTCTATAATTTTGAGGAAGAAGAAGCTCCATTCGTTGTTCATAATTTAGGAAATGGGCAATGGACAATTACTGGTAAGAAGATTGAACGTATTGTATCGATGACTTCTCTAGTAAGTGATGATGCAATTAAACGTTTATCAATCAAAATGCGTAATATGGGTATTGATGAAGCTCTTAGAAACGCAGGATGCCAAGATGGAGATACAGTTTCAATTCTTGATTTTGAATTTGAATTCTATGATTAAAAAATCTGTGTTGCCTTTGCAACCGGATTTTTTTATTTCAAGATAAGAAGGACTATGCTATAATTGAGATAAATTTGACACAAATTTGAGACAAAATGAAACGTTTTTTAGATTATAATAGATATAGGAGAATTATATGTATAGTTATATAAAAGGAACAATTGTTGATATTCAAAGTGATCATATAGTTTTAGAAAATAATGGGATTGGTTATTTGGTTTATGTAAGTAATCCTTATGCTTTTTCTAAAGGAAAGGAAATGATTGTTTACGTTTACCAACAAGTGAAAGAAGATGGTATTTTATTATATGGATTTAATACGAAAGAAGAAAAGGAACTTTTCTTAAAACTTATTTCCGTTAAAGGAATAGGTTGTAAAAGTGCTTGTACAATGCTTGCAAGTGGTGATGTTGATGGCATTTGTGAAGCCATTGAAAGTGGAAATATTGCGTATTTAAAGAAAATACCAGGGATTGGGCCTAAAGCTGCAGGTCAAATTATTCTTGATTTACAAGGAAAAGTAACAGCCTCAAAACAAATTGTTGTTAATCAAGAACTTGAAGAAGCAATGGAAGTATTACTTGCTTTAGGATATAAACAAAGTGAAGTAGATAAGGTTGTTAAAAAATTAGGGGATGAGTCCCTTGATACGAATGGATATGTAAAAAAAGCTTTAAGTTTAATTGTAAAATAGGAGGGATAGAATGAATGATGTTTTAAATCCTGAAATCGTTGAAGATGAAGAAAGTTCTCTTCGTCCAGGTGATTTTGATGAATACATTGGACAAACCAATCTCAAAGAAAATTTAAAGGTTTTTGTTGGGGCAGCTAAATTACGTGATGAGTCACTTGATCATGTTTTACTCTATGGTCCACCAGGTCTAGGAAAAACCACAATGTCTATGATCATTGCTCATGAAATGGGAACAAATATTAAAATTACAACAGGACCAAGTATTGAAAAAACAGGAGATCTTGTTGCTATTTTAACGGCACTTGAACCGGGAGATGTTTTATTTATTGATGAAATTCATCGTTTAAATAAAGTGGTTGAAGAAATTCTTTATCCAGCAATGGAGGATTTTTGTGTAGATGTTGTTATTGGAAAAGAAGCGTCAACACGTTCAGTAAGAATTGATTTACCACCTTTTACGCTTGTAGGGGCGACAACAAGAGCGGGGGATTTGTCGGCACCGTTGCGTGATCGTTTTGGAATTGTTTCTCAATTAGAATATTATAGTGAAGATGAACTTACACAAATTATTGATCGTACAAGTCGTGTTTACAACATTAAAATGGATGAAGATGCAAAAAGAGAACTTGCTAGAAGAAGTCGTGGAACCCCACGTATTGCCAATCGTTTATTTAGAAGGGTAAGAGACTTTTCACAATTCTATGGAGATGCTACAATTACCAAAGAGCGTACAACAGAAGCACTTGAACGTTTAAAAGTTGATAATTTAGGATTAGATGATGTTGATCATAAATATTTATTAGGAATCATTCATCGTTTTAAAGGTGGACCGGTTGGTTTGGAAGCTATTGCGGCTTCTATTGGGGAAGAACCTCAAACTTTAGAAGATGTAAATGAACCCTATTTACTACAAATTGGCTTAATTAAAAGAACACCAAGAGGACGTATAGCAACGGCAGAAGCTTATCGTCATCTTCATATTAGTCAAGATGAATAACTTTGAAAAGATAGGACTTATTGTCCTATTTTTTATTTCATTGATCTATAGTTATGTTAAGCCAAGTGATGTTGTAGAAAATATAGAAACTAAACAACAAATAACGATTTATGTAGAGGGAGAATATACAAAAAAACTCTCTTTTTCTTATAAACCACAAATCAAGGATGTTTTAAATGAATTACAAGTAGAAAACATCTATCATTTTGAAGAAACTACACAACTTGCAAGTGAATCGGTTCTTTATTTACCTTATGGAGAACATTTAATTTCTTTAAATCAGGCAAGTCTTAAAGAATTGATGACACTCAAGGGAATAGGTGAAAAAACAGCGCAAAAAATAATTGATTATCGCCAAGAAACACCTTTTAAAACGATTGAAGATATTACAAACATTAGTGGAATAGGAGAAAAAATGTATTTAAAAGTGAGGGAGTTTTTATGTCTTTAAAGGGAAGGGTATTTTACGTTTGTTTTCCTTTGATTTTAGTAGTTCTTACTCAAATGATTCATAATATTTTTATGATTTTTTTAGGAATATACTTTTGTTTTTTATTTAAACGCTTTTCTAAAGGTTTTGGACTAAGTGTTATTTTAATAACAATCATTGCTTTTTTATGTTTGTTACTTCCTCAACCTTTGAATAAAACAGAAATAAAAGGAAAAATCGTTGGTCTTGATGAAAAGAGTATCGTGGTAAAAATGGGATATCATAAAGTCAAGGTTTATGGTGAATTTAAAGAAATAAAGATGTATGATGAAATTACACTCATTGGAAAACCGTATGTCATCAATGAAACTGGCAATGATTATGCCTTTAATTATCAAAATTATCTTTATAGCTTAAATATTTTTGATATTTTAAAATTAGAACAAGTGACATCGTTAAAACATGTAACTCATCCTTATCATTATCTTGAAAAGAAAGTAAAAACAAAAACGAAAGTCAGTTCTTTGCTTTCGCTTTTTATTTTAGGGGCAAAGGATGAACAAATGAAAAACTATTATGAAAAGCTTACTAAACTCTCTCTTGTTCATCTTTTTGCATTATCAGGAATGCATTTAATGATTTTACAAAAGTGGCTCAATCATTTAACAAAATTTTTCTTTTCAAAAAGAATGCAAAATATTGTTTCATTAGTTGTTATTGGATTTTATTTAAGCATCATCCCTTATAATATTTCCTTTTTAAGAGCTTATTTAATGATGCTTTTAGTGCAATTATTTAAAAGAATATTCAATCCGTTAGATCTTTTTTCTTTACTGACGGTAGGAATGCTTTTTTATAATCCTTATTTAATTTATAATCTTTCGTTTATTTTTTCTTATACAATTTATTTTTTTATTTTGTTATTACAAAAAAAAGATAGAGGAAAATATTATCTTTTTTTAGGCTCTGTACCCATTATTATTTCTATTCAACATGCGCTTCCTGTTTTTTCTTTTTTAACAGCACCATTACTGATGCCGATGGTTGAAGTAATTTATCAAACAATGCTTTATTATTTGATATTAGGAAAACCTATTTTATATATACTTTCTTTTGAATATGAAATACTTTTAAAGATGATTGATTTTTTGACAGATTTTTCTTTTTCGCTTCATTTTAGTCAACCAACTTTCTTTTTTATAGGTGTTTATTATTATCTTTATTTGAAAGGAATTTATAAAATAAATATGCAACGAAAGATACATCAAGAACTTTCTTTGTTGTTTGCTGTATTGCTTGCATTTTACTTTTATCCTTTTTATAACATGAAAGGTCAAGTTGTTATGATTGATGTAGGACAAGGGGATTGCTTTTTTATCCAACAACCTTTTCATAAAGGAAATATCTTGATTGATACAGGTGGACTCAAAAATACGGATGTTGCTACTAAAAGAATTATTCCATATTTAGAAAGCCAGGGTGTTTTTTCTTTAGATGCTGTTTTTATTTCACATCAAGATTTTGATCATTGCGGTGCTTTAGAATCTTTGAAAACACATTTTAAAGTAAAAGAGGTTATTGAAAGTTTTAAAGAAAAAAGGATTGGTAATTTGCATTTTAAAAATCTTGCATTAGATAAAAGATATGTGAGTGAAAATGATCGTTCTTCCATTATTTATGTCACAATCAATCATTTGAATTATTTGTTTACAGGTGATATCTCTCAAGAAGTAGAAAAAGACTTATATCAAACGTATCAAAAATTAGAAGTAGATGTTTTAAAGGTCGCTCATCATGGAAGTAAGAGTTCTTCAAGTGATGATTTGTTTAAAATGATGAATCCAAAAATTGCTTTGATTTCTGTAGGAAAGAATAATCTTTATCGACATCCTTCGTATACGACTTTAAAAAAATTGAAAAGTTATGGAATTAAAATTTATCGAAGTGATGAAATGGGTATGGTTAAAATCGTTTATTATGGAAATAAGAATTATATTTTCATTCATAATAATCCATGACTTCATGTATGTTTTAGTTTATAATAGCTTATGGTGATGCTATGTTATTTGTACTTTATGGAACAGAAAGATTGTTGATGGATCAACGTCTACAAAAATTAAAAAAAGAATATCAGTGTAGTCAAGAACTAATGAATTATAATAGTTATGATGTCTCAAAAGAAGGAATGAAAGTTGTCTTAGAGGATGTAATGACACCTTCTTTTTTAAGTGAACAAAAGATGATTGTTATTAATCACTGTGATTTTTTAACGACTAAAAAATTAAAGAAAGAAAATAAGGATGCAGATTATTTAATGAAATGTATTCCTTATTTAAATGAAACAAACCACTTAGTTATTTTTCATCCAGAAAAAAACTTTGATGAAAGAAAGAAAATAGTTAAATATTTACGTAAAGAAGCTCAGTTTTTTGAAATTAATCCTTTAAATTATTATAAAGTTTCTGATACAACAAGGCAGGCAATTAAAAAGAGGAGTTGTACGATTGATGATGATGCCTTAGAATTGTTGCTAAGTCGTAAAGGAACGAATTTGATTGATATTTCAAGTGAAGTTGAAAAGCTTTGTTTATATACAAAGCATATTAATTTAAAAAGTGTTGAAGAATTGGTGAGTCGTCCGCTTGATGAAAATGTTTTTGATTTAACAACAGCTATTTTAAGTAAAGATAAACAAAAGATGATGTCAATCTATAAAGATTTAATGACATTAAATGAAGAACCGGTAAAGCTGATTGTTTTGGTTGCAAATTCAATGCGCTTGATTTATCAAGTGAAATTATTAGATCGAAAAGGTTATACTGATCAAGAGATTGCGAAGATGTTATCTGTAAATCCTTTTAGATTAAAATATGTTCGAAAGGAAGGAAAGTTTTTTGAACTTGATGAGCTGTTATCGTGTTTAAATCAACTTTCAAAGTTGGATGTAAAAATTAAAACTGGGAAAATAGATAAAAAACTTGGATTAGAATTATTTATGTTAAGAATATAGGAGATTTTATGGAATCATTAAGAGAATTATTTAAAATAGGTTTTGGTCCTTCTTCGTCACATACGATGGGACCGCAAAGGGCTGCTTCAAAAATCAAAGAAAAATATCCACAAGCAACACACTATGAAGTGGATCTTTATGGTTCGCTTGCATTAACAGGAAAAGGCCATTTAACTGATTATATTATTAAAAAAACTTTAGGAGAAGAGACGCTTGTTCATTTTAAAAGTGATAGTCTTCCTTATCATCCAAATGGTATGAAATTTTATGTTTATCAAGATGAACAACTTTTAGATACAATAACGGCTTACTCTATCGGTGGTGGAACAGTTGAATTTAAAGGGTGTCAACTCCAACAAACTAAACAAGTTTACCCTCATAAAAATCTAAAAGAAATTATTCAATATATTGAAGATAATGGGATTTCTTTTTATGACTATGTTTTAAATTATGAAGATGAATATTTTAAAGCCTATTTATTTGATGTATTAGATAGTATGTTTACATGTGTTCAAAATGGTCTACATCATGAAGGAATCATTCCAGGAAGATTGCAACTTAAAAGAGTTGCTAAAAGTATGTACCAGCAAGCAATTAATACACGTCGTGAAAGCGAAAGAGAAAGATTATTGATTTCTAGCTATGCTTATGCCGTTTCTGAAGAAAATGCCTGTGGTAATAAAATTGTGACAGCACCAACATGTGGCGCTAGTGGTATTTTACCAGCAGTCTTATTTTATTGTTATAAACAATTAGAAATACCTCGTAAAGAATTAATTAAGGCTTTAGCGGTTGCAGGGTTATTTGGTAATGTCATTAAACATAATGCGACGATATCGGGAGCTGATGGTGGATGCCAAGCGGAAGTGGGAAGTGCTTGTGCGATGGCAGCAGCAGCTTATGGTTGGGTTTTAGAACTTAATAATTCTTTGATTGAATATGCTGCAGAAATGGGATTAGAACACAATTTAGGACTTACTTGTGATCCAGTTGGGGGATATGTACAAATTCCATGTATTGAAAGAAATGGTTTTGGGGCGTTACGCGCTATTGATGCCGCTAGCTATGCTAAACAGCTTGGTTATTTAAGAAAAAATAAAGTTTCTTTTGATTCGATTGTCAATGTTATGAAAGAAACGGGGAAAGATTTAAATAGTGCTTATAAAGAAACATCGCTTGGTGGACTCGCAAAGGAATTTGGGCTAAAAGATGGAGACGCATAGTTTATACGTACATATTCCTTTTTGCGAATCTATTTGTCGCTATTGTGATTTTTGTAAGGTTTATTATGATCAAAAACAAAGTGATCTATATTTACAAAGATTGCAAGAAGAATTGTCTCAAATTGAAAATCATAATTTAAAGACGATTTATATTGGTGGGGGGACACCTAGTGCTTTAAATGATGAACAATTAGAAAAATTGATGGGAATATTAAAACCGTATAGTTTAAAAGTACAAGAATATTGTGTAGAAATGAATCCTGAATCCATGGATTATTATAAGTTAAAGATTTTAAAAAAAGGTGGTGTCAATCGTTTAAGCATTGGTGTTCAAACCTTTCAAAATAACTTATTAAAAGAAATTGATCGTCATCATAATGCGACACAAGTTAAAAATCTTATTCGTTATGCTAAACAAATTGGTTTTGATAATATTTCCATTGATTTAATGTATGGTTTACCAAAACAAACAAAAGAAGATATTGAAAAAGATATTGATGTTTTACAAGTGTTAGATATCCAACATGTTTCTTATTATTCTTTAATTTTAGAGGAGGGAACAATCTTAAAATATCAAAATTATCAATCTTTAGATGATGAACAAGAATATCAATGGAATCTTTTAATTGATGAAAAATTACAAGAACTTGGTTTTGATAAATATGAAATCTCAAATTATGCAAAAAAGGGATATGAGTCAAAACATAATTTAGTTTATTGGCGTTTTGAAAACTATTATGGTATCGGACTTGGCTCATGTGGTAAAAATAATCATCAAATTATTGAACATAGTCGTTCATTGACTAAATACTTAAATGGTGATTTTAAAACAACAACGATTGAACAAAGTAAAGAAGAAATGATGTTTGATCAAGTGATGATGTCACTAAGGTTAGTGGAAGGATTAAATCTTGAAGTGTTTAAAGAAAGATATCAAGAAGATGCTTTGGAGATTTATCAAGATGCTATTGATAAAAATAAAAAAGAAGGACGTCTTGTAATAGAAGATAATTTTTTAAAGGCAACCAAAGAAGGTCTTTATGTTTTAAATGATATACTTGTTGATTTTATGAAATAGCACATTGTGCTATTTTTTTAATTTTTTTTAGCACCAAGTTATTGACAGTGCTAAAATAAAATGTATAATGTATTTAGCACAAGAGAAATAGGAGTGCTAAAGGTGGTGGACTTGATGTTAACGGCAAGACAAATGCTGATATTCAAATGTATCGTTGAAGAATTTATCGAAAATGCTGAACCGGTTGGATCCAAAGCATTGATGATGAAATATCAACTTCCTTATTCAAGTGCAACAATTCGTAATGAAATGAACTTTCTAGAAAATTATGGTTATCTAGAAAAAACACATATTTCTTCTGGAAGAGTACCTTCTAAAGAAGGCTATCGTTTCTATGTTCATAATTTAGGAAAAGTTGATTTGGATGAAGGAACAAAAAATCAAGTTGCTACAATTATTAATAAGCATCGTCGAAATTTAAATGAGATGGTGCATGAAAGTTGTAACATGTTGAGTGAATTAACTCATCTTACAAGTGTTGCATTAGGAAATGCATCGGATGATACATTGCAACGCATATCTGTTGTCCCTTTGGATGATGGACGTGTAACAGCAATTATCATTACAAGACAAGGACATGTTGAAAATAAAGTTTTCCAATTCTCAAGTGATGTTGAAATGGAAGATTTATTAAGCTGTGTTAACGTGATGAATGAATTACTTATAGGAACGCCTATTAGTGAAGTGGCATTTCATTTAGAACGAGATGTTCGACCAATTCTTACAACACAAGTGAAACAACATGAAGAATTGTTTAATGCATTTTTAGAAGCATTTGTTAAATTTGCTTCAAATAGTGTTTATTTTTCTGGAAAAGAAAATATCTTATATCAACCAGAATTTAATGATGTTGATAAATTAAGAAGGCTTGTAAGTGCTTTTGAAAATTCAAAAGTATGGAAAACTCTACCGTTATCGAGTGAGGATGGTATTCAAATCAATATTGGTAATGAAACACCTCTAGGAACGATGAATGATGTTTCAGTAATCTCTGCTTCTTTTAAAACAGGGGAAACATCAAAAGGTTCTATTTCGGTAATCGGTCCAACAAGAATGCCTTATGAAAAAGTTGTGGCATTAGTAGAGTATATAACTGAAAATATTGAAAAGGCTTGTTTAGAAGAAAAACAAGATGAGAAATAGAGGTGAACAAATTGGCTGAGGAAAATAAAGTTGAAGAAGAAGTAGCTGAAGAAGTTGAAGAAAACAAAGAAGCTGAGGCTGAAGTTGTTGAAGAAAATCAAGAAGATCAAATTAAGATTCTTCAAGATGAAGTTGATAAATGGAAAAATGATTATTATAAAGTGTTTGCAGATATGGAGAACATTAAAAGACGTATGCAAAATGAACATGCAAATAACTTAAAGTTCATGATGCAAGGGTTTATTGAACAAATGTTACCAATCGTTGATAACTTTGAACGATCATTAGCAATTGAAAATCCAAATAAAGAAGTAGCAAACTTCTTAAAAGGATATGAAATGATTTATAAACAAATCATGACATTATTAGAAAACCAAGGCGTTAAAGTAATTGAAGCAGAAGGCAAAGAATTTGATCCTAACTTCCATCAAGCAGTAATGACTGTAAGTGATGAAAACTTTAAACCTGGCATGGTTGTTGAAGAATTACAAAAAGGTTACATGTTAAAAGATCGCGTTATTCGTGCATCTTTAGTAAAAGTAAGTGAATAAAAATAGGAGGATTTATATTATGGCAAAAATTATTGGTATTGACTTAGGAACTACAAACTCATGTGTAAGTGTGTTAGAAAACAATGAAGTAAAAGTAATTGCAAACCCAGAAGGAAATCGTACAACTCCTTCAGTTGTTTCTTTCAAAAATGGAGAAATTATTGTTGGGGAAGCTGCAAAAAGACAAGCAGTAACAAACCCTGATACAGTAATGTCAGTTAAACGTTATATGGGTACTGATCATAAAGAAAATGTAAATGGTAAATCTTATACACCACAAGAAATTTCAGCAATGATCTTACAAAACTTAAAAGCAACTGCTGAAGCTTATTTAGGTGAAACAGTAACAAAAGCAGTTATTACTGTTCCTGCATATTTCAATGATGCACAAAGACAAGCTACGAAAGATGCTGGTAAAATTGCTGGTTTAGATGTTGAACGTATTATCAATGAACCAACTGCTGCAGCATTAGCATTTGGACTTGATAAATTAGATCAAGAACAAAAAGTATTAGTTTATGACTTAGGTGGTGGTACTTTTGACGTATCTATCTTAGACTTAGCTGATGGTACATTTGAAGTATTAGCTACTGCTGGTAACAATAAATTAGGTGGGGATGATTTCGATAAGAAAATCATGGACTACATCGTAGAAGAATTCAAAAAAGAAAACGGTATTGATTTATCTAATGATAAAATGGCAATGCAACGTATTAAAGAAGCTGCAGAAAAAGCTAAGAAAGATTTATCTGGTGTAATGCAAACTCAAATTTCATTACCATTTATCTCAGCTGGCGCTGCTGGACCATTACACTTAGAATTAACATTAACAAGAGCTAAATTTGATGAAATTACAAGAGATTTAGTTGTAGCAACTGAAGGACCAGTTAGACAAGCGTTAAGTGATGCTGGAATGCAACCAAGTGAAATCGATCAAGTATTATTAGTTGGTGGATCTACTCGTATTCCTGCTGTACAAGAATCTGTAAAACGTTTACTTGGAAAAGAACCTAACAAATCAGTAAACCCAGATGAAGTTGTATCTATGGGTGCTGCTATCCAAGGTGGAGTTATCGCTGGTGATGTTAAAGACGTCTTATTATTAGATGTTACACCACTTTCATTAGGTATCGAAACAATGGGTGGAGTTATGACAGTATTAATCGAAAGAAATACAACAATTCCAACTACTAAATCACAAGTATTTTCTACTGCTGCTGACAATCAACCAGCTGTTGATATCAACGTATTACAAGGTGAAAGATCAATGGCTAGAGATAATAAACAATTAGGTTTATTTAAATTAGATGGTATTGAACCAGCTCCAAGAGGAGTACCTCAAATCGAAGTTACTTTCTCAATTGACGTTAACGGTATCGTAAATGTTAAAGCTAAAGATTTAAAAACTCAAAAAGAACAATCAATTGTTATTCAAAACTCAACAGGATTATCTGATGAAGAAATCGATCGTATGGTAAAAGAAGCGGAAGCTAATAAAGCTGAAGATGAAAAGAAACGTAAAGATATTGAAACAAGAAATAAAGCTGAACAAATGATCAATGAAATTGATAAAGCTTTAGCTGAACAAGGTGACAAGATTGATGCTAATCAAAAACAACAAGCAGAACAATTAAAAACTGAATTAAAAACTGCTTTAGATAACAATGATATGGCTACTCTTGAATCTAAAATGTCAGAATTAGAACAAATGGCTCAACAAATGGCATCTTATGCTTATCAACAACAACAAGCTAACCCTAATGGTGGAGCTGGACAAACAACATCAAACAATAATGATGACAATGTTGTTGATGCTGATTTTGAAGAAAAGAACTAATCAATTAAAAAACCAAGGTTCTTCCTTGGTTTTTTAAAAGTATTATAGAAAGGATGATTTTATGGCAAGTAAAAGAGATTTTTATGAAGTCTTAGGGATTTCAAAAACAGCGAATGCTGATGAAATAAAACGTGCATATCGTAAAAAAGCAAAACAATATCATCCCGATATCTGTAAAGAACCTGATGCAGAAGAAAAATTTAAAGAAGTTCAAGAAGCTTATGAAGTTTTATCTGATGATAATAAAAGAGCGGCTTATGATCGTTATGGACATGCTGCCTTTGAACAAGGTGCAGGTGGTGCTGGAGCTAGTGGCTTTGGTGGCTTTGGTTTTGAAGATGTCGATTTAGGAGATATTTTTGGATCATTCTTTGGTGGCGGGGGAAGTCGTCGTCAAAGACAAAATGGACCACGTCGTGGTGATGATCATTTAATGCGTCTAGAAATTGACTTTATGGATGCTATCAATGGTATTAAAAAAGATATTAAAGTAACTTACGATGCAGAATGTTCGCATTGTCATGGTAGTGGAGCAAAAACACCAAATGATGTACAAACATGTTCTCATTGTAATGGTACAGGAACAATTTCTAAACAACAACAATCTCCATTTGGTACATTTGTAACACAAACAACATGTCCACACTGTAACGGTACAGGTAAAGAAATTAAAGTTAAATGTCCAGATTGTCATGGTAAAGGTTATATCAATAAAACAGTCACTGTTCAATTAGATATTCCTGCTGGTATCAACGATGGACAACAATTACGTGTTGCTGGAAAAGGTGGCAGAGGTGCAAATGGTGGACCTAACGGTGACTTGTTTGTAGAAATTCGTGTTAGAAATAATACTCACTTTGTAAGAGAAGGAAGAAATATTCATATGACAATTCCTATTAGTTCAATTGATGCAACTTTAGGATGTGAAATAGATGTCCCAACTGTACAAGGTGATGTAAAAGTTAAAATCCCAGCTGGAACTCAATCTGGAACAACTTTACGTTTAAAAGGTAAAGGAGTTAAGGATTTAAGAGGAAGTAGCTATGGAGATCAAATGGTTAAAGTGGATGTTAAGATTCCAACAAAACTTTCTAGTAAAGAAAAATCACTTTATGAACAATTACAAAAGTTAAATAAAAAAGAATCAATCTTTGATTCATTTAAAAAACAATTTAAAAAATAAAAAGATTTCAGTCCGTTATGGATTGAAATCTTTTTTCTACAAAGAATAATAAAAAAACAGTACATATGTACTGTTAATCTATTATCTATCCAGCTTTTCTTAATGTTCTTAACTCTTTAGCAGAAATTCTAACTTTTGTAGGTTTACCATCTACTAAAATAGTAGCTTTTTGTAAGTTAACATTCCATTTTCTTCTACTTGAGTTTAACGCATGAGAACGAGTGTTTCCTGATAATGGACCTCTACCACTGATTTGGCATTTTCTTGACATGTTTTTTCCCTCCTTTAGTAGTTGTTCTACGTACTGTGTTATAATAGCATTTTTATTTATATAATGCAAATGTTTTTTAATAAAAAACACACATTTTGTCATTTGTTTGTTAAAAATATTTTAAATACTAATAAAAAATCTTTAAATTCTATTTTTTTAAGTTAAGTTGTGATATGATTGCAAAGATTTGAAAAAGCGACTAAAAGAGAGTTAATAATTTGTAAATATTCTATTTTTAAGGTATAATTAATTTTGAACATGAAATCATTTTAAGGAGGATAACTTGATGATTGAAAAAAATACAAATTTAGGATCAGTAAATATTTCTTTAGATGTTGTTTCTACCGTTGCTGGTGGTGCAGCAACTGAATGTTATGGGGTTGTAGGAATGGCAAGCCAAAAGAAATTAAAAGATGGATTTTATGAATTACTTAAGAAGGAAAACTTTTCTAAAGGAATTATTGCAAGTGATGGTGAAACTGGCTTAATTTTAGATTTATATATCATTTTAGGATATGGTATTAAAATTAATGAAATTTTAGTTGAAGTTCAAAAGAAAGTAAAATATGTCGTTGAATCAACGTTAGATGTAAAAGTCGAAGCTGTTAATGTTTATGTTCAAGGGCTTCGTAATATTGATTAGTGGAGGAAAAATATGCAAATACTTACAGGAAAGCTATTTAAAGAGATGGTTTTATGTGGTGCGAATACTCTTCATAATAATCATCCTGAAATTGATGCTTTAAACGTATTCCCTGTACCTGATGGAGATACTGGGACAAATATGTCAATGACTTTCAATGCAGGTGCTGCAGAAGTAAAAGACATGGATACAGACAATATCTATGATATTGCTAAGAAATTATCTAAAGGATTATTAATGGGAGCTCGTGGAAACTCGGGTGTTATCTTATCACAAATCTTTAGAGGATTCGCAATGGGTTTAGAAGGTCATGAAAGTGTTGATGCTGTAGCTTTTGCGAATGCTTGGAAAAGTGGAGCAGAAGTTGCTTATAAAGCTGTCATGAGACCAGTTGAAGGAACAATCTTAACAGTTATTAGAGAAGCAAGTGAAAAAATCGTAGAATATACTCAACCAGGAATGGAAATTGAAGATGTATTCTCATATTTTGTTAAAGAAGCAGAAAACTCATTAGAAAGAACACCCGAATTACTTCCAGTATTAAAAGAAGTAGGTGTTGTAGATAGTGGGGGAGCTGGTTTATTACTTGTTTTAACTGGATTTATGGCTGCTTTAACAGGAGACCGTGTTGATTTTGTTGATATTAAATCAGAAGGTCAAGTAAATGCAGGAACTGAATTAGAATCAGGTGAAGAAGGATATGGATACTGTACAGAATTTATTGTTCGTCTTGAACCTTCATTAATTGATAAATTCTCAGAAAACCAATTAAAGAAAGAATTAGAAAGAATTCCAGGAAACAGTATTGTCGTTGTACAAGATGAAGATATCGTTAAAGTACACGTACATACATTAAAACCAGGTGAGGCCTTAAACTTAGCACAAAGATTTGGTGAATTTGTTAAATTAAAAATTGAAAATATGCAAGAACAAGCAAATAATTTACAAAATGCTGCAGCAAGTCAAGAAAGTATCGTTGGTGTTGATGATAAAAATCCTCAATCTAAACGAGAAGCTAAAGAAACAGCAATCATTTCTGTTTGTGCCGGACAGGGTGTAGAAGATGCTTTCTTAGAATTGCATTGTGATTATGTTGTTAGTGGTGGACAAACAATGAATCCATCTACTGAAGACATGGTTGCGGCAGTTAAAGAAGTAAATGCTAAAAATGTAATCATTTTACCAAATAACTCTAATATCGTTATGACTGCTCAACAAACTGCAACAATTTTAGAAGATGAAGTAAATGTGATTGTTATTCCAACAAAAACAATTCCACAAGGTTTGTCAGCATGTGTTATGTATAACCCAGAAGCGTCTTTAGAAGACAATATTGCTGAAATGGAAGATGCTGTTGCTAATGTTAAAACTGGACAAGTAACATTTGCGATTAAAGATACAAACATCGATGGTGTTGAAATTAAAGCAAATGACTACATGGCTTTAGTCGAAAAAGATATCGTTGCATGTAAACCAAATAAATTAGATGCTTTAAAAGTATGTTTAGAAAAACTAGTAGATGAAGATTCTGAATTAATTACTTTACTTGTTGGTGAAGATGTTGTTGATGAAGAAGTAGAAGAAATCGAAAGCTACATTGAAGATAACTTTGATGCAGAAGTAGATATTATCGAAGGAAAACAACCTGTTTATTCATTTATTATTGGTGTCGAATAAAATAATAATTTAAAAAACGTTGATTATATCAACGCTTTTTTAAATGTGTCATCTATTTGGCGCTTATTTGGCGCTTAAAATCGCTTATTTAATCATTTTCTAAGTTAAATTCAATGATTTGAGCTACTTTTTGTTGCTGAGATTTTAAAACATCTGCATAAATATTTGCTGTTGTCTTTATATCATTATGTCCTAAATGAGCGGAAACTATTTTTAAATCTACACCACTATTTAATAATAATGTTGCATTTGCATGTCTTAGAAAGTGAACTGTTATATATTCATAATCAGTTCCTTTTTTTATAGTATTCAATCTATTATTAATTTCTGTTCTATAAATATAATTACCTGTGATTTGACTGAAGACTAAATTATGATCATCATATTGATCTTTTAATTCTCTTTTTCTTACATTCTGTTCTTTTTTTGTCAACTTTAACAAATGATAAATTGCATTATTCATTCCAAGAGTGCGATAACTATTTTCAGTTTTTGGAGGACCAACAATAAAATCTGTTTTTATGAAGTTTACAGTTTTATTAATATTTATTTCTCTTTTTTTGAAATCAATATCATCCCATGTTAACGCAAGTGTTTCTCCTATACGCATACCAGTATATATTTGAAACTGAATAATGGCATTATAAGTAGTATATTCGTTCGTTTTATTTAATATGTCTTTAATTTGCTCAATTTCTAAAGGTTTTTTCTTAGCAGTTCTATTCTTTCTAGGCTTTATTGCATTGTTACATGGATTATCTTTAATCCAGCCATTAGAGATAGCAACATTAAAGATTCTGAAAAGTGATGAATATATTGCTTGTACGTATGAATCTTTATAATATTGTTTAGGTTTTAAGGGTTTTCCAGTTTCTTTATCTTTTTTAATGGATACATCATTTAAAAACATAGTAATTCTATTAGTAGTAATCTGACCAATTTTTAGATGACCTAATTCAGGAAGTATTTTTATCTCTACCATGTTTTTAAGATTATAAAAAGTCGTATCTCGTAATTTATTAGGAGCATAATAATTTTTATACCAGTACCAGACTTCTTCAAGTCTCATTTCTACACCAGTATTTTGATCTCTTTCAAATTGACGTTGAAATTCTAAATCTAATTCTTTGGCTATTTTTCGAGCTTCTCTAATACCCATAGTAGGTGGTTGGCGAAAGGTCTTATATTTTCTTACTTGAACATAATGTCCATTTTTATCTATTTTATATCCGTCAGAAGCCACAATTTTAAAAGAGATGGTACCATCTTTATTTTTTCTTTCAGTAATTGACATGTAAACATTCCTCCTTAAGTTTTAGTAAATAAGTTTCAAAATCATGTAAAGACTGATTTGAATTTTTTATATTTTTTAAAATATTTATTGTTTCCTCTTCTAATTGCATGGTTTCTTTCACGAAATCATCGTGATTCATATAATTATCTTCTTTAACTAAATAATCTAATGAAACACCGTAAAGGCTAGATAAAGCATAAAGAATTCTATTGCTAGGAAGAGATAAGTCTTTTTCATAATTGGATAGAGCTGCTTTAGTTGGAAAACCTAAAATATTTATAACATCAACTTGAGAATATCCAGCATTAATTCTTGCATATTTATATCTGTTACTGCTTATTTTCAATTTCATCAGAATATTCCTTATAATGATTATGAATATATTTGTTAATTCTTTTAATGAGTTTGTAATCACAAGTTAATTCCATATAAAGTTGAATCATTTTTTCAGATATTCCTAATTGATTAACAATGTAGTCATAATGATTTTTGAAATTATCAAGACATAACAAGTAATTCAAAGAAACATCGAATATCTTATGCATTTTAATCATCGTCTTGATATTAGGTAATCTCTTATTTGATTCATAATTGTAAACTGTATATTTGTTTCCAGTGAATCCTAAGAGTTTACATAATTCTGCCTGAGTTAAATTGTTAGCAATCCTGCATTCTTTAAACCTATTAGGCAATGTTTTATCCTTATAGTAAATTGTCATAAATTTTTTGTCCTTTCTTTGATTTAGTAGTACAACCAGTTAACTACAATAAAAGCTTAAAATAGAAAATTTTTTATTTCAAAGGTGCAAAATAATTCAGTATCTTATTATCTTTTATATAGTTCATGTTAGTTGATTATCTTTAAATATCATTAAAATAAATTAATTATTTTTTAGAACATTTTTTAGAAAATGTTCTTTTTTATTTGTTACAAAGGTGGTGATTGACATGAATTACAATGTAGAGCTTGTATCGCTCAATGAATTAGTGCCTTTTCCCAATCATCCCTATAAGGTTGATATAAATGAGGATTTAAGAAATTTACAGCATAGCATTGAAGAAAGAGGTATTGATGAACCATTAATAGTGAGAAGAGTTAATGACAAATTACAAATAATATCAGGACATCGAAGATTCTTAGCTAGTAAATTAGCAAATCTACAAAACATACCTGTAAGAATTGTGGATTTGGATGATGATCAAGCTGCCATTATGCTTGTAGATAGTAATCTGCATAGAAGAAATGTATTACATAGTGAATTAGCATTTGCTTATAAAATGAAGTTTGATGCACTTAAACATCAAGGAAAAGTTAAAGATGATTTAACTATGTGCCCAGTTGGCACTAAGTACAATACTGATTCAGCAGAGCATATTGCAAGACAAGAAGGAACGAGCAGAAGACAAATATATAGATATATTCATCTAACCAATTTAAACAAAGAGCTATTAGAGTATTTGGATCAGGGGATAATCTCGTTTAACCCTGCTGTAGAATTATCCTATCTAAAAGATGATGAGCAAGAGCTTTTATTAGATGCTATTAAAGATATAAATGCTACACCATCTTTATCACAAGCTCAATATTTGAAGTATTTGTCAAAAAATGGTGAGATAAATGAAGATATTGTTTATGAGATTTTAGAAGAGCAAAAAGCAAATCAAAAAGAAAAATTAAAAATAGATTTAGAATCGTTATCAAAATTTTTTCCTAGAGGTACAACTCCCAAAGAAATGACGGAGTGGATACATTATTTATTAGAGGAAAATGATTTTGAAAAAGATTTTATTAAAGATGATATCGACTTAAAGATATAAAAATATATTAAAGAAAGCTTTAATGTCTATTTACCCGCAGGAAAGGTGGTCAGTATGATCAGTCAAAATGTTTATGTAAGATTTGATACATTCAATACAAGAGATGAAGTATTGGATTTTGTTTATGATGAGAAAGAATTAAATTCAAATATTAACAATTGGAAAGAAGATTTAGATAAATATATAAGTTACAAAGATAAACACTTAAAAAAATACAGAGAGGAATCCAATTACAGAAATATATATGCTTATCATTTAACGGTATTGATACCTATTGAATTACAAAATCAGAAAGAAGAATTTGTAAAGAATTATATGGAAAATATTGATAAGAGATTTATAAGAAATATGTATGTATTTAAATTTATTCAAAAAGGAAAAGGAGCCTTTGCTGAAATTATGGCAATTACTCGATATGTTTATAAAAAATCAAAGAAGGTTGCTAAAAAGTATAAAAGGGATTTTTATTATGACAGTCAAACCAAAAAACTCTGTCTTAAAACAAATCCGAATGCTGTATTAAAAATTAAAAAAGGAAGTCATGTGTTAGACGATAATGGAGAAAAAGTATATGAGGTAATGGAAGTATCCGAAAAAGAAGACAGGATATTTACCTATAAAAAAATACAGGATTTAACTGAAAAATTAAAATCTTGTGTGATATCCACGGTCAATCAAATGACTTCTTTTCCTGTAATTACTAAAGTTGTTTCAAGAATTACCATTGAAGATGACGACAGTAAACATATAAAAGCAAAAAAAAGAAAAAGAAATATCGAAATTAGAAAAATCAATAGAAAAATTATGAGATTTATTGAATCAATTACTTTTGGAAAGATTGCTGATAGTGATGAAGTAGAAGATTTAAATGATGAATTTGTTAGAAAAGCTGATAATATGATTCATAAACTTAACAGAAAAATTGAAGATGTAGAACAGTTTTTAAATAAATGGTGGCATAAGAACATTTTAGACGGCAACTTTGCCGTGTAATAAAAACAGAAGGCGGCAACATTGCCGGATAGCTTTTTGTACATTTAAAAAATCATCTTAAATGTATGAAAATAAATGACGAAAGGTACTGATAGTTAATTATCAGGATAGGTAAACTAAAATGAAAACAATAAGCGTTATAAATCAAAAAGGTGGAGTTGGTAAAACACAAACATCAATTAATCTCGCAGTAGGACTTGCTCGGACAGGAAAGAAAGTTCTTCTTATTGATGCAGATGCACAAGGAAATGCGACCAATTATTTTTGTAAGGATGTTAATAATCTGGATCTGATCAAATTTGCTACATCAGATTTTAATGATAAAAAGCCAATTGAATGGTTAGAAGAAACATTAGGCGCACCATATTTTGACAATGACATTAATGATCTGTTATTAGGTGAGTGCAATGTAAATGATGCTATATATATTACTGAGTATGAAAATCTTCATTTTATTCCATCAACGGAAACAAAACTGATTAAAACAGATCAGCTTATAAAAACTTCAAATAAGTTACAACATAACAGACTAAAAAAAGCTTTGAGAGATATTAGAAACAAATATGATTATGTAGTCATTGATAATGCACCAACATTCAATACGATTACATTAAATACTTTATATGCAAGTGATGAAATTATTATTCCATTAAAAGTTGGAAGATTTGAAGTTGCAGGATTTATACAGACAATGAAGGAATTAGAAAATCTTATGATTGATTTTGAATGTCAGTATAAGATAAATATTCTCTTTAATATGATTCCAAGAGGAAGACGAGCTTCCTATCATGCATTTATGAATAAATTTAAAGCATTATTTGATAGTTTCGATGGATTTTATCAGATACAGGTTTTAAACAGCACGGTTGGTTATCAAGAAGCAGTTGCTGCTAAATCTAGTTTATCAAGTAAAATGATTATAGATTCAAAAAGCAAGATTGCTGAAGATTACAGAAATCTTGTTAAAGAAGTTTTAGAAGAGGAAGCGGGTGATTAATATGAGTTTAACGGATTTACAAAACTTAAAAGCAAAAAGAAACAGAATTATTGGAATGAAAAAAATTGATCTTCTAGATATCAGACCAAATACCTTAAACAGTTTTCCTCAAGATGATATTGAAGAATTGAAAGAAAATATATTTGCTGAAGGATTACAGAAACCTTTGGAAGTCTATCAGGATGGAGATCATTTTGTCTTACTTGGAGGACATAGAAGATATAATGCTCTAGTTGAACTTTTAATGGATGATAAAATCGATCCTGATGTTAACTGTATAATCAGTGCAAAACCTAAAGATAATGCAGATGAAGAGCTGATGATTATTTCTTCTAATGCGCAACGTCCAATGAATGATCAATTACGATTAATGCTTACTCAAAAGCTTCTTAATATTTTAGAAGGTAATCCTACAAAGAAACCTGCAGGCATGGAGACAAGACAATGGATAGCAGGTTATCTGGGATGTTCTGCAAGAACGGTTCAAAAATATATCAATACATTGAAAGGCAAGAAAAAAGAAGTTTTTAAAGAACCCAGTCCTAAATTAGAATATGCAGAAGGGTTGTTAAGAGACCGATTGTCTACGAAAGTAACTATTACTGAAAAAAAGATAACTGTTTCTTACACAGGCATCGATGATCTTAACAGAGTTCTTAATTTAATGGGTGCATTAGAAAAAAGTGAAATGTTAGGAGATGTCAAAAATGTTTAAAGTTCAAATATCAGGAAGATTGGATGGAAAACCAAGACTTAAAAGAGTTGCAAACAGAGATGTTTGCAATTTTACTATACGTTGTCGAAATGAGCATGATAAATGCGATTCTTATGTTCGATGTGCAATTTGGGGCAAAAAAGCATCAAGATTTTTTTATGGAGTAAATGAAGAAAAAGAAATATTTATTGAAGGTAGCGGTTTAAATAAAAAGTTAAGAAATGTAAATGGCTTAAATAATTATGTTTTAACAGTCAATTGTGAAAATTATCAGATATTGACTTAAAATAGAATGTTTTCATCTCTATATAAATGACCGATATCTAATGAAAAAAATTTAATAGATTAATTAAGTGTTATTCAAAATGAATAGCACTTTTTTGTTTGATAAGGAGAAATCAATAATGAATGAAGAATTAAAGAAAAAAGTTATAGATTTATTAGAACATGCTAAAACAAATGAACCTGACAAGATTATTGAATATATAGATAGAAATTTTATAAATAATCCACATGATATTTATTGCGCTCTTCATAGTACAGATTTTTATGAAACAAACAGAGCAATCTATAATTTTTCTGATAACAATCCAACAGTCTTAATTGTTTCTTACGATGAAGGAGACAGGATTGGAAGCAAATATAGCAATCCTGATATTGATATCTATTTTGATTTGCAAAGAGAATCAGAATTCAATCAAAATCATGATTTCTTTATTTTGAAAAAAGGTATATTTAATCATGACAATAATATTTTGAAATATTTAGATTTAATAACAAATGATTATAAATTAACAAAAGAAGATGTCATTGAGGAACTGACAACAACTAAATATGAAACTTATATTCCATATCATTATTTCAAACAGATACCAGTTCAAATACTTGCTGATGAAGATGTAGAAGATGCAGTAATGGATAAAATATGGAATGTGGTCAAAACAAATAAGAACTTGTATGTGAATCAGTATGAATGTGGTCGATATGGAGGAGAAGATGTTCCAAAATGGAAAATGAGTGAACTTGAATCGTTTATGAGATTAAAAGAAGAAGTACCAACAAACATAAGACTAAAATACCGAATAAGATTTGCTAATGAAATAAACGATTATTTAAACAGTCAAAAAAAACTGGAAGATGAAAAAGAGATGGCTTTGTGATGAAAAAAGATAAAGAACTGATTGAAAAACTAAAGAAAATTGACCTTGTGTTTTTGGCCTCTCACCTTGGATTTACTCCTGTCAGCAAAAGTTTAAAATATTATACCTTAGAAGAACACGATTCTTTTATGATAAAGCTTCAGGATAATACATTTCAATGGTACTCCAGAGGAAATTATGGAAATGCCATTTCAATGTGTATGTATTTAGGTGGTGAAGTTGATAAGAGATTTCAAAGCTACGGTTATTCAGTTAATTATCTTGAAAAACTGTATCTGCAAATGAAGGATAATATTATTGTTGATAATATAAAGCCTCATGAAAATATAAAAAAAGATCCTGAAACTTTAAAATTACCATTTCCAGCAAACAACAATAAAAAAGTATACTCTTATCTTCGAAACAGATGTATTTCAGAAGAAATCATTGATTATTTTGTATATAACAAATGGGTTTATCAGAACAGATACACAGATAATGTTGTGTTTGTTTCCTATAAGGATGATAAACCTGTTTTTGTATGTGAAAAAGGGATTATTCAGGAGCAGAGATTCATGAAAGAATATGGTGCAAATGATTACAATCAATGTTTTTATATTGATCATGGATCAGATTGTTTAATTGTTACGGAAGCCATAGTAGATATGATGTCGATTATGGAACTTACAGAAGATTTTAAAAGATATAACTATCTTTCAATTAATTCTGTAACTAAATATCAGGCTATTTTCGAACATTTAAAAAACGATACTAAAATAAAAAGTGTGCTGATGAGAGTAGATCATGATAAGGCAGGAATCAGATTAAACGAAAAGGTCTGCCAGAAACTAAAAAAACAATTTCCTCATGTTCGAATAAATGTTGAATATCCTCCAAAAGAAAAAGACTGGAACGATTATTTGGTTTACGAAGTAAATAAAAAAGAAAAAGTTGATGCATATACAATAGTGTTTTAAAAAAGGGAGTGAAAAAAATGAAGTGGAAAATCATTATTCTGTTAATGATTGCAGTTTTGATATCAGGTTGTAGTTTTCATCATGAAAATAAAGAGAATCAAAAAAATGAGAATTATTATAAGTTAAATACTGATACAACTATCAGCAATTATGAAAAGCTTTCAGATGATGGAATAGATTATATATATCCAAATTTTTTGAGTCGAAAATGGAGTTCTTCTAAACAGTTGGAACGTGAAAGTTCTATGAAAGTAAATAAATCGAATGATGCTGAGTTTTATGTCATCAGGAAAAATTATCTTAATTTCTTAAACAAGGTAGATAAATCATTAGATGGGCAGGAACTAAAGAGCTGTATGCAAGAAGAAATAAAGAAATATCTCGGGTCATTATTACCTGAATCTAGCAAAATGAATTATTTCAATAATATAAAATTCTATGATGAACACGGTACATCTATGAAAGATAACAATAAGAAATATTATTATATGATCAGTTTTCAAAGTGATCTGGAGATTCCATCTGTAGGATATTATAAAGTACCAACTTTAATGATTGTTAAATACAGTGATAAAAATGATATGAACAATGTAAAAGAAATGTTTGAAAATATGAAAAGCTGGATGGTCAAGGCTGAATGATTAGTTTTTTGTAATTTTGCCCCCTACCTTATTAAGTGGGGCATAAATATACAACTATTTTAAAGTCCTTGCTACATAAGGACTTTTTTCATGTTCTCAACATGAGATTATGTCTAAAAATAAGTTATGTTAGGGCTAAATTAGTCAAAATAGGGCAAAAAATTTGGCATATTTATTGATATGCCAATAATTGATTTACTTAAGCTGATGTCTTTATCATCAAAAAAAGAATTGATAAATACACAATATTTCCACATGTTATATGATATAATAAATTAAAGAGGTGATACATATGAAGCTTATTTATTTAGTTGTGTTAATTATTATTGTTATAATTGCCATTAACCTTTATCTATTTATCCAAAATAGAAAAAATAAAGGGAAAGACAATTACTTAGAAACTAAAGAACTTCATGATTTATCCAGAGATGTTCATAGTGTAGACTATGAAATTTCAAGAGCACAAGCACATATGACTTACCATAATTCAGGCAAAATGTGAATTTGCTCTCTAACCTATCATATTTGAAAAGGGTACATGCAAATGTATCCTTTTCATATGTAAAAGAATGAGGGTTAATCATTATAAAAAAACATGTATTTTTATGCCCTACTTAGTAAGGTAGGGGTTAATTTTGTACATTTCTGTTTAAAAATACAAAAGGATATGATGAATTAAAGGAGTAAAGGAGATGAATTTAATGAACAAAATTATTCAGTCAAAAGTAAGAAATAAGAAAATTATTTTTATTGCTGTAATCTGTATTTTAATTATTGGAATAGTTGGACTTCTTATTTTTAACACTATTGATAATTCTTCTACTAAATCAGACAACAAAGGAAACACTGCAAGTAAGATTTCAAACAATGTTAAAGATAAACAGAATGAAAAAGAAGATTCTAAAGGGATGATTGAAGAAAAAAATAAAGACAGTGATGAAGATACTTCAGTTATTTCTAAAAACAGTTTAAATATTTCAAAAAAATCAGATGATTCAGTCAATTCAGACAAAAAAAGTGATGATGAAAATAAAAATAACAGCCCAAAAAGTACAAAGAGTAATGCTGAAACAAACAACTCGACCCAAAAGAACAATTCTAATAGTTCAAATAAATCAAATACCTCTGATAAATCGAATAGTTCTAGTTCAAATAGTACAAATAATCCTAGTGGATCTGTTTCAAAACCATCACATGAACATGCTTACAATATTCCTGTCACTCAAAAGGTTCATCATGATGCAGTGACAAAAACTGAAACTGTTACAGTTGTAGATCAACAAGCATATGATGAACCAATTTATGAATCACATCAGGTCTGTAAAGTATGCGGAAAAGATTTTGGAAAGGGTGAAAATGCTACAGTTGAAGCTATCAATCATAGTGTAGAAACAGGACATTCCTATCATTCTACAAGTATTAAAGTGGGGACAAAACATCACGATGCAATTACACATCAGGAAACAAAGACAATTGTTGTGACACCTGCTTATGACGAAGAAAAGGTAACAGGCTACAGATGCTCGTGTGGTAAAACCAAATGATTTTATTTTAAATTCAATAATTCAATCAAAGGACATAAGATATTTAAAAATATGTCCTTTTTATTTTTGAAAAAAGTAGAGAAAGGAAACAAAAATGATTACAAAAATATATATGGAAAAATGGGTGTTCAAACCTTAAGGCAATCTTCGGATTGTCTTTTATTTTACTAAAGGTCTGTCATGGTTGACTGTAAAACCTATTAAAAAGGATAAAAAAAATAAAATGAAGTAATTTTGCAAAATTATTATGTTTAGAAATGTAAATATAGAAAGATTAAAAGATTAAAAAGAAAAGGAGTAGATCAATGATTAGAAAATATTTTGATAAGATATCAAAAATACTCGTTGTGATAGGTACGATTTTATCGATGTGTTTTTCTGCAGGAAACATTTCAGTAAATGCTTGGGATGGTAATATTCCCCATGAATTTACAAAGGTAAAATCGATCTCCTATCCAGAATGGTGGAAGCGAAAATGTCCTCAAATCACTAAGCAATGGTCAACTTATATGTGTAAATATAACGGGCAGTGGTCTTATTGCTTAGAAGCCAGTAAGAAAACACCAGCAGCAGGAAATTATACGGCATCCGTTATTGAAAATAATGTGATGGTCAGAAAATTTCTTTATTACGGTTTTGGTGGTCCAGCACAATGTCTTTTCAAAGGACAAGCATTAACAGATGATGGGTTGAATGAAGAAGAAACAGGTTATTTATACACTCACGTTTTATTATCACTTGCTTACTCTGGTGATATGTGTGGTGCTAATATTGATGACTTGGAAAAGGCAGGTATTGGCTTAAAGTCAACTTGGCAATATGTAGAAGGATTGCCTGATCCGTCAAATGGAGCAAATTTTTCAACTGGAAACAGTGCTACATTTACCGCTGTTTTTGATAAAACCAACATGATTCAAAAAACAAACAGTATTAAATTTAACGCAAGTTCCAATGAAACAGTACAGTTACCTTTACAAAGCAATGTTACGATTCATATTGAAGGAACAAGTGCACAACAAACAGGTGGAACTGCAACTGTATGGGGTGGACAATCATTCTATTTAACGGCTCCACTTAAAAACAGTCCTAGTAATTATGAAAGTGGAACGTTAAACAGTTCTGCAAAAGGTAAGTTCTGTGCTTTAGCAATCAGTTCAGGAAACAGTGCCAGTCAGACACATGGTTCTTGGGCACAAGAGTCAGTAGATTCTTTAAAATATTCAGTTAATTGGTTGGATTTTGGATATATTGATTTGCAAAAAAAATCAGCCAATGAAACGATGACAAATGAAAATACCTGCTATACATTAGAAGGTGCTAAATATGGTATTTACTCAGGGAATACATTGGTAGGTACACTTACAACTGATAAAAACGGATATGCTAAATCAGATATTTTACCTGTTGGAAAATATATTGTTAAAGAAACCGATGCTAGTACAGGTTATGATGTTGATGAAGGGAGCTACAACGTCACAGTTGTAAAAGATCAGACTGTAACTGCAAATTCAAATGAAAAGCCAAAGAACGATCCTATTGGAATTGAAATCGTAAAAAATGATGCTGAAACATTAGGAGAACCACAAGGGGATGCAACTCTAGAAGATGCTGAATTTACAGTCAAATATTACAATAAAGAATATGACAAGGATAATCTTCCTTCTAAAGCAACTAGAACTTGGGTCTTAAAAACAAAGAAACAGGCAAGTGGCAAATATATTGCTGGTCTTGCAAAATCTTTCTTAAAAGATGGATCAGATGAACTCTATTATGATGATGAAAACCCATGTCTTCCTTTAGGAACAATTTCTATTGAAGAAACAAAGGCACCAAAAGGGTATCTGTTAAAAGGATATAAATTAACGGTGACAGATACTGCAACAGGTAAAGTAACATCAGTAACTGATGGAAAATTTGTTGCCAAAATCACTAAAGAATATAAAGGCGCTAAGCTTCAATTTGGCAATGATGCAAACCAAATGGTCGTACAAGAAAAAGTAAAAAAACAAAAAGTACAGATTTTTAAATCAGGTTATCGCAATGGAATCTCTGAAGTTGTAAAAGGCTTACAAGGCGCTAGCTTTACCTTTAAGCTTAAGTCAGAAGTTGATCATGTTGGATGGGACAGTGCAAAAGTTTATGATGTCATTACCACTGATGAAAATGGTTGGGCAATCACAAAGGATTTGCCTTATGGAGAATATCTAGTTAGAGAAACTGTAACACCAAAGGATTTCTATACGAATCCAGACTTTACTGTTTCAATTACACAAGATACAAGTGAAATCAAAAAGGATGAAGATAAGATTAAGAAAGTTATCTTAAATAACCGACCAGTGGAAACACAATTAAAACTTGTTAAAAAAGATCAGGAAACTGGTAAAAATGTCTCATTAAATTCTGCTTCTTTTAAAATTGTTGCAGACGAAGACATTTTAGAAGGTGGTAAAGTTGTTTATAAAAAAGGACAAACAATTACTCAAAAAGTGGGCGGTAAAAAATATGATACGTTTACGACAAACAGCAAAAATGTAGTTGTTGTTAAAACTGAATATACCAATGATGACGATGACAAAGGAGAAGTATTCCTTCCATTACAGTTCTTTGCTGGTAAGTATCATCTTGAAGAAGTAAAAGTTCCTGAAGGATTTATTGGACTAGGAAAAACACAATCTTTTGAAATGACAGGTTTACTAGATTTCTCGAAGGATGAAGATGGTGATCCAATCTATACAGTTACAGTTAAAGATGAGCAGCCAAAAGGTTCTGTGCATTTAACAAAGACAGTTGTTGATCTTGATACTGATGTAGATTTAGTTGACAGAAGTGACTTGTCTAAAATCCAATTCGTATTAAAAGCAAAAGAAAACATCTACTCTCCTGTTGATGGAAGTTTGATGTTTGCAAAAGATGAAAAGATTACGACTGAAAATTCAGGAGCTGTTGTCAATGTAGGTACTGAAATTGAAAAAGGTATTTATTCTTTATCAAAAGAAGGCCAATTAGATATTTCAAATCTTCCTATGGGTATAGGTGAAGCAAAATACTATTTTGAAGAAGTAAAAACACTTGATGGATGTGTATTGGATGAAACTAAACATGCCTTTACATTCAAACAAAAGGATTTTACAACTAAAAACTACAGTAAAGAGTTAAATGTTGAAAATAAAACAACACATTTTAATTTCAATAAAACGGATGTCACAGGGGATAAGGAAGTTGAAGGAGCTCAATTAACAATTACTGACGAAAAAGGAAATGTTATTGATCATTGGATTTCAACTGACATGCCTCATTCCATTGAAGGGTTAGTTGTTGGTAAAACATACACTTTATCTGAAACTGTTTCAGCAAAAGATTATGTTAAAGCAAGTGATATCAGATTCACTGTTAAAAATTCTTCGGAATTAGAAACAGTTACAATGAAGGATAAACAAGTATCTTTTACTAAAACTGATGTGACAGGTGAAAAAGAAGTCGAAGGTGCTACAATTACAGTTAAAGAAAAAGAAACAGGAAAAGTAATTGATGAATGGACTTCTACAAAAGAATCTCATTTCATTAATGGCTTAGAAGAAGGTAAAATATATGTTTTATCTGAAACAGTTTCTCCTGAAGAATATGTAAAATCGACTGAAATTGAATTTACAGTTTCAAAAGACAAAGTTGATCAAAAGGTCAATATGAAAGACAAACAGGTCATCATTTCAAAAAGTATGGTTAGCGGTGATGAAGTCGTTGGGGCATCAATGCAAATTCTAGATGAAGATGGAAATATTGTTGACGAATGGATTTCAGAAGGAAAAGAACATTATGCCAGCAATTTAGAAGAGGGACATTCTTATACACTTCATGAAGATCTCGCTCCAACAGGTTTAATTTTAGCAAATGATATTGTATTTGCAGTTACTGAAGAAAAAGAAAATCAAAAAGTTGAAATGGTTGATACAATCAATGAAGTATCAAAAGTTAAAGAAGATGGAACATTATTAAAAGATGCTGAATTAACAGTTGTTTCAATGAAAACTAAGCAAATTGTAGATAAATGGATCAGTGGACAACACATCTTTGATTTAACAGACGATATGAAATCTCAGTTAGCTGAAAATGGAAAAGCTGAAGGAATGTATGTTGATGATGAAGATTCAACTGTTACTTACAGTATTTCTAAAAATAAAGATGATTACACTTTAATGATCGTCAAAGATGGTGTTACAACTTATTCTAATATCGACTTAGAAGGTAATGAAACAAGTCATAGAATCAAAGGTCTTGTTGCAGGTGAAATTTATATTCTAAGAGAAACTAAAACACCTGATGGCTATGCAACATTTGAAGAACAAGAATTCGTTGCAGATGAAAATAAGGATACATTTTTAAAAATGAAAGATGAAGACACTAAAGTAGAAGTATCTAAACAAGACATCACAACGAAAAAAGAATTGCCTGGTGCACACTTAAAAGTAACCGATGAAGAAGGTAATACAGTTGATGAATGGGTATCTAAAGAAGAATCTCATATCATTAAAAACTTGGTAGCTGGTAAGAGCTATACTTTAACTGAAACTATTGCACCAGCAAAATATAAAATTGCTGAATCAGTTAATTTTAAAGTAGAAGATACAGGAGCTGTACAAAAAGTAGTCATGTATGATGAACTTCTTCCTGAAGCTGCTAAAGTTGTTAAAACAGGTGATAATACAAGAGCATTTGGCTATGTTTTAATGGCTCTAGGATGTTTTGTATTTGCTTTAGTCATTTTCAAGCATAAAGATGAATGATATAATATTAATATATGAAAAAGGATAAGACAGTTTAGTTTATTAAAGAACTTCTTATCCTTTTATAAAGAAAGGAAGACAGAAAAATGAGTCAATATACAATGCTCGGCGGTTATAAAATTGATGTTGAAACAGAACCTTATGATAAGGGTAGTTTTGATACAGATTATTCAAAAGCTATACAGCTGACGATTCGTTTGAGTGCCAATAATTCTCATAAGGAAAAAATGGAATGTTATTTCATACAGGCAAATGATTATGCGACTTTTTATGATATTTGTGATTCTGTTGATGGCGATATGTTAGATATGTGCTATGAAGTAAAAAAATATCTTCAGAATGCTCATCATGTATTTTTCAATAATAATCAGATTGGCATGATTGAACCGCAATTTGATGGGATGTATCATATGCTGTTGATTGATGTTATTGAGCAAGAATTCGGATACCATCCAGATGTGATCGCAAGCTTTATGCATAAGGATACTTGGGATGAGATGCAATATCTTCTAGAGTGTGCAGGATATAGAAGACTTGAAAATAAGAATCTTTGCGAAGAAATCGTTCAGGTAATTTTAGTTAATGATAAAGAAACATCTGAAAGTGATGAAGAGGTTGAAAGATTTGAAGGTATTAAAAAATATTAAAAGATATAAGTATTGGATATTTGTTCCATTGAATCTGTCTTTGATGATTTCTTTAATTACAGTCTATATAAATAATTTGAAAACTGGATTTATGATATTTTTTCCAGTAGCGCTATTTCTATACGAGATAGCACTTTTTTTATTTGCTGTTTCAGTTATTTTAAAAAAATTTAGGACTGTTACTAGAAAATATAGAGATGAATTCAGGAATGAATTAAACAACACGGCAAATTTGCCGTCTGTAAAAAAGTACAAGGATTTTAAAGGAGGTTCAAATGAATAAATTAATTTTATTAAGGGATAACTTGACGATTCATCCAATTGTTGGAGCAATCAATAAGGCTGAGCTTCAAAAATGGATCAAAGGTTATACGGATCCTGTTATTGATATTCTCATCTGGCTTATTCCTATTGGTGCTGTTCTTGCTAGTCTTGCTACATTAGCTGTCTGGTTTACTAAAGATGATGAACTTAAGGAGCGTGAAAAACCCAGCCGAATCATTAAAAAAATTGTCTTTTGGGCATTTGTGGGGACTGGTATCGTAGCCATTTTCAAAGCACTTGGAATTACATCTTCAGGAATAGGGTGATTAGATGTCGAAGATTATAACTGCAATCACTCAATGGTTCAGATCATTATTATGGGCGATTGCTGAAATATTTCTGTTTTTGCTGGATTGTCTGTGGAAAGTTGTTTTGAAAATTGGCTCTTTAAATATAGGTGGAAGTACAATAACATCTAAATTCTTTATTCTGATGTCAGCGTGTATGCTGATTTTTATTGTTTTTAAGCTGGTAAAAATTTATATCAAGTTTTTTGTAGATAATGAGTATCGTGAAAACATTAATCTTTCTAAAATTCTAGTTTCTCTCTCACTTGCTTCTATGCTTATTTCAGGTGTTCCATTGATCTACAAATCAGCTTGTTCAATGACAAGTGATGCTATTGAACATGTCAACTACTGGATTCCAAGTGATTTTGCGGATGAAAAGAAAAGTGCAGAGGATATGAATATGTCGGATGTGCTGATTCAGTCAGGCAGAGTCAATCTTTCGAATCGTAATAAGGAATTAAGTGAAGAAATCAAACTTGATGAAAACTTTGATATTAATGCAACAAAAACAGAAGAGGACTATAAAAAGGAATTGCTGGATAACATTTCATACCTTGATGATGAAGGAATGACTAGCGAAAATGCTTTGTCTATTGTTTCAGGTATTACAGGAGTAATGGGTTGGAACAGTACAGTCTATAAGTATTTTCCTACATGGTCATCAATTATCTTAGAAATTCTGCTTTCAATTGTTGCCCTGTTTATTTTTGCAATGACAGCCTTACAAATTGCCATGAGATCTGTTATTTGTTCGATGAAGTATCTGTTAGCCCCTTATATGGTTGCTAGCATTATTGATCCCGAAGATAAGAGCTTTGGAACGTGGGTAAGAAGCATTTCAGGTGATCTGATTGCGAACTTCTGTCAGATCTATTTTACCTATTTTGTTTTGATGCTCTGTTCCAATAGCGCAATTCAAAATACACTTGGAAATGACTGGATAGGTATTTTCAGTAAGATTGCTCTATTTATAGGTGGACTGCTTGCTGTTCAGGAAATACCAAATGTTATAGCACAGTTCTTTGGTTCAAGCGGTCAGTCGATGATGGAAACATTTAGACAGACGATGTTTATGGGTTCAGTTTTAGCTGCACCAAAACGAGGTCTTTCAGCTTTAAAAGGTGGTATCCAAACAGGAGTAGATGCTGGATTTAAAGGTGCTGCCAAGATTGGAAATGGATACAACTCATTAAAAGGAATGAAAGATACCATTCAAAGTGCGGACAGTATTCGTGACGGGTTAAGCGATGTCGGAAAATTCACCATGGACAGTGTAAAAAATAAAGCAGCAAATAAAATGCAACAGAGCGGTTATAAAGGGTATTCTTCAGCAAGCCCTAACAGATCAAATGATTTTTCAAGAAAGTTTGATAAAGGCAAGGAAGGACAAAGTTCAAACAGTGATGTAAATAAAAGAAATAACAATGAAGGTTCTAGGACAAGTCAATCAAATCCTTTTAATGATGGTACTGGAATGACAATGGGCATGAATGGTACATCACCATTGGGTTCGGATCTGTCTGCTCCATCTTTTGATAATATTGATTTTTCGGATTCATCGGATTTTTCATACAGTTCTGGAATGTCAACCAGTATTTCTGATGGAAGTGTTTCTGGTACAAACAGTACAGATTTTAATCCTTCAAACAGCAGTTATGGGAATAGTAGCAGTCAAAGTAAAATTGATCCAATTTACAATCAGGAACTGGATGCAGCTAAATATTACGGCATCGAAAATGCTAAAAGTATGCCACGTGAAAAGCTTCAAAAGGAACTGGAAAATAGAGGTTACAGAACTCAAACTGTAAGAGAAAAGAAACCTTACACATTTAAATCAGCTTATCAGAGAAATATGGAAAGAAACAGAAGGAGGATGAAGAAATGATGTATAGCTGTCCTAAGGATTTTAAAAACGGAAAATATTTTTTTAATAAGTATGGAGTTATGGATCTTTTAATACTAGTGCCTGGTGTTATTGTTGGTACTCTGATTGCGATTGCTTCAATTTCAATGATGTCTGATGAATCGTTTAATTATTGTATGGTTCTGTTTATTGTTGGTTTAATTATTGACTGTCTCAATTTCGTTCTGTTTATGCCAATGACTATGTTTCATAACTTATTTCAAAGAGTGATAGTTGAAATTGACTATCATTTAAGACAGAAAAGCTATCCATGGTGTGGGATCAATTACAACAATTATGAAGAAAAGGATGATGCGGAGAATTAACGATGATGAAAATGAGAAGAGGAAAAATAAACAAAGAAAAACAGATTTTGAAGGAACAAAAAGATAAGAAGAAAAAAGAAAAGGAACTTCAAAAACTGAAGAAAAAAGATAAGAATTTAAAGAGCATTCTTGAGTGGATGCATATTCAAAAAGCAGATAATTATGGAATTTATCTGCAAAATCAGGAAACAGAAAAGGTTGTAAGAGGGTTGCAGCTATCATGTCCTAATATACTTACAATTCCAGAAAGGCAGAAAGTTCAGATGATTGTTAATCTCTCCAGCTGTTTTGATAATTACAGAGGAGAACTGTTTTTTAAGATTGTAAAAAGTCCTTTGAAACTGCATAAACATCTCAACAGGTATATCGAAAACCTGAAAGTAGAAGATATTGATGGGTGTAGAAAACTGACAGAACTTCAGATTGATAAGATGGATGATGCTATTCAAGAACGTCATGAACTGGCATTTTATGTACTCATTCAGGAAAATGAAAATGTTGTAGATAACCGCCTTTCTAAACTGGATGCCATGTTACGCTATGCTGGATTTACGACAGCTTTAATGTCCATTACCGACTATGAGGCAGTTATATCACATGATTTCAAAACTGAAATTGTTAATCAGTATGAATTTGTTTCGCTTATTATTGGCAAGGAGAAATATGAAAATGAAATTGAAAAGAACTGAAAAGGCCAGAAGAACAACACTTGCCCCTCATGGACTTGTTGAAAAGGACAATTATTATATTATTGGCGATAAGTATGTAAGAGTATTAACGGTATCTGCCATGCCAAAAGCAATTACTGAAGGTTTTCTGGCACAGTTTATCAACTCACCTGATTACCACATTGATTTTTCAACATCCTTAATGAATATAGATTTTGCAAGTTATATGCAAAAGGAAATCAATCATTTGGAAGAACAGATTAACAAAACCAATACGGATACAGCAAGAGAAGAACTGATTACCAGATATTATACGATGCAGGAAACTATCAAACAGATGGTTGCCAACAAAAGCAGAACCATGAATGTTGTTATTAATATCTATATCACTGCTGATGATCTTCAAAAGCTCAATGAAAAAACAATCACAGTTAAAAACAGGATTCAAACGGATAATCATATGAGACTTCATGCTTTACCTCGATTACAGGTAGGAGCAATGCAAAAAAATAGTCCACTATTTATTGGCAATTCTTTAAACAAATATGTTGACTATCACATTGGTGTTATGTTACCTACACTTACGGGTGCAGCATTATGGCCATTTTTCTATGACAGTATCGATGATAAATACGGAACCTTCATTGGTGTTGAAGCCAATACAGGTGGGAAAATCATCTTTGATCAGTTTGCTTATCTAAATGATACTGAAAATGCAAAGGCACAGGGGAGAACGGCTGGTAATATGCTCGTCATTGGTAAAACGGGCATGGGTAAAACAGTATTTATGACACTTCTTATATGTTCTCATATCATCAATCATCGTAAAGTCATCTGGTTAGATCCTGAAAATAAAAACAAGGAGCTGACAAGAAAGCTTGAAGGAAATTATATTGAATTTGGAGTTGATGGAGGTATCATTAATATATTCGATTTGCAACCCGTATCAACAGATGCCGACGAAAAAGAATCAGAAGAAGTGATGTATGATACAAAGATTGCCATAAAAAATGTTGTTGAAGATTTGATTATTATGTTCAAAACACTATGGTCAAATATTACGGAAGATGAAATCAATGTTCTAGATGAAATTACTGAAAGAACATACCGAGTTGCTGGAATTGATGGAATTGAATCGTTCAAACATTTTAAACCTGAAGATTATCCCACTTTTACGACATTCTCAGTAGTAATTGATCAGATGCTGGAAGAGTATGAAAACAGTGCCTTGAAAAATAAAAAAGTCATTGAAGCTCTTTTGAATCTACAAATGAAGATGCGAAGTCTTGTTGGAGTTCAAACAGACGAAGGGCTGATAGAAGGACATCTTGCAAGATATTTCAACGGAACAACAAACATTGATATGACAGCACTTGATACAGTTGGGCTTGTTTCTTTTGGAACAAAACATCTGATAGAAGCACCAGATAACATCGGAAATGCATTGTTAAGAATCGTTTTTAAATATGCATGGTCGAACTGCCTTTCAACAGATGATCAGACTGTTTTTGTGACTGATGAAGATCATACCTATATTCAAAATGAACCTATTGCAGCTTTAAAGGCGCAGTTTCAAAGACGTGCCAGAAAATACAATACGGTAACTATCTCTGGGACACAGGAAGTTAAAGATTATAACAATGACAAAATCCATGTACATGGAACTGCAATTTTTAATAATGCTACCTACAAAGTAACATTCAACATGGAGCTGGATGGCATTCTAGAGTATGGAAAACTTGTTTATCTAACAGATCAGGAAATGGATACGATTCGTTTTCTTCTTCCTCATTACTGCCTTTTTCAAAATGGAAACAGGAAAATTCCAGTGCATATTCTAATGTCGGAAAGAGAAAAAGAATTCTTTGGGGCATAACAGGTAAAAAATGAATCTCATTTTAAAAAGAATAGGAAAAAAGTCAGGAATTATTATTCTTGGCTTTATTTTATATATGGGCGCACTGTGTACGCCCTTTGTTGCCTTAAATGAGTGGTTGGAACATCCAATTTCAACTACAGTTGATATTATCTTTGGTGATAACAGTTCATACAGTCTGAAGGAAAATGTCAATGTAAAAGTGTTGAAATATAAAAGTGAAGTTGAAAAATGGTGTGCAAAGGATATGAATGGCTATTATGATGTTTCAAACTATGTAAATGTTATTTTGGCAATCATGATGGTTGAATCAGGTGGAGAAGGTAATGATCCTATGCAATCTTCTGAATGTTCAAAAAATACGAAATATTCTAAGAAACCAAATTCAATCAAAGATCCAAAATACTCTATAGAATGTGGAGTCAAAGATTTTGCGGATGCACTTTCACAAAGTGTTACTTCGGGACTTGTTAATAATGATGCTTTGTTTACTACAGTTGATGCCTACAACAAGGGATTAGGCATTATCAAAAGACATTCCCAAAATAAAAAATACAGTTTTGAAGAGTCGTGCAGCTATTGTTATGAGCATCGTTTTAACAACAATAAAAAAGGTTATTCAACGGCTTCAAAGCTAAGATTGATGTTTAATTTACAAATCAATAAATACTGGGACGGTGGAAACTGGAGATGGAACTATGGAAATATGTTTTATGTTTATCAGGTACTTTCCTATCTGAATGTTTATTCTTTCAATAATGATGGAAGTGCTGGAGCAAATATCATTAACATAGCATCATCAAAGATTGGATGTCGTTACTGGTGGGGTAAAAGTGGCCCAGATTATTTTGACTGTTCAGGACTTGTCTATTGGACATTGAATCAGGCAGGTATCAGCGTACCACGATTAACAGCAGACGGCTTTGCAAACTATGGAAGAAGCTTATCGGTTAATGAACTGCAGGTTGGAGATCTGATTGCTTTTGACTGGAATGGGGATAAGAAAGCAGATCATGTAGCAATATATGCAGGTGATAATTACATGATACACGCAAATGGTAATTCTTCCATTAAAGGAAATTCTTCAAAATATACAGTCAAAAGACAGAATATGTCAAATTATTATAGATCACATGTGATAAGTTGCAGAAGAGTCTTTTGATTACCTCATAGTCAAAAGACTTTTAATATTTTATTACTATTTATACAAGATTGGAGTGATTACGATTTTTAGCAAAGAAGAAGAAAAATATTTTCTGACACTCGTATTAAAATATGATAACGATTTTGAAACGATTTTAGGTGAAATGAAAAAAGGCGCAAAAATCAATTATGAGGAAGTTGAAAAATATATGAAAGATGTCGAAGAAAAATATGTCATATTGTTTTCAAATGACTATCCGGAGTATTTTAGAAATTTTTCTCAGCCACCATTTGCTTTGTTTTACGAGGGAAATCTAGAATTATTCAATGATAATGGAGCAACTTTTGAAAATCCTTTGGATTCGAATAAAGAATTTTTTCTTGCAGTATCACAGGATGGTGGAAAAGAAGTGGACTGGTGTATTGCAGTTACTCATGAAGAAGACCTTTTGCCAGTAGTTAATAAATTTTTGAATGAACTAGATGAAGATTTAGATTTTAAAAAATATGCTAATAAGAATGAGTTGAATTTATCATAATTGGAAAGGAATGATTTTATGGATAAGTATACAATGGATGAACTGATGTTGGCGTTTTCTTTGAAATTTGAAAATAATGCACTTGAAATTTTGCAAAGACTTTATGAAGGAACACCAGTACCAATAAATGAAATTGATGAAATACTAAAAAAAGTAGAAGAAAAATATGTTGTTATTACCTCAGATGACTACCCTGATTTTTTTCATAGGGTCGATAATCCACCATTTGTGTTTTTTTATGAAGGAAATCTTGAATTATTTGATCAATGTGATCATTATTTTGAAAAAGAAGTAGATGGAAGAAAATGTTACCTTGCAATCAATCAAAAAGGAAATGATGTTGACTGGTGTATCGTGACAGAAAATGAAAAGCAGTTAGTACCTGAAATCAATAAATTTTTTGAAGATTACAGCGATAGATATAATCTGAAGAATTATGTAAAAAAAGAGGAATTAAGCTTGTCTTAATGAAAAGGAAAATTAAAATGAATGATAAATTTACAAGTGATGACATTCTTGTTGCACTCTGTCAGAAGTTTGGAAACAGTACTGAGATTATAGATGATGTAATCGATAAAAAGATTTTTATGACAGACAAGGAAAAAGAATATTATTTAAATGAAGTGCATGAAAATTATATTTCTTTACTTTCAGATAAATACCCCGTTATACTTGGGGCTCTTGATGATCCACCAATGTGTCTGTTTTACGATGGTGATCTTGATGTATTTCAAAAAGATATACATGCTTATGAAAGTGTTGTTAATAAAGCAGACAAGATTTTTATTGGAATAGTTAATAAAGGTGATGAAGCAGAATGGTGTGTTGCTACTACAGATCAAGAAGTTCTTCAGCCTGTAGTTGAAGAAGTATTTGAAAGAAATGATAAATTAGAGTTTAAAAAATATAAACAGCCCAAAAGCGCTGTATTGAATTGATGAGGTGAAGAAATGAAAGAGGGCATTACGGATGATGAAATTGTATTTGCTTTAGCAATGAAATATGACAATGATTTAATGAAAGTAGCAGATGCAATGAAAAATAATATAGTCATGGAAGCAGATGAATTATTTGGGTATATAAACAGTGCAACTGAAAAATATGTAACACATAACTCATCCGATTATCCTAGAGCATTAAAAGTAGAAGATAAGCCACCTGTTGTGGTTTTCTATGATGGTAAATTGGATATCTGTAATAATGCAGATTTGTTAATTTTTAATGGATTGTTTGGTACTGAAAAAAGAGGATTTCTATTTGCTGCTGAAGATGAAAACGGTGAATGTGATTGGATGATTGGGTGTGAAGATCAGGAACATCTGAATGACTTAATTGAAAAAGTACAAAGTGAATTGAAGATATTTAATTTTAAAGATTATACAAAAGAAAAAGATTTAACTATGTCTTAAAAAAGAAAGGAACAGATAATTTCTGTATAAGGTAAATAAAGATGAAACAAGATAAAGAATTAGAAAGTTTGTTAAAACAAAAAGGTTATAAAAAAGCTGAATGTCCTAATGAGACAAAAGAAAGCAAATCATATCAGGATATGATAAATGCTGTAAAAAAATATCAAAAGGAGATGGATCGTAATGAAAGAAAGTAGTTCTCAAAGCAATCATTCTGAAAATATAACTATGAATGAAATACTTATTGCTTTTTCTCAAAAATATAATGGTCATTTTTTTAAAATTCTAAAAGCATTACAGGAAAAGGAACGACTTACAAATAAAGATATCAAACTATATTTGGAAGATGTTGAAGAGATGAACGAAACAATCTTATCCGATAAATATCCTTCACCACTTAAAGAAATTCCTAATCCACCATTTGTACTCTATTATGAAGGAAATCTAGAACTCATGAACAAGAAAGGAATTCAAATATCCTTACCTGTAGACGAAGAAAACTATCGCAGATGTTTTATAGCTTTAGAGGAGAAAAATGGTGAAATGGATTACTGTATAGGGGTAGAGGATGAAAGTGATCTGTCTTTTGTAGTTGAAAATATAATCGAACGTAATCCACATTATAAATTTGTTGATTACTCAAAAAGCAAAGAAATAGAAAATTCGTTGGTATAATGGTATGAATGAAATTAAAGATATAAATAAAATTATTGAGGATTATCCTTTTGAAGAGGATGATCCTTTTTTAGCAGAAACACCTTCAGAAGAAAAAATCTATACGAGAGAGGATTTTGTTAATGATGAAGATGAATAAGGCAAGGCAGCAAGTTGTAGAACTTTTTATTGGCTGTCTGAATAAAGGAAAGATACCCTGGTATCAGGGATTTAGACCAGCAGAACCTAGCTTTAATCCTGTAACCAATACTGTCTATCGTAACAGTAATCGTTTTATTCTTTATATAAATGAGTTTGTTAATAATTATAAGGATCCTCGATGGATGACTTTCAATCAGGCAAGTTCTAAAGGATATTTTATTAAAAAAGGAAGTAAGGGTGTCCCAATTGAATACTGGAGTCTGTATGACAATAAAAACAGAAAATCAATTACCAGTGCAGAAGCAAAAAGAATTATTGAAGAAGATAAGGAAAGATCAAAAGATATTACTTATATATGTCGTGTTTATACAGTATTTAACGCAACACAGATGGAAGGTATACCACCTTATAAAAATCAGAATAGAAATATTGCATTTGATGAAGAAAAGTATGAAGTTCCTTTATCAGTAATGAATGATTTTTGTGAGAATACGGATTTAACAATGATTGAAGATGATGGGGTCAATACACCATATTATCAGCCATCAGAAGATAAAGTTGTTGTACCTGACAGATATCGTTATATGGACGAAGAAGCTTTTTTCTCTGATACATTTCATGAAATAGCTCATTCGACGGGTCATGAAAAAAGACTGAAAAGAGATTTAAAAAGCAGATACGAAGAAAAAGATTATGCAGTTGAAGAATTAAGAGCCGAAATAGGATCTGCTTTTATCTGTAACAGTTTAGGAATTGTTTCAAAACCTAACAGGGATTATCTTGAAAACAGTGTTGCATATGTTCAGTCATTTCTAAATGTTTTAAATAACAATCCTAATGATCTGTTTAAAGCAATTAAAGATGCTGATGGTATAGCAAACTATGTTTTAGATAAAGGAAACTTTGAGCTGAAACATAAACTTGGAGAATTATGCAAAGAAGTCATTCAGGAAGATAAGTATGAATCAAACAGTATTACCATGGATCAGCTTGAAGAAAGTTTGAAAATTAAAAATATACCATGTCTGGATGAAGAAGAAACAGCACATATTGTTAATCTTTGGGATGAAGACAAAGCAAGTATTATGGGACGAGTATTTTATTGCTTTGATGGAGAAACAATTACCTGTGTTGATAATCGTGATGGTGATCTGTTTATTGAAAGATTTGAAGAAAAGGATGCACTGCTTGCATATATGTGGATGACTGACTTGATGAGTTCAATTGACTATTATGAATTGCTGAATAAAAAAGAAGGTGATGTACTAAGTGGGCAACAATAAAAAGTTAACACAGGTGAGAGATGATGTTTGTATTGGAATGAGATCATATGGCTGGATCTGTAAAAAAGAGTACACACGATTTTATCTGTGGGAAAAGGCAACGCACTCTGGTAAAATCATCAGAGAATGTTTTTATAAACAGGAAATACCTGTTTTCAACTATTCAATCAGTGATAATTGAGAAAACTACAGCATGTAGTACGCAAGTGGTACATTTTAAAGATGAAAAAATAGCTAAAACTCAACGTTGTTGAGTTGTTCAACATGAAAATGTAGCACATTTGTGTAAACAAATGAGTTACGTTTTCCTTATCCTGCTAAATGTGTCTGTTATTTTCTATAATGATTTCATAACCATATTCTAGTTGTTTTGAAGTATAAAAATTATTCAAAAAATGATGCATGGCATCATTGCCGTGTAAAAAGAGGTGAGAAAATTAAAATGAAGGATACATGGATCAACTTCAGAAGTGATCAGAATACAAAAGAGCGATTTGAAAAATTGGTATTGACTACTCATAAAAACAAACAGGAACTGATGAATGATTTAATTGATTCATATTTGCTATTGAATAATGATGAATATAACTCATTAGATAAAAAGATATCTTATATGCTTGAATTGCTGAATATCATTAATGAGTATGTGCAGCTTCCAATTAAAAGCTATTGTAAAGAATTGCCAAAAGATATGACAGAGATTGAAAAAATTGTAAAAGCGAAATCAAGATATCATCTGGCTATCATGAATAAAATTAACACGGCAAGTTTGCCGACCAGATAGTTTTTTGACACAACAGATTATTTATTGTAGAATTTTATTTGGACAGTTCTTTCATTCTAAATACCACTTTGAACTGTTCAAAATCTAATGGAGCACGGTAGAGTGCTCTTTTATAGTTTATAAGATGTTTTTAAATTATGGGATCACAAAAATATTGCTATTTAAAAATGAATATTATATATTAAATTTAAGAAGAATAGTATTATAATAGATAATATAAAGAAGGAGTGATTACACATGGAAAATAGAAAAATGACATTTGATGGAGTTACTTATAACTGCTTTACAGATGAAGAATTAGAAGATTTAAAAACTGTAATCGCATATGAAGAACGAAAAAAGAATAAAACATTTGAACCAATAGATTTTGATGATTTTTTAGAAGAGAGAGAAAAGAAATATGGGGTCAAATTTTAAAGTTAAAATAGATCCTTATGTTATTGCCAAAGTTGATGATATTGACTATTACTATTTTGAAAAATTTGGCAATTTTGAAATGGGAATTCTGTTAACGAAAGAATTGAAAGATGTTAAAGAAACAATTCAAGATAATCCCTATATTGGAAGAAGGATTGATGACAATATATACAAGTATGTCATGTTGAATATAAAAAGTGTTTTATATTATGAAATCCATGAAGATAGCAATACAATTATTATTTTTGATTTAAAAGCGTTTAAAGAAAACAGGAGAAAGAATGATTAAGTTCATTCTTTTTTTATTTTTCTATTAGACGGCAAAGTTGCCGTGTAAGTATACAGGAGGAATTTTATGGAATATGAGGTTGAAGTTATTGAAACTTTAAAAAGACAAAAGGTAATAGAAGCCGATTCTCTCAATCAAGCACTTGGAAAACTTCAGGAAGAATACAAAAACTGTAATATTATTCTTAATGAAAATGATTTTGTTGGGGTTGAATTTAGAGGATCAACGGATGAAATGATCAAAGAAAATTTTAATACACAAAATCTGTTGCAGGATTTAATAAATGCTGGTGGTTGTGATGCTAGTGATGAATATTCAAAAGGATGGGATGAAGCAATGGAAGAAGCTTATAACATTGTGTGTCGTCATCTGAATATAACAAAAGAAAAGGCGAAAGAAGATAATGCCATCAAGATCCTTTAGAGTCTCAGAAAAGTTTTTGAAACAGCTTGAAATGATTCAAAATTATTATAAGAACGAACTAGGATTGGAAATGACCCAAAAAGAACTGCTGGATGAAATGATAGAACTTTACTATTGCAGGATCATGTTAAAATCTAACATTCTTGATGAATTATTTAAGGAAGAATTGCGTAATAATTTGCAGCTTTACATGATTGAAAATGCAAAGATGCTCAATCACATCATAGAAATTATAAAGAAAGAAGGTAAAGATAAAGATGATAAATAAGATAGATCCAAAAATATATAATTTTAAAAATCTTAAATTGGAAGATCAAGTGGTTGTTTCTTCACAGTTTAAGATTTTTTTATTAGTCAAAAAAGAAAAAGAGGATTTAAAAGAAACAGCAGATAAACAAAATTCATTGACTAAGTTTCTTTATGAAGTTGCTATTGAAGAACTTGATGAAGTAGAAGAAAAAATCAAAGTTACAATTATACAGACAATAATTAGCTTTATTGAAAATTATGATTATTTTGTTAAAGAATTAGAAACAGATGATTATTTTTATGGATTGGAGGATTCAAAAGATGAATAAACAATTTGATGTCTTTGTAAAAATGAAAATTACTGAAATGAGTAAGACCATTCATGATATGACATATACGTACATTAATCCTGAAACAAAAAAGCCTACAGATGTTCCAACAAAACATTATCAGGATATTTTAAAACAGCCAGTCGAAGTAATGGTAGAAGAACAAGTCAAAAGGCAATTTCTGAACGTTATGTTTAAACAACTAAAAAATTTAAAGGAAGAAGAACCACATTTGTTCTATCAGTCATTATTGTTAATGGATATTGGTAAATCACCAGATTCACTTGCAGTCAATGAAGAAGTTGCTTTAAAGATGACATCTGATTATATGATTGATGAAGAAAGCAAACCCAAAAAGAAAAATGAACCAAAGTTTCATATTTCTCAAGATTCTTTTATAAAAAAATATAATGAAGTAAAAAATGATGATTCTATGATGGCAGAACTGTTTGATTCTTCTGAAGTAAAAAATGAAGGTTTCAGCCTTAATTAAATTTCTTAGACGGCAACATTGCCGTGTTATAATAGGTACTATTCTTATCGAATTTTAATAAATTGGTATCTGGAAATAATAAATGCTATAATTATTTTAGATATAAAGACATCTTAGATATTTATAGTACATTGTATGTAATAGATATTCTATTAATAAGCAGGTGATAAAATTATGTGGTTGAATTTGTGTCCGCAAGGTGTATTTTTCAGTATTAAAATTGAAGATTATTTACCAGTTAAAAATGGAAAAATGTATTCTAATGTTAATTGGACAAAGGTATCATGTAAAATTAAATGTGGAGATTTTATAAATTACTCAGCAAATAGAGAAGAAATTTTTTTCAGTGTTGAAGTGGATGAGTTTAAAAGCTATCTGAAAGATTACTTAAATTTTGAACTTGATGAAGACATACGTGGATATTCATTTACTGAACCATATTTGGATATTGATTTTTGGACATTTTCTAAGGAATTATGGATGAATATTAATATCAGAATAATAAATAAAGATAATGAATTGACACGACATTATTTCAAAGTAAGTTTATTTAATGAAGATGTTAATTATTTATATCTTTATCTGTGCTTGATTACAAATGAAATATCAGAAAATGATCATCGAATTAGAGAAATGATAAATAAGAAAATTATTACTGAAAAGACAGTTTTAGATTAAAGTAAAGTATGTTGCTTTACTTTTTTTACTTTCTACTAAAAAGGAGATGAAGACGGCAACATTGCCGTGTAATTAAAAATAGAAATATGAAAATAACAAAAGCACGATTTATGATGAATGGTTATAAACCACCATCAAATTCAAGAATGAAAAAAGAAATATCTATTGATTCAATTTCTGGCTACTTTGAATACACAGGTAGAGATGAAGCGAAAGATGTTGTAAAGGAAGTAGAAGAAAATGAAACAGGCTATTTTGGCTATACAGGAAGTCATACTGTTGGAACATCTAGTTCAATGGCCACATTAAATACAAGAGAAGACAGAAAAAGATTCAAAAAAGAAATCAAAAAGTATTTTAATAAAAAAGGTAATATTTGCTGGGATTTGGTTATTTCACTGGAAAGTGATGAGGAAGCAGCAAAGCTTGGTCTTGAAACGGTTGATAACTGGAATAGTGTTATGTCTGATGCACTTCCCAAAATATTCAAACAGTATGATTTGGAATATAACAACGTCTTGTGGTGGTTTGATGTTCATCGAAATACGGAACATCCACATGTCCATCTGGCCTTTATAGAAAAACATCAAACAAGATTTAAAGGTAAAATATCAAAAGCAAAACTGGAGAATGTTAAAAGGTCTATTTATACATGTATTGCTGCAAGACAAAAGCTTGCTGAGAAAACAGGATATGATTACAGAGAATATTTCAAGCTGAAGGATAAGGAATTTAATCAGCTTGTGACATTTGTTAAAGGAAAAGATTTATCAAACGTGAAAACATTAAATCAGTTATTTGGCGCTTTACCTAAAACGGGAAGACTTCAATACAACTCTTACAATATGAAAGAATTTAAACCAGCCATTGATAGAATAATTGATGAAATTATTTTTAACAGTCCTGATTTGAAAAAACAATATGATATTTTATTAGAAAGAATTGATGTTTTGGAAGAAATCATGAATGAAGAATCAGTTGGAATTTCAACTTTAAAAGAAGCTGAGTTAAAAAAATTACATGAAAGGATAGGAAATTATATTTTAAAGAACTATAAAAAAACTGAAAAAATCAAAGTAAAGAAGGATACTAAAGTAATAAGAAAAGTTAAATATCTCAATGAAAAAAGACTGGAAGGATTTATTTACAGTGTTGCTTTAGAACAACAAAATACCATAAATAAATCCATAGATGAGTACTACAAACGTATGGAAAACAATCTAATCGTCTGATGTTTCTATATTTTCAATATCATTAGTTAAATTGAATACAGGTTTATGTAAAACGTCATATAGCTTTTCATTATACTCATTAAGCTTTGAAATATTATGACTCAACTGATCACATAAAAATGCTTTAGAAGCTTTTCCTTGACCATCGACAAACGAAGTAAGCGTTTCTAAATCCATACTGTAAAGTGTCTGATATATTCCATTCAATGTGTAAGCTATTTTATCTATTTCATCGTAGACTTCAAATATTATTTTTCTTTCATGCATTTTGCATTCCTCCTTATACCTTTAATTATGATGTAAATTTCTTTTGAAAAGAAGAAATCTTGCATAAAATACAGAAAATATGACTTAAAAACACAAATATCAAAAAATTAACAAGAATTGAAAGTAATAGAGTATAATTATTTTATGGACAGAATATTAAACAATGAAGATAAAGGTGAGATTATGGATAAGGTAGAGATTTTAGAAGATGTTTCAAAATATATTTTGATAAATAATATTAATGGAGCCAAACGAATAATTGAAACACATTATCCATTTAAAAAACCAATAGTAAAAATTCGAAAGTATACAGATAAAGAAAAAATGGAGCAGTTTGTTAAAGATGGATTTATTGATCGTTATAGTGGTCAGAAACTGGTAAATCCAGGATTACTGAAGGTACTATCTTACTATATGCCTGATGTGTTTCCATATCATTCGCATTGGAAAATGGAAAATTGTCATAACGCTTATTGGGAACTAGTGCCAACACTTGATCATATATTTCCAATTGCTTTAGGTGGTAGTGATGATAAAGAAAACTGGACGACAACTTCAATGCTTCACAATTCGATTAAAAGCAATTGGACATTGAAGCAACTTAACTGGAAGTTGTATGAATCAGGTGATTTTAAAGTTTATGATGGATTGACAAGTCTATTTGTTCAATTGGTAGAGGCAGATGAAATACTTCTTAATGATTCCTATATATATCGTTGGTATCATTTATCAAAAAAAATTTTTGATGATAAGGAGAATCAATTATGAAGATAATCTGCCCTAAATGTAAGTCTAAAAATATTATTCCTGTTGTGTATGGTTATCCATCATCAGAGTTATTTGAATTAAGCGAGCAGGGAAAAGTTAAATTGGGTGGATGCGAACAAGTATTTGGATATATGCAATCAAACAGATTTTGTAAGGATTGTCATTATGATTGGCATGTTGATAATCTTAAATGTGATGAAATCAAAAAAGTACATTTTAAATTTTGGAAAAATTTCTGTTGTGCAGATTCTAAAGAAGAAAACCAGTGGGTTTATGATATATATTCAAATGGCAAAATTAAGTATTGTTCCTATCCTGTAAACAGAAAAAAGATAATTAATAAATTTGAATCTTGCATAGACGTGATAAAAGTCAAAGAGTTTTATGAGGATTTACTGTTTCAGTTCAAACCATGGAGCTATGCAATAGAAAACCCAGTAGAGGATGGATGCAGTTATGAACTGATAATAACTTATACTAGTAATCAGACAAAAAAACACAGTGGAGACATTTCAGGTGGTACAATAGATAATCTCGTATTAGATTTTCTGTTAACAGTCCCTGATATCAATAAAACATTAAAATAAACTGGCGTAGTCATTTTTACGTCAGCTTTGCTATATATAAAGAGGTGATTAAAATAGATAACAGAATAAAATATGTCTTTTTAACAGGTTTCGTTTTTTCAGTATTTGCAGCAATGCAGATTACCTATAATCTTTCAAATACGGGTATAACATTTAATCCTTTATATGCTTTTGATAACTTGTATTTATTATTAGGCTGCATTTCTTTTGGGACGATACCTGCAATAATGTTAATTTTAAACAATCTTGAAACCCTAGGAAAAGATAACCGAAATTATTCTAAACTTTTAAATGTTAATTACTTTAAAGAAAACTTTAATAAAATCATTTTCAATCAAAATGCAGAAATAGTTGAAAACAGACAACTGTTTTTGACCAATGATATAAGAACTCAGATCAATATATGGACAAAAGAACATAAACTTGAGTTTTTAAAAATACCACTTTCTAAACAAAATTTAGGATTTGGTATTTTTTTTGTTACAGGGAAAAATTACGTGTATGTTGATAATGCGGATCATCACACTCTGATTATTGGTACAACTGGTTCAGGTAAATCTTTCAGCTTTATACTTCCAATGTTATGTCTACTTGCTATGACAGGAGAATCAGGATTATGTGTTGATATCAAGGGTGAATTAAGTAAGGCAACAGCAGAACTTTTTAAAAGTAAAGGATACAGAGTTTATTTTCTTGATTTTATCGAACCACAAAACAGTGACTGCTGGAATCCTTTGTACTTGGGATCTCACGAATATATGAAACAACTTAAGACTAAAAATGAACAGGAAAATTATTTAAAAAATAAGCTTGGAAAGGGAAAAGAAGAGTTTGAAATATTACATGGCAATGTTGCCGTGTTTGATGGTAAAGAGTTTATGGGTAGAAATGAAGCAGGTGATTATATTTATAATGAAGAAAACAACTCATTTTTGACTGATGCTGACTTTTCACAAGCGCAGGAGTATCTTCGTGATGTAGTACAGGCAATAACAGAAGGAAAGAAACAGGGACAGGATCAGGAGTTTTGGAATCAGGAAGCAGGGAGAATTCTGGAAGGTTATGTTCATTTGCTATGTGAAACAGGCAATATAAACGTTGTTAATATACCAGCGGTCAATAAGTTAATGTTGGATGGTGATGAAGTTAAAAGAAAAACAACGCGATCAGAAATTACTTTTCTTCAGTATTATTTAAAAAATTTTAAAACAAACTTTGATATTTCAAAAGAGCGATTGTCTTCGTATGTAGACAGCGCTGAACAGACAAGAAAATCATCACGTAATGTTTTAACGAAACATCTTACATCCATCGTAACAAATGATGCAATTAAAAAAATTCTTTCTAATAACACAATTGATTTGGAAAATATTGATTCCTATAAAACAATGATTTTTTTGAAAGTACATGATGAAAAGCAGACGTATTATCCTTTGGTTACTTTGTTTATTAAACAGCTTTGGCAATGTCTTGTTAAAGAAACCAGAAAGAACTCAAATTTGAGATTGAAACATCCTTTTAACATATTGTTCGATGAAATGGGACAGTTTCCTAAGTTTCAGGAAATTACAAATATTCTTACTGCTGGACGTTCAAGAGGTGTAAGGATGAACATGGTCGTTCAGGGATTTGATCAACTTGAATCTGCCTATGGAAAAAATGAAGCACAGACAATACGATCTAATGCAACCAATCTTGTTTATTTGCTTTCAAAAGATTATCAGACTTTAGAGGAAATTTCAAAAACATTGGGAACTAAGAAGACATCTAAAGCTAAAGAAGAAAGAGTTGTTACAGTTGATCGTCTGAAAAACTTTAAGCTTGGAGAAGTACTGATTATGGGAGATAGAGGAAAATCCTTAATTACTAACGTATTGCCTTTTAATAAATATAACTATTATAAGAATTTAAAAAAATACAACGTAAGGGACATTCCTAAAAAAGAACCAAAATATTTTGATATTAAAAAAGAAATAGAAATGAGGGAAAACATGAATGAACAGTAAAATAAAAACTTATCTTATTTCAAAGGGGATTGATTTTTCAGTCCCTTTTTTAGTAGATGAAAATCATCTGGAAAAGATAGATGAAAAATTTATTTATCAAAATACTTATTTTGAAAATAAACTCATCAAATATACAATGCTTGGAAAAAAGAAAGAACTGTTTTTAAGAAACTGTAAGATTGAAGCAACAAGTCTGTCAAGTTTAGATATTAAAGAAAGAATAGTCTTTCATAACTGTATATTTGACAATGTTAAAATTTCCAAATGTAATTTTAAAAATGCAGTCTTTTATAACTGCAGGTTTAATAATTCAGTAATTGTAAATTCAATACTGGCAAACAGTTATTTTATTAACTGTAAAGGAATTGAGACAGTTGATTTTATGGAAAATAATATGCAGGATGTCTCAGTAATTGGTAGCAAAGTTAATTTAAATGAGCTGGTAGAAAAACAAAACAGATTTGAAGATATTTTAATTCAAGAAGAAATGCTTGAAGTTCAACATGGCAATGTTGCCGTGTTGGAAGAAAAAAAGGAAGATGATCAGGAAATGAAAGAAGAAAATGAAAGACAAATTATAAAAAATGAAATCTATAGCAGTCAGGAATTGTCACAAGATTTTTTAAATAATAAGCTTTTTTATAAATGCCATTTTGTAGACTGTTCTGTAAGTGATAATGTAAAATTGAATGCTACAACAGACTTTAAAGAGTGTACTTTTTTAAACAATGATCTTCATTTTGATGATGTTGACAAAACATCGTTTGATGACTGTATCTTTGAAAAAGTTTCTCTTAAAGGAAATTTTATACATGCATCCTTTGCTGGATCAAAGTTTAGCAATCTATCTTTTATTAGAGATTCTACATTCGTTGCTTGTTTGTTTGATCATACAAACGCAATTGATTATTTTGATAATAATCTGATAAAGCTAAGCAATATTGAACTTGTTAAAAAATCAAACGATAATACTGAAATATTGAAAAAAGTAAATGAACTTTATGAGATATTAAAATCAGAAGATAAGGTATTACAGCAGGAACTGATAGCAAAAACAAAAGTGGATGAGGAAGATGTTTTTGATTATATTTTACATTTGGATGATATGGAATACTTAAAACTGATTGCAAAAACTAGTAATCGAGTAGTTGAAGAAAAGATGGTTTAGATGTCAAAAGAATTAGATGAATTATTTAAAACTTATGCTTATGATTCAAAACAGAAGACACAGCTTCGTTTAGCAGATGAAAAAAATCTGGATATTTCTAAAATGAAAGATCCAAGATTCAACTGGGAACAGATGCGAGAAATTTCATTAGCAATGGAATATGGACTGAATCCTGATACTTTATGTGATCCTGAAATTAGTGCTGAGTCCATGGAAAAAATCAGATACAGTCTTATGGATCAGCAAAGTGTCTTTGAAGATGCAAAAGAGGAGATAAAAAAGAAACGCACTAAAAGAATTTCTTTAATCATTTTTACAATAGTATGTGCTTTTATTGTATGTGTTGTTTGTTTAATGAACAAAGAGACAATTGATAAGTATATAGAACCTGTTCCTCTAGAATTAACAACAGATAGAGTAACTGTTGAATATGGTGAAGATATTCATTTCATGGATTATATTAAGTATTATGATAAGTCTCAGCAATTGACAATACCTTTGAATCAAAAGCTAAATAAAGTAAAGGATTATAAATTTGTTTATTCAGTAACGAACGGTGTTAAAACAAAAGAAAGAACATTAATAGTTAGTGTTGTTGATACAACAAAACCAACGATTGAATTGACACAAAGTGAAATTACTCTTAATAATGGAGAACAGTTTAATCCAAAAGATTATATTAAAAAAGCAGAGGATAATTATGATCAGTTATCAACTGATAATGTTGTAATAAATAATTCTATTGATTCTAATAAGGATGGTGATTATGAAGTCGAATATCAATTAAAAGATCAACACGGCAATGTTGCCATATCTACTTTAAAAGTTCACATCAGAACAGTATCTCAAAACGAAGATAATACTGCTGTTGGAAATAAAGAAGATTCAACAGTTAAAAAGAATCAGGAACAGAATAATAAATCAAACAAAGTAGAAACACCTAAAACAGTAAATATTGAACCTAAAATATTTTATATAAAAGATTATAACTATGATTTATCAGCCTGTAGTCAAGCGGCTAGTAATTATATGAATCAGGTATTGAATAGTAGCAATATTAGTTTGAGTGGATATATTGAGCCTTTTCAAGAAGAAAATATCATTGTAGGGTATAAAGTAACATTTGTATAAAAAAGATTTAAATAGGATATATTAAATCTGGTAGTAGATTTTATATTACATGCAAAGATATTAACAGAATGAAAATTTCATTTAGAAATTTTAAAATTAAGTATCAATTTCTATCATATTTAGAGGTATCTTAGAGTAATATTTTATTATAATTCCATATCATCATTATTTGATTTTGTTTCTGCATCAGTATCTTTTTTGAATTCTATTTTATTGTCTCCTGAAGTTGAAATTAATTTTAGATGGTTTTTAGAAAAAAATGCTATATATCCATCAAAATTTCCGTCGTTTAAAAGATAAACATTATCATCAATTTTAGTGATTTTGCCACTTGAAAAAGGATACCAATATTTATAACTGTTATCATGGTTAATGCTTATGGTTGTAAAATCAGTTATATAGGTACCATAAATATTTGTGGATTGTGTTTTTTTTGTTTTATAAAAATAATCATTTGTGTAGTAGCCTAGTGTAAAAAATAAGATAAATAATATTAATATACTTTTTTTCATTGTATTTTACCATGTATTAGATAGCAACATTTTTGAAATAGGATATGTAAGAGCTTTTGAATGATTATGGGTTTCAAAAATACATTATTTTTAATAAAATAAAAAGATAATTTACTAAATGTTACTTCTAATTCCTTTCTAAATAGTTTGACTCGCTTATGAGAATTTATATAAGTGGACTGTTTATACTCAATAAATGTTATATTTGATTTTATTATATACCACGTTTTTTTTCTTTCAATTTTTTTGATTTTAATAATGTTTTATTATATGCACTAACATCAAAAAAACGTTGATTATATCAATAAAAAAACTATTTTTTTAATTAAATAAGTGATGTACTTTTATATGTTTCCTGACTTTGGTATCCAGCATTAAAATATAGTGATAGTAAAAAAGCAGTAGGAATTCAAGATAGAATCTCTATTGCTTTTTCGTTTAAATCTTATAATTGAATATCTGTCTAATTTGCCGCTCTGTCAAATAGTAATTTGTAAGTGGAAGATTTGTAATATTTTCGAATTCTTTTATAAATTCACTTGATGCCGTTACATTGATATATTTACTTTCACCTTTGACCACCTTAAAGCTTCTAATGAATTTCATGATTTGATGTGTGCTGTATTGATTATCCAATATCTTAAACTGGAATATTCTTTCTAACAGTACGGCAAGATAACAGATCAGGAAGTGTCCCTTTATGCTGTTTTCTTTTTGAAGAAATACAGGGCGTGCATCTAAATCAGACTTCATTATTCTGAAGGATTCTTCTATCCTCCATAGATTGTGATATGTATTATAGATATCAATATCATCCATATCCTTTTCTGAAGTAACAAGCATATTGTATCCTGCAAACTTTAGCTCTTTTTCAATCATTGATTCGTTTATTGAGGCCTTGGCTTTCTCTCCGTCTTCATCAATGAAATCGACATACTTTCCTAAATCTCCATATTCTGATCGTTTTGCCTGACTGTAACAGAGGTTTCTTGCTTTTTCAATCTGTTTGGCTATTTCATATTTTTTCTTTGAGGCCAGTTTTGGATTATAGGTAACAAGTCTTTTTTCTGTAAAGCAGAGGGTTTTCTTTTTACCATCTATTTCAAAAGTGTATGGAAATTTTTCGACACATGATTTATATCTGTATAACAGTGTGCCATCTCTGCTTCTTACATCCTTCCAATCATCATTATCCAACAGTACCCATGTCTTTTCTTTTTCAGGCAAGGATTTTACTGATTTTGAGAAGAGATAGCCATCTCCGTTTTCTTTGGAAAAGGCGATATTCTGTGCACAGTTCAATCCTTTATCTGCAACATGGATGGTTTTCCCTGTGATTTGATTTTTATCTTTCAGTTTTTTGATGACATTTCTCAGTATGGGCTTTTCACTTTCGTTGTCAGGAAACAGTTCCATGCCAATAGGAATTTGATTTGCATCAAGAAGCAGTCCTAAGCCGACAATGGGATCTTTTCTGTTTTCTTTAGAAGGACCTTTTCTTCTAAAGTCATCTTCTCTGTCTATTTCAAAATAAAAATTACTGCAGTCAAAGTAGGTCTTGGAAGTATTGATATCATAGAATTTCTTTGTCTGTTCATTAAAGATTTCGATAAACTTGCCGTAGTCATTGCCAATGAATTCAAGACCATCAAGAAGCTGATCATAAGAAAAGTGAACGCCGTCTCTTAGTTGAGGAAGGACCTCATGAAAAGTTCTATGCTTACTGCATGGATTAACAAGACGAGCATAGATAAGAGATGAAAGAAGTTCGTAAAGGTCAAACTCAAAAGAATTATGCAGATTGAAATAGTCGACATACTTTTTGATATCCATTTTATTCATCATGGATATGAATGGAAAATATCCAAGATAGAGTTCAGGAGAATGATCGGAAATCTTAAGAGAATTCTTGTTTTTATTATTTTTGTTGAGTTCATCCACTTCTTTTTGAAAATAGGCAATAGGATCATCGATACCTTTGGCTTTCCAAGTTTCAACAGAAGCAAGTGATTTATAGGTGCGATGAGCACCACCATGCTTTTGAGGGGAGTAATAACTTTCAACGATGGAAAGATAGGTACGACCTTTAAGAGTAGATTTTTTAAGGAAAAAAGCCATAGAAACACCTCCAATAATATATCACTACTATCACTATATAAATTATAACATAAAAAATAATATAAAAAAATTAAAAGTATAAAAAAAGCCGATAAAATCGACATATTGAAAGAAATGGTTTAAATGTAGTTCTAAAAAATATAGTGATAACTTCTAAAGACGGGTAGTTTGTTATGTTTTTTATTAATTGTTAAAAAAATCACAAAAAGCGGGATAATATGTTAAATATTATTGAATATATATTTATATCATGATATGATTCTTATAGAAGTGAATGTGATGTTAGGTTTTTATAAAAAAATACGGTCATTTTATTTAAACCTAACCACTTTTTTTAGCGAGAAATGTAAGCGCTTAAACGGATGTTCGCAGTTTAAAAAGAAAATTAGGAAAGGGGTTAAATTAGTACTTAAATAATACGTAAAATACTGGTGAATGATTAATGTTGATGTTAAGGGGTATTATTTATAGTTTTATGACTCGCTTAAATAGGCATTCACAAATATAGCAGAATTACTATTCTATTATAATAATTTACTAATATTCTATTATTGATAAAACAATTGATAATAATTAGCATAAATTAAAGTTTTAGATAAGGTTTTTGGTTTTATATACCTAATTTACATCATTAATAAAAACTAGTATATGTATTAATTTATTAATTTAAAGTGAGTAGAAAATGAAAGGAAAAGTATCGAAGAATAAGTTTCTTAAAGTAGTTTTACCGGCACTTTTGGTGGTTGCTATTATTTGTCAAGCAGTCGGTTTTCAGGCAGTTTTAGCTAAAGGCAATGTTGCAACAACATCTAGCGACAGTATTTCAAACCTTACAGATCAACAATTACAAGCATTAACAAATCCTATTCTTCAATCTTACAAAGCAGATAGTAGCCATAAAGTTTGGAAAATGACTGACGATAGTCGATTAGCTGTTTTAGCAAATCAAACTAATATCGAAAATGCAAGATTACAAGAAGTGGTAAAATTAGTAAATTCAGAATTTGTTGAAAAAGAAATTATTTCATCTCCGTTAGCAATGGTTTATGCTCAAGAAAAAGATGTGAGTTATGGAGATATTTTGATTGATATTGATCAAACAAGTTCAATTACTAGTAGCTCTAATAGTAAAGAAGCATATAAAATCACTATTGGAGAAAATGGAGTTCGTTTAACTGGTGCTAGTGAAAATGCTATTATGCACGGATTAAGAACAATCCAAAATTTGATTATTACTAACGATGGATTAGTTTACGGTGAAATCGTAGATTATCCAAATGTTGCAGAACGCAGAGTACATGTCGATTGTGCTAGAAAATATATTTCTAAAGATTGGTTTATTCGTCAAATTAGAGAAATGTCATATATGAAAATGAATGCTCTTCAAATTCATTTTTCTGAAAATATGGGATTTAGAATTGAATGTGAAACAGATCCATCTATCGTTTCTGATCAATATTTAACAAAGACAGAAGTGAGAGAAATATTAGCAGAAGCTAAAAAATATGGTATTAATGTTATTCCATCATTTGATAGTCCAGGTCATGTTGATCAAATTTTAAAAGCTCATCCAGAATATGGGCAAGTTAATACTAGTGGAAATCATTATAAATCTGGTTTAGATGTTACTAATCCTGAAGCTATTGCATATATTCGTAGTTTATATGATGAATATATGGATCTATTTGAAGGATGTACTGATTTCCATATTGGTGGCGATGAGTATATGGAGTTTGACCGTGCACCATTTACTACAGAATATAAGAGTGTATTAAATTCATATGCAGTTAAAAAATATGGTCAAGGATATATTTGGAAAGATGTAATTGCTGGATATATCAATGATTTAGCAGAATATGTACATAATCGTGGATTTACACCAAGAATTTGGAATGATGGTGTTTATTATGGTGAAAATTCATATGAAGGTGCACAAAAAATAAAAATGCATGACTATATTGGAATTGATTTCTGGTCACAAATGTCATGGAATTCAAGTATTGCAAATTTACAAACATTCATTAATAAAGGCCATGATACAATTTACAATATCAATGCAAGCTTTTTCTATTATGTATTACGTAATAGTAAACCTACAGATGGCAGAGAACAACATTCATTTGATAACTTAAATGCAGATCGTAAAATCTATAATGAATGGTCACCTGGAAAATTCCAAGGAAATCCAGCTGTAAATGATGGTTCTGATTTTATCAAGGGTGCTTCATTGGCAATTTGGTGTGATAATCCAAATTTATGTAGTGAAGATGTAATTACTGAAGATATTGCTGATGAGTTACGTGCATTAGCTTCTAAATCATGGAATACAAGTAGTAATTCAATTACTGATTTTGATAGTTTCCAAGAAAATTATACTAAATTAGGTAATGTTGCTGGATTTGAAAAAGGATCTATATTACCAGATGTTGGGGAATTCTTAACAGCGGGTGATTTAGGTAAAATTACTATTCGTTTCGTAGATGAAAACAATCAAGAATTAAAACATGAAGTAATTAAATACGGAACAGTTGGTGAAAAATTTGAATTTAGTGCAGATCCTATTTATGGATATCGTGTAATTGATAATAAACCAATTACTGGTACTTATACTAAAGAAGGTGCTGTTTATGTATTTACTTATGAATTATATACAGATAAAGCAGCTTTAAATAATGAAGTAACAAATGCATTAAAAGAAAAAGATTATATCAATGAAACATTTAGTGAATATAAAACAGCATTAATAGCTGCTAAAGCTATTAATGATAAAACTGATGCAACACAGGCAGAAGTAGATGAAGTATATGATGAACTTATCGAAGCTAAAGCAAAAGCAGTTAAAATAGAATATTATTCATTATATGTACAAAGTACATATCCACTAAAACAAGATGATTATGTTGGTGGATATGAAGCATATAAACAAGCTGTAGATGCTGGTAAAGCATTATTATCTAGCGATACTTTAAATGCTGAGACTGCTAAAGGAGCTTATGAAGCAATTAAAACTGCTAAATCAAACTTAGTAAAACCTGATGGAAACATTCCAACAATTACCGCTACAGATAACTATTACGAAAAGAATCAATGGTATCCAACTAAAGAATATAGTTATGAAAAAATGTTAGATAACGATTTGAATACTAAGTGCTGGTTTGGACAAGAACAAGCAGCGGATAAAGAATTTAAATTTACTTTTCCTACAACTGTCAACATGACAAGTGTTCAAGTTATTCAACCTTCTAATGTAGGTGCTGATGCTTTAAAAGGTGCAGATATTGAAGTTTCATTAGATGGTGAAACATGGACTAAAGTTGGATCAATTACGGAAAATGATTTAGATTACACAGCAACATTTGAAAAAACAGCAGTAAAATATGTCAGAGTCCGTTTAACTGTAGCTAAACCAGGTTATTGGTATCAAGTTTCTGAAGTAAAATTTGCTTATGAACAACCACAAGAAGATAACACTTTAAGAGATATGATTAATGAAGCTGAAGAATTAGATATAAGCGGTAAGTCTTCCGTTTTAGTGTCTAATATGGTTGATGCTTTAATCGCTGGTCAAAAGGAATATGTTAAAGGTACTACTGATACTACAACTGTAGAAACAAATTTAAGAAATGCTATCGATGCATTAAAAAATGCAGCTGATACTACTGATTTATCAAGATTAATAGAAGAAGTACAAAAATTAAACGAAGCTGATTATACAGTAGATTCATGGAATGATTTAAAAACTTCTTATAATAAGGCATTAAAAGTTTTAGAAAATAAAACTGCCACTCAAGAACAAGTTGATAAGGCTTATGATGATTTAGATAAGGCTATTAAAGGATTAATTGATGCTCCTGTAATAGTAGATAAAAAAGAATTATCAAATGTTATTGAAACAACTAATGATTTTGTTGAAAAAGATTATACGGTAGATTCATGGAAAGCATTTAAAGAAGCATTAGATCATGCAAAAGATGTTTTACAAAATGAAAATACAACTCAAGATGAAGTTGATCAAGCTTTAGCATCTCTACAAGATGCCATTAAGAATTTAAAAACAGTTTCTCAAACTGGAAATAATGATCAACCAAATCAAAAACCAAATGATCAAATACAAACAAGTATTAAAAAAGAAGATGACAATAAAACATCATCAACAAAAAATAACTCTCATATAAAAACTGGTGATGATATGTCAGTTGTACCATATATTTTACTTATGGCAACAGCTGGGGGTTATATTGCACTTCAAAGAAGAAATAAAGAAGATTAAATAATAAAAGCTATATAACACATATAAATGTATGGCTATATAGTGATTTATGATTTAATAAAATGTGTTATAGACTTTTATAGTCAATTTGGAGTTAAAGATAAAAGACATCGGATTTATGGCTTTATGAAATAACATGATATTTTTAAAACGAAGCTAATTAGATAACATGAGGTTTTTTCTATGGAGGAGACCTCATGTTTTTATATGCTCTATTATTGGTGTCTTGCTATAGTCCAGATATTTTTTACTAATTTGATTTTAACATTGGTAACACAATAAACGGTAAACCTACTCAAAAATTAGTGTATTAAAAGAATAGCTAACAACTAATAATAATATTCTTTAATTAAAGCAAGTAATTGATTTAAAAATACATTTAATAAGCTTAAGAATAGAAAAATAACTATGACAAGATAAATAAGAAAAAAATTTAATGAAAAGAGAGAAATTAAAAATAACTATATCTAATTCTTTAATAGCACATAACTTAAAAATTGTAAACAGCTAATCCATTAGCGTTAGTTATTATTACGAAAAAGAGCAAACCTCATATAACAGAAAATGTCTGCTTTTATTTTAATTATTAAAACCACAAGATTTTGAAAAGTAGTTTCAAATATCATGGCTTGAAATAAAACCGGCTTTTCTTTATACTGAAATTAATTCCTTGTTATTCTCACCATCTGATTCTTCATCATCAATTTTTTCAAGATATTCTTTTATCTTTTTATTGACATCACCATCACAAATGATTTCCATCATTTTGTCACTCAAATAAGTAATAAGTGATTCTTGATATAGCTCTTTACTGTAAATATCAATGCTTAACAATTTGTTTCTTATATCTTCAAATAAATGATAAGTGGATAAACGTTTAGTTAAATTTTCATACTGTACTTTTTCATTGTGTCTGTAAATGAATCCCAAACTGTCAATTAAAGAACAAATGCCTTGGAGTGATTCAATGGTCATGGCTTCAGAATCTACTGCATTATTCAAAAGCCTAATTACTGTATGTTCTATATTCATCACTTCATCAATGTAGTAATCCTCATTATACAAATCTTGCTGAGTATCATCTTCTACCTCAAAGAACCATTTTTTCATGCTACCACCAACCTTATAGAACCATTATAACACCATATTTTTTGTTCTAAACCATTGATTTTGATACTTAACCTCTGCGCACAAATGCATATATGCTCAAAAAACAGCTTAAATTTGATATAAAATAGACTATTTTTTGTTTATTTTTAGTAGATAATCTCACAATGAGCATATGTAAAAAATCCTTATATATCAAGGACTTTAAAAATAGTTGTATAATTATCCCTCATTTAGGCGGGTAGGGTTATTTATTTAAAATAATAACATTGAAAAGATTAGCGCATTGGATAGAATGGGTAAACGTGTGTTTTAATAGACTGAATTATAGTTGATGTAATATAATATAATAAAAGGAGGAAATTAGTATGAAATCGAAATTACTCTGTATAGTTATAATTGTTTCTAGTTTTATTTCTGGATATTTTACTTGTTTTTCTATAAAACAAAATCAAGTGGACAAAAAAGTTAATGATATAAGCTTAGAAGGGACATTTCAAGATGAAAGATTCGATAAAATCTCCTTATATAATAACTTACTATATTATTATTATGTAGTAGATGGGGAAAAAATGTCTGCCAAAGCAGCTTTAAAAAAAATAGACAAAATTGTCTATACTTTCCATGATGATTCAATACCTTTTGATATGCTGATACTTCAAGAAAATTATATTTTACTGATGAATAGTTCTTCAAAAAAAAGTGTATATTTTAAAAAAGTTTTTAAATATGCATCTTTTGAAGAAAAATAATGAATTTTATTTATTGGTTCCAAGTTTTTCGTAAATATAAGTTTTACGTACCATTCAAATATTTTAATAAAGCTAAACAAATTACTAAAGCTATGTTTGATCAATAAAAGAATCCTGAATAAATTAATATATTTAGCTAATAGAAAAAATAATAGAGAAAATATTAAAATTAAAGAACAATTTGTTCCATTTTTTATAATATTTGTCAGTATATGTTATTTTGTTCTTGTAGGAGGAATAGACTATGAAAGATAGAGAAGAAATGACAGATACAATAGAAGTATTAAAAAAGGGGATAAAGAACCAACTGGAATCTGCAACAGTTACATTGCAATTGATACATCAAAGTGAAGAATGTCCAGAAAACATATCGAAAATTATATATAATCAAATAGGTGCATTGGTTTTTTGTAATGAAGAACTAGATAAACTTTATGAATGTTTGAATCTTTTGGACAGTTTAATTGCATTTTCTAAAATAGTTGCATAGTATTAAAAACAAAAAGTGACTGCGCTTTATAGTCACTTTTTCATTTGATAAAAATCAACTTGATTTTTCTTCCAATAAGATTGGATTTTAGAAAGCTCTTCAGAGTTAATACGCAAGATATAATCTTTCATATTATTGATAAACTCATCTCTTAAACGTGGACTACCGAAATAGTGCGGCCTTCCATTAATGTGTTCGGTATCCAAAACTTCAATTAGCATTCTACAATATTCTACTTTGTAAATTTTAGAAGGGTAGTTATTTTGATCTTTATTACGGATATCTTTGAAATATAATGTAGTTTCCATGTTAAAAATTTCACCTCATTTATTTTAATTGTAACAGTAAATAAAAATTATTATAGTCTTGACTTAAATATTGTATAGAAAATATATTTCTATAGATTTTTTCTTATTACTTTATTTAATTATTTTGTAACATTAAAAAAATCTCTTCTTACAAATAATACTTTTCCTATTATTTGTATATTTTGTCTTTCAATTTCTTCTTGATCAAAGTATCTATCCTCGTATTTTAAATTACTTGCAACTAAAATCAAATTATCATTTTTAAAATACACTTTTTTTATTGTTACTTCCTCATCAATCATTACAATGGCTATATCTCCAGAATTAACACTGTTACATTGTTGAACAAAAACAAGATCATCTTCATAAATATGTGATCCAACCATAGAATCGCCAACTACACGTAAAAAATAATCTCCACGTTCAGCGTCGCTTTTGCCAACTTCAAGATAACCTTCGACATCTTGATTTGTCCACAAATCGTACCCAGCTTTTACCTTCCCTAAAATAGGTTTCAATCTATTAGTTTCTTCTAATACACCTTCAATATCACAATCAAAAATTTCAGAAAGTTTATTAATGGTAGTTCTTTTTAACTTTGTACTTTCACCACTAAGCCAACGATAGTAAGTTGAAGTAGAGACATTTAATAATTGTGCCATTTGTTTATGAGAAAGATCATTTTCTATTTCATATTGTGCTAAAAGTTCTTTTAATATCATATATATCACCACAATTAATGTACCAAATAATTTAATTATTTGCAAAAGTATAAAGAATAAATTCCCAAATCTATCTTGAATATGCGATAAATGATTGATTATCATATGTACACAAGGAGTGATAGTTATGAAAAAAGTTTATATGTGTATCGATTTAAAAACTTTTTTTGCATCGGTGGAATGTAGTGAAAGAAAACTGGATCCTTTTCAAACAAATCTTGTAGTTGCTGACCCGTCTAGGGGAAAAGGAGCTTTATGTCTTGCTATAACTCCAAAGATGAAGGCAATGGGGATAAGAAATAGGTGTCGTATTTTTGAAATTCCAAAAGAGGTAGAATATATAACAGCATTGCCAAGAATGAACTTATATATGGATTACTCGGCAAAAATATATGAAATATATTTGCGATATGTTTCTGAAAAAGATATCCATGTTTATTCTATCGATGAGTGTTTCATAGATATGACACCCTACTTAAGATTATATAATAAAAAACCAAAAGAATTTGCCAAAATGCTTATGGATGCTGTTATGAAAGAAACAAATATTACTGCAACAGCAGGAATAGGTACAAATTTATATTTAGCAAAGATTGCATTGGATATTATTTCAAAACATGTTCCAGACAATATAGGTATGTTGACTGAAAAAACATATCAGAAATACTTATGGCATCATCAACCACTCACTGACTTTTGGCACGTCGGTACTGGAATAGCGAATAGATTAGCAAAATTAGGAATTCAAGATATGTATGGCATTACTATGTGTCCTGAGGAAATACTTTATAAAATTTTTGGAATCAATGCAGAATATATCATAGATCATGCATGGGGTCGAGAGTCAATCACAATCGCAGAAATTAAAGCATATGCTCCATCGTCTAATTCAATAAGTAATTCTCAAGTTCTTTTTGAGGATTATAATTATCAAGATACGTTGCTTGTTGTTAAAGAAATGGTTGAATTGAATACGCAGAGATTGGTCAAGCATCATTTAGTGACTGATCGGATAAGTCTCTATATTGGTTATTCGAGAGATGACGGAGGAGGTGCGAGTGGAGGACAAATGAAACTTACGGTAACAACAAATTCAAATAAAATACTTATGAAAGAGTTTATTAATTTATATCATCGAAAAGTTGTCCCTAATAGGTTGATAAGACAAATAGGTATTTCTTTTTGTGATGTATTGGATGAATATTACGAAAGTTATGATTTATTTACTGATATAGATGAAATAGAGAAGGAAAGAAATTTACAATTGGCAATAATTGAAATCAAAGAAAAATTCGGCAAAAATGCTATTTTCAAAGGAATGAATAAGTTAGAAAAAGCAACTACAATAAAACGAAATACGTTGGTGGGAGGACATAATGCGAACTAAAAGCAAATTAAATCGAGCAAAATTATTTCTTTCTTATGATGCTCTAAAAGGCTTTAAAGAAAGAATACATGAAAAGGAACGAATAGTGGTAAGTAAGCCTGTTCTTTCTGAAGATCAACTTTACGAGCTTGATTGGAAAATTAAACAAGCTAAAGTGGGAGAAATGATATCAGTTGTCTATTTTGATAAATGTCAATATGTTTACAAAAAAGGAATCATAAGTCGAATAGACTTAGAACATAAAAAGGAGATAACTATAGTTGATACAAAAATTCCGGTAAAAAAAATTCTAATGGTAGGTTAATTATTTTTATTATCTTATTTTATAGTTATGATAAAATAAGAATAGTAAATCAATCGTTAAGGAGATTTGTTATGGAAGTTATAGTTATGTACTCTATTGGATTAATTGTTATTTCATTTATTATTGCTGTTACTAAATCAAAATTGAAGGGTAAGGCAGGGGAAGTAACTATTAATCATTTTTTAAAAAAATTGGATTCAAATGAATATATTATTATATATGATTTTATACTTCCTAATGATGAAAACACAAAAACAACTCAAATAGATCATGCTGTTATTTCTTTATATGGTGTATTTTCTATAGAAACAAAGAATTATAAAGGACAGATATATGGTAATACATATTCTAAACAATGGACGCAAAATATCTATGGCAAAAAATATTTTTTTATGAATCCCATTCGTCAAAACTATGCACATGTAAAATCAATTGAATCTTTTTTATGGAAATATGGGTATGATAATATTCCTGTTTATTCAATAATTGCTTTTCCGGGAGATACTACATTGAAATTAAAAATAGAGAATGAAAATGTCGTGAAGTGGGCAAAAGTTGTTAAAACGATAAAGATGTTATCTAAAGAAAAATATCTTACAAAAGATGAAATTAGGAACATATCGAAACTATTAAACAATCAAAAGAATAATATTCAGGATAATAGAAAGCATATAAGTCAAATAAAAGAGGTAAAAAGAAAACAAGAGAACATTAATCATAATATATGTCCGAGGTGTGGTTCTCAATTAGTGATTCGAAATGGCAAGTATGGACAGTTCATTGGCTGTAGCGATTATCCAAAGTGCAAATTTACAGCTAAACTAGATGCTTAACTATTTTGTAATAAAATATGTTCATTTGTTTTATAAAATAATAAATTTTAATAAAAAAGAGACTTTAGTATTCAACGTTACTTTTTTAAATTAGAAGTTAAACTGGTTTTTGTCATTGGTTTTGAGTTTATTATAATGTTTTTCATATTTAAAAGAAAAAATGATAACATTATTAGATCATGTTTAAAGCTATAAATATTTTAGGGATTAAAATGGAACAATCTTTTTTTAATATTCTTTATTAATATTAGAAAAATCAAATATGAAGTATAGGTCTTATTGATAATAAAATTGTATATTTAAAATCTATGTATAAAAAAACTGCAAAGAAATTTATTGAAAAAATGATAGATATCTTTACAGCTTTTTTTGATAAAGTAATAATAAAACATTTCTTAATAAAGAAAGTTGCAACCCATATTATTTTTTATTTATTTCATTATTTTTAATATAGTTTACTAAATTTGAAGGAGTTGTTTTTAAAACTGGTCGTAAGTTATATTTATCTATTATAGGGATGGATTTATTTTCTAATAGTACAAATAATTTCTCGTAGTCTCTGTTTTTTATGTGATTATGTCCTGAAGGATAAATAGTGATAATTGAGTTGTTTTTTAAATTGAATTTTAATCTTATTTTATATCCTTTTTGTGCCCATAACATATGAAATGTCTCATATGACAATTCGACGTTCTTAATATCATTTAGATTTATAGACTTTTTATTTTGCTGTTTTTTGCCCAATAATATTAAAAATGTTTCTAAAAGCATTTGAAGATAATTATTATATGAGTGATTAGTAAGTGATGTTTGATTGATTTCAATGTAATCGGTTATAACTGCTAGAGGAACAACGATAAGCATAGTAGCAATAAAAGCGATAATTCCAATATATACACAGACATTGTTATTTAAATTGCTTACAAATTTTAGTAAACCATAAGTTCCTATTCCTCCAATAAGACCATAAAAAATAAATGCAATAAAATTTGCTATAATACTTTTCCTTGTGGCTTTTTTACCAATAATTATTTTTTCATTCATAACAATACCTCCTAATATTTATTATATATGATTTTTAATAAAAAAGGCATTATCTATTAATATTATTTATTAGATATTGCCTTTTATAATTTTTAGCAACATTTAATTTCAGTATAAGAGTTGCTAGGTGTTGATGCAGAAGCTAAAGATGTTAAACTGATATAAATACTTTTTGCATTATCCGTAATACTTATTGTTGATGCGGATGATGTACTTGCATCTCTAGATGATCCGCCATCACCACCATTTAATTCCATAAAAATTTCATCTTCAAGAGTTGCATCAAGTGTTAAATCGTTCATTGAGAATTTTTCTTTCATTTTAATCTCTCCTTTCTGGTTTTATTTTAAAATAAATTATTTATTTACTGTATTTTTTTGGCATGAAATATAAAAATATGGCATAAAATGCATTTACGTATTTTGGTAATTTAAAATAACTAGGGGTTTCCTATATTTTAATTATCACGTAGTAAGGGGTGAAATCTCACCCCTTATTTCTTTATAGTCTAGAAGTCTATTTCAGAAATATCTAAATCTAACGATGACTCTTCATCGTTATTTTTTATTAGGAACACTGAATATCATCAATTCGGTGAGAAATAGACTCCAGACGAATAAGAATATCCTCTAATACTTCATCTTCCTCAAGTATTACTGGTTCAGTACTCTCATCAACAATAAGCTTAAACACCTTACACATATTATTTACCATCCTTTCTGATGTTTTTGTAATAGAAGGTTGTATCCTCATTTAATGTATAAAGGATACGATTGCGAAATTTCTCCCAGTTCAAATAGCCGTTTGAGGCACGTACAATATGAATCATATAGAGACACATTTAAAATATATATCAAGTATTTACAAGAAATGTTTAATATTTCAGTTGAGAATATAGTTATTTCTGATTTCAGTCAAGATAAAGTTCTATTATTTTTAAAATATCTTGAAGAAAATACAAACAATAAACCCATAACATTAAATAATAGATTATCTGTTATTCATACATTTATGAAATATGTTGCAGAACAAGCGCTTGAATACAGTAATATTGCGAAAAAAACGATTATGATTCCATTTAAAAAACAAGAAACTAAAATAATTGAATCTATCTCCAAAGAAGAATTTAAAGCAATGATCAACCAATGTGATGATAGCACTTATTTAGGACTACGTGATAAGGTGATGCTCATGATTTTATATAATACTGGAATAAGGGTTTCTGAACTAATTAGTTTAAATTGGAAATCATTTAAAGAAATTGAAAATAATAAGAGTACATATTTATTTGTAACTGGTAAGGGAAGAAAGGAAAGAACTTTACCTCTATGGAAATCTACGACTGAACTAGTAAAAGAGTATGTCCATACATATCAACTACAAAATAAAACAACGATTTTCATAAACAAAAATAACAGTGCACTTACAAGGTCAGGCGTAAGATTTAGAATTGAAAAACATTTATTGATGGCAAGCCATGAATGTCCATCATTATTAGAAAAGAATATTTCAGTTCATACTTTTCGACATTCTGTAGCAATGAATTTATTACAAGCCGGTGTTGATATATCAACAATTGCGATATGGTTAGGCCATAACATTATAGAAACAACACATAAATATATGGTAGCTGATTTAGAAATTAAGAGAAAAGCAATGGAAAAAGCTGGAATAATTGATAATTCGGTACCAAAATACAAACCGTCTAATGATTTATTAGAATTTTTATCTAAATTATAAAATTATTTATGTGATTATAATTGCAGCGAATATAGTCATTACATATAGCTATATTCGTTGTATAAGCACATAAATGAATTGAGCACATAACAGACAGAAAGAACTGGCTGTTTTCAACTTCTACTAAGGGAGCTGAAGCAAGTGCTACAGTCTTCAGTCTGATTGAAACAGCCAAAGCCAACAAACTTGATCCATATGATTATATTGAATTCATTCTGGATTATTTACCTCAACAAGATCTGGAAGATCCAAAGAAATTGGATTGGTTCTTACCATGGAGTGAAGAAATAAAAGAAGAATTTGAAATAGAAGCCGACTAAATTGATTATTATATCAATTTAATCGACTTCTTTAAATACACTATTTTATTTGGCGCTTACAAATAAACAAAATAGATAGCGAAAAACTGCCCCTAAAAAGTTTACAGCCTAAAAGTACTGCCAGGAGTTCACACCCTTGGCAGTTTTAAAGCTTGAGTTAACCCCAAGTCTATTTAGTTACTCCATATTTTTACGTGTTTCCCAAATTTCCTTACTATAGCTATCAATAATTCCAGTATAATTCTCATAATATTCTTTTTTGCTATTATAAATAATTTTTAGAGAATCCATATGTGGTGAATAATTTAAAAATAAATTATTCCATGCGGATGAAATTTGTTTAATTAGTTTTTCTTGAGAGTCTGTACTGGCGTTATATGTAATTGTTCCTATGATATCTAGACCAATATTTAAAGCAATTTTACATAAATATTTTGTTGTTTCTTTTAAGCCGCTATTAGAGGTTGTGCAAATAATAATACCTTTTTTTCCAATGAGTTGCATAGTATGAGCCCAAAGAGACAATCTATCAAAAATATTTTTAAGGCAGCCAGTTATTTGGTTCATAAAAACAGGTGATGAAATGATAATTATATCTGAAGCTAATAATTTTTCTTTTAACATATTTATGTCATCATTCATTTTGCAAGTTCCATTTTTAAAGCAAGAAGAGCAACCTTTACAAAAATTGATATTTAAATTTGTTATATATATTTCTTCAAATACGTAATGTCCATTAGTCATAGCTTTAAAATTGTTGATTATTGAACTGTTATAGCCTTTTTGATTTGTACTTCCTATTAAACATAATATTTTCTTCATAAAGATTACCTCCAGTTTATTCTTTTCTTTATATTATAATTTTATAAATAAATTGAAAATTCTTTTGGAATAAAATAACCATATATGGTTTGAAATAAATCAAATATAGTATAGTCCTATAGATAATTTGGTTGATAAATTAAGAAAATAAATAATAAAAAAGGATGATATTTTTTAAAAATGAATAATTGATGAATACTTTAAATAGTATTTTATGCCATATTATGATTGTTTATTTCAAAATAATCGAAAAATAGACTGTTTTTTCTATAATAAATTTATAGAAAGGGTTGCAAATTGAAATATAAGAGATTTCAAAAAATAAAAATTGAAGGGACTATAGTTGAAAGAAATCTTAAGCCCAAAGTACAATTGAATATTAAAAAGAGTAAGATGGTGAAAGGAGAAAATAGTTAGTATGAAAATTTATGTATATACACATGATCAATATAGTCATGTAAGCGGAGCAAAATACTTTATTAAAAAGTTGAATATGAAAAATGATGTAACAGTATTTGTTGATAGTAAATTTCGAAATGTTCTTAATGATATAGATAATATAAATATCGTTGAATATTCATCAAATATTGAAAGAAAATTAAGAAAAGTAACAAAAGATTATAGTAAATATTCAGGCGCAATTGGAACTGTTAGAGATATTTCATCAATTGATAAAATGATTGATGAAGCTTGTACAATGTGTGAATTTTTTATTAGAGCAAGTTTTGAATATTGTGATGAATTAGAAAAATATATATTTGATAATGGAAAACCAGATTTGATTATTAGAGACTGTTGTTCTTTATATGCAAGAATAATTGCTGAAAAACAAAATATTAAAGTTATGGGGTATACTACGAGTCCAACAGTAACAGAGGGACAAATATTAGAAAATAAGAGAAAATATTTGGAATTAATATTTAATTTTATGCTTAAAAATTATGGTGATAAGGATGTGGAAACATTATATAGTGGAATAAAAAACGGATTTGAAATGATATGTAAAAAATATGATATTAAATCGATACCTATAGCGTATTTGGTTGATCCAGGTGAAGAAATTAATTTTAGTTATGGATTAGATATTAGAAAAAATATAGATAAAAATAAATATTATTATTTTAAACCAGAGTTATTTGAAAAAAATGATGATATTGAATTTTGCAAAAATAAAATATACATTTCGGCAGGTTCAACAGTAACTTTTCCTATAGATATTTATAATTATATTGTAAATGCTGTAAGAAAATTTCCTTTTCAATCAACGATTACATTCAAATATTACGACGGAAATATAGTCACTTTTAATGATTTACCAAAAAATATTAAATTTACAAAATTTGCTAACCAAATTGAAGAATTAAAACGTAGCAAATTATTTATAACACATGGTGGATACAACAGTTTATTAGAATCAATTTATTATGAAGTCCCTATGATTGTTATTCCTTTGTCTAATGATCAATTTTATAACGCAGAATTTATTAAAATGATGAAGATTGGTTATTCTCTAGATAGAGAAAGTCTTTATAGCAGTCAACCAATATTTAATTTGATTTTAGAAATAATAAAAAATGAAAAAACTTATAATAAGAAATTAAAGGAACTAAAAAATGATTTTTTTAATCTGGATGATATTGATAACCTAAATAATATAGTTAGCTCTTTCATAGATATTTAAGAAAATAATTAAAATATTTAATATGGAAGATATTTATAAACAAAAATCTGCAGTTATTTTGAATTTTTCGAATAATCTAAATTTAACTTCTAGCTCTAGAATTTTATCTTCGAAAATTTCAAGTAATTTCAGGATATTTAATTCAAAAGTTATCAATGTAAAAGAAAAAAACATAATTTCTTGTTTGTCATGTAAAAATTGTTTTTTAGGCTATAAATGTTATCTAGATAATTTAGATGACATGGTGAAGATTAAAAAAATAATGACGGAATCTGATTTGATCTTCTTTATAACCCCAGTCTATGGAATGAATATTTCTTCTATAATGTCAAAAGTAATAGAGAGAATATCATATTGGTTACACGATTTCAGATTAGCTGGGAAACAGGTTGTTCTTATTGTAATAACTGACAGGAATAGTGGTAAATACGTATTAAACTATCTTGAGTTTATTTCGAATTCTTTAGGATTACAAACGATTGCGAAAATGAGTATTAAGAGTCATCAAGTAAATAACAATGATTTTTTACAACGGGCAATAAAGATTTTAGAAGAAAAAATTAGAATTCATTATTCTAGTTCAACATCATATACAAACAAAGAGATGGAATTCCTTTTTTCAATTGGGAAAAATGATATTACAAATATCGATACTGAAAGGAAAAAAGAGATGTTTAAATATGATACTCTAAATGATTATATACTCAATGAAAGGAGGAAAAAAGATGAAAAAATTTAAAATAATCCTTCAGAGAAATCAATATGATTGTGGAGTAGCATGTCTAAAAATGCTGTTAGGTTACTATGGAATTGAAGCATCTATGGCTAAATTAAGGCAATATTCGGGTACTGACTATTCAGGAACATCAGTAAGAGGAATGTTTGAAGCTGGCAAAAGATATGGACTTAATATGGCTTTAAGTAGTATTGAAAAAACAATAGAACAAAACAATTTTCCATTTATTGTTTTAGAAAAAAAGAAGAGTAATTCAATACACTACTTAGTTGTTGAAACTATTCAAAACAATAAAGTGAAAATGATAGATCCAGATAAAGGTAGAGAAGAACTAGAATATAATGATTTTCTTAAATTGGTTTACGATAAAGTTATTATAATTGAACAATTAAAAAAAGTAAGTAATGATTCAGAAATCAGCTTAAGTAGTTTTATTATTGAATTGTTAAAAAATAACAAAACTAATTTTTTACTTATAACTATTTTAAGTATGTTTGTTATGTTTTTTGGAATAGGTAGTTCGATTATCTATCAATTTGTTTATGATTCAGCTATTTTAAAAAATAATAAACTGCTATTATATCAATTAACAGGTTGTTTTGTGATATTTATTTTAGGAAAGTGTATTGTTAATTACTTTAGGCAAAAATTGGTATTGGTATTATCAAAAAAATTAGATGAAAGTATGTTTTTTGAAACCTTTGCAAAGATTACATATTTACCAGAAGATGTCTTGCAAAATATTATGAGTGGAGAATTGATTTCTAGAATGGATGATTTAAATATTATTAGAGATACAATTTCATCGTTTGCTATTCAATTAACTTTGGATATGGGACTTGGTATATTTGCAGGAATTATAATGTTTCAAATTAATAAATATTTATTTTTTATAGCCATTCTTTTTATTAGCATAGAATATTTTTCTACTTTGTTATTTAAAAATAAGCTGATTTCTTATAGTGAAGTGCTAATGAAAAATGCCGCTAATTATAAATCTAATTTAATAGAAGATATTAATTTTCATGAAAAAATAAAATGTTTTAATTTACAACAAATCGTGTTAAAAAGAATTACAAAAGTATTTGATGAATATATTGATAGCAGTGTTGTTTTAGGAAATGAGGTTAGTAAGCAATTGTTGGTACAAGAGGCAATAAATAATCTTGCTAATATATTAATTGTATCTATTGGTGGAGTGTTAGTAATTGAAAGGGTAATGTCATTAGGACAAATAATGTCATTTATTGCATTGCAATCATATTTATCAATACCGTTTTCTAGCTTTTTTCAGTCATTTTCAAAAATACAGTCATCAAAGGTTTCATTTGAAAGAATACAAGATGTTATTGAATCAGTACCTGAAGAATACAAAGGTGAAAAATTATCATTTAATTCAGTTATAAAATTTCAAAATGTTTCTTTTCGGTATAATTTTAGAGAAAAAATATTAGATAATATAAATTTAGAAATATTATTTGGAAAAACAACTGGGATAATTGGTGAAAGTGGTAGTGGAAAAACTACAATTGCAAAATTATTGTTACAACTTTATTCAAATGTGGACGGTAGTATTTATGTTGATGGAAAAGATTTTAGATTATTTGATAAGACATCTATTCGCTCTGAAATCGGATATGTATCTCAAAACGATTCATTTTTTTCTGGAACAGTATTAGATAATTTTAAAATAATGAATCCAAAAATAAGCAATGAAGAAATTGAATATATATGTAAAGGGGTAGGAATATTTGATCATATAATTAAACTTCCTAAAAAGTTTGAAACTATTATAAATTCAAATGGAAAAGATTTTTCTACAGGGCAAAAACAACGTTTATTACTTGCTTTAATATTATCTCGCCATCCTAGTATTTTGATTTTAGATGAAGCAACAGCAAATTTAGATTTGGAAACTGAAAAGAAAGTGATGCACTTTATTAAGAGCATACCAAATATTACAATTATATTTATAACGCATCGAAGAAGTTCTTTGTATTACTGTGATTATTTATATGAAATTATTTCAAAAAAAGTATTTCCTATTTCAAATTATAAATTATCAATAAAACAAATGGAAAATGGAGGGGATTTGTAATGTATAAAATACAAGATTTTTGTATAGTTAGGAAGCCTGTTTTAACTTTACAAGACTATAATAATATGTTTAATTCTAATATTGCCGAAATTGATTTAAAAAAAATTAAAAAGATAATGGAAGACAATATTATTAGTAATGCTATATATGTTGCAAGTAAGGATTTATATTATTCTATTTATAATAATAATGAACCAGAAGATAAAATTATTGAATCTTTTATTAAATACTATATTAGAATGTCTACCAGAGCAACACCGTATGGCTTTTTTTCGGGAGTGTCTTTTGGAGTTAACTCAAATTCAGATAATATAATAAAAAAAACAAATAGAAAATATTTTTATGATCCTGATTATGAATGGGTTAATGGTGTAATTAAACGATTAGAAGGAAATTGGGATATCCTTCCAAAATTAAAAATAAAAAGGAATAATACACTATTAAAATATAAAGATAAAATAAAAAATGCTTATCATTATAGAAAAGAAGGAGAAATACATTATGAGTCTATATCGTATAAAGGTAAAATCATAGAATATATTTATCAAGTTACAAAAGAATTTATTAATTTTGAAGATGTATACTGTGCTATTGTAGAAGGTATGAATGAACAAATTCAGCCAATTTACATTTTTGAATTTATGAATGAATTAGTAAAAAATGGCTTTTTAGTAACTGAATTGTAAGCGCCAAATAAAATAGTGTATTTAAAAAGGTCGATTGAATTGATACAATGA